>SCPN01001042.1_pt1 | contig 52388 bp, 75 predicted proteins | sample 6106831 | NCBI WGS metagenome assembly SCPN01 (sample SAMN10720447, study PRJNA508395) | human gut metagenome | isolation source: Participant 1, 0 month | reverse complement strand
ACATTTCAAGTCATCAAATCAACTCTGCCAAGTCTTCGATGGAGTAAATATCGTGATGCGGTGGTGGAAGATACGAGCTCAACGCCTGGAGTGGAGTTAGACGAGCTGGCAATTTCAGGATATACCTTTTTACCTGGTAATTGACCGCCTTCACCTGGTTTGGCACCTTAGGCGACAATTGCAATTCTTTTTGCATGAATGAGGTAATTTGCGGTTACGCCAAACCGCCCAGATGCAATTTGTTTTACTTCGGAGTTCATGCTATCGCCGTTTGGCAATGGTTTAAAACGATCTACATCCTCGCCGCCTTCACCAGAGTTAGATGTAGAACCTAAACGATTCATTGCGATGGCAATAGCTTCATGCGCCTCTTTACTGATGGCACCGTAGCTCATAGCACCAGCTTTAAAGCGTTTTACAATAGATTCTTCAGGTTCAACCTCTTCGATAGGAATACCGCCACCTACAGGATAGTTCAATTCCATCAAAGGAACGCAATGTAACGTGGTAATCGTTGCGAATCGCTTTGGAGTATTCTTTATATTTTGTGTAGTCGCCGTTGATAAGAGATTCTTGTAAAAGTTCGATTGTCTTAGGATTGAATAGATGCTCTTCCCCATCTTTTACAGGACCATACCAACCGCCTGGTTCGAGTACTGTTTCATCGGATTTGAAAGCACGTTCAAAACGAGCTAATGCTTCATGTGCTACCCCACCAAGACCAATACCGCCAATACGTGTTGGAGTATTTACAAAGAACTTATTAATGAAGTTAGTATTCAAGCCCAAAGCTTCAAAGATTTGTGCACCGTGGTAGGAGCGAACTGTGGAAATACCCATTTTGGACATAACTTTCATGATGCCACCTACAGCGGCCTTGATGTAGTTCTTTTCTGCCTGTTCTGGTGTAATATCGCCAAGGCGTTTCCGAGCTTGCAAATCGCGAACTGTTTCAAGCGCTAAATATGGGTTGATAGCCGTTACGCCATAGCCAATTAATGTACAGAAGTGATGAACCTCACGTGGTTCACCAGATTCAAGAATGAGGCCGATTTCTGTACGCAACACTTTGTCGATCAAATGATTATGAACAGCTGCTACAGCTAATAATGCTGGAATTGGTGCATGATTTTCATCGACACCGCGGTCGGATAAAATCAACACATTTTGATCTGTACGAGCTACTTCTTCTGCCTTTTCGCATAAATCATTTAGCGCATCGCGCAAGCCTTCAGCACCCTTAGTAGGATCGAAGAGAATTGGCAAGGTTACGGATTTCATGCGACGACAATCAAGAGCTTTAATGGACGCCAACTCTTGGTTCGTAAGGATTGGTGTGCGCATAGACAATGCATAGGTTCCTGCTTTGGGCTCTGTTAGATTACCAGAGTTACCAAGCATAACCCGTGTAGATGTAACCATCTCCTCACGGATAGAGTCAATAGGAGGATTTGTTACTTGCGCAAACATTTGCTTGAAGTAGCTATATAGCAATTGTGGTTTATCGACAAGATAGCTAAAGGCGATGGCCCCATAGCTTAACAGGATCTTTCATCTTTGCCATAGGCACAATCATGCGCACAAGGTCTTCTTGAGTATACCCAAAAGGCTTGTTGCTCCTTGAACAAATCCTCTACCTTTGGAATGGTACTTTCATCGGCCTGAGTAATTTCAGATAAGTGAATGACGTGTTCCTTTACCCATTCATTGTACGGTAATTCAGTAGCAACGCGATGTTTGATTTCTTCATCGGAAATGATGCGTTGTTCATCTGTATCAATGAGTAGCATTTTACCTGGTTCCAAACGGCCTTTAGCGCGGATATTTTCAGCATTTTCGTTTACAACGCCAACCAACTCGAAGCCATAATAACGCGGTCATCTGTTGTCACATAGTAACGAGCAGGACGTAAACCGTTGCGGTCAAGGACACCGCCGATAACTGTACCATCCGTAAATCCCATAGCCGCAGGACCATCCCATGGTTCCATCATAAAACTATTGAACTCATAGAAATCATGTTTTTCTTGACTCATGAGATTATTGCGTTCCCAAGGCTCAGGAATCATCATCATAATCGCATGAGGCAAGGAGCGGCCTGTCATGTGCAAGAATTCTAATGTGTTATCAAACATAGCCGAGTCAGAACCGCTATCATCTACTACGGGGAATACCTTTTTGATATCTGGGAACAATGGAGATTCCGCTTTACCTTCACGAGCGTTGATCCAGTTTAATTACCGCGAATGGTGTTGATTTCACCATTATGAACTAAGAAACGGTTAGGATGTGCCCGCCCAGCTTGGAAATGTATTCGTACTGAAGCGGGAGTGCACCATTGCCAACGCAGAGGTAAAGTCAAGGTCGCTCAAATCAAGGTAAAAGTCTCGCGCAATTGACCAGGTGTTAACATACCTTATATACGATTGTTTTAGAGACAAGGAGGCAATATAAAAATCGCTAGATAATTCCTTGCTCAATGGAATGATGCGTTTTTCCGCCAGTTTACGGATGATATATAATTTACGTTCAAATTCCTTATTGTTAGTTACATCGGGGCCTTTGCCGATAAGGATTTGAATCATCCAAGGTCGAATCGCCGCAGCTGCCTCTTTACCAACCTTTGTACCATCAACCGGTACTTCACGCCAGCCGAGAACAACTTGCCCCTCTTCGCGTACGACCTCTTCGAGAATCGTTTTGCTCGTTACGGAGACTTTCATATATTATGGGCAAAGACCCCTACGCCATATTCGCCAGCTGCAGGCAGTTGAATACCAAGCACTTCGCACTCACGCTTGAAGAACTCATGCGGGATTTGTACTAAAATACCGGCACCATCCCCTGTGTCCTTATCGGCACCGGCACCACCACGATGTTCCAGGCGCTCCAAAATGCGCAAACCATCGTCGATAATATCATGAATTTTCTTTTAATAAACAACGGCGAGCATGCCACACACCTATCACTTTCCAAATTGAAACTGTACATGCCATTGGCTTCAAGTCTAGCTTGATCTAGACGTTGTTGCTCTATTGTGCTTTGCTTCATATCCATAACGTGCACTCCTTCATATCACTTGATTATTCCAAGCACTGCGGCATCGTTCCGTTCGGTCTTGGTAAAAGTATAACTAACAAACTATTTCTCTATAAAATTATCAATTTAACATTCTATAGAATTTTATGTCTATACACAGTATACTCCTGTCCACTGTGAATTGAAAATATAAAAAAAACATAGTCTATGCTTTTCATGCATAGACTATGAGTTTTTATCACTATTGTTTTTTGTATACAAGGATACAGGGATAATAAGCTTCTCATCAATAAATACGATGGTTATTATTTAGAGTAGAAAAATCAACGGTTATTATTCTCGACCAAAATTATCCCCTACTTCACAAGTAATCGTGATAGCTTCGTCCTTACCATACGGCACGAAGGTTAGCTCCGATGCATGTAAACATTGGCGTGTATAAGGCTTATTGCGCGTACCATACATAGCATCACCTACGATAGGATGACCAATGTGTTCCATGTGTACGCGAATTTGATGAGTTCTACCAGTCAATAACTTAAAACGTAACAGAGTATTGTCTCCCTCATGACCGAAGAACGGTATACTCCGTTTGAGCCGATTGACAAACTCATCGATAACGCGGCGATTATCAAATACTGGATCGACCCCGATAGGCGCATCTACCATACCATCCGCATCAATACGCCCTTCTACAAGGCCTGTATAAATGCGGTCGATACGACCTGCTTGTAGCTCATCCGTATAGTATTGTTGTGCTTCTTTTGTTTTACCAAAGAGAATGCACCCCGATGTATCTCGGTCGAGGCGGTGCACAGGTCGAACCTTATGAACTACGTTTTTCTTCGCATAATACCCTGCCACATAGTTACTCAATGTACAAGACTTCGTTTGCCCTGCAGGATGAACGAGCATAAAGGGATCCTTATTTACAACTAACGTATGCGCATCTTCATAGAGAACTGTAATCGGTCCCTTTTCTACATCAACCCCATAGTCCTTATCTTGTGGTAACTCCAAGGTTAATACATCACCCTTTTTAAGTGCTCGCTGCGAATGAGCCACACGGCTATTAACTTTTACCCGTTTCTTGCGAAATACCATTTGGATATCCCGAGAGGATAGGGAAAATCGTTCCTTTACATATTTAGAAACCGTCAACTCTGTCGGTTCTTTCACCGTATACGTTTTCCAGCTCATATTACCACCATTCGTTAATATATGTTTTTTGTTCAGGATAGAGAATATCGAAATAGTCTAACCATTCTTCACTTACTGAAAGTTTCCCTTCAAAAACAAGGTCTCGAGCCGTAAGAGTGCCCATTAATAACTGGCTTAATGCACCGACCTCAACGGTAATATCCGCTTCACCATCTAATGTATCAGAAATCTTTTTAACGGATGGAGTTAATGCACCGCCATATTCCACTTCATAACGGCCTTCGTTCCAGCTGCAAAGCCCATCTTTTACTGCAAAGGTCATTGTTATAGGCATCATCAATGCCTCTTGATTGACAGGAATTGCTTCGAAAAGCAGCTTTTACATCTACAATACGACTCATCATATACGGCATCGTAGCGTGACCAGTTCTACCATCAGGATAAAAGCGATAGTATGTATCATGAAGACCTTCATTCCAACGAATAGAAGTGCCTTGAGAACGGTGATTATAGAAGTAGTTCAATAATGCACGTTGTGCACGGCGTGTCGTGTAAACCAATTCAGAAACAGGAATTTCAGGCTGACCTAAACGATACACTGCATAGCCTTCGATGACGTTATCATCGTTGCGCACTACAGTAACATTTACACCTTCTGCAAAGAAGCTGCCTAATAATCGTTTCCATTCCTTTTCGCCACGCTCTGCGTAGCCGGAAAGACGAGCCGTATAGGTTTTATATATTGGATCTAACAAAGTCCATTGGTCAACGCTATTAAGTAAACCAAAGCTCAAGGATTTATCTGTCATAGGGCGCAAGTCGTCTAGCGACATGGTGTTCACCCATTGATGAGCATAAAGTTCCCAACCATATTGCTGATAGAACGCTGCCTTGGATGGCATCAGAATCGTCATAGCTTGGCCGCGTTTACGAAGCTCTTCTAGTGCAGAGGTCAATAATGCACCGCCTACACCACCACGGCGAGCCGCAGGATGCGTGTTGCTACGCCAACCATATAGCTCGTAGGTAATACAGCACCGCGAACGTTAAGATTGTATTGACGCAAATGAACAGTGCTCAACAATTGGCCCTGTTCTAACCCGAGACCAACCATTGTATTTTCTGGTTCATAGCAATTTGTAAAATAATATTGGAAGAATGGATCTTCCTTTGGTTCAAAGCAGTACGCCCATAGATTCTCCACATGAGGCGTATCTTGAGCCGTCGCAATTCTAAATTCCATATTTATATCCTCGTTATATCATAAAGCCATTATCTATCTATTGCGTCACAGCGTATAATATCTAATCTAAGCACATCGCATCGTCATATCGCCATATCGCTATGATGATACAATAGTTACATTCAAATAGATAGTCTAACAATTCTATTATAACAAAAATGAGCTATGGAGCAAGCACATCGGCTTCATAGCTCAAATTTTTATTTTACCTCCTGTCGCATTATCAGCTTCATTAGCATATACTGCGTCATATTTTTCAGCAAAATGATCTGGGTTATAAGATTCTTTTGCTTGGCGAAGACCAGGCAAGCCCATGTCTTCTTCACGGTTGATGAATTCTACTTCACTAAATTCATGACGAATGAATTCATTATTGATTGCTTGATACAAACCACGGATATCTGGATTTGCCTTTTTCAATGTGAATCAAAGCAATTCTGTCATTGAGAAGCTCACCGATACTAAAGGCTTCGACACGGCCGAATAGTTTAATAGCACCGCCCTTAAGGCCCAACACATCCCAGTTATCAAATAACAAATTGATGGCTATCAATTCATCTTCGATACCTTCTTCATGATGCGTTTCTACCCAAGATGCTGCCGTTTCACGACATAATGGGATAATATCATCTGTAATTGGCATATATTCATAGTTAGAATATTGCATGCGGAATTGGTTTAAATGGTTTTTCTTTTGACGGAATTTCTTACCAGACAAGTTGATAAGATCTTCGGACTTGTAAATGTATTCGTAGTTATCGCGGTCAGGTGTAAATGCATAGCGACCAGGACATAGGTCTTCCATGCGTTCTTTTACATCTTTGCTAACGCCTTTAAATCGGAACGGCAATTTATTTTCTACGAACCATTCTTTAGCACGCAACAAACCATCAAGGAACTTTGCATCTTTACCAGCAAATGGAGGCAAAAGGAATGGCTCACGCTTGCCACCACCTTGGATATACAATACGCCATTTTCTTCAGCCCAGCGAATACCGTACGGATCTTGCCACATAAACAATGTAGTAAAGCAATTATCGGATGCTTCATAATGATGTTGTTCAAAATATTTGTCGATTAATGGTTTATCTCTCAATTCAAAACGTTTAAATTCTAAAATAATAATCCCTCCTATCAGATTCCTCTTTTGAGGTTACTTTCACAATCTGTGAAAGTTTTATTCTATCACGTTTAAACATAATCCTAACAATCTAGTACTAAACTCTTAGGTTCGTCATAATTACAATTTTACAGATTCACCTAACTCAAAGGTGCCATCGGTTGTAATAACCTTATCACCTTCGTTTAATCCAGAAATAATGGCTACGTCATCACCTTCAGTAATGCCTACCTCAACAACACGTACATCAACTGTATTATTCTCAGTCAATACATATACATATTTGCCATCTTGATTTTCCCGAACCGCCTTAGTTGGAACGGTCAGCATCTTGGCTTTCACATTAGATTCAATAACGAGTGTATAGAATTCGCCAGCCTTGATAAGGCCTTTGTCATTGTTGAAAGTAGCTTTCACAAGAACGCTTGGCACATTTTCAGGCTGAGTAATATCTACGTAAGTCAATTCACCCGGTAATTCTTGGTCACCCACCTTGAGAAGTACCTTCATGCCATTCTTGGCTTCAGGTGTACCTAATTTCATAGCCGCATCACGAGGAATGCTGAGGGATGCAACCATCGGCGTAGATTGCTGAATCATCATAAATGGACGGTCTGCAATCGCCATTTGACGGTCTTCGTTATAGATAGATGTTACAGTACCTGCTATAGGAGCCACGATTGTAGATGCTGCCATTTGAGCAGATACTTGTGCGATTTGTGCCTCAATGGCTGCCGTATTGATGCCTCCGCCCACCACCGGTTGTAACTGTTGTAGTTTGTGGTTGAGATCGTTCCAAAATACGATCATATTCTTTTTGTGTGATTATGCCCGCTTCACGCATGCGTTGAGCCTGTTCCAGTTGAGTACTGTCTATAGATGCTGCAGTCGTAGTCGTCACAGCTGTGGCATATGATTGTGATTGGGCTTGTGCTAATTGTCCTTGCAAGGATGCTAGCTGTTGTTGTAAAGCCGATGTATCTACAGTTGCCACAGTTTGACCTTGCTGTACTTGATCGCCTACTTTCACAGCATACACGACCTGCCCCGTCAAGGTCGGCGTTATCGTCGCCTTATTAAGGGCCGTTACATTGGCATCATTATGAATCTGCAACGGCATATCCTTGTACGTTACCTCTGCGACGGATACGGTTTTCGTACCACATCCCGCAATAGCGAGTGTCATAATCATAACGCCAAGGATAGCAATTACAGAGCAAAAACGATTTATTTGCATTCTGTCACTTCCTATCATATTGATTTTTATCAATACCTTAGTATATCATAAAATCAGTTAGAATTGTATGAAAGCTAATTCCTTTAATTTATGAATATAACGGAGGTTCTCATGGAAGAACGGATGGACTTTAGGATTTTAAATAATGGTAGCTTTATTCCCTCCATCGGTTATGGTACCTATAACAGGCAGGTACCGAAGGAGAGACTGAACAAGCTGTTGCCAATGCACTTGGCGTAGGCTATCGTTTACTCGATACGGCCGCCTATTATGGCAATGAAGAAGCCGTGGCTAAAGGAATCAGAGCATCTGGTATTAAACGAACAGATATAATCATCACTACTAAAATTTGGCACACTGATGCGGGCTACGATAATACGATGCGTGCTATTGAAAGCTCCTTAAAGAAATTAAATACCAACTATATTGACATCATGCTGGTGCATCAACCACTGGGTGATTACTACGGTTCTTGGCGCGCCATGGAAGAATTATACGATCAAAATGTACTTCGTGGGTTAGGCCTATCTAACTTCTACGAGGATCGCCTCATTGACTTGTTGTACCACTGCAATGTAAAGCCGGTGGTCAACCAAATCGAATGCCACCCGTTCAACCAACGTCACTCCACTCTTACAATTGATGAGAAAGCATCAAGTTGTAGGCATGGCATGGTCTCCATTTACCCGTGACCGCCAACCGTTTTTGACCATCCAATCATCAAAAGCTTGGCGGAAAAATACGGTGTTTCAAAACATCAAATCATCTTGCGTTGGCACATCCAACAGGGCATCATTCCATTGCCAAAGGCAAATAACGTGAGCCATATGGAAGCTAACTTCGATGTATTCGATTTCAAACTCACCAACATCGATATGGATGTTATGGAACTACTAGACCAACAAGACTTCTTGGAAGGACCATCATACTGCGCCAGGTCTTGAAAGACTATTACAACTTAAATAGAATATACTAACATTTATTTATAATTGGCAATAGTTAAAATAAATATTACAACTACGCTGTCTCAATAAATAAAACAGTACAATAATAAAACCATATGTTTTAGATAGATATAAGTGGTTTATTTAGATACTTTTATTCTATTTAGGTACATTAAATACGGCTTGAACAAGTATCATGTATACTACAGTGCCGGCTCCAATAGACATAAACATATTTCGTTTCCATACATGCATGGCAACGGTCACTAATAAAGCGATAAGTTCCGGTACTCCATATGGATAAGATAACACAATTGTATCTTTAAAGGTATACACAACAAGCATCCCCATAACCGCTGCAGGTAATGCCTTGCCTAAATACTGTACAAAATCTGGGGCCTTCTTACCAGGTGGGAAAATAAGAAAAGCAGAGAAACGTGTAAGTAATGTGCCCGCTACAACAATGGCAATGGTAATGACTATTTCAAAACTAGTCAAGATGTACACCTCCCCACTTATACGCTATATAACATATTACGAGCATACATCCCATAGAAGCAAGCATAAATAAGGATTTTCCCGTTAATAGAAGCATTGCTAGTGCTACAACGGCTCCAACAGCACCTAAGCCTCGAATATTATTACTTTTAGCATTAAATAACATTTCAAGGAATATAACAATAAATAAGCCAGGTAATACAAAACCAATACCTCGCAAATCTACAGATGCTAATAAATCACCGAACAATCCCCCTACAAGAGTACTCACCACCCAGAAGATATAATTAAGCCACGATACATGGAAGTAGAACCATTTTCATCTACATCATCGGGTAACTTCGTAGATACATTAATTGCAAAGCTTTCATCACACATCCACGCAACTGTAGGAAACCATTTCCATCCCATATGCACATATCGCTGTAGTGCAGATAGACCATAGAAGAAATGGCGCCCATTGACAAACAAGGTCAACATAAAAGTATTCACTGGATCAAAGCCTGCCATTAACAGCCCAATAGTTACGAACTCCATGGAGCCTGCAAATATGGTACTAGCTAAAACAGGAGCGGTCCACCAAGGAAACCCTTGACTGGTAGCATACAAACCAAAGCCTACTCCAAGAAAAAGGAAACTAAGCCCCATGGGAATCATAATAGGAAGTGCAAAAGAAAATGCACTTCTATTTTTTATTTTATTTATAGGGAGCGCCTCCTTTCCATATCATACAAGTTTACACTGTTAATCCCCTTAATTATAAGCACGCACGCGTTAAAATCTCGCGAGCTACTTCTGGTGTTACATCACCATTTTCACCAAGTTGTGTCATGCCATGGTCCTCTAATTGTTTCACAATTTTATCAACTGCTTCTTCACCAAGACCATAGTCTTTCAAATGCGTAGATACGCCAAGGGACTCGAAGAATTCACGAGTTTTAGCGATGGCCTTGTCCGCTTTTTCTTCGTTTGTACCTTCTGTAATATGCCATACCCGTGTAGCATATTGTGCCAATTTTTCAAGTTTGTCTGCTTTTTTCACTTCTAACAATGCAGGTAATACGATAGCCAATGTAATACCATGGTCAAGATGGTACGCCGCAGTTAACTCATGGCCAATCAGATGAGTTGCCCAGTCTTGTGGCACGCCGGCACCAATTAAACCATTTAATGCCAATGTAGAGGCCCACACGTGGTTAGCACGAATATCGTAGTTTTCTGGATTTTCTACTGTTTCTTTGCCGATTTCAATCATAGTTTTTAAAATACCTTCGCTGAAACGATCTTGAATACGACCTTCTACAGGGTATGTTAAATACTGCTCTGTGGTATGCACAAAGGTATCGATAACGCCATTCTTAACTTGTCTTTCAGGCAAGGTGAAAGTCAATGTTGGATCAAGCATGGAGAACTTAGGGAATACTAAGCTACTGAATACAGGGTATTTACCGTCACCATAAGTAATAACTGCACCATTGTTCATTTCGGAACCAGTTGCAGGTAGTGTCATAACTGTGCCAAATGGTAATGGATTTGGTACCATGTCTACCGGAACCTCTGGCACACCAGCTTTCATTACCTCAATAACGGGACCATCATAGGTAGCACCCATAACGATAAGTTTTGTAGCATCTACTACAGAACCGCCGCCTACAGCGAGAACGAAATCTACGCCATGTTCTTTAATGAAAGCTACCGCACGTTCACAAGTTTCAAGAGATGGGTTTGGCTCAATACCACCAAACTGCTCAACCTTGCGGTTACCAAGAGCTTTCACAATGCGATCAATAAGACCACTGTGCACAGCGGAGCCACCACCATAAGTAATGAGCACCTTTGCATCCTTTGGTACCAATGTATCTAATTCATCTAAACGGTCTTTACCAAATACGATATGTGTAGGGTTATAAAAATCAAAATTATACATACATCCTCCATTAATCCGACATATAGATATATCCGACATATAGATATATGAATCCATATTAGAATTATACAAAAATATTTAAAATATAAATTTACTACCTAGCGATCACACATTCAATATAACACATTAATCAATATATTATATTGAATTGTATTATAAATGAGCTAGAATTTCACCATAGTTTTAATCTATAGCTAACTGATATGCTTTTATCATATACAAATCCCCTTCATCCATGATAGGATATAACCATTATAAGACTTGAAAGGGATGATTATATGAAATTAAAAACATTGTTAGCACCATTACTTATCGGTGCTCTTGCATTTGCTATCGCTGGTTGTGGTAGTACATCAAATCAATCAACACAAACACAAAAAGAAATCAAAATAGGTGCTACATCTGGTCCTCATGCACAAGTAGCTGAAGCTGTAGCAAAAGAAGCTAAAAAACAAGGAATCGATCTTAAAGTAGTTGAATTCTCAGACTATGTAACACCTGATAAAGCCCTTGCAGATGGCGATATTCAACTGAATGCTTATCAACACGTGCCATTTATGGAAAACTTTAACAAACAAAATGGTTCCAACTTAGTAGCAATCGGTAAAACCCTTTTAGTGCGTATGGGATTATATAGTAATAGTGTACATAGCGTACAAGATGTACCTGAAGGCGCTACAGTTTCTATTCCAAATGACCCTACTAATGGTGGTCGTGCATTAGTATTATTAGCTAAAGCTGGATTAATTACGTTAAAAGATGGTGTCGGCTTCAAAGCAACTGTTGCAGATATCACATCTAACCCGAAAAATATAAAGATTCAAGAATTAGAAGCAGCTCAATTACCTCGTAGTCTAGATGATGTAACAATTGCAGTTATTCCAATGAATTATGTACAAAGTGCTGGCCTTAGTGTAGAAAAACAAGGCTTCTTCTTCGAATCAAAAGATGAACCACTAACAGTTATCGTACTTGCGGTACGTAGTGAAGACAAAGACAATGAAACTTACAAAAAAATTGCAGACATTTACAAATCTGATGCTATTAAACAATTCATCGACGATACATTCAAAGGCACTATTACAACTGCCAATTAATAAAGTTTATATCGTCACTATATAACTAAAAAGAGATACCCCAATGATTACAATCATTGGGGCATCTCTTTTTTACTCTTCTGTATCAAATGTAACATCTAATGGTTGACGCTCTACAATATTGCGATATCGTACTTTAGGATATCCCATAAGAATGCCACCAGCTACAATTTTATCATCAGGTACACCTAATTCATCTAATAATGGTTGGTATTCAGCTTCTCCAGCATGTTCAAAGAAAAGCCTGCCCAACAAGTACCAAGGCCTAAAGTCGGCGCATATAGCTCAGCATAAGACAAGCAAGAGTGACCACTATCATGGGTACGATGAATATCTTTTTTAGAGCCAATTGCCACGACGAGAGCCGGCGCATCGCGCAAGATATACTCCTTGCCTTTATCTACTTCTGCTTGAGCAGCACGAGCATAGAGACGCATAATTGGCACTGTTTTTGCCGCTAAATGCATCCACTCTAGAACGAGATCAGCAATACGGCGTAACGTTTGTTTATCTCGGATTACTATATACGAAATACCTTGTGTGTTAGTTGCTGTTGGCGCCATTCTTGCAACGTTTAGCACTTTGCGAATGAGCTCTACAGGGACTGGTTTATTTTGATAGTTACGAATAGAGCGACGACTACGCATAAATAGTTCAGCTTGCTCAGGCGTTAACTTAGGTTCCTTTGTAATATCGATTTGCTCCTTACGCGGTGTCATATCGCTATCAAGAGCAAGCGTTGGGCATACGGAAATACAATGCCCACAGGAGATACAACCTCCCCTGCCAGTTACAGGTCCAGCATCGGACATCACCAGCAATCCGGTCGGACAGTCAGCAACGCAAAGGCCGCATCGTGTACAGACTTCTGTATTGACGGTAAATAACATCTGAATATCCTCCAAATACTACTATAAAGCCTATTATAACATACAAAATCAAGTCATATCTAGTTTTAAACAATTATTCTTATTGTATTGGGACTCAACTAACATTTGTTCATCCGCTTTTAGGATGGGGCCCCATCTCGTTAGTACAACTTGGTAAAAATACGCTTGCTTGCTCCGTTCTTCGCAAAGTCTCTGCACAAGCGTATTCTTACTTTTTTATCACTATATTTATAAAGATGTCCCATCCAAAAGCGTAAATAATCTAGCTAATACTTATATAGAGTCATTACAATTACACCTTGAAATAAATCATAGAAAACACTATCATTTTACACATTATAATAAACTGTATAGTAGTGGCGCCATGCCCACCGTATGGGAAGGACTAGCCAGAGGCTAATCTACTGGCTTGTCTTGATGCAAATTCAGTCAAAACTACTTAGCCGCTCTCGCCTCTCCGCTCCTCTAATTATAAAAGCATATTGAGTAAATATCGAGATGTAGCTTGTCATGAGGCCGCTCTGTATATTAGTAAGGTAAGTCGCTTTGCTATGGGACTAATTTACATCAGGTGTTATAAAAATGAAACTGGGTACCTCTGCAGCGACTTTACGAAGGACGGAGCAAAGAAATACCTAGTTTTCTAAAAGCTTCCCCATCATATATATTTAATTAAGCTTGTGTCGAAATGGGCCCCATAGCGACTTTCGACGTAGAAACTATTTATGTCGATCTAGGGCCCCATCACAAAACGGACGCAAAGTAATTTACTCAAATGCTTTTATAAGTTCCATGTATTGCGCTTTGTGTGTCATTCTCCAGGTACCAAAGTCTGGTTCTGGGGATTCGTTCAGAATATTTGCTAAAGATTCCAAAAATTCTGGAATTTTTGTGGCTACAATATTACCAGCCATTTTACCGAAGTTTTCAGAGCCCATGTGTTCTGAGCCACCGTCTACGAGGATAAAGGCTACCGTAGGTTTCTTATCTACTAGTTTTACAGCACCATGAAAACCAATTTCGCCGATTTGGTGTGTACCACAGGAGTGTGGACAGCCGGATATGTGTAAACGAGGTAGTTTTCTTGTATCTATACCTTTTTCTTCAAGGTGTCGGAAGATGTCTTTTAAAAGACCATTAGAGTCTTGCATACCAATCTGACATATAGTAGAACCAACGCAAGATACGGAACGGCAGAAGTCATTTTCTGCGCTGTCATCTGTTAATTCTGCAATTTTACGAGCCTCATCAGCTGTAAGATTAATGAAGAACAATGCTTGGTCTGGCGCAATACGTGCTTCAACTTGGTCAAGTGTCACTACATAGTCAAGGGCAGCCAACAAGTGTGCTACGTTCACATCGCCACCTGCTGGATGGTATTCTACATAGTATAAGCCTTCTTGTTTTTGACGGTGAATACGATCATTTTCCACCGAATTGTCACGCTTACCCGTTTTTGTAATTTCATACGCATAGTCAGCTGGATTAATAGTTAGGTGTTCTACTTCTTTTACCATAGCTAGGGTTTCTTCATAGGTTTTGATGAAAGCTTCAGCCCCGCCCATTTCAGCAGGCATGTAACGGGTACGAGCCTTACCACGGTTTTTGAAGTTGCCATGGTTAGCAAAGAACCATAAGCATAGCTTTCACATGGTACAATACATCCTCAGGTTGCACATCATGTGCCACAGGAATACCAATGCGAGGATTTGGACCAATACCGCCACAAGCGTACACATCAAAAGTATTATGTTTCGTTAAGTTGAAACCAAGGTCCTTGAACGTAGCATGAGGCGTACTATCAAAGCCATTATCGATGCCCATTTTAAATTTGCGAGGGATCTTGATATAGAACATTTGCTCCATAAGAAATTCACTAATAGCTGTTGTATACGGCGTAATATCTAAAGTTTCACGAGGATCAATGCCGCGTAAAATACTAGCTACCACATTGGGATTGTCACCGCCAGCACCACGGTTGTAGATACCGTGGTCATAACATTCCTTATAGAGATTTAATATTATATCACCATCGAGGCCGTGCATTTGTAAGCATTGACCGGTAGTGAAATGTACGTGTTGTAAGTTATATTTACGAATAGCATCTGCTAAGAAACTGTATGTGCTCGCGCGTCATACGGCCTCCATTAAAGCGCCAACGGCTCATACCAGAGTTAGCACCGCGCTCAGCGTAACTACCATAAGCACCAGACTGTCCTTTATAGTCTGCAATGGATAATTCTTTCTTATAGAACTTATGTGTCATATCCTCAAACTTTGGATAATCTGCAATTAATCGATCTTTCAATTCTTGTGTAATCATACTATTACCCTCTTGGCTTATATCTATTAAGCATAATACAAAACTTTGTATTGGTTAGTATACCATATATGCATACGTATGTTAGTAGCCAAGCTCACAATTTTAATATCAATTCTTAATAACATAGTTTACAATCTGTAATAATTATCACTTTTAAAAAGGCAAAAGAAAGGCTGTAACCAAATGTGGTTTTACCACATTCAGCTACAGCCTCTTTTTATAATAATTATATGATTAAGTGTTGCTAGTTTTTATACTCGACCTTCGTTAGGATTATTGTATGCGTCCTTATCGATGGTTCCCATAATTTTGTCTACTACCAAAGCATTTGTTAGTGACCCAGATACGTTCAAACATGTACGTCCCATGTCAATCAATGGATCGATAGCTAAGAATTGGACTAATGGAGGTGAAGTATGCTCCAAGTCCTGTACCACTAAGGGATACAGATGCCGCCATTGTAGCCGTACCTGGCACGCCTGCGATACCAACAGAACCAATAGCAATAACGATAACACTCATGATATACATAGTCATATCGAATGGAATATTGGCTACATTAGAGATGTACACCACAACAAGTGCTGGGAACACGCCCGCACAACCTTGCATGCCCGCAGTAGTACCGAAGGAAGCTACTGTATTAGCAGTTGTAGCATTTACACCAAGACGTTTTGTTAAAGTCTCTACAGTTAATGGCAATACACCCCATCGAAGAACGAGAAGTGAACGCCAATAAGAGTGGTGCTTTCGCTTTCTTGAAGTATATAATCGGATTGTAGCCAAAGCTAGTAATCAAGATTGCTTGTACAACAAACATAATCAAAAGACCAACGTAAAGCAATACTACGAACAAGCCCATATCGAGAATAGCTTGTACACCGCGTGTTGCCAATGTAGAAGCTAATAAGGCAACTACACCATATGGCATAAGACCAATGATGAAATCAGCTACCCAGGAAATCAATTGGTGAAGTTCATCAAATAGTTTTGTGAACACCTCCATAGAGTTTGTCCCTGTTTGTTTTAATAGACGAGCTACGCTACCCAAGATAATTGCAAATACAACAATGCCGATAACATTTGTTTCAGCAGCCGCTTGAATTGGATTGCTTGGGATTAGTGCTCGGAATGTGTCAACCATTGGTTTGATTTCGCGAATCTTCTTTACCAGATTCAACCACATCAAAACCTTGACCTAAACCAAAAGCATTCCCCAAGTAAGACCGACGATAGCAGCAACGGCTACCATGCCGAGATTCGTAGAAATCATAGCAACTACTAACTTTTTGAGGTTAGCACCTGCCTCCATGTGCAAAATAACGTGAACAATAGAGATAAAAACGATAGGAATAACAAGCATGCGGATTAAGTCGATGAAACCGCCCCCTACGAGAGAGAACCACTTAGTACTTTCTTTGATGTAAACCACTTTGGATGGATCATCTGGGAAGCCCGCAATGATTTGGAACTGCAATACCGAGTATGGCACCAGCAATGGTACCAATAATAACAAGATTACCGAAGGATGTGCCCTTGCGTTGCAATACATAAATACCTATTAACACGAGCACAAACACCGCGATAATACCAATACTTAGTGGATTGCTTAACATGAGGTAATCTGTAAAGAATGGAATATTCATAATACACCTCTTTAATTCATATCACAACAATAGGTTATGAACTTAGTATAGCATATATCGAAAAAAATACAAGTATAATATTTAATTTTTGGTAATATTTAATGTATTCTGTAATATATACACCAAAAAGGCGATTTTCCAGAAGAAAATCGCCTTTAGTAAATCTAGCTATTATATTATCTGTTAACTAAGATATAAGTTACTTGGATAGGACCATGAGCACCATCTACAGTTACCAATTCGATATCCGCTGTACGGGACGGACCAGAAATCAAGCAGATATTTGTAGGGAACTTAGCTGGATCGTTGTGATACCGTTCAGCCAAATGTTCCATTGTTTGTGTCATACGAGGGTTGATTGTATCAGTATACAACACAGCAATATGTGTTGTAGGCAACAAACTAATCACACGGCCAGAGTCCTCACCAGAAGCTTGTACTACAGTAGCAGTCTCCGCAATACCGCAGTATGGGAATGTAATACCAATATCAGCATTAGCAGTATTAGAAATACATTCTTCACGACCTTTAGCTGGATCCCATTGGAAGTATGTACGAGTGCCACCATTATTAGTTGCATCTTGTTCGAACAATTCTTTTAATTTATATTCGTCTACTTCAGGAGTGCTTGGGAATACAACCTTACCGTTGCCCCAGTCTTCGATAGCTGCCAAAATTGTTTCACCTAGTTTATCAGGTGTAGTTTCAACGAATTTTGTACCAACACGTTGACATTGTTCCTTAAACATTGTCAAAATTTGATCGCGACTCAAATCTTGGAACATAGTTTCTTGAGGACCATGGCTATAATCAAAGCCTTCTACAAAAGCAGGGCACATTTCTTGATCACGGCCTAATGCACGAGATAAACGTGCAATAAATTGTTTACGTTTAGCTACATCCATTATTTTTTCTCCTTCTTCTTGTTCTTTTCATGTTCAGCATACAAATCACGGAATTTCTTGAATTTCAAGGAACCCAACTCTTTAGACTTAGTCCAACCATTCATTACAGGCACAGCTTGAGTCCATGCAGGCATGTTACCTTCTTTATTACTAATCAAGTTCATGCCGATAGCACCAGCTTTTGTGCCAAGATCAAATAATGTTGCATTACCAAACATCTTAGCAGCTGCTGTGAAGATAGCTTCTTCTGCTTTTGGACGAGTCTTTTCAATATCAGCCATGATATGACGGTGCTCCATCAACAATTCATGCAATGGAATAGCTACTGGACAGTTTTCTGTACATGCACCGCATAATGTAGAAGCATATGGAAGATCGCCGGCTACATCGTAACCTTTGAATAATGGAGTCAATACAGCACCCATTGGACCTGGATATGGAAACGTGATGTGACGGAACATATCATACATGGAACGTAACAGAATGTAACGATATCGATAATGATGATATGAGTCTCTTCGGGACCATCAGCTTAACTAGGACGCGCAGGGCCAGTCATCATGGAGAAGTAGTTAGAAATCTTAGAACCTACTGCAGAACGGTTCAACATTTCCATCATAACGTCAAGAGCTTTCAGTAGGAAATTATTCTTAGGAATAGAACTAGCCATACGACCGTTACCTTCGTTGGAAACAATTGTACATGTACCAGATTATCTGATTTATCCATTAATAACCTACAGGGTTTTCAGTTCCTGTATAACCTAATTTTTCAGCGAAAAATTTCACGGATTTTGTTACGTTCAAAATGAAGACCTGGTACTACGATGTGAGATGGAGGACTTACTGCAGTTTGCAAAATAAATTCAGCCAAGTCAGTTTCGTTAACTTCAATACCAGCTTCTTCTAATACTTCGTTCAAACCAATTTCTTCAGTTAAGATAGTTTTGGATTTAACGATCATTTTTGCTTCGCGTTGGCGAAGGATATCTAATGCAATTTGAGTCGCTTCTTTGTCATCGAACGCAAAGTGAACTTTAGAACCAGCTTTTTCAGCATTGTCAGCAAATTGACTTACATAGTAATCCAAGTTGTTAAGTACGTGATCGCGAATTTTAGCCGCTTCAGCGCGGAAATCTAACCATTCAGGAACATCCGCAACTACTGTATTACGTTTATCATAAAACACGTCTTGTGCTTTTTTAATAGCTGCAACTTTGAAATCGTCAGCCAAACATTCTTTTATACGTGTTTTATAGGGGCGATTGTCATATATAAGTGCCATGTCGTCTCCTCCTTAACGGCAGTTTAAGATTTCAGCAATATGCATAACTTTGATACGGCGATCAATTTCGCCTTCTTTATGAAGACGATCAAGCATACCAGCGATGTTCATTAAGCACGCTTGGTCAGAACCGGAGATAACGTTGGCACCTGTGCCAGCAATTTCCAATGCTTTTTCGCGTGTCATAACTTCACTGATTTCAGGGTTTTTAACTGAGAAAGTACCGCCGAAACCACAGCAACGATCTGCACGTGGTAATTCAATCAAGTTGATATCTTTAACGTTTTTAAGGAGTTTGAAAGGAGGCTCTTTAATGCCCATCAAACGAGTTACGTGGCAAGATGTATGGTATGTTACGGATTCGTTAAAACGAGCCCCTACATCTTCAACACCTAATACGTCAGTAATAAATTGAGTGAATTCGTAAATTTTACCACTCAATCTTTCTGCGCGCGCCAACCACTCTGGTTGATCTTTTAAGAAATGATGATATTCATCGCGGATTGCAAAAGCGCAAGAACCGGACATGCTGACTACATATTCAGCGTTCTCAAAGCATTCGATTGTATTCTTAATTGCATCCATAGCTGCGTCATTATAACCGGAGTTAGTAAACATTTGTCCACAGCATACTTGTTTCTTAGGTACTACAAGCTCACAACCTAATCTTTCAAGTACTTCTACACCAGCCATACCTACATGAGGGTAGAACATGTCAATCAAACACTGTTGGAAAAGATGAATTTTCATATTATCTTCCTCGTCTTTTCTAGTACTTAACCTAATAAAAAATTTTGATATGTATGTGTTATGGCAATTTTTAGTAGTGAATTTTTCGACTAAATTTCTGCCCTGAACATTACTTATGCTTTCAAATAAATATTCAAAAGCTCATCGCTATAATTATAAATTAATCATGTAGATATTGTCCAAAGAATTGCTATATTAGTATGTACCCTTTTATTTCTTATATCGTTATGACTTTTTGTAATAACAAACATTGTATTTTATCACATCTATTATTTCATTTATCATTTTTTCTTGTAAAAGCCCTATAAAATCTAGATTTTGCGGAATGTTTATCATTTTGCATTTTTAACTACTAGAAAATCAACTTTTATCTATATTTCATTTTATATTTATATAATCAAACTCAAATTTTTCAAATTCATGTAATTTTTATCCTTATATATTACATTTTCTTATAGTAGTGTATAAATTTAAAAAGTGTTATAATTTATTTTATATAAGTATAGTTTGAAAGGAGCCCTTTTCAATGAAACTAAATAAATTATCTTTGTCTTTAGCAATTACATTGGCCCTTGGCTCTACATTCAGCATGGCTCACGCTGAAACAACTGCGACTCATATAAAATCTGAAGTATCTAATGTGGCTACTAGAGCTGAGGTATCTGCTAAAGCGGATGAACACCGTGTTGATACATCTGTTAAAAACGATGCTAAACGAGTTGATACATCCGTTAAAAATGATGCTAAACATGGTAGCACAGTTGTAAAACGTGATGCAAAACATGCTGATGCATCTGCTAAAAACGCTGCTAAACGCACTGATACATCCGTAAAAAACGATGCTAAACGCGTTGATACTTCTGTAAAAAATGACGTTAAACGCATTGATACATCCGTAAAAAATGATGTTAAAGAAGATGCTGCTAAAGTAGAAGGTAAAAAAGTTGTAAAAACTAAAGAAAACTTACCTACTGGTGTATATCCTGACACAAAAGACAACTGGGCTCGCGATGCTATCCAAGCAATGACACAAGCCGGTTACCTTTCTGGTTACGCAGATAACACATTCAAACCTAGCGCTCAAATCACTCGTGAGCAAGCAGCTGCTATTTACGGTAAAGTATTACAACATAACTTAAATGAACAAGAATTAGCAGAGATTGCAACAAAAGAATCTTCTACATCCTACTCTGACGTAGAAGCAGATCGTTGGTCCAGCTCTGCTATCAAATTAGTTAGCGCTGCAGGCGTAATGGAAGGCACATCTAAAACAGCTTTCACACCTAGCAAAACTATGGACCGCGAACAATTCGTAGCATCCGCAGCAAGCTTGGCTAAGAAAATTAAACCTTTCTACACCTGTAAAAACTAGAAAAAGGTTACTTTCAAAGACGAAGCTAGCATCTTCCTCTACTTACTTGGCAGATATTCCAATACATGGCTCAACGTGGCATTGTAGCATCTGGAGCAACAGAAAACTTTAACCCTAAACAACCTGTAACAAGAGCACAAGCGGCAACAATCTTGAACCGCATGCTTAATGGTGCTGGCCTTGCAACACCAAAACATACTACAACTGAAGCTAAAACTGAAACAGCTGTAAAAGAAGATGTAAAGAAAAGCTGATACAGCAATCGAAAAAGAGGCCTCCAAAGTAAATAAAGATGCAAAAAAAGATATGTCCAAAACTGATAAAGACATGAAAAAAGAGGCAGAAAAGGCAGATAAAGTAGCCAAAGCTGAGGCAAAAAAAGCTGACAAAGACGTAAAAGGCAATAAAGAATGCTGCAGTAGCTCAAAAAACTGAACCTACTCGCACCGTTCGCCCTGTTCGTCGCAGTACTTTAAAAGCACTTGATCAAAAACAACAAGCTGCTTTAGAAGATAAAGTATTCAATGAATTGAATAAAACATATAAAACAGAAGATGCATTCCAAAATTACGGTGTAATGTACTGGCGCGATAATCAATTGCACGTAGCATTGAAAACAGACAGCGATATCTCCACAGTAAAAGCTAACCTTGCAATGCACGTGGTGATTCTACTGTAAATAACTATGTTGTAGTTGAATCCTCCCAATACAGCCAAGCTGAATACGATGCAATCGATACAAACTTCCGCAACTACTACAACAAAAATGAAAAAGCAGGTACAATTCTAGCTACATTCCCAGATGTAGAAAACAACCAACTTTATGCTGTTGTAACAACAGCGTCTAAAGAAACACAACAAGGAATCTCTAAATTATTCGGTTCCAAAGTAAAAATGACAGTTAAACGCTAATAGGCGTTCACTCAACTAGCCAAGGCAGCGTATACGTTTAGTATTACGCTGCTTTGTTTATATCACTATGCATGCCAACTAATTGACTATGATGCGACGGATATAACTTTTTATGCTGGTGAAAGTTTATATTCTAGGCTATCAAGCGCTAGCCTTTACCATGATTAGGAAGGATTTTTATGTACAAGAATACCCCTCACGCATTACGTGCCCTCGTACTCGGCACATTATTGAACTACAACAGGCTTTGGTTTTGCTTCTGCAAATACTACAACTCATGCTCCTGCAACTACTGTTGAAGCCACTAAAATGGAAACAACTAAAGCACCAATGGCTAAAACAGATGCTACGAAGATGGAGACTACTAAAACAGAAGCGGCTAACGTTAAATCTACTAATACTACCGCATCACCTGCAATTGTAAACACCTCTATCGGTACGCCTCAAGATATTAAAAGAAAATCCGTGCCCACATCTTTACTGATGTGCCTAGTGATTTTTGGGCAGCTAACTCGATTAGCACTGTAACAAAAGCAAATCTTATGAAAGGGTTATTCTGACGGTACATTCCGACCTAACCAACCTATGACTCGTGAAGAAGTAGCTGCTCTCTTCAACAACATCACAGATGATGGTACAGCAGCCTTTTTATCAAGTAAATTTAAAGATATTACATCTGACCGTTGGTCTGCTCTTGCTATTGAATCTGTAGCGCGCAAGAAATATCATCAGCGGTTATGGCGATGACACATATAAACCTGAAAAATATATGTCTCGCCAAGAATTTGCTGTAGTAGCAGACAACTATATTCACTATTTAGGATATACCACTGAAGACCCAACAGTTCTTGATAATATATCCTATGGAGACCAAAAATTCGTGGCTCCTTGGGCACAAGATGCCGTTCGCGAGCTTGCCTATCTTGGGTTCACAAACTACGCTCCTGGCACATTATTCAACCCTGAAAAATATGTAACTCGTGCTGAAGCAGCTGAGATTGCGTACCGCATGACACAAACAGAGCAAGCACTTGCCTTCCACAACACATTGTTCAAACAACAAGTAGAAAGTAAAACAGCTACTATTATCGACAAAACATTAGGCTATGGTAATGACTTCACTAAATTCCGTCAAGACGGGGCCCTCTTCTGGGATGCAGGAAAATTACATGCATCTTTAACGGATCAAAAGAAAACTGACCTCGTCTCCAAAGCAATTACAGAAGCTCATGATCCACAGCTAGATAGAATGTAGTCGTATCAAAAGGGTAAATTAAATCAGGCCCAACTAGAGGAGTATCAATCCGATGCCATCGCCCTTTACCAACAAAAAGAACCTCAAGGAAAGATCCTTTCCATTTCCCCAAATACTGATACTAGTGCCCTTCTCATTACCGTTGATTCTATTCAAAAATCGACGTTGAAAGCATTTAAAAAGAAATTCCATGATAATGTATTCTTACAATTACCACCGGAACCGCTTACAAAGTCAGACGGAAATATTCAATTCCCATTACCGCCGCGCGTAAACTATTATAACGACAAACAATAAAGTAGACAAAAAAAGAACCGCCCCCTTAGGAGCGGTTCTTTTCACAATTAAACAGCTGTTACTATACACACATAATCGAATTCACACAGTTCGATTATTTTTTTGTTACATCATTTTCGCGGTCACGCAAGATACCAACTGGTACATATACCGTACCTGCGCTATGGATTGAATCTACGTCTTGTTGCAAGATCATTACAACGGAATAATCATCTGTTGTGTAGAATTCAGTAGGCATTTTATCGATATTTACATCGCCGCCCAATTTATTCTTTCACATCTTGATTATTATTAATCGCATTTACCAGTTCTTTTTTATTAAGACCACCAAGATCATACAAGGACAATTGTCGACCTGTTGTGGTGTTAAATGTGAAGCCTTTTACATAGTTTACACCATTGGCATCATGATCACGCATTGTATACGTATGAATCAATACACTGAAGATGCCATTTTTGTCTGTTTTAACATCATAGTACATAACTACATTTGTTTTATCAGATTCTTTAGCATTTAACTTTTCTACATCATTTTGTATTTTAGAAACATACTTTTTGATGGTCGTATTGATTGCTTTTTCTACCGCAGGGCTAACAGATTTAACCTCTGGGAATACTAAATCCAAATGATCTGTAGTAGATTCCACAGGTGATACAGCAACCTCTTTACGATCCATATAACGGTCCGCATTTGGAGCTACCACTTCAACTGCATTACGATCTACTTTAGACGCTTTAGAGCGCAACGCACGGTTCTGCTCTGGTGTAGCAGTACTAGAAATACGATATGTTAAATCATTACGGTTAACACGTTTCGCATTTGTTTGATTTGCTTGTACATTTACAGTATCTTGCGTTACAGGTATTACTTCGCTTGCTGCGAAGGAGGCTACTGGCAATGCAGCAGCCATAATGATGAGTACAGACTGTTTTAATTTCATTGTTTAACCTCTTATTGTTCTTGCTCAGCTTTCATAGCAAGAGCTTCTTCTTTATTGAACTTGTGTGTAACAACACGGCGAACAAGATAGAGACCAGCGAATATGAATGCAAGCAATCCTAACCATTGTGCTGTGCTTTCAAATTCAGGCCCTACTAATTCAAGTGGAGCTTCCCCACCACCAGTTGTAACAGACAATACAATAATAACAGCTATGATTACACCAATCAAGCTTTCACCAACGATCAGACCAGAAGCAAAGAGAACACCGCGGCGATTGGATTGCTCTACATCGTAGTCAGCAAGCTCACCGGCACGCATTTTAGCACGAGCTACAAGATAACGACCTACGAAGTAGCTGATGAAAGAACCAATAATAAGCGGTACTTCTAAAGTAGGTGGTAAATAAATACCCATACCAACAGCCAATGGAGGCAATGTTAAGGTTGCAGTTGTGCTCTTGAGAATCAAGTTGACGATAATCGCCACAACACCAACGCCAACACCGATTAAAATATAGTCCCAATCCATGCTAGAGTTGAAGATACCTTGTGCAATGGTAGTCATCAAAGTCGCTTGAGGAGCCGATAATGCAGCGCTTTGGATCCATTTCAGCACGTGGTAACGCACCTGTGAAACCGTATGCTTGGTAAAGCAAGTTAAGAACTGGAGCAATTGCAATGGCACCGGCTACAGAACCAAGTAACAAGGCAATTTGTTGACGCCAAGGTGTAGCACCAACGAGTTGGCCAGTCTTTAAATCTTGTAAATTATCATTAGAAATAGATGCAATCGCAATAACTACGGATGTCATAAAGATAGCCATAGCAGTAGCGAACTGAACACCTTCTTGTGTAGCAAATAAATTATTTTCCGCTGCGATAAAGTATACAACTAAGGAAGAAATAATAGTCGCTAAAATACCGATACCAGAAATTGGAGAAGCAGATGTACCGATAAGGCCCGCCATATAGCCACACGCTGCAGCTACGAAGAAGCCAATCAATAAAGCTACTACGATACCTACTACAACGAGTGTCCACATTAAACCTGCACTAATAGGTACGACAGATACGAAATCCCAGAATGTAAATACTAAACCAATAAGAATAAGTATGAATACACCTAAAACGGATTTTGTACTCATATCTGTATCCATACGATGCAATTCACGTTCTGCGGAGCTGCTATTCATGGATTTAACAGAAATTTTCATACCTTCGATGATAGGTTTGATTAAGGTGATCAAAGTCCAAATCGCTGCAATACCGATAGCACCCGCACCGATAAAACGAACTTTAGACTTCCAAACAGCCATTGCAAACTTGGCAGTAGCACCGCCATCTGGAGCAAAGATATTAGTGAAATAAGGCACGAAGCCAGCCCACGCGATGAGTACACCAACGAGGATAGCGATACCAGAGGCGATACCAATAAGATAACCAGCACCTAACAACGCTGTGGAGAAGCCCAAAGGAATTTGAGTAATCCCTTTGCTACCTACTGGAATCCAGAAGCTCATGCTATCCCCAAGTACTTTGAAGCCGTTCGCACAAAGGCTAATAAGGCCAGCTATAAAGCCACCGGACACAATGTCTGTCATACCGGAGCTAGATTGAGGGCCTTGGCCACCATTGTGAGAACCAACCTTCAAGATTTCTGCTGCTGCACGGCCTTCAGGATATGGTAGATCGCTATTCACTACCATGGCACGACGCAATGGGATGGTGAATAATACACCTAGAGAACCACCACAGGCACAGAGCAAAAATGTTTGCCAGAATGGGAACCCATTCCAATAACCAAGCATTAGTAGACCTGGCAAGATAAAAATAATAGCAGATAAGGTACCAGCTGCAGATGCTTGCGTTTGTACCATGTTATTTTCAAGAACGTTAGAATCCTTGAAAAAACGCAAAATCGCCATTGAAATAATAGCAGCCGGAATGGATGACGAGAACGTCAAACCAACCTTCAAACCAAGATATACGTTAGATGCTGTAAATAATAACAGTAATCAATGCACCAAATAACATCCCACGCAACGTAAGTTCCGGCAAGTGAAGGTCATGGCTCGTAAAATCATGTTTCATAAGTACTTACCTCCTCTGTGAAATCATAAACTTAAAACAATATACTAAGCTACTTTCATTTTATCGTGTTAAAGCGATGATTTCAATATATATGCGATATTTATAATGTATACATATGAAAATTATAAAGTTTAGGTCCTCCAAGAAATACCTTGAAAGGTCTATTCTGTATACACTAAATACTTTACTAAGCGTGGTAGCCCTACAAAAGCCTCCAAAGCCACCCACCTGCTTCGGGAGCCGCTAAGTCGTTTTGAGGCCATGCTATATATACCTAATCGTTTACCCTAAGAAATAGACCTTTCATTATTCACCAAATAAAATATTTAATTTATAATTTTTCTACATATAACGCATTATCAATCTTACATATAGATTGAAATCATAAAGGTATGGGGAGAGAAGGAAAGCGCAATATACATCCTTTCTTATATGCGCATTATGCATATACACCTATCAATTATATGAAAATAGAAATCATTATCTTTTATTCTGTACAAATATACAGGATTTTATATAATTAAAGTACCGATGATAAGGTCGGCATGTCTTTTAAGGAGGTTGTAAACATTATGGAAACAAGAACTGAATATGATTCAATGGGACCAGTCGAAGTCGACGCTAGACGAATTTACGGACCTCAAACGCAACGCTCGTTCAATAATTTTAAAATCGGTGACCACCGCATCCCTATTGAACAAATCAAGGCGCTTGCGCTTGTCAAAAAAAAGCATGTGCTTTAACTAATGCTAAGTGTGGCGCAGTAACTGAGGAAAAAGCGAAACTCATCGCTCAAGTAGTAGATGAAATCGTGGACGGAAAATGGGATGATGAATTCCCGTTAACCGTATTCCAAACAGGTTCTGGCACACAAACAAACATGAATGTGAACGAAGTTATCGCTCACCGGGCTAAACAGTTAGATGAAGCTAATCCACTTCATCCTAACGACGATGTAAACCGCGGCCAAAGTACAAATGATACATTCCCAACAGCAATGCATATTTGTGCATACTTTGAAATTACAAAACGCGTAATTCCTGCATTGGACGGCCTTATTGTATCTTTTGAAAAATTGCAAGAAAAAAAGGACAAAGGATTGCAAAAAGGTTGGTCGTACACACCTACAAGATGCTACTTTCATCATGGTAGATCAAGAAATTAGCGCCTTTGTGGACGGCTTAAAAACTGCTAAAACGATGCTCCTTCAAAACGCTGACCACCTACTCGACGTAGCACTCGGTGGTACTGCCGTCGGTACAGGTGTAAACACACCTAAGGGCTATCTAGACGTTATGGAAACTGTATTGCCAGAGGTAACAGGTGCTCCATTCCGTGTTAAGAATAACAAATTCCAAGGACTTGCTCTCAAAGATGCATTTATGATGGCTCACGGTGCACTTAACACATTAGCGACTACCCTATTTAAAATCGCCAACGACGTCCGTTTCTTAGGCTCTGGCCCTCGTTGCGGTTACGGCGAATGGCATCTACCTGAAAACGAACCGGGCTCCTCCATCATGCCAGGCAAGGTAAATCCTACTCAATGTGAAGCTTTGACCATGGTATGTGCCCAAGTATTCGGCATCAATACAACTATGACGCTTTGTGCAGGCAGCGGCGCATTCCAATTGAATGTGTACATGCCTATCATGATCTATGACTTTGTTGAAAGCTGTCGCCTCCTCGCAGATGCTATGAACTCTTTCACAACACATTGCATCGACGGCGTAGAATTTGTACCTGAAAAACTCAACTTCTTCGTAGAACAATCTCTCATGATTGCTACATCCTTAACACCATACATCGGCTACGACAAGAGCGCTAAGGTCGTAAAAGAAGCGTACAAACGCGGTTGCTCTATTAAAGAAATCATCTTGGAAGAAAAACTCATGACCGAAGACGAATTTGCCGAAGCAGTTCGCATGAAATAAAACTCTCTCACCTCTTTGACATATCTATAACATCCTCTCATACCTCAAATGAACGGAAAAGGAGCTATAGTCCTTCAGATACGTTTATAAGACGACCTCTCGGCTTGAATAGCACAGTAATCATTTGCTCTTGTATAGCTAGTAATCGTATCATCAACGAAATTTCTCCTTTTGTGGGTAGCACCCGGAATATTCAATATTTTTGTGAACCCTCCAGCCCCATAAACATATATAAAAGGAAAGTGTGTTTCCATGACATACCCTTCACTCCTACTCTTTCCAATTATCCCGTAATGCCATATTAAATTGATACGGCCATTCATATCGCTAAAGCCCAATTCATTGTCTAAATCAAAATTATAGAACCAACAAAAGGAAATAAAATTAGAATAGTAATAAAATCTTTTTAATGTCGTGGTAACCCTTAATCCTCTATGGTCACATAAGCTGTATAGTCATTAGCACGGCCAATGCTATAATGAAAATAGCCTGTTTTGTATTTAATCATAGGTTAAATGTATCATCCTTAAACGCCTGTATTAGCAGTATTTCTTGTTTACTAAGTTCCAGGTATAAATCTAAATGGCATCCAATTGCCACTAGTATTGCTATTTTGAGATATCTCTTATATATATCCGCTGTCATATCGTAGATTAGAGAGATATCAAATAGCATAAGCACAATAATACATATAAGGATTTTATAGATAAAGGATTTACTATACATTAATATATCCCTATAATAAGTGCGCCTTTCAAACTAAGCTACTCCATCAAAGAATGTAATAACCGTAATTTCTCGTGGGCAGTTGATACGAATTGGGAACCAGTGTCCTGTGCCGTTATTAACGTAGCACACGCTTTGTTCTTCTACGTATCGACCTTTTGTATATGGTGTACCTGTTGGTACCAATGGTACGCCCATGAATACGATTTGACCTCCGTGGGTATGTCCAGATAGAGTCAACGGAATCTTTCGTTCAATAGATTCTTCGAAGAATTCAGGGTGATGAGCCAATAGGAATAACAAAGGCATAGTCTGGAATTCCAGATAAAGCCTTATCAATCATAGCTTCACGCTTTTCTTTTTCCCGATCGTTATCGTACGCAACGCCCGCTATATATACAGGTTGTTTACCGCCCATGATTTGAATATTACTATTCACAAGAATATTCATAGGTGTATTTCGTTTAAGTGAATCCAGCACCTTATTTACATCGTGATGATACTCGTGATTTCCCAAAATAAAGTCAACCCCATCTGGGATTTGTTTTGCAAAGGTTGTCAGTCTTTCACAGACTTGCGGTAACCATGCAAGCTTATCAATGAGGTCACCAGTGATGACAACGCGATTAGGTTTTTGTAAAAGCGCAAGTTTCAGGATTTCATCAAAGTCATCTAAGTCGATACTCGGACCTATATGAATATCACTAAGTTGAACAATTTTATAGTTTTTTAAACCAGGTGGTAGATTCGTGTAGCCAAAACTTTCATGCGTTACTACTACCTCTTGTTGACCTGCAAAAGCAGCATAGCTAGAACCACCGATAGTAGCCAACGGCACTATAGTTGCAGCAGTTCTAAAAAAAGCACGACGACCCGTTCTATTTTCCTCTGGTGTTTTGCTCCAAATCTTATTAATTGTCCAATATAATAGACTAAGTATGATAAATACAGGAATCGCTAGGAATACACCAAAGAGGAATCCATAGCTTTCAGTACGGAACATATTCATCAAAGGATAGTACATCGTACCATATAAATCCACTTGATTGAGTATATAGTATCGGATAGCAGCGAACCACGCACCGATAATGATTATATAGCCCACCCAGGCAGGCCATTTCTTTTTAGGCTTCCACAAGTTGAGGAATAGAGTCCAAAATCCTACCAGAGCCTATTGCGAAGGATGGCAGAAAAAATAATATTAAATAGAATTCTCATTCATTGCTCCTACAAATTATTTTGCGATTTCCGTCAATTTACCATGAGGTCCCGCCCAAGCATAGTCGGCGAACTCATCGCGCTTGATGAGCATCCAGTCCTTAGGCAATTGCTGTTGGATATCCGCAATCAATATATTATTAGCGTCCACTGTGTACGTTAAATCACCGCGGAATGCTTTCATAAACCATTTTCGGTGAGAGAAAACATGTGTTATTTCTTTCACAAGTACTGGTTGCAAAGATAGCTCAAATCCAAGGGCCTGAACTAATGCCTCAAGGCCTCGTTCCCCATCCTCAAAGTTAGATACCATTTCCACAGATGGGAATTCCCACATGGATCGTAAAAGTCCACGGTTCGGCCGTTTATGCAACAAATAATAGCCTTTATACTGCAAGATCCCCACGAATAAAGGCACCTCTACTACCTTTGTTTTCTTGATGCGCACAGGCAGTTTATCTGTATCCTCATGTTGGTATGCTTCGCACATATTTACAATAGGACATTCGCCACAGCGGGGTGTCTTTGGAATACATACGGCAGACCCAAAGTCCATCAAGGCTTGGTTAAAATCACCCGGTCTATCGTGAGGCAAAGTCTCCTCTACGATAGCCGTAATAGCCTTTTTACCTTTAGTACCCAAAATATCATCAAATATGCCGTACAAACGAGCATAAATGCGCAACACATTGCCATCTACGGCCACCTCTGGTTCATTGTACGCCATAGATAGTACGGCTCCTGCCGTATAAGAACCTACACCCTTTAGGGATTCCATGGTCTTACGATCATGAGGCACGATACCGCCGTAATTTTCAACTACGTCCTTTACACCGAGGCGCAAGTTACGAGCACGGCTGTAATAACCAAGCCCTTGCCAAGCATGAACCACCTCATCTTCGGAAGCCTTTGCCAAATCCTCCAAAGTTGGAAATAGACGCATCCAGTTATCATAATAGGGTTTCATTGCCTCAATGCGGGTCTGCTGACTCATCACCTCGGATACCCAAATCTTATAAGGGTCCCCACAACCGCGCCACGGCAACTCCCGTTTATGTACATCATACCACGCCAATAGCTGTGGCACCCACTTTGGGTTCTTTTTATCAGTCATATTACCTCAATATATTATAAATTTAGGAGCCTAGTACCACTTTCACGGCTACATAATCCCTATTTTATACTCCAATCCCCACCAGATAACGATTTTAACGTTAAATTGTAACAAATCGTACATTCATCATCCATTAATATACAGATCAATGCGCGCCAAGTGTTCGCTTTCAATAACAGTATCAACAGTGGTCAAATCCATCTTATCCACCATATTATTATCTCGACCAAACACAATAGGTCCTTTTAATTTCTTACCTTCTAACAACATCGGCAACCATCTGCGGTCACCATCCCACATATGTCCATAAGGAATTTGGTTTGGTTCGGTTCTAGCCAATGAGGCTCCATTTCGTCTGTTTCCTCTACATCGCCTGTGAAAGCACGAAATACACTTGGAAGCTTTCATCAAAAGAAATTCTCACATTCTAAGTCTTCGTCCAAGGCCAGATTCCTCATAGAGTTCGCGAATGGCACACTCTCGGAAACTTTCACCATCATCCAGTTTACCACCGAACCCATTATATTTGTTAGCCCCAAAGCCACGCTTCTTACGCCCTAACAATATACGATTTTGTTCATCAATGGGAAATACGAGTGTCGTTGGTTTCATAGGGTCTCCTTAATTATAAAAATAACACATATTATTATACCATTATTTCATGTACGAATGTGCTAGTTATGGTATGATTAAGAGTATAGAATTTCTTACAAGGGAGGAGGCACATGATGAACAAACCACTTAGATTTAATATCGAATTAGGACGGACAAAGCCTGTCAATATTCGCAACGAAGAAGTGCGCTGCCCCTTCTGTGATCGTTCAAAATTAACGGATATTCTAGATACATCAGGTCATATCATATGGCTCATGAACAAATATCCTGTATTAGATAAAAACATGGCCAACGGTTATTATTGAAACAGAAACGGACGAAGGCGAATTTTCTACCTTACCTACAGACGAAGCCGCCCATATTCTCCAATTTGGTCTCGATAAATGGCGCGAAACTCGTCAGCGTAAAGAGTTCAAATCTGTACTGTTCTTCAAAAATCATGGCTATATGTCTGGCGGCTCTATCCGTCATCCCATAGCCAGATTATAGGCCTTGAGGATTACGATTACCACGAAGATATTACGGCTCAAAATATGGAAGGCTGGCTCTTGTACGAAGATCAAGATGTGCGCATCACCTTATCTACCCATCCAATTATCGGGTTCTTTGAGTACAATATTCGCTTTAAACCAGATACACCGGTTCGTGCTGTAGCCCTTCGACTACAGCAAATTTTGCGCTATGTATTGCATAGTGTAGCAAACTTTAGCCAGTCCTATAATTACTTCGTATATAATCTTGAGGACGGCTACGATTACATCAAGGTAGTGGCGCGCTATGTAACGACGCCCCTCTATGTAGGCTACAAAATTCCACAAACTTGCGATGAGGGACGAGCCGCCAAAATCAAGCACGATATTACACCTTATTTTCAAGCTACTAAATAGCACTAACTATATACTGTACATAATTTGATAGATAATTTGATATATGGTTTTAACCATACATATTTGAAAGGATTTTTATGAAAGTATTTGCCATCGGCGATCTCCATCTATCTGGCAATCCCCCCACGAAGCCGATGGATATTTTTGGTCCTCACTGGAATGATCACTGGGCCCGCATCAAAGAGCATTGGAATGCCAATGTAAGCGATGAAGACATCGTCTTTCTCGTAGGTGACATGAGTTGGGCCCTTCGCCTCGAGGAAGCGGCTTGCGATTTACAAGAAATTGCATCTTTACCTGGTAAAAAATATATGATTCGCGGCAACCATGATTATTGGTGGGCATCAGCGAACAAGATGCATAATCTCATGGGCGACGCTATTACCTTTATACAAGGTCACGGCACCGCAGAACTCATCCAAACCGAAGAAGGTCCGCGTCTTATTGCATTCGGAGGAACGCGTGCCTACCTCTGTCCTGGAGACTCCCACTTCCACACCCAGAAACAGACCAATCCATTTACGATAGAGAAGTGATGCGTACTGAAGCGGCACTTCAAGAAATAGATAAGGCTATACATAAAATGCTTGAAGAACTTAAGGAGGAAACAAAGGTCACAGATGTGACCTGTTCTAAAAAGTCCTATTCATCAACACCTGATTCAATTACAACATCTAATTTAATTATAGATATAGAGAATATTCCTGTAACCAAAATTATTGTTGCTACATTACCCTCCATTTAACGAGTCCAACGCTCCCTTCGGGATTTACGGACCTATTAGAACAATATAAGGTAGATATCTGCATCTTTTGGCCACTTACACGATCAAATTTCCTTTAACCGGATTCCAAAGGAATTTGGTACGACAAAACTAGAATTAGTATCTGCAGACTATCTAGACTTCAAACTAAAGCAAATCATCTAAGGAGAGACCATGAGTCGCATTCACAAAGAACATTTACAAGCCGGCTATATCTTTGGTGACACCGTCAACCAAGAATATATATACTTGCCTTCTGGTGAGGTAGGCACGGATCATCCGTTAGCTGTCCTAGAAACACCAACGAAGCGCGAAGATATTACATTGGACGAAGCCGTCCATATGATTGATACCCTAACGCTAAAACGTTGTAGCCACCCTACACTAGGTAAAAAATCATTTTAATAACGCAATCAATAATGCAATTAATTGAACAAAGGAGGCTGTTTATCACAGCCTCCTTTGTTTTTTCTTTAGTTTATACAAGAACTATTTTGTTGTCTTCCTTTTAGTTTAAAAGGTTAATTCATGACAAGTAATTACTTCGCATTACGCTCGATATGACTACCATAAATGTCTCTGTAATCATTAGTTTGCTTATTGTCTTTATTGTTTACACGAAGTCGTTCTACCTTATGACGATCATTGTCTTTACCAGAGATTCGATCCACACGAGTACGATCCAAGTCACGAAGACGAGCCAATTCAGGATTAAATTCGTTAATCGCACGCCCCATTTTACCATCAATTGGAGCACCCAATTGTAAAGCACGGTAAATGATCGCAGCATACTCATAACGAGTCATCGCACGATCGCCTTTAAATTCGCCATCAGGATAACCTTCAACAAGACCTTTATCAGCCAAGTCTTTCACGTATTCATAAGCCCAATGATTAGCTGGTACATCAGGGAAGTTCACATCTTTCTTGTCATACTGAGGTGCCATTCCCATGGATGCCTTCATTTGTTGAATCTCTACATTTTGGGCTTTTACAATGGCCTTTAAGTCCTGAACCTCTTTAGCCAAAGCTACTCTAGAAGTAGATACACCATTTTTTTGACCTAATTTCAATGAAACGCCGGCATTGACCATGTTTTCACCGTTACCCATGGATCCAGCTACGCTGAACATAGTGTCTTCATTTGGTCTGTAGAAAGCACCTAATGCCATCGCATTTTCACCGGCATAGTTACCGTAACCAGCTGCAAAATTCCATTTATCATCAGGATCAAAATCTAACGGATGAATGGCTGCTAATGCGGCCGCACCAGCACCAACTTTTCCAATTTTGCTATTTAGTTGATTCACGCCATTGCTAATACCGCTAGTAGCTTGATACAATTGGCTACCGTTAACGGCATCTTTAGATGTAGCGGATACTTCACCATCGGCTACATTAGTGATTTTATTGCCACCATTATTTAGACCTTTATTGTCCAAAGAAACATTACCAAATTTAACTTTATCTACAGATACTTTGTAATCAGTACCACCAGCAGCATTTGTGCTTGTAGTTACAGTTACATTATTACCTGCAGAAATGCTAGTATGTTTTTTAGCTTCTTTTAATGCTTCTGTGGCTAAAGTCTTATTATATTCAATACGACGTTCATGACTTTCGATACGCTCACTATGATTTTCAATTCGAGCATCATGATTATCAACACGATTATCTAAATAATCTAAACGCTTATCTTGATTGTCAATACGTTTTTCTTGATTATTCATACGTTCAGTTTGATTTTTTAATTGAATGTCATGATTTTGAATTTGATCTTCATGACGAAGTAAATCAGCATCTTGACGAAGATTTTCTTTAGTTAAACGAGTAATTTGATTATCATGATTTACAATTAATTTATTATGTTTTTCTAATTCTTGACTATGTCCATTTAAAATATCTTCATGTTTTTGTAAGAATCTTCGCCCACTGTATTTTTTACGATTTCATTAATATTATTTTGAATTAATGTATTGTGATTATTAGCATTTGCTACTGCATATAATTGCTATCAGAAGATACTTTCCCAGATGCTACATTAATCACCTGACGTTCTTTACCAGATGCACCAACACTCGTAACGCCGTTACGAGCTGACCCTACCCCAGCAAAGCCGGAATAGTTGATACCATTTATATTAGCTTGTGTTTCTGTTGTGGCAGCTCTATCGGTAGATGCATTGCCTAAGAGAACACTATTTCCTTGTGTCGACGTCACATTACTGCCCAGTACATATGTATTTGCTTGTGCTACGTTATTTCTAACCCCAAAAGCACCAGAATCAATGCCAGAAACAGAATTACTGCTACCAATTCCAACTCCACCACGTGCAGTAATCGTATTACCTGAACCTAGTGCAACAGCATTTGCAGCACCAGCATTAGCATTATTACCCACAGCAGTTGCACTCTCTTCAGCTTTTGCATTATATCCAACGGCTACTGAACGATTTCCCTTTGCTCTAGCATCATTACCATATGCTGAAGAGAAATTACCAGATGCCTCAGCATTAAAGCCAGTAGCGGTACTTGAAATACCACTAGCCTTTGTGCTATTGCCAACCGCTGTAGAAGCTTCAGCAGATGCTTTAGCGGATGAACCAAAGGCATTTGAATTACGCCCTGAAGAAACTGATCCATGGCCTATTGCAGTAGCATTTTCACCTTCTGCTCGTGCACTCCGACCAATAGCATTGGTATTATTAGCAGTTGCCTGTGCACTTCGTCCGATAGCTAGTGAAGTCTCACCAGATGCGGTAGAAGACTGTCCTACAGCAGTTGAATATGAACCGGATACCGTATTTCTGAAACCTACTGCTAAACTATGGTCACTGGTAACCGTGTTTTCATCACCAAAGTGACGTGAATACTCTGTCGGATTTCCTTGTGCTTCTACATGTAATACAGTTCCCGTACCTAACGCAAGTAGTATTGCCAATGATAATGCAACTTGTTTGCTTTTCATCGTTTACTATTCCTCCCTACATCTAAAATTATAAATACAACGGATAATATATTATCATTTATAATATATATTCAACAAAACTCAGCATAAAATATGTCCATTATTAACTAATGTATTATCATTATCCTTAACTATTATTGTACTTTAAATATTAAATGAAGTAAACGATTTTTTTAACAAAATAGATAAAATTATCAATTTTATCTATAAATAAAAATTCTATCAAATTCATCATACTATAAATTAATAGCATAATAACAATATAAGGAGATAAGATTTATCTTATCTCCTTATATTGGCTATATTAACTATATTCATTATACTAGCTATACTAATTATTCTAGTTATATTATTTGCTTTAGCTATATTACTTAGAATAGCTATATTGGTTATTCTAGCTAATCTTGTTATACTAGCCTATTAGCCCAAGAATCCTCCATGTCCCATAGGGATACAATCTTCTTTGGTGATTTCATCATCTGCGATGAGGCGTGGCACAATTTCATCAAAAGGCAGTCGGTTTGCTGAACAATACACCCCCTGGTACACCAAGAATTGGTGTGCCATCTGCACAGTAAGCAATGCAAACCATGGACCCTGGTAACACTGGTAATCCATAGGTAACTACTCGATCTGCATAGCGTTTAATCGCTCCTGGAGTGAGATCATCTGGGTCAACGCTCATACCGCCGGTACAGAAAATAATATCTGCGCCTGCTGCTTTCACCTTGTCGATAGCCGCCACGATATCATCTGTATTATCCGTTACAATTTCGTGAGCTACCTTTATAACACCAAATTCAGCACAACGTTCTTCAATGATTGGTGTGAAAGCATCTTTAATACGACCTTCAAATACTTCAGAGCCGGTCGTAACGATACCCATTGTTTTGCGCGTACGAACGGCTTTACATGTAACAAAGGCTTGCCATTAGCAATTTTCTTTGCATCCTCCACTTGTTGTTCTTCTAACAACAATGGAATACAGCGCATGCCTGCTAGTTTATCACCTGCTTTCACAGGTGTATTATTAAATCTTGTTACAATGGTCAACTCACCAATGCTATTGATAGCATGTAATCGGTCTACATCGACCTTGAAAAGGCCATCTACATCCGCAATGGCTTCAATTTTACCTTGTGCCATAGGGCCATCGTGCATGTTTTCACCGCCTGCCATATTGTACAAAGCACGTGCCACATCCTCTTCGTGCAAGAACCCCTCATCTTCTGGCTCCATTACAAATACATGTTCCTTGCCAAGATCCAAGAGTTTAGGAATGTCCTCTTCTGTAATTACATGTCCACGGCGGAAGGGCGTGTCTTTCAACTCACCTATGACGATTCTTACGAGATCGTGTAATAATGTTTGCCCTACGGCATCTTGTGTTCTAATAGATTTCATAATATCTCCCAAGTCATTAATAACAAAATACGCTATTATATAACATCAAAATGTATTTAATACTATTATTCAATATTAATATGTTTACATAGTACAGAGTAGACGCACTATTAGCATACCAACCCAACAGAGAATTAAGCCCCCTACGACTTGTACCACACCGTACCATAACGCTTGTACATAGGATTCAGCCATCATAAGCTGTAGCATTTCAAAGGCAAAGGTTGAGAAGGTGGTAAATGCACCTAGCCCACCTACAACGAGGAAGAATCTCGCCCATTGAGGTAGATCTGGCTTTTGCATATAAAGGCCTAAGACTAGACCGATAATAAGGCAACCAATGAGGTTTACTACAACCGTTCCATATGGAAAGGAACTCACCTTTGTCATAACCCATTCGCCGAGAGCCATACGGCATAAGGCCCCAGTAGCGCCACCAAGGGCAACGGCTATGTATTTTTCCATATTGCCTCCTGTACTCAAAATAACATACTAGATGGTATGCTCACATTACTATAGCATACATGTAATACTACTTTCACAATTCGTGTAATTATCTGTAATAACCGATAATTATCTAGTTTTCTATATTAGTCAGATGCTAACAATCTCAGTATACTATATTTAGAGAGCAGGGAAAAGGAAGGAGTCCCTATGAACCCCTCGGCTACACCGCTCACCGAACTGCGGATCAACACGTACGAAGACCCGGTTTTTACAACATCAATATGTGTGTTTAGGTCATAAAATTGCCATTATTCGCGTATCCCTAAATATGTCTCAACAAGAGTTAGCTCGTCACATTGGTATCAGTCGTAGTTATTTAAGTAAATTAGAATGTGGTACAGGCATCTCTGGCATGTCTTTGGAAATTCTTTTTAAAATCGCCCAAGCCTTTCAAATCAACGTAGGTCAACTCGTAAGACTGCGTGTTGTAGATTATAAAAACTGTAATGCGCACCTAACATCACACTATAAACGACTAGAGCTTCTGAACCACACCAAAAGAACGTCTCGAAACAAAACAAGAACAAACTAATCTGATAGACTAAAAGAACAGTTAATTAAATACAACAAATGATAACTAATTTATATCAAGATGCTCGAAATACTCTAAATGAAAATTGAATTAACTATTCAAAATAACAATCAAAAAAGCTCCGTCAATGGCGGAGCCTCTCATATGTAATTATGCCCATTGCATCAGCAGGCATTACACTTCATTAAGTTTTTTATGTTGTACTTCTGCATTTGCTTTTTTAAAGATAAATGCATTGTTAATATGCTGACGCATAGCTGTTTCTGCAGCAACTTCGTCGTGACGTTCAATAGCGTCTACGATTTGATCATGTTCGTCATCACAATCATGTGTACGTACAGCATTGAAAGAACTGATGTACATGTCGCGATTAACGCGTTCACGGAAACCTGCTAGATAATCTACAATGCGTTCATTGCCAGAGTAATGAGCAATCATTGTATGGAATCGGCTATTCACATCAACACGTTCTGTGGCATCTTCAATTTCATGCATTTCTTTACAAAGAGTTCTTAGCTCTTGTACTTGCTCAGGTGTAGCATGACGAGCACATAATCTAGCACCAAGTCCTTCCATTACTTCACGAACTTGGTAAAGCGCTACGATTTCTTCTGGCGTGTCAGCTTTTACAGTAACGCCTTTCCAAGGAACGATAACTACGAGATTATCTTTAGCCAATTTGCGGAATGCCTCACGCACGGGTGTAGCACTCACTTGTAATTGTTCTGCAATTTTTACTTCGTTAAGCTTTTCTTGTGGCATCAATTCGCCTGTTAAGATAGCTGTTTTTAATGTTAAATAAACTTGTTCACTAAGCGGTAATCTTTCAATAGAATCCACTGCGGACAATTTGTATTTATCTTTTGAACTTTGTCTTCCCATTACTAGCCCCTAAACCTTGCTAACCATTCGTGCTTTCAGACTTTCAAAGAACGGTTAAAATGAGTATAATATAGTATACAACATATCTTAGACAGTATGTTGTGCGAAATTAAGTACATACATTACAATTATAGAACTCATCATTAAGACTGTCAATTTAACGATAGATAATAGCTATATCTCATTTTTGAAAGTAAGGAAGTATACTATGAGCCGTTGTTTGATTATCATCAACCCTGTCTCAGGAGGCGGTGCAGCGCGCCGTTACGCCCTCGATTTACAATGGAAATTGAGCACCTTGTTCGAAACGATTGAGGTCAAATTCACTACTGGTGAAGGCGATGCTACACGTTTCGCAAAGGATGCTTGCGAACGCGGATTCGATGCTGTATTCTGCATGGGTGGTGACGGCACTGTTAACGAAACCGTTAATGGTATTGCCCAAGGTGGATTCTCCTGTACCTTTGGGTTTATCCCCGTTGGTACAGTAAATGATATGTCTCGTGCGCTCGGTATTCCCCAAAATCCAACGCAAGCTATCAGGCGTATCGATATCAATGAAACTCGAACCATTGATATCGGCCGTTGTAATGATCGGTATTTCTGCAATAACATTGCAGCTGGCGTTATTCCTAAAGTTGTGGATGAAGTTACGCCAAAGGAAAAAAGCATACTCGGCCCTCTTGCGTATTTCTTGAGAGCAGGCCAAGCATTGTTCACTACAAAGGACTACACGTACCGCATCAAAACAGAGGACGACGATTTCATTTGCAAATCTCCCCTCTCGTTTTAGCCCTACTTACCAATGTAGTCTCTAGCTTTGAGCGTTTTATGCCGGAAGCATCAGTAGATGATGGTTATATGCGCATCATTATCTTCAAGGAATATTTTATCCTCGATATTCTAAGCGTATTACCACTCATTATCAGTGGTGCCATCTATAATTCTCGTTATACAACGACATTAACGGTAAAAAAAGCTCATATCGAACTTCTATCTGACGTCGATGATTTATCGACTAATATGGATGGTGATGCAGGTCCGGATATGCCTGTGGATATTGAAGTATTGCCACGCGTACTCAAAGTATTTGCACCTGCAAAGCACAAAAAGAAAAAAGCCTTAAATCTGCCTAAACTACCACATATATAACAAGTAATTGGTAACACAAAAGCTCTCTATCAACAGGATAGAGAGCTTTTGTGTTTATTAATTTATTAGAATCTATGCTCATTAGTCCACAATGATTGCATCATACAAGCGGAAGCTATAAATGTAACATGCTTTCACGGGCATTCCCGTCAATCGCTGCAAGGCCTCTTTATAGAGGTCCATTTGGATTTTATAGCGCTTAATGAGTTCTTCTCCGGATGTAACGCGATCCGTTTTGTAATCTACGAGAACCCATTCGCCATCCTCCTCAAAGGCCGTATCAATAATACCTTGGAGGAACAGATTTTCCCCGTCCTCTAAAGTGTCGTATACGCGTTTTCCTTCAAAGAGCATGCTAAACGGCAACTCTCGTTCGATACGTTTTGCATTGATAAGGCGCTTACCAAGATCAGAGTTGAAAAAATTTATACAAACTTGTATCGCTTAATAAATTCCGTTCTTTCTCTGTAAAGTTCCCTTTCGCCACCAATGCATCGAGTTCTTTCGTCAAAGAAGCTTGCGTATACTTCACAAGAGGTAGCCATTGCATAGCCTCATGCATCAAGGTACCCCATTGAGCACCGGTCAATACATCATCTTCAGACTGTAATGCTTGTGGCTTTCGACCGAATACGGAGTTTGCTAGGTCATCTGCTGAAACTTCTACCGTTGCAATCGGTTCATTCAAAGTATCAATAGTTCCTGCTTCAAGTTCTCGTTCTTGGAATCGTCGCTTCAATTCACTAACAGAAATTTTAGCAGTACGTCGTGTAGCATCGTTGTACGGATAGATATAGTTAAAACGGTCCACGATTTTCCTGCGGTAATTCTACGGAATTAACAGCTTTTAAGTCCCGCACCTTGTTGATTGTTGTCTCGTCAATATCCGCCTTGTAATCGAGGTCACCATAAAGAGAACCATCATGAATTTCAACCTTTAAACGACACTGTTTATCAGGCAAATCAAAATAGGTGGGGCCCCTTCGTACTCGATGGCTACGCGCAATGGATTGCCGCCATCTAAATGACGAGCAAAGCCCATCATCATCCAGTCTAGATAGGTATTAGCTTGTGTAATAATATCTGTCGGTAACTGTTGAGTTTCTACGGAAGCCGCATTTTTAATGAGCTCACCTATGGTGCTTAACACACCTTTAGAATTTTTAAAGCCTTTAAAATAGCCTGTCATAATCAGCTTATCTCGTGCCCGTGTCAAAGGCAACATAGAGAATGCGCTGCTCCTCCGCCTTGAGGGCCGCTTCTTTTACGTCTTTCACATAAAACCAAGGCATGGTCGGGAAGGACACTCGAATATCTGGGAAATACCCTTTCAAACCAAGACCTGCATTCTTTATCGATAAGAAGCTCTGAACGCAAATCCATCATGTTGAATCCTTTTTGCACCCCGGATAAGAACACTACAGGAAACTCAAGGCCCTTACTCTTGTGGATGGTCATGAGGCGCACCACATTGTCTGCCTCGCTCACCACATTGGCAAGAGGCATATCTTGGTTACTATCGCGCAAGCTTTCCACAAAGCGTAAAAATCTAAAGAGTCCACGGAAGCCAGAGGCCTCATAGCCTTTTGCTCTGTCGTATAAGGCAAGCACATTCGCACGGCGCACGAGACCATTCGGCATGGCACCCACATAGTTAACATAGTCTTGAGATTCGTAAATATCCCACAACAAGTCGGTCACACCGTGACGACGCGATAAGGTGCGCCACCTTTCCATATGCCCAATAAAGGCCAATAAACGCTCATCTTGAGCCTCTTCTGCATAGGCTGGCATAAGAGACCATAAGGAGCCCTCACCAGACAGGCGCAATGCACCTAGTTCGTTGGCATCAAGGCCTACGAGGCCAGAGTGCAACACGGCAGCCATCGGCAAATCTTGTTCCGGATTATCTATGACGGATAACAACGCCAATAAGAGTTGAATCTCTTGGGCTTCAAAGTAACCGTCTCGCTCATTTACCACCGCAGGAATCCCCGCTTGACCGCATGGCTTCTACGGCACGCGTGCCCCCAGCCCGCTAAGGATCTGCGCAAAATAGCAAAGTCTCGCCACTCGATTTGACGGAATGTGCCATCTGGATTTTGTACCTGCTTCTTAGCAGCATGGATTTCTTTGATTTTTTGAATGATAAAATCTAGCTCACGCTCGTTATTTTCAGGATCATCTCCCTTCATCTTCGTCACTTTCACTAGCACCAAGGGTATCCTTACTCACATCTAAGAGCTGCAATTCTACGTCACCACCGATCCAATCCTCAGGCGCATCCTCTACGATGCGGCCAGGAATGAGCGATTCAGCCTCTGTATAATTGAGCTCTGCTGCGTCTTCCGTCATGATTTGGTAGAACAAAAAGTTCGTAGCCGCCAAGATATTTTCGTGAGATCGGAAATTCTTCGCTAGGTCGATACGACGTTCTACCGCATCATTGCCGCCGTACGTATTATATTTCTCCATGAACAGAGAACTATCGGCCATACGGAAGCTATAAATAGCCTGCTTCACGTCCCCCACATAAAACCTATTATCGATGCGAGAAATCAAGTTAATAATCGTCTCTTGCACGCCGTTCGTATCTTGGTATTCATCAACCATGATTTCTTTGAACGTATCTTGGAGCTCCTTCGCCACTTCGGACGGCTGAGGATCATCCTCTGTACCAGGCTCCACGAGAAGGGCCAAGCATAAATGCTCAAGATCACTAAAGTCCATGATGCCTTGCTCTTGTTTCATATCGCGATACGCTTGATGGAACGCAATCGTGAGTTCCACTAAACCTTCGATGATTGGATATTGAGCCTTGAACTGCTCTTGCAAGGTAGCCTCCGGAACGGTGAATATAGCGGCTTGCATAGCTTTAAGGTCATCTTTATTTTGACCACCCAAAGATTTAAACTCTGCCACCAATATAGGATCATAGGCTTGTGCCGCCTCTTTTGATCCCATACGGAACTGATCTTTAATAAAGGTATCCATATGTTTACAAGCTTCCCCCATGTCGTCCCAAGTTTGAGCCGCTGAAAGCATGCCTAGTGCAGCCAGTTGATTATCGTATATGTTTTGCCATTTATGAGGTCCTGTTGGATCGAGCAAGATTTGTTCCATCCGCTCTAAGCGCTCGCGAATGCGATCGATGACAGCCATGTAATTAGACCACATATATTCACCCCACAACGTATCGCTAGGGTTTATGGTCCATCGCCTCTTTATAAGGCTCTAACGCTTTGCGTAGCCATCCATCTGGATTGGCGAGGGACATGGCGTAGTTATACAGGGACATAATCTTCGCCGTTAAGCCTGCATCGGATTTATCATCGCTGAAGAAATCTGCTAGCTCATAGATATTATAAAGGCCCTCTTCATAGGATTTAGTTAATAAATCGGCTAATACCTCTTGTTGTAGCAATGTCATTTCTGCTTCATTGCCGATGCGCGCTGTCGGATTAATGTCGAGCTTATAGAAATAGGACCGGATTACCCATTGGCAAAAGGAGTGCAATGTAGAAATATGAGCAGAGGGCAACAGATTGAGCTGTCGTTCAAGGCGCGCTTGTAGTGCAGCATCATCTGTAGATTCCATGGCTTTAGCCAAGGCAAGGCCAATACGAGCGCTCATCTCTTGAGCTGCAGCCTTTGTGAAAGTTACAACCATGAGTTCTTGAACAGATAAGGGATTATCCATGTCCTTAAGACGCGCGTAATAATGCGTTCTACAAGAACCGCGGTCTTACCTGAACCGGCAGCGGCCGCAACAAGTAAGGTCTGATTATCTAAAGAGGAGTCCTTAGGCGCTATGATAGCAGACTCCTGCTCTGGCGTCCATTTAACACCCATGGTTTTCACCTCCTTCGCTACTATTATTTTCGTCGTTTAAGACCTCTTTCATCCGTTCTAATGCATCATCTCTCGGACAATCTAGACAAATAATTATATCGATTACGGCTAGAATCAAAGCGACATACCGTTCTGTAGTCGCAGTATGTACAAGGTCTAAGGCCATTCAATTGATATGGCTTAATCGGGAACTGCCCGTCCCCAATGTTACGTCCCGTTTCAGCCATCACGTGATTTGTATAGCGGCACATTATGTCAAATTCGCCTGTAGACTTAACCTTTCGCAAATCTCTGCTAGAAATGGTTTGGTCTTTTTTCGTAGCAATCGGCACATAAGGCCCTCGCTTAGAACCATAGGACAAGAACTTATTGTCAATATGCGTCAACAACTCTATATCATCGGAGAAGTACCCACTGTTTTGCCAAGCATCGCTTTCATTAGCCAACAAAACCGCATCTTCATAAGATATAGGCGCATCAGCAGGGATTTTAGGGTTCTTCACGTAAGAGTAAACCACCGCCGCAGGGGACATAGATTCGCCATGTGTTTTACCATAAGCGGACTCCAAAGCCAACAGATAGGTCATGAGTTGCAGTTTAAGTCCATAATACACATCTTGGGCCGTCACATGAGCACCACCCGACTTATAATCGATAACCATGCCATAGGTTTGATCATTTTTTGTATATTCGTCGATGCGGTCAATTTGACCGATGAGTCGCAAGTAACGGTCTTCACCAAGAGGGACCCGAATAGGATCCCAGCCACCTTGACGACCAAAGTCTTGCTCTAAATACTTCGTATCAAAATCACTGCGCTTAGACCACTCTATGAGGCGGTCTACCGTCACATGTAATGTTCTCTGTACACGCTGTTCGATGGCCTTTTGATAGGCATCGCTCGCTTCTTCACCTAGCTGATTTTCTTGCAAGATTTCGTCTGCCACAGTACGGCATAGATTTTCTTGTTCCTCTTCGTCGAGGTCACGCCATTGTTTATTGTTTTCTAGTAGATAATTACCTAAGCGCTCTAAATTAGCATGCAAGAACGTACCGATTTCAGGAGCTCCAAAGGAACGCACTGGACGTGGCTCTAATTTCAAACCATATTGAGCATAGAACTTGAATGGACATTGTTGGTATCGTTCAAGGCGCGTCACAGAACCGGACATGTAGCCTTTAGACAAGAACAGACCATTCACTAAATCCTGCGTTATGACAGGCACATCGTTGTTATCTCGAATACCACGTGATACCTCCGCTAAACGCGGACGGTAAGTTTCGCTTTCACGAGCCCAGTTATAGAGTCCCCACCAAAGAGGATTGACCTCATAACCACTAAAGAGAGCACCCCCCAACGCTCCGATAGCAATGACAGACTTTGGAGTGGGCGCCACACGTAATCTGCCTCTGTATCAGGTGCAATGGAGAGAGGAATCTCTACTGCCTGATTTACATATCCAAGAGATTCTAATCGCTTTACAACGAGGGATGGCTCAAGACCTGTTCCATCCTCACCAGAGCCCGCATAGGACAATGTCAACGAATCGGATGCCCGTGTCATGGCGAGATATAATAGAAAATTCTCGTTGAAAGCCTTCGGCAAGGCCCCTTCTGCTAAGGTAATGCCTGCATCGGCCAATTCTTGACGCTCCTTATCTTTGATGAGGCCTTCATCTCCCATACTTTGAGGGAATACGCCTTGGTTGAGGCCCATTACGAACACCTTAGGCCACCACTGGCTGTAACCACGTTCGATAGTGGTAATCACCACATGGTCTAAAGACGGCGGAATCATAGAGTAGTTTACATCGCTAAGGCCTTCTTCGAGGAGGAGCATCATCTCATCCAGAGTCAATATTTCATCCTTCATGACCATAGAAATTTCGTCTATAAAGGAAAGAACCGCATTATACATCTGTTCATGACTAGCTTTGGATTCTTGATCACCTATAGTTTCTGCGTCCTTCGCCCATTCATAGAGCCGCTCTGGCACTTGTAAGATTTCTAATAAACCATAAAGTTGTGTACCCCACTCAGCCCCTGTATGACCCTCCGCATTAGCAGCAAAGTCAAACCATGGAGATAATATATCCATAATGGTTTCTCTTGCTTTGTTAACACGTGCTCTGCGTGGTGCATCTACGTAGCTTTCTCTTCATCTTGCCCCTCATGAAAGCCTCGTAAGTACGGCCAGCTTTCACGTTCCCATTTATAATGGTCGATACCAAACTCGAGAACGTAGTTCTCTAACTCATCTACAGCCTCACGAGTAAGCGGCATCAAGTCCGTCTTGAGCAAGAGAAACATGCTATCTCGACTATAGTTATGACGCACGATATCAAAGAAGAGCCGTCAATAGCTCACCTAATGGATGGTTTTTCATAGGCCGCTGACGGTCGATAAAGTGCGGGAATACCGTAGCGAGCAAAGAACCTTTTTCTAAAGTGTCACCATAGGTTTCAGACTCGCGGAGCATAATACATACATCTCGGTAACGAGCCTCTTCAGATGATTCTACATAGGCTAAAATGCGACGAGCCACCGCATCGGCTTCGCGTTCCCTGTTATAGCCTCGAATAAGCGGAATCGTTGCATCTGTAGTATTTTTCTTACTAGGGCTAGCAAAATAATTAGCCTCTAGCTCTTGAACGATTTGAGGGCCTCGTTTCCCATCAAAGCCAACCCAGTTGATACTAGAGCCATAACGAGCAACTAAGGTGTCGTAAATTTCTAAAGGGCGGCTGAAAAGATGCTCCCCTCGACGAGCTAGATTTAACGCCTTTGGAGCCATCGGTAAATCGATAGTAATAACGGCTTCCTTCGCCAAGTCAAACAAAGTATAAATCAGCTCGTAGTGTGTGGGCGTAAACCAATGAAAACCATCGATAAAGACGTGGCTATTCTCCATGAGAGGAGATTGTGGCAAAGCCTCTACGATTTCCATGATAGGATCGATGTCGCGCTCCCCATGATGACTGAGTTCCTCTTCATAAGCAGACATACAAATAGCTAGCTCGCGCAATTTCTTTTGTAATACATTATTTTTAACAGTTTCTGCCCCTCGTTCTAGATCAGCAGGGCCTACACGAAAGGCGCGGAATTCAGAAAAGAGCTGTTGCAATACGGAGGAAAACTCAGGCCGCTTTGTAGCCTGTTCTAACAGCCCCAGTTCCTTTTGCTTTTCGTTTCATTACAAGGCGCAACAACATAGACCGGCCAAAGCTTGATAAACTTGATTGACCAACCCCTTTTGAGCCTATCGATTGATATACCTGATAACCCAAACGCCCAAAGCCTACGACACGAACCGTAGTAAAGCCTTTTTCAGGCATAAATTCAGCTAGCTCCCGTTCTACCCGATAGGTGGCAGGTTCAGGAACAAGTAAAATTATTGGTTCCCCTGGACAATCTGTCATGACCTGACGGATGCGCTCATATACGGCACGTGTCTTGCCTGATCCAGCCCGTCCATAATAGACGCTAATACTCATGAGACCTCCCTAGTGAAACTTTCACCATCTCAATTGATGTAATTCACAAATGTATGTTGCTCATATCATTTAACGCATTAGATATAACACTACACAAATTAGTTGTAGCACTATACGAATTAGATATAGCACTAAACGAAGTTTTTCGATATAATAAATTACTATACTGATTATTATTATATAGTAATATGACATTCTATGGCTAATTGTACAATATTTGACTCATCTGATTATATTTATTTATAATTAAGATAATATTTTATATTTTATTTACAATTAGCATGAATTCCTATATAATACAAGTTAGTATCTGTGTTATTTGTAAAATCATGTATTTAGGAGTAAATTATTATGAACAAAAAACATTTAGCAACTGCTTTTGCAGTATTTGCAGCGACAACAATGTCTTTCTCTGCTTTTGCTGCAACTATCGATGCTAATGCACGCGCTTATGAACGTGCTTCAGCAGAGCAATATTCTTATCCTGCACCACAAGCGGCTACGCCAGCTTACCAAACTAGTTATGCCACAAGTGCACCGCGCCCTGGCTACAAACCATTGCCAGCAGTGCCTTATACAGCAGGCGATATGGCTCAACAAATGCCTGTATCTAAAGAATTAGGTGATCCAATCTTTGTGGCACCTCAAACAACAGCTGTAGGTCTTCAAATCATGGATCCTATCCCTACTGAAGCCCAACCGGTATACCAAGAAACTGTAAACTCCGTAACAGCTAATGGCAACGGCAGCTCCTACGTTTCTCGCTACAAAGCTAACCAATTAAACGCGTTTGACTTATTGTTAAATGGCAAAACTTATACATATGACTTGCCTGCATACACTAATGGCTACCAAGTAAAAACTGCTAGCTCTTACAACCGTGCTGGCAACGGTGTTGCGAATGTATTCTCTACAAACGTAATCACTGAAGCAGTTGTAAATAACAACTCTTTGCGCATCACTGTAAACATGACTCAACCAACAGCTGTGGCAGCCGCTAAATTGCGTTCCATGCAACAATCTGGTCAAGTAGCTAAGTGGTGAAGTAGCTGCATTGTTCGCTTATAATGAAAGCTATGATGGTGTAAAACAAGCAGCTCATTATGATATCTTCAACAACAATGGTCGTTACATTGTTGTTAAATCCGGTGCTGTAACTGTACCAAATGGTGCGCAACATCCTTACGCAACTGCATTATTCGCAGTAACTGAAGACACTGTAGCAGCTGTAACCGTATCTGGCAACACTGCTGAAGCTTCTGATTTAGTAAAAGGCACTGCATACGCAATTGCACAATCTGCTAAGGTGTCCAATAACAAAGTATCTACTAAATCTAAAAAATAATTCGTTACGAATTTATTTGTTATCTGGTGAAAGCCCCCAACTTTCACTAGCACAAAAGACTATAAATCACTAACTCCCCCAATGAGGCAACTCATTAGGGGAGTTTTTATGTTCTTTATATTAACAGTTGCATTTCATAGTCCCGTTACAGTCGTATTATAGTGCCGTTATAATCGCGTAAAGACCTCTAATGCCTTATACGCCATTAATCGATAACCACGCGTTGTTGGGATGAACCTCTCCGGCAAAGACAATTTGTCCAATTTGATCTCTTCAAACAAGGTAGTATAGAAATCTATAACTTAATATTATGCGAGCTGCGTAGGCTTTTAGCAGTTCATTAACCTCTCGTACAACCAGATCCAATCCGTCCATATCGCTATCAATTTGAGTTTCTAAACCGATGATTACCGTCCCTTTTGTACTAGCTAGCTCAATAGCTTTGACCAAAGTCTTGTACACATAGGTACTATCTCGACCTTGTAAAATATCGTTAGTGCCACACATCAAGAAAATATGACGTGTTGGATCGGATACAGCAGTAACCGCCCAATTTTCAATATTATATATCATACCCTGTACGGAGCAGCCATCTTCACCATAGTTTGTAAAATTAACACCCTCTATGGAAGCATCACAGATTTCGACCCATCCGCGTCCATAGGGTACATCATAGCCACGCGTAATGCTATCGCCAAAACAGATGATTTCCATCTTCACCCCTTCCTCCTGTAATATGACTCAATCATATAATAAAAGAATACCATACACAATATACATATTAATTACAAAAAAGGATCCGTTTTGATCTGCCCTCCAATTAGACGCAATTTTTAGAAGAGCAATTCATGTACGGATCCATTTATATTATTTAAGACGAATAAAGAATAATGCACATGCACCAATAATAGGAGCTATAGCGATAGACATCAAAGACATTTGGTAGCTGCTACCCGTCATGACAAGGACATTGCCCAAGAGAAGTGGTGCCAAGAGAGCCCCAATTGTTTAAACAAGTTTACAAAGCCCGCTGTAGTACCGCGCAAATGAGGTGCTGCCGATTGAACTACGAGAGCATTGGTCAACGCACTATGCATAAAGGCACCAATACCGAGAATTGGACCTGTTATAAAGAGCATATTTGGATTTGACGTGCTTGCAAACAAAATTAAAGCTGGCCCAAACAAGAACATAACGAGAGCCGCTAAATGGTTCTTCTTAATTGGTAAGATATCAGATAAAATACCGATCGTTGGTTTTGCAATTAGCGCAGCCGTACCGAACACGCCTCATGACTTGGCCTGCATAGATAGCCAAGTTACACCTAATTGTTTAACCATGTATAAGTTCGCCCATTGCGTTACGCCCCAAGTCGTACCTGTTGCGAAGAAGCCAGCAATGCCAAGCAACGAATGTTACGGTTAGAAACGATATGCTTCAAATTTTCTACTAAAGACGTTTGACCTACGCCGCTTAGCAGCCGCTTTCCAGAAGCCTCAGCTTCTCGTTGTGCGAGAATTTCTGCACTCGGCTTACGCACCGTGAAGTAACATAATACAAGTACTAACAATGGTAAGATTGCTGTAGCAAGGAATGCAGTTTGCCAGCCGTAATGTGTAGCCACATAAGGTGCGTAAAGGTTTACCGTAGTAATACCAAAGGAGGTACAACTCATGAAGATACCTACGGCCGCACCCCGTTGATTCGGACCGAAGTGATCGCCGATAGCGCTCAAGCAAGAAGCTTGTACAGGACCAGACATAACCCCTAATAAGAAGCGCAAACCCCGCCATGGTATAGTCTGTAATGGTATTCTCATCAAGCCGTTACAGCGGCCATACCGGGATCAAACTAAACAAGATGGTGCGTCTATAACCGATTTATCGGCTAAAATACCGCCTGGTAATAATACCTCAAGCTAACGCATAACCAAAGTAGTTCCAGCTGGAGCCCCCATCTTGGCTGTGAAATGCAAACGCCTCATTGAGGATAGGCATAACAGATGCCCAAGACAAGCGCATAACAAAGCTCAACAAGAACGTGAGCCACACGCTAAGGAGAATT
>SCPN01000628.1_pt1 | contig 52778 bp, 42 predicted proteins | sample 6106831 | NCBI WGS metagenome assembly SCPN01 (sample SAMN10720447, study PRJNA508395) | human gut metagenome | isolation source: Participant 1, 0 month | reverse complement strand
AAAAGAACAGCAGGAAACGGTAAATATGGAAGAACTTCAGGATTTCCGGTGAGAGACGCTGGTCGGAAATTATTATACCGTAGATGCATCTACAACAGCGGATCCGGAGCAGATCAATGCAGAGAAACTTGCAGGTCAGGATCTTCGCATAAAAAAAGATGCATCTGTGCCGCAGATTCTGATCTATCATACCCATTCGCAGGAAGCATTTGCAGATTCGGAAGAAGGAAATATTTCTGATACGATTGTGGGCATGGGAAATTATCTGACAGAGCTGCTGGAAAACAAGTATGGATATAATGTAATCCATAATACAAGCGTATTTGACATGATAGACGGTGTGTTGGATCGAAACACGGCATACAATCTGGCGGAGACTGAGATCAGCAGCATTCTTGCGGCAAATCCAACGGTTGAGGTGGTGATCGACCTGCACCGAGATGGGCTGGATGGGGAGAAGCTGGTCACGCAGATCGATGGCAAACAGGTAGCGAAGATCATGTTTTTTAACGGGCTGAGCCGGACTGCGAGAAACGGAAACGTTGACTATCTGCCTAATCCGTATATTGAAGAGAATCTGGCGTTTTCCTTTCAGCTTCAGATCAAAGCACAGGAATATTATCCGGGGTTCACCAGACATATTTATCTTCAGAGTCTTCGCTACAATCTGCATCTGAAGCCGCGGGCACTGCTGATCGAGGCGGGCAGCCAGCTGAACACCGTAGAAGAAGAGAAAAATGCCATGGAGCCGCTGGCAGATATCCTGGACAGGGTGCTTGCCGGCAGATAGCAGAAAAAGATTGCCAGACAAAGACAATATGTGCTAAAATGCCACTTAGAATGCAAGTTTAGGAATAAGGAGATAGAATTGTGGCAGGTATAGATCAGAAGAATATCAGAAATTTTTGTATTATAGCACATATTGACCATGGCAAATCCACACTGGCAGACCGCATCATTGAAATGACCGGCCTTTTGACGAGCCGTGAGATGCAGGCACAGGTACTTGATAATATGGATCTGGAGCGAGAACGTGGCATTACAATCAAAGCACAGACCGTCCGTATCATCTACAAAGCAAAAGACGGCGAAGAGTATGTATTTAACCTGATAGATACTCCGGGACATGTGGACTTTAACTATGAGGTGTCCAGAAGCCTTGCAGCCTGTGACGGAGCGATCCTGATTGTCGATGCGGCACAGGGCATCGAGGCACAGACACTGGCAAATGTTTATCTGGCTCTGGATCACGATCTGGATGTCATTCCGGTTATCAACAAGATCGATCTTCCAAGTGCAGATCCGGACCGCGTGGTCAATGAGATCGAGGATGTGATCGGCATTGAGGCACAGGATGCACCGCGTATCTCAGCCAAAACCGGGCTGAATGTTGATCAGGTCTTAGAGCAGATCGTGCAGAAGATCCCGGCACCGCAGGGTGATCCGAAAGCACCGCTTCAGGCACTGATCTTTGATTCTCTTTATGATGCCTACAAAGGTGTCATCGTTTTCTGCCGGATCAAAGAAGGAACTGTAAAACGCGGCACAAAGATCCGCATGATGGCGACGAAAGCTGAGGCAGAAGTCGTAGAAGTCGGCTATTTCGGACCAGGACAGTTTATCCCGTGTGATGAACTGCGTGCCGGTATGGTAGGTTATATCACAGCGAGTCTGAAAAATGTCAAAGATACCCGTGTCGGCGATACGATCCACGGATTCACGAATAAATCCATGCGAAGACCCTTCCTGGATTTATAAAGGTAAATCCGATGGTTTACTGCGGTATGTACCCGGCAGACGGAGCAAAATATCCGGATCTGAGAGATGCACTGGAGAAACTGCAGTTAAACGATGCATCTTTGCAGTTTGAGCCGGAGACATCGATCGCACTTGGCTTTGGTTTCCGCTGTGGCTTTTTAGGACTGCTTCACCTGGAGATCATTCAGGAGCGTCTGGAGAGAGAATACAATCTGGATCTTGTGACAACGGCTCCTGGCGTTGTTTATAAAGTCCATAAGACAAACGGAGAAGTGATGGAGCTGACAAATCCGGCAAACCTTCCGGATCCGGCTGAGATCGAGTACATGGAAGAGCCGATGGTCAGTGCCGAGATCATGGTCACGACCGAATACATCGGTTCGATCATGCAGCTCTGCGAGGAGCGAAGAGGTGTTTACCTTGGTATGGAATATATGGAAGAGACAAGAGCACTGCTCAAATACGACCTTCCGCTCAATGAGATCATCTACGATTTCTTTGATGCTCTGAAATCACGTTCCAGAGGTTATGCATCTTTTGACTATGAAATGAAAGGGTACAAGCGTTCCGAACTTGTCAAACTGGATATTCTGGTCAACCGAGAAGAAGTCGATGCCCTTTCCTTTATTGTATTTGAAGGATCGGCGTATGAACGCGGACGCAAGATGTGCGAAAAATTAAAAGAGGAGATTCCAAGACAGCTGTTTGAGATCCCGATCCAGGCAGCGATCGGCAGCAAGATCATTGCCAGAGAGACTGTAAAAGCAATGCGTAAGGACGTACTTGCAAAATGTTACGGCGGTGATATCAGCCGTAAGAGAAAGCTTCTGGAAAAACAGAAAGAAGGAAAGAAACGTATGCGACAGGTCGGCAGCGTGGAGATTCCGCAGAAAGCATTTATGAGCGTGCTGAAGCTGGATGATAAGTAATATGAAAAAAGAACTGGAATTATATCTGCACATCCCATTCTGCGTTCGGAAATGTGCATACTGTGATTTTTTGTCTTTTTCGGCAGAAAAAGAAATTCAGAAACAATATGTCAACTGCCTGATAGAAGAGATCCGTCAGTTTGATCTGGCGGAGGATTACGTGGTATCTACGATCTTTTTCGGTGGCGGTACCCCTTCTGTTCTGGAGGGCAGTGAGATCATTCGGATCATGCAGGCGATCCGGGAGCGTTTCCCGGATATCCGGGAAGATGCGGAAATTACGATTGAATGCAATCCGGGGACACTGACGGAAGAAAAACTGCAGATTTACCAAAAAGCAGGGATCAATCGTTTAAGCCTGGGGCTGCAGTCCGCAGATCAGGAGGAGTTAAAGCTTTTAGGACGTATCCACACGTACAATCAGTTCAAAGAGAATTTTTATCTGGCAAGAAGGATCGGATTTGCGAATATCAATGTCGATCTGATGTCGGCGCTTCCGGGTCAGAGTGTAGAGAGCTATCGCTGTACTCTGAAAAAGGTATGTGAACTTGGACCGGAGCATATCTCCGCCTACAGTCTGATCATCGAGGATGGCACGCTGTTTGCAAAGCGTTACAGACAGGATGCCGCAAAAAGAGAAGCCGGAGAAAAACCGCAGTTTTTGCCTTCGGAGGATGAGGAACGTCAGATGTACGAGGATACGGCAGAGATTCTTTCCGAATATGGATATCATCGTTATGAGATATCGAATTATGCAAAAGCAGGGTATGTATGCAGACACAACGTCGGATACTGGAAACGAGTGGACTACATCGGTTTTGGACTTGGAGCATCCACATTGCAGAATCCGCTCCGTTATAAAAATACCGATGATCTGCAGGAATACTTAAACCGGGATTTCTCAAAAAAGGAATTACTGGTGCTGACAAAAGACAATCAGATCGAAGAAACCTTGTTTTTGGGACTTCGCATGATGGAAGGCGTCAGCCTGTCTGCATTTGAAGAGCATTTTCACTGTCCGCTGACGGTGATCTACCAAAGGGAGATCCAAAAGCTCACAGAAAAAGGATTGCTGAGAATTGAAGAGGACCGCATTTCCTTGACAGAAAAAGGGATTGATTTAAGCAACATGGTGCTTTCTGAGTTTTTGCTCGGATAAAGATAAAACAGAAAAGCGGATTGCAAATGTTCGCTTTATACAGAAATGGCAGAACAAGCTGAAATGTTTGTTCTGCCATTTTATATCAGATGGGAGATGACTCCCGCTGTAGGCGGCAGGCAACAAGCTTGTATTAGTGGCGGGATTCAATCTCCCATCTGATATAGCCTCCGGCGGATTGCAGAGGTGCACAGAAGAATATGTCATGCGATGCATGACGTGCACCTCGCAGCAAGAATGCCAGAGGCATTCTTGAATATACGAAGGAACATAAATATGCGTTACGGATTTTCCATTTCTGAAATTGCACTTACGGTATAATCATGGATCGCACGGTAAGTATCGTTTGTATAATGAAGATCATCTACCGTTGAAAAACCATTCTGTTCCAGATAATCATAGCAATCCAGGTACTGATCCGGAAAAGATTCTTTTAATTTTGCATTAAAATCCCGGATTTCTTCGTTGGAAGCACCGGAGCATGCATCGCCTACCGGATTCACAGACATAATATAGAAAGAAGCATCCGGATATTCTGCAAAAATCTGAGGATAAAACGCAAGATAACGGTCGATCTCACTCAGATCATTGACGCCAAGATTAAACACAACAGTAGCATCTGGCTCTTTGGAAAGAGAGGTGCGAAGCTGATCGATGCCCTCGTTCGCAAGCCAGTAGTAACCTTCCCCGACTTTTCCTATATAAGAGCAGGTATCCGCATTATCGGAATCCTGCATGGCTTCCTCCATGCCGACCGTTCTGGAATCTCCGACAAAAAGAAAGTGATGACAGGAAGAGGAGACAATATGGTCAGAAGTGTCTGCGGTATCAGATGAATCCTGCACAGAATGTTCGTTTTTCACATCACGTAAGCTTTTTTCCAGAAAAGCGGTCTGTTCCTTTGTAAACCAGGTCATAAATACGGCCAGTGCGATCAGAGCTGCAATCAGAAAACTGAGCAGTACAATGACAAGATTTGTGGTTTTTCGTTTCATAAGAACCCCCTGAAATTTTATGTGATCGTTTTTTTAGGTCAGATTCTGTTTTTCTGACCTCTTTAGTATAACGCATTCCGGAAAAAAGTCAATTTTTATAAAAAATGAAAAAAACCTCTTGACAAAGAATATGCGTAGTGCTATTTTAGGTACAAGGATGTTAGCACTCCACTAAGATGAGTGCTAATAACAGGAAGGAGGATTCAAGGATGCAGTTAGATGAGAGAAAATGGAAGATACTTCAGGCGATCATCAAGACGTATCTGGAGACGGGAGAACCGGTTGGTTCGAGGACGATCTCCAAATATGCGGATTTGAATCTGAGCTCCGCAACCATCCGAAATGAAATGGCAGATCTGGAAGAGCTTGGATACATCATCCAGCCACATACTTCAGCCGGCAGGATTCCTTCAGACCTTGGTTATCGTCTGTATGTGAACCACCTGATGGAAGAGAAAGAACAGCAGGTAACGGAAATGAAGGAGCTGATGATCGAAAAGCAGGATAAGATGGAAATGGTCCTGAAGCGTGTGGCACAGTTCCTTGCAGCCAACACAAATTATGCTTCGATGATCACAGGGCCGCAGTATCACAGAACAAAGCTTAAGTTTATCCAGCTTTCCATAGTAAGCGAAGATCAGCTGTTAGCTGTTGTTGTTACGGAAGGCAACGTAGTGAAGAATAAAATGATCTCGCTTCATCACGGACTGGATCAGGAAACGGTATTGAAGCTGAACATTCTGCTTAACACCAGTTTGAATGGTCTTACGATGGATCAGATAAATCTGACAACGATCGCAAAGATCAAAGAGGAGGCTGGTATCCACAGCGAGGTTGTAAACAGCGTTCTGGATGCAGTCGCAGAAGCGATCCAGATGGATGAAGAAGAGATGGAGATCTATACAAGCGGAGCGACGAACATCTTCAAATATCCGGAACTGTCAGACAGTGAAAAGGCGAGCAGCCTGATCGGTACCTTTGAAGAAAAGAAACAGCTGGCGGATCTGGTAGCCGATACGATGGCAGATGACAAGAACACCGGCATTCAGGTTTACATCGGAAATGAGACACCGGTGCAGACGATGAAGGACTGCAGTGTTGTGACAGCTACTTACGAGCTGGGCGATGGTATGCGAGGTACGATCGGTATCATCGGACCGAAAAGAATGGATTATGACAGAGTTGTCGGTACCTTAAAAACACTGACAACTCAATTGGATGATATATTTGGTAAGAAAAAAGAAGACAACTAGAGAGGTGATTGTATGGCAGAGGAAACAAAAAACACAAAGCCTGCTGATGAAGAAATAGAAAAAACTGCAGAACCGACTGCAGGAGAAGAAAAACAGCCGGAAACGGAAAAGGCAGAAAGCGATACAGCTGCCGCAAAAGAAGAACAGCCGGAAAAGAAAGGCTTCTTTGGTAAGAAAAAAGAAAAGAAAGATAAAAAAGACGAGCAGATCGAAGAACTGACTGATCGTCTGAAACGCCAGATGGCAGAGTTCGATAATTTCCGTAAAAGAACGGAAAAAGAAAAAGCAGCCATGTTTGAGGTCGGTGCAAAGAGTGTCATTGAAAAGATGCTTCCGGTGATCGATAATTTCGAACGCGGACTGGCAACTCTTTCCGATGAGGAAAAAGAACAGCCATTTGCACAGGGTATGGATAAGATCTACAAACAGTTCGTAGCAAGCCTGGAAGAGCTCGGAGTAAAAGCCATCGAGGCAGAAGGAAATGAGTTCGATCCGAATTTCCATAATGCAGTGATGCATGTGGAAGATGAACAGTACGGCGAAAATGTCGTAGCGGAAGAACTTCAGAAAGGCTATATGTACCGTGACAGTGTGGTTCGCCACAGCATGGTAAAAGTAGCAAACTAAATTAAAAAGTTGACAAAATTCAGTATAAAAGCAGAATAAAACAGGAGGAATTTATCATGGGTAAAATTATTGGTATTGACTTAGGAACAACGAACAGCTGTGTAGCAGTTATGGAAGGTGGCAAACCGGTTGTTATCGCAAATACAGAAGGTGCAAGAACAACACCATCTGTTGTGGCATTCACAAAAACAGGTGAGAGACTGGTTGGTGAACCTGCAAAACGTCAGGCAGTTACCAACGCAGACAAAACAATTTCTTCTATTAAAAGACATATGGGTACCGATTATCGTGTAACCATCGACGACAAGAAATATTCTCCGCAGGAGATTTCCGCAATGATCCTGCAGAAACTGAAAGCAGATGCAGAAAACTACCTAGGCGAAAAAGTTACCGAAGCAGTTATCACGGTACCGGCATATTTTAATGATGCACAGCGTCAGGCAACCAAAGATGCCGGTAAGATCGCAGGTCTGGATGTAAAACGTATCATCAACGAGCCGACCGCAGCAGCTCTAGCATATGGACTGGACAATGAAAAAGAACAGAAGATCATGGTATACGACTTAGGTGGTGGTACATTCGACGTATCCATCATTGAGATCGGTGACGGCGTTATCGAAGTACTGTCAACAGCCGGAAACAACAGACTGGGTGGTGATGACTTCGACCAGAAGATCACAGACTACATGCTGGCTGAGTTCAAGAAAAATGAGGGCGTAGACCTGTCAAACGATAAAATGGCACTGCAGAGATTAAAAGAAGCTGCTGAAAAAGCAAAGAAAGAGCTTTCTTCTGCAACAACCACAAACATCAACCTGCCATTCATCACAGCAACTGCTGAAGGTCCGAAACATTTCGATATGAATCTGACAAGAGCAAAATTCGATGAACTGACACACGATCTGGTAGAGAGAACCGCTACACCTGTTAACACCGCACTGAGAGATGCAGGTCTGACAGCAAGCGAGATCTCCAAAGTACTGCTGGTTGGTGGTTCTACACGTATCCCGGCTGTACAGGATAAAGTAAAAGCTCTGACCGGACATGAACCAAGCAAATCTCTGAACCCGGATGAGTGTGTAGCACTTGGTGCTTCCGTACAGGGTGGTAAACTGGCAGGCGATGCCGGTGCAGGCGATATCCTGTTGCTGGATGTAACTCCGCTGTCACTGTCTATTGAGACAATGGGTGGTGTTGCAACAAGACTGATCGAGAGAAATACAACCATTCCGACCAAGAAGAGCCAGATCTTCTCAACCGCAGCAGATAATCAGACAGCTGTTGATATCCACGTTGTACAGGGTGAAAGACAGTTTGCGAAAGATAACAAATCTCTTGGCCAGTTCCGTCTGGATGGTATCCCACCAGCAAGAAGAGGTGTGCCTCAGATCGAAGTTACATTCGATATTGATGCAAACGGTATCGTAAACGTATCCGCAAAAGATCTGGGAACCGGAAAAGAACAGCACATCACCATTACTTCCGGATCGAATATGTCTGAGTCTGATATCGACAAAGCAGTCAAAGAAGCTGCTGAGTACGAAGCTCAGGATAAGAAGAGAAAAGAAGCAATCGACGCAAGAAATGACGCAGATGCTATGGTATTCCAGACCGAAAAAGCATTGGAAGAAGTTGGCGATAAAGTAGATGCAAATGACAAGACAGCAGTAGAAGCTGACTTGAACGAACTGAAAGACCTGATCGCAAAGAGCAATCCGGAAGAAATGACAGAGTCACAGGTTGCTGAGATCAAAGCAGCAAAAGAAAAACTGATGGAAAGTGCTCAGAAAGTATTTGCAAAGATGTATGAGCAGCAGGCACAGGCAAACGGAGCAGCTCAGGCAGGTCCTGATATGAATGCCGGAGCAGATAACAGCAGCTATCAGTCTGATGATGTTGTAGACGGTGATTACAAAGAAGTATAAAAAAAGTAACTTTTAATAAATTTTTGCATCGTAACTGTTAAGATGCTAAACAGTTACAATATACACAGGCAGGGATGTGTTCATTCCTGCCTTGTGTCAGCAATCAGGCCATAAGGAACTGCAAACAGGCAGGTTCTGGAAGGTTGCCGTGCATGTGGAGGATTAAAGATGGCAGAGAATAAGCGAGATTACTATGAAGTTCTCGGCGTTGACAGAGGGGCGGATGAAGCTACCATTAAAAAAGCATACCGTCAGCTTGCAAAAAAATATCATCCAGATATGAACCCGGGAGACAAAGAAGCAGAAAAGAAATTTAAAGAGGCATCGGAAGCATATGCCGTGTTAAGCGATGCAGAAAAACGCAGACAGTATGATCAGTTCGGACATGCTGCGTTTGAACAGGGCGGCGGAGGTGCCGGAGGATTCGGCGGCTTTGATTTCAACGGCGGCGATATGGGAGATATCTTTGGGGATATTTTCGGAGATCTTTTCGGAGGCGGTCGCAGCAGACGTGCAAACAATGGACCGATGAAAGGTGCCAATGTCAGGACAGCGGTAAGGATTACCTTTGAAGAGGCAGTATTCGGATGCGAAAAACAGCTGGATCTGAATCTGAAGGATGAGTGTACAACCTGCCATGGAACAGGTGCAAAACCAGGAACCAGTCCGGAGACTTGTCCGAAATGCGGCGGTAAAGGTCAGATCGTATATACACAGCAGTCCCTGTTTGGCACGGTAAGAAATGTACAGACCTGTCCGGACTGTAACGGAAGCGGTAAGATCGTAAAAGAGAAATGTGCGGACTGCCATGGAAGCGGTTACATCACAAACCGCAAGAAGATCGCAGTGACGATCCCGGCCGGTATTGACAACGGACAGAGCATCCGTATTCGTGAAAAGGGTGAACCGGGTGTAAACGGCGGCCCAAGAGGGGATCTGCTGGTTGAAGTTCAGGTAGAACGTCATCCGATCTTCCAGAGACAGGATATGAATATTTATTCTACTGCTCCTGTCACCTTTGCACAGGCAGCACTGGGCGGACAGATCCATATCACAACCGTAGACGGCGATATGGCATACGATATCAAACCTGGAACACAGACGGATACCAAGATCCGTCTTAAAGGAAAAGGTGTGCCTTCTCTTCGCCAACAAAAGAAAATATCCGCGGAGAGCCATTATGCTTAACACTTGTTGTTCAGGTTCCGACAAAGCTGAACGAAGAGGCAAAGGAATACCTGCGTAAGTATGATGAGGCAGTCAACGGTAAGATTAACGATAGTAAACAGGAAAAGCCGAAAAAGAAGAGCTTTATGGAAAAAATAAAAGAAACATTTGAAGACTGACCCTGAGAACAATAAAAAAGCTGAAATTCAAAAAATGCACCCGGGAGAGATCCGCGGTGCATTTTTGTACATGAAAGTTATCGGAAAGGAAACATTTTCACCATAAAAATACTTGCTGTTTTGATATGCAGAAACAGGATTCGTGTATGACGTAACAGAAACTTAAGGTTTCTGACGTTGACAAGAATGCTTGAAAAGAATAGAATATGATGTATAGGTATAACTATAGCTTTATACATAGATTTGGTGAAAGCAGGTAAGTTGGATATGAAATTAAAATTACTGAAAAAGTTAATGATTATATGTATGTCTTTCAGCCTGTCAGTTTCCATGGTCCCGGCATCTGTGCTGGCGGCAGGAAAAGACAGCTCTGAGGGCGATACGCAGGCAGTACAGGTTATTTCAAGTGATACAGAAAGTGAGTCTGCAAATACAGAAACAGAGACAAAAAACCAAGAAACAAAACATCACAAAGACAAAGAAACTGAGATCAAGGGTGGTTTTGTCCCGGAAAGTGAGTCACAGGCAGTTATTGAGAGCGAAGCAGTGATAACAGAGCAGACACCTCAAACAGAAGGCGAAGCCGGACAAAAAAAAGGTGCAGTTGGGAAAAAAGTAAAGACAGCCGGAAAAATAACTCCGAATGGTACACCGAACGTGGATTATAAAAATGAAAATGGAAAGTATACTATTTTGGAAGATAAAGCAGTTACATTAACTTTAAGTGATGGTGCTTCTCTTGGAGAAGTTATCGTAAAATCTGGAGCAACGCTGACGATTGTTTTGAAAGGAACAACGACTAATATAATCGGTACGATCAGCGGAGAAGGAAAGGTTCAGTTCGCAAAGACCAGCAATGGTAAGGCAAATCTGAAGGGCAGTATTGATGTAGCTGAAACAACCGTAGAAGGTGGAACATTATTTGGAAGTGGTACGATCAAAAGTACACAGGTTTCTCTTAATGGTGGTTCTATTGCATGTAAAGTCACAAATGATGTAAAATCAGGAGATCTTACGTTAAAAGCATCGGAGTTTACCGTAGAGAAAGATGCAGTATGCACGATTGATAACGTACAATTAAATGGTGCAGATGTCAGCATGGATGCCAATACGGTCTGGAGCGACAGCAACGGAAAAGCAGTTGTATATTTTCAGCCTGCATCTACCGTAGCATTTTCCATCAAAGCAGTTACCTTTACTTCTTCTGAGGAAACAACGGACAGCATCACTGCAAAAGAGCAGAACTACACTTACGAAGACGGTAATCTGAAAAAGGGCAAGAGTGCGACGGCGTATACTGTAAAGGTCGGAGCAGACCTCACGACAACATATGGTGAAAAACTGGAAAATGTAGATATTATCACTGTCAGTGCGGCAAAAGATTATACACCAGAGGTTTCCTTGAGAGATTATGATGAAGCAATGGATTCTTCTCTGGAACTGAAAGACGGAACAGCAAAAGGTTATAAAGTAACAAAGAAAAATATAAAAGAAAAACCGGATGAAAAATCGTTTAGTCTGAATGAAGTGCTTGTGACGGATACTTTTGGTTATGATCACATATTGTCCGGAACCGTAAACTATAAAATCGAAAAGAAAGAACTGACACCGCTGATCAGTGTCAATAAAACAAGCACAACATCTAAGAACAAAGCAACCAAAGTGTATGACGGTACGACCGATGTTCCGGATGATACCTGTACCTTATCCGGATTTTCCGGTATCGTAGACGGTGACAAAGCATCAGATGTTCTTGCTGTGGCAAAAGCAACTTTTGTATATGACCATGCAGATGTGGCAACAGCAAAGAATATCAAAGCAGAAGTGACACTTTCCGGTGATCCGGCAGAGTGCTACACCGTTGCTTCCGTTGATGATATCTCCGCAGAGATCACAAAGGCTCCTCTTACTGAGAAACTGATGAAATCCCTCGGCATCACACTGACCAAGCCGGAAGTGACCGAACGTCATTATCAGTATCTGAAATACAAGACCGTAGCCGGTCAGGAATATGCTTATTCGGAAAAGGCAAAGGATGATGAATGGAAACTGGCGAAGAAAGCTTCCACGATCACCTATGTCAATGAAGTAGACGGTGAAGAGCAGGATCTGAAGGCGGGAACAAGCTATAAGATTTATACAAGAATCCCGGAATCCGACAATTATCTGGCAAGTGATCCGGTTTCGGTATCGGTAAAGACATTGCGTGCTCCGCAGGAAGCAAAAGAGAGCGATGTGAAATTCACCGGTGTAACGGATAATTCCACACAAAAGTTAAATACAGCACTGACATTTACAGCAACCGGTTCTACTTATGTGGATGACAAGGATTACAAACCGTCAGCAGATGATGAAAAATATGTACCGTATTCCTGGAAACTGACGGATACCACAACCTGGAAGGGAGATAAGTCCACACAGACCTTTACGATGACTCCGACACAGGCCGGCACTTATACGATCGTGGCAACATTCCGCAAATATGTATATGATGGCAAGAAGTGGGTATACAGTGAGGGAGATGATGTGAAGAAATCCATCACGTTTAAGGCAAATGAAAGCGGAACATCCAGTTCTACTTCCGGAAGCGGAAGCAGCAGCTCTTCTTCTGGCAGCACCAATACAGCAGCAAAGACCGGGGATACTACACCGGTTGTGCCGGTGGCAGCAGCACTTGTTGTTTCCGGAGCAGCACTTGCACTGACGCTTAAGAAGCGGAAAAAGGAAGAAAAATAGTACTTTTAAAAAGTAAGCACAGATGTTATGATAAGGGGTGTGTAAAAACACCTCTTATTTTGTGGCTGTAAAGTACGAACAGACATGTATGGATTATCATACTATTTTGTACAGGAACAAACGGTGTAGCATCATTTTGAAATAATGTTAATCTGGCATTATATGTACGAAAGGATATTTGACATTTATGAGATGGAATAAATTTACGTTAAAAACAAGATCAGAAGTAGAAGATATCGTGATCTCCACACTGGCAGAAGCCGGCGTGGAAGGCGTAGAGATTGAAGATAAAGTACCATTGACGGAGCAGGACAAACAGCAGATGTTTGTCGATATTCTTCCAGACGGACCGGCAGATGACGGGATCGCTTATCTGAACTTTTACCTGGATGAGAAAGAAGATAAAGAAGAGTTGCTTGCAAATGTAAAAGATGCTCTGGAAGAGCTTCGTATGTTTGTGGATATCGGAGAGGGAACGATCACAGAATCCCAGACCGAAGACAAGGACTGGATCAACAACTGGAAACAGTATTTTCATCAGTTTTATGTGGATGATATCCTGATCATCCCGTCCTGGGAAGAAGTAAAACCGGAAGATAAGGATAAGATGATCATTCATATTGATCCTGGCACGGCGTTTGGTACCGGTATGCATGAGACGACACAGCTTTGCATGCGTCAGCTGAAAAAATATGTGAAGGACGGTATGGAGATCCTGGATGTCGGCACCGGAAGCGGTATCCTGTCCATCGCAGCACTGAAACTGGGAGCAGGTCATGCGGTCGGTACGGATCTTGATCCATGTGCGATCTCTGCTACCAGAGAAAATCTGGAAGCAAACCAGATTCCGGAAGGCAGCATGGATGTGATGATCGGAAATATCATTGATGATAAAGCCGTGCAGGATCAGGTCGGATATGAAAAGTATGATATTGTAACGGCAAATATTCTGGCAGATGTCCTGATCCCACTGACGCCGGTGATCTGCCATCAGATGAAACCGGGAGCTCTTTATATTACTTCCGGTATTCTGGATGTAAAAGAAGACGTTGTCGTAAAAGCAGTAAAAGATGCAGGACTGGAAGTTCTGGAAGTTACACATCAGGGCGAATGGGTTTCTGTCACTGCAAGAAAACAGGCATAGTACCGGAGGAAGATTATGTACGATTTTTTTGCAGACTCATCTGCAATCGGTGAAAAAGAGATCATCATCCGCGGAAGCGACCTGAATCATATGAAAAATGTACTGCGCCTTCAGATTGGAGAACAGATCTGCATCCATGAGGAAAGTACCGGAAAAGAGTATCGCTGCGAAATTGCCGGATATGAAAAAGATGTGGCACATCTGCACATTATGTGGGTGGAAGAGGCAAACCGTGAGCTGCCATCGAAAATTTATCTGTTCCAGGGGCTGCCAAAGGGCGATAAAATGGAACTGATCATTCAGAAAGCAGTAGAGCTTGGAGTGTATGAGATCATCCCGGTGGCAACGAAGACAAGGGCAGTTGTAAAATTGGATGCAAAAAAGGCGGAAGCGAAGCAGAAACGCTGGCAGAGCATTGCAGAAAGTGCAGCCAAACAGTCCAGGAGAAATATCATTCCGCATATCCACGAGGTTATGAAATTTGGTCAGGCTGTGGATTATGCAAAAAATCTGGATATCACGCTGATCCCTTATGAGCTGGCGGAAGACATGGAAAAGACAAAACAGATATTTGAGACAATACAGCCGGGGCAGTCTATCGGTATTTTCATTGGCCCGGAGGGCGGATTTGATGAAAGTGAGATTGCACTGGCACAGGAAAATGGCATCAGCCCGATTACACTGGGAAAACGGATCTTGCGGACGGAAACTGCCGGTATGGCGGTGCTTTCGGTTCTGATGTTTCAGTTGGAGGGCAGAGAATAATGCAGGCATATTTAGATAATTCAGCAACGACAAGATGTTCTGAAGGTGTGCGTGACATCGTCGTAAAAGTGATGATGGAGGATTTCGGAAATCCGTCATCCAGACACGACAAGGGAATGGAGGCAGAAAAATATCTTCGCGAAGCCAGAATGGACATTGCGGCTACTTTAAAAGCAGATGAAAAAGAGATTTATTTTACTTCTGGCGGAACCGAGTCAGACAACTGGGCACTGATCGGAACGGCGATGGCAAACAAACGTGCCGGAAAACACATTATTACAACGGCGATCGAACATGCTGCCGTGATCCAGCCGATGATCTATCTTCAGGAGCAGGGATTTGAGGTCAGTTACATACCGGTAGACCGCTATGGAAGAATAGATCTTCAGAAGTTTTCCGATGCGATCCGGGAAGATACGATCCTGGTGTCCACCATGTATGTCAATAATGAGATCGGGACTCTGGAGCCGATCGAAGAGATCGGGAAGATCATCAAAGAAAAAAATCCAAAGGCACTCTGGCATGTGGATGCAATCCAGGCCTATGGAAAGTACCGTATTTATCCGAAAAAACTTGGCATTGATATGCTCTCGGTCAGCGGACATAAGCTGCATGGACCAAAAGGAGTTGGATTCCTTTATGTTCGAAACGGAGTGAAGATCCATCCGCTGATCCTGGGCGGAGGTCAGCAGAAAGGGATGCGATCCGGGACAGATAATGTGCCTGGAATCGCCGGACTTGGTTGTGCAGCAAAAGAAGCCTACACGGATTTTGATAAAAAAGTGACACATCTCTGTGAGCTGAAACAGTTTTTCATGGAAGAAGTGCAGAAAATACCGGATACGGTTCTGAACAGTCTTCCGGGGGATCAGGGAGCACCGCACATTGTAAGTGTGAGCTTTGCAGGCGTGCGAAGCGAAGTGCTGCTCCATGCACTGGAAGAGCGGGGGATTCAGGTATCTTCCGGTTCAGCATGTTCTTCCAACAAAAAACTTCCGGTCAGTCCGGTATTAAAAGAAATTGGTCTGAAAAAAGATTTGCTGGATTCTACCGTGCGATTCAGTTTCTGTGAGAATACAACAAAAGAAGAGCTGGAATACTGCCTGCAGCAGTTAAAGGAACTGCTTGTGGTGCTCCGCAGATACAGCAGACATTAAAAGATATGATGTAACTGTGAATATACGAAACAACTGCGATACAGGAAAAGAAAAGGAGAAAAGAAATTTATGTTTCATGCATTTCTGATCAAATACGGAGAGATCGGTATCAAGGGAAAAAACCGTTATCTCTTCGAAGATGCACTGGTAAAACAGATTCGCCATGCACTGAAGAAAGTGGAAGGTGAATTTAATGTACGAAAAGAACAGGGACGTATCTTTGTGGAGAGCGAAGGCCTGTTTGATTTTGAAGAAGTAGTGGAGGCACTGCAGAGAGTTTTCGGTATTGTGGGTATCTGTCCGGTACTGAAAGTAAATGATGAAGGATTTGATCAGCTTTCTCAGGAAGTGATCGATTATATGGCACGCGTATATCCGGATGGAGAGCATACGTTCAAAGTCAATGCAAGAAGAGCAAGAAAAAATTATCCGAAAAATTCCATGGAATTAAATGCAGATCTTGGCGAGCGTATTCTGGAAGCGTTTCCGAATATGAGCGTTGACGTGCATCATCCGGAAATCACCCTGAACGTGGAGATTCGTGAAAAGATCTATATCTACTCAAAGATCATTCCGGGACCTGGTGGTATGCCGGTCGGAACAAACGGAAAAGCTATGCTTCTGTTATCCGGTGGAATTGACAGTCCGGTTGCAGGCTACATGATTGCAAAACGCGGCGTTAAGATTGATGCCGTTTATTTCCATGCACCGCCATACACCAGTGAGCGTGCAAAACAGAAAGTGGTTGACCTGGCACGTCTGGTGTCGAAATACAGCGGACCGATCGTTCTGCATGTGGTAAACTTTACCGACATTCAGCTGTATATTTATGATAAATGCCCGCATGATGAACTCACAATCATTATGAGACGTTACATGATGCGTATCGCAGAGCACATCGCGAAAGAGACCGGATGCCTGGGACTGATCACAGGAGAAAGCATCGGACAGGTGGCAAGCCAGACCATGCAGAGTCTTGCAGCGACCAACGAAGTCTGCACCCTCCCGGTATTCCGTCCGGTGATCGGATTCGACAAACAGGAGATCGTGGATGTATCACTGAAGATCGATACTTATGAGACCTCGATCCAGCCGTTCGAAGACTGCTGTACGATCTTCGTGGCAAAACATCCGGTAACCAAGCCGAATATCAAAGTGATCAAACGCAGTGAAGAGAAACTGCAGGAAGAGATCGACGAGATGGTGAAAAAAGCAATCGATACGGCTGAGACACTCTGGGTAGAATAAAAAGACACGGAAAAATGGTCACAAAAAAGCTACCGCAGGAGAACTGCGGCAGTTAAAAATATCAAAATCAAAAGAAATCTGAAATTTTATGTGGTTTTTCAGTCGATGATGTATGGTTTTAATGCCTGAAGAATTACATCGGAATCATCTTCAGCATGGATATTCAGGTCGATCGGCTTGGAAAGGTCCAGACTGAAAATACCCATAATAGATTTTGCGTCGATTACGTATCTTCCGGATACCAGATCAAAATCATAATCAAATTTTGTAATTTCGTTTACGAATGACTTTACTTTATCAATCGAATTTAAAGAAATCTGTACAGTTTTCATTGTCATAAAACCTCCTGTAATATGTGTTTTTGTATACATTAATCATACCCATTTCGGAGGAGACTGTCAAGCTTAAAAGAAAGGAATTGGATAAAATATGGAAAAACGCAAAGCGGCATTCCACAATCTGGGATGCAAGGTAAATGCATATGAGACGGAGGCGATGCAGCAGCTTCTGGAAAAAGCAGGGTATGAGATTGTGCCGTTTGCACCGGGGGCGGATGTTTATGTGATTAACACCTGTACGGTGACGAATATGGCAGACCGCAAGTCCAGACAGATGCTGCACAAAGCAAAGAAAATGAATCCGCATGCGATCGTGGTGGCAGCCGGATGTTATGTGCAGGCAGCAGGAACTGAGCTGGAAGAAGACTCTGCAATCGACATTATTATCGGAAATAACCGCAAAAAAGATCTGGTCAGTATTCTGGAACATTATGAACGCAGTGCTGTGCAGGAATCTCTGATCGATATCAATCACACAAAAGAGTACGAGAAACTGTCTCTGGAAAAAACGGTGGAACACACCAGAGCCTATCTGAAAGTACAGGATGGCTGTAATCAGTTCTGCAGCTACTGCATCATTCCCTATGCGAGAGGACGTGTACGCAGCCGCAGAAAAGAAGAGGTCGTAGAGGAAGTAAAAACGCTGGCAGGCAATGGATGCAAAGAGGTGGTTCTTACCGGTATCCATTTGAGTTCTTACGGGATCGATCATGGCAGCACACTGCAGGAACTGATCCTTGCAGTGCATGAGGTTGCGGGGGTCGAGCGTATTCGTCTTGGGTCACTGGAACCGGGTATCATTACAGAAGATTTTGTGAAAACACTTTCTGCTCTTCCGAAATTCTGCCCGCACTTCCACCTTTCCCTGCAGAGTGGATGTGATGCAACTTTAAAAAGAATGAATCGAAGATACACATCAGGAGAATACTATGAAAAATGCATACTGATCCGCAAGTACTTTAAACATCCGGCCCTGACGACCGATGTGATCGTCGGATTTCCGGGGGAAACCGAGGAAGAGTTTGCAATCACCAGAGATTTCTTAAATAAAGTAGATTTTTATGAAACGCATATTTTCCAGTATTCCAGAAGAAAAGGAACGAAAGCAGCCGTCATGGAAAATCAGGTGCCGTCCGATGTGGCACACAGAAGAAGTGCGATCCTGATCGCAGACGGTAAGGTGCGGAAGCAGCGATTTGAAGAAAAAATCAGCGAAACCGTCACAAAAGTACTCTTTGAAGAAAGCGTGACGATTGACGGGAAGGTTTATGCATCCGGCCATACCATGGAGTATATTCGCATGTTGATGGAGACGACGGAAAATTTAGACAATCAGATTCTTTTGGTAAAGGCAGGAAAAGAACGCTGTCAGGACTGTCTGCTGTGCACAAAAGCTCGGTCCTGAGCAGCGGATTGTTTTCAAAGCCATTATAAAAATCACGCGAAGAAGCATTAATTACAAAAAACAATTGAATTTTTCAGACAGTTATATTAGAATAGAAGTATAGTTTGTACGGTAAGGACGTGAAAAGAATGGCAAATATCAGTAATACACAATATTTCAAAGTAAATACAGATCCGGAATATCGCGTAAAAGAGATCCTGGATACTGTTTATGACGCAATGGCAGAAAAGGGCTATAATCCGGTGAACCAGATTGTAGGCTACATTATGTCAGGCGATCCTACTTATATCACCAGTTATAAAAATGCAAGAAGCATGATCATGAAAGTGGAACGTGATGAGCTGGTAGAAGAACTTCTGAAGGAGTATATTAAAAACAGAACATGGGAACAGAAGTAAAGAAAAGAGCACTCGGACTGGATTACGGCTCCAAGACGGTTGGAGTCGCAGTCAGTGACGGGCTTGGGATTACTGCACAGGGCGTGGAGATCATCCGCAGGACTCAGGAGAACAAACTGAGGAAGACGCTGGCACGGATCGAAGAACTGATCGCAGAGTATGATGTCGGGATCCTGGTGCTTGGATACCCGAAAAATATGAACAATACCGTGGGAGACCGTGCGGAAAAATCTCTGGAATTTCAGAAAATGCTGGAGAAGCGTACCGGTCTGCCAGTTGTGATGTGGGATGAGAGACTGACCACAGTAGAGGCACATCGGACGATGATGGAGAGCGGCGTGCGAAGAGAGGACCGTAAGAAGTATGTGGACAAACTTGCAGCTGTCTATATTCTTCAGGGTTATTTAGATCATGAAGGAATGAAAAGGGAAAGGACGCAGCCAGAGTGATTTGAAGCAGGGCTGCAACAGGTTTATTATGGAGAAAATTACATTTACACTGGCGGACAATCAGATGGTTGAGTTTTATGTACTGGAACAGACAGTACTTGGCGGCATCAGCTATATTCTGGTAACGGATTCTGAGGACGATGAGGCAGAAGCACTGATCCTGAAAGATCTGTCAAAGCCAGGTGAGGATGAAGCGTTATATGAGATCGTGGATGACGATGATGAATTAGAGGCAGTTTCAAAAATCTTCCAGGAAATGCTGGATGATATTGAATTTGAATAAAGAGCCTGAACGGAAAAGAAACAGGAGGTAAAAATTTTTGAAAAATATTAACAATTCGAAATTGAGGATCATTCCTCTGGGCGGTCTGGAACAGATCGGCATGAACATTACTGCCTTCGAATTCGAAGACAGTATTGTTGTGGTTGACTGTGGGCTGTCCTTTCCTGAGGACGATATGCTGGGGATCGACCTTGTGATACCGGATATCACATACCTGAAAAACAATGCACATAAAGTAAAAGGTTTTGTCATTACGCATGGTCATGAGGATCATATCGGAGCATTGCCATATGTATTAAAAGAACTGAATGTTCCGGTCTATGCGACAAGACTTACGATCGCACTGATCGAGCATAAGCTCAAAGAGCATAATCTTCTGAAGTCCGTAAAGAGAAAAGTCGTAAAACATGGACAGTCGATCAATCTTGGGAAATTCCGCATTGAGTTTATCAAGACAAACCACAGTATTGCAGATGCTTCTGCACTTGCAATTTATTCACCGGCAGGTATCGTGGTGCACACCGGTGACTTTAAAGTGGATTACACTCCGGTATTCGGAGATGCGATCGATCTGCAGCGTTTTGGAGAAATCGGCAAAAAGGGTGTGCTGGCACTGATGTGCGATAGTACCAATGCAGAGCGAAAAGGATTTACGATGTCCGAGCGTACCGTTGGTAAGACGTTTGATAATATTTTCGCAGAGCATAAAAATACAAGGATCATCATTGCAACGTTTGCATCCAACGTGGACCGTGTACAGCAGATCATCAATTCTGCCTATAAATATGGACGCAAATGTGTGGTAGAGGGTCGCAGTATGGTCAATGTTATCAGCACAGCGGCAGAGCTTGGCTATCTGAACGTGCCGGAGAATACCCTGATCGAGTTGGATCAGATGAAGAATTATCCGGATGAGCAGACGGTTCTGATCACCACAGGAAGCCAGGGCGAGTCCATGGCGGCTCTGTCCCGTATGGCATCCAACATGCATCGTAAAGTGCAGATCAAGCCGGGCGATACCGTTATTTTCAGCTCCAACCCGATCCCGGGAAATGAAAAAGCAGTTTCCCGAGTGATCAATGAGCTTTCGATGAAAGGGGCGGATGTTATTTTCCAGGATGCCCACGTATCCGGCCATGCATGTCAGGAAGAAATCAAGCTGATCTATTCTCTGGTTCATCCGAAATATGCGATTCCGGTGCATGGTGAATACCGTCATCTGAAAGCACAGGCACAGGTTGCGGAGAGTCTTGGTATTCCAAAGGACAATATTTTCCTGTTGTCCTCAGGAGATGTTCTGGAGTTAGATGAAGAAAAAGCACAGGTTGTAGACCGTGTACAGACCGGAGCGATCCTGGTAGACGGACTGGGTGTTGGTGATGTCGGAAATATCGTTCTTCGCGACAGACAGCATCTGGCGGAGGACGGTATTCTGATCGTTGTACTGACGCTTGAAAAATACAGCAATCAAGTTCTTGCAGGTCCGGATATTGTATCCAGAGGATTTGTATACGTCAGAGAATCCGAAGGACTGATGGATGAAGCAAAACATGTAGTAGAAGAAGCTATTGAGGACTGCATGGATCGAAGAGTGACCGACTGGGGACGTTTAAAGACAGCAATCCGTGACAGCTTAAGCGAGTTCCTCTGGAAGAGAACAAAGAGAAGCCCGATGATCCTGCCGATCATTATGGAAGTATGATGGGGCTGATAGAAAATGGATGAAATAAAGGAATATACGGTGCAGCTTTCGGCTGCACTTCGCGGAAGCGAAGCGTACAAAGCGTTTCGGGAAGTGAGCAGAAAAGTATCCGAAGAGCCGCAGCTTCGACAGAGGCTGGATGAGTTCCGCAAAAAGAATTATCTGCTTCAGAATGGAAGCAATGCTTACGATCTGTTTGATGATGTGCAGAATCTGGAGCGGGAATACGAAGATATGCGGAAGAATCCGGTTATACAGGAGTATCTGGCAGCGGAGCTTCAGATATGCAGGATCATTCAGAGATGTGCGGATGAGATACTGACATCTGTGGATATGGAAATTGAAAATTTTGCAGATATCATAGAAACGGACTAGTACTGTTCCTTGCAGGATTAATGTACTGGTAAGACAGGAGAGGGTGCATGAAAGAGAACAGTGCAAAATCAATTGCAGTCGGCATTGCCGTGAAAATCGTATTGCTGGCGGTTCTTGTGCTTGTTCTGATTTTTACCGGCAGACGGGCCTACACATTCGGATATCAGATATTTGCACAGGAAGCGATGAGTGAGGCTCCCGGAAAAAAGGTAGCAGTTACGATCACCAAAGATATGTCCTTTGGTGAAATCGCAAAGCTTCTGGAAGAGAAGAAACTGATCAAAGATAAGAATGTTTTTCGCATTCAATATATGCTTTCTGAATATAAAGGAGAAATTGAGCCCGGAAGCTATGTACTGAACACCTCACAGACAGCAGAAGAGATGCTGAGAGTACTGAGCCGGGCGGATGAAAAAGAGACTGAGACGGAGTAACGATATGATAGTAGATGAAAGAATGACAGCTTTTATCAACTCCCTGGATACGGGAAATACCCCGTTCCTGACGGAGCTTGAGGTAAAAGCACTGGAAGATCATGTGCCGATCATACGAAGAGAAATGCAGAGCTTTCTCAAGGTGCTGCTGCAGATGCAGCGTCCGGTCAATATATTGGAAGTAGGGACAGCAGTTGGATTTTCCACACTGCTGTTCTGTGAATATGCACCAAAAGAAGCCAAAATCACAACAATTGAAAAGTATGAAAAACGCATTCCGATCGCAAAAGAAAATTTCAGAAAAGCAGGGAAGGAGTCACAGATCCGTTTTCTGGAAGGGGATGCCACAGAGATTCTTGCAGAACTTGAGGGTTCTTATGATTTTATCTTTATGGACGCTGCAAAAGGGCAGTATATTCATTTTCTGCCGGATGTGATGCGTCTGCTGAAAGTCGGCGGCATCCTGATCTCGGATAATGTGCTGCAGGATGGTGACATTATCGAGTCCCATTATGCAGTAGAGCGAAGAAACAGGACAATATATAAACGGATGCGGGAGTATCTCTATGAACTGAAACACAATGAGCATCTGGTGACCAGCATTGTGCCGATCGGGGATGGAGCAACACTCAGCGTGAAAATAAAGGAATAGATAAATGGGAGGAAGAACGATGAGGAAACCGGAATTGCTGGTGCCGGCAAGCAGCCTGGAAGTATTAAAGACGGCGGTCATCTTTGGAGCGGATGCCGTTTACATTGGCGGCGAAGCATTTGGACTGCGTGCAAAAGCCAAGAATTTTTCGATGGAAGATATGAAAGAGGGCATTGCCTTTGCCCATGAGCATGGCGTGAAAGTTTACGTGACAGCCAATATCCTGGCACACAACCGGGATCTGGAGGGCGTTGAGGAATATTTCAGAGAATTAAAAGAAGTGAAACCGGACGCACTGATCATTGCCGATCCGGGGGTGTTTGAGATCGCAAAACGTATCTGTCCGGAAATCGAACGCCATATCAGTACCCAGGCGAATAACACAAACTATGCTACCTATCATTTCTGGCATACACTGGGAGCGAAGAGAGTGGTTTCTGCAAGGGAGCTTTCCATGCAGGAAATCAAAGAGATCCGTGCAAACATTCCGGAGGATCTGGAGATTGAGACCTTTGTGCATGGAGCTATGTGCATTTCTTATTCCGGAAGATGTCTGCTCAGCAGTTATTTTACAGGCAGAGATGCCAACCAGGGAGCCTGTACGCATCCGTGTCGCTGGAAATATGCAGTTGTGGAAGAGAAACGACCGGGTGAGTATCTTCCGGTTTATGAAAATGAAAGAGGCACCTATATTTTTAATTCCAAGGATCTTTGCATGATCGAACATATCCCGGATCTGCTTGATGCGGGGATTGACAGCTTTAAGATCGAAGGCAGAATGAAAACGGCCCTCTATGTGGCAACGGTTGCGAGAACGTATCGCAAAGCGATCGATGATTATCTGGAAGATCCAAAACTTTATGAAGAGCATATGCCGTGGTACCGCACACAGATTGCAAGCTGTACCTACCGCCAGTTCACGACCGGTTTCTTTTATGGAAGACCGGATGAGAACACGCAGATATACGATAACAATACTTACGTGAAAGAATATACCTATCTTGGTATCGTTGGGGAAGTCGATGCAGAAGGTCGCTGTCGCATTGAGCAGAGAAATAAATTCAGTGTCGGTGAACAGATTGAGATCATGAAACCGGACGGTCAGAATGTAGAGGTTACAGTAAAGAGGATCCTCAATGAGGACGGTGAAGAACAGGAAAGTGCACCGCATTCCAAACAGATTCTGCATGTGGAGCTGGAAGGCGGAAGAGCGGAAGCATATGATATTTTAAGAAGAAAAGAATAAGATGAGCCAAAAAGCTTTAGATGAGAAAACAATTAAATGAAAGAAAATAGTCCTTTATAAACCAAAAGATGCGAATCCGCAATGGACTCGCATCTTTTTTGTGTGTGATGATCAAACTTTCTTATTTCAGTTTCAGTTTTTTGCTCATGCCACTCTTGGTCAGCTTCTTCTGGAAAGCAGCCGCTTTTTTCTTATTGTTCCGGATGCTCTTTGGAACACTTACGGTCACTTTGGAAGCCGTCTTTTTGAAGGCTTTGGATTTAATCGTTTTTACAGAAGTTCCCTTGAAAGTTACTTTTTTAAGTTTCTGGCATCCGTAGAAGCTGTTTTTGCCAATGGACGTAACATTCTTTCCGATAATGACAGATTTCAAATTTTTGTAGTTTTTAAATGCATTTGCCTGGATCTGAGTTACCGTAAAGGTGGTTTTGCCTGCAGCATCTTTTACAGTGTTTGGAATCGTTACTTTTGTTACTTTACCCGGTTTTCTGTCTGTTCCTTTGACAACGGCTACCGTCTTCTTGGAAACATTCAGGACTTTGTACTGGATATTTTTAACCTTAAAGGTGTCACCTTTTTTGAGAGCCGGAGTGGAAGGTGTCTGCGGTTTGTCCGTAGAAGGTGTTTCCGGTTTGGCAGCGGGCGTTTGACTTTCATTCTTATCATTGGAAGAAGTTTCCGGTGCTTCTGTTTCTGGCCTTTCCGTCAGTGGCGGATGCGTAACCGGAGTCTCGGTCTCCGTAGCCGGGGTTTCGGTTTCGGTCTCAGTTTCGGTGGCTGGAGTTTCGGTCTCAGTTTCGGTGGCTGGAGTTTCGGCCTCAGTTTCGGTGGCCGGAGTTTCGGTCTCAGTTTCGGTGGCCGGAGTTTCGGTCTCGGGTTCAGTAGCTGGAGTTTCGGTCTCAGTCTCACCGCTGCCATTTTCGGTCAAGGTGATCGTGTAAGTTTTTGTCTCAGAACCGTCTTCTGATACGGAAATCAGAGTAAACTGTTTGTCGCTTACCGGTATGACGCTTACCGCTGCGTTCACATCGTTGGAAATCTTCAGAAGATTGCTGTCAAAGGAATCTCCTGTGATCTTGTAACTGGTATTCTGATTGAACGTAATGCTTTTTGTTCCGTAAGTGATACCTTTTAAGGATGCAGATCTGTTTCTTGTATAAGAAATGCTGCTGCTCATAACTTCTACTTCCGTCAGACCAATAAATTTGCCGGTATCATGTCCGAGGATAATACGAACGGCGATCGGATTGATGGTACTTTTCAGTTTGAAGCTGTAACCGTTGGAGATTTTATCGGTAGCAGAACCGGTTGTCACATCCGGGATTTTTACAGCCTCTTCATGGTCGATCTCCACGAAATCGGATCCGTCCAGGGAATATTCAAATTTGACGCTGGTTGGTTCCTGGGAAGTGGAAACATTCTCGGTATAGTAGTAGAGATTGATTTGATCTACTAGGTGAGCAGTAGCCCATGTCAGGGTAATCACCGGAGAATCTGTATCGTTTCTTGTATTCCAGTTGGTCCAACGCAGAGAACTGGAACTTCCGCCTCCGTTTGTATCGCTGCGGATACCGTCTACGATCGCCAGAAGGTTGTCTGATGCACTCTTACAGCTTTGTGTCAGATCCAGATAATCCGGAGCGATATTGACACTCTCGCCGTAAACCGGGGAAGCAACACGGATGCTCGCAGTTACTGGATAAGTCTCTCCGAGAGCGGTTACACTGCCATTTATGGTCACAAGGCCGCCAACCTTGGAAAAGCTTGTATTTGTCAGTTTCGAAGTATCCCAGGTTACCGGAAATTCTTCAAATGCAGAACCGTCTTTGCTGTAGGTCATGGAAACCGTTGGCAGGGTTGGCATGGTATCCGGTGCTGTAATACCGGAATAATTCTGGGCAGTGACAATCTGGCTGTATACGTGGATCGTCATTGTTACCGGGATTTTTTCTTCTCCGTTTTTGATAGAACCAGTCACCTGGAAGATGGCTTTGCTCTTTTTCAGGGCATCTTTGTCATAATCATTCCAGGTTACTGGAAGATTTTTCGTTGTTCCATTTGCAAAAGTAGCCTCTACACTTTGCGGAAGTGGGATACTGGAAGAACCGCTGAGAATATAGCAGTGTTTTGACATGCGGTAGCTGCTTATCGCATCGGAAGAAGTATTTGCAGCAGCTTTTGTCTGGATGCGGATACTCTGGGCAGTCATGCCGCCAGATGTAATATTCAGTTTGATATCACCGGCATCTTTGGTGGATTTTATGATCACCAGTGCTTTTCCGGCGTAAGCATTGATCCTGGCAGATGTGCTGTCTGGAAGAACGCTTGCCTGCTGGAATTTATCCGTGGTTGCCTGGTCTCCGTTGTCCACGCCGGCAATGCTGCCGTTGCCTTCCAGAGTAAAGTTGATGGTATTGGTTGCTTTGGTGTTCAGGTTTCCGTTTGCATCAGTCACATCAACGGTGACATAAGCAAGGCTGCTGCCATCGGCGACAAGTTCTGTTTTGTCAGCACTGACTTTCAGTTTTGTTGCTCCATCCGGAGTAGAAACAGAAGCATTGCCTTCAAACTCTGTGATTTCTTCGCCGTTTTCATCGAAGGCTTTTGCAGAAATCGTACCTTTTTCAAATGCAACATTGAATACGGCGTAGGTGGCATCGGAACCGTTTCCATTGGAAGCTGTACAAACGCTGCTGTTGTTGCTTACAGAAGAGTAAGTGTAGTAAGTATGACCGGCAGCAGAAGTGTGTGCCTGCCTAGTAGTGGTACCGATCAGAGTACCGTTGCGGTAAAGTTCTACCTTCGGTGCATTGCTGTATACCCATACCGGTGTTTTGCCGCCTGAGGTAAGCATATTGTTGCTGTCCCATGCAGTGACAAGGTGAAGCGTGTTTTCTTCTTTATTCCATTGGCTGCGGTAGAGATAATAGGAATCTTTCGGAAAACCGCTGGTTTCTACAATACCAAAATAGCTGCTGTTTGGAATAGCACCGCTGTAGCTGACAGAACCGCTTCCGGTGCCGTTCCATGGAGTCGGTTCACCGATGTAATCAAAACCGGTCCATACAAATTCACCGGCAACACTGTCGGACTGATAGGTATTGTAAATGGATTTATGTGCTGTGATTCCCCATCCAACAGCAGAAGTATCATAGCTGGTCAGATGGAATTTACCGTCGGCATTGGCACGGGTTGCCTGTGTACTGTAAATACCGCGGCTGTTGACATGGGAAGATGTTTCACTGGCGAGGATCACACCGCCGTACTGTGAAGCAAGGCTCTGCAGCTGGCTGCTGGTGTTTGCATAGTTGAAGCCGACTACACCGCCGTTTTTCAGGATCGTATTTAAAACGGCAACCAGTCTGGAATCACCGCCACGGTTGTTGTCACCGCTGGTGGTCGGTCTTGTAGCGTCTTCCTCTTTGATCCAGTTGATCATATTCTGGGCGATGCCTGCGTAGGAGCCGACATTGTTCCAGTAGGTACCTTCCTGTACCTCATTGCACAAAGACCAGAGGATGATGGAAGGATCGTTGCGGTCACGGCGAACGACGGATCTTGCTGCAAATTCTGCCCAGGTCATGTCACTGCTGCTGCCAAGCAAGCTGTCATCGCCAAGTGTTTTGGTAAAATAGGAGCTGAAATCATAGCTGTTTTCGTTTTTCGGATCTACCCATCCATCGAACAGTTCTTCGATCACAAGAAGTCCAAGTTTGTTGCAAATTTCAATAAAATCTTTGTCACCTGGATTATGTGTGATACGGATTGCATTGGCTCCCATATCTTTCATGATCTTAAGCTGGCGATACATGGCATCGTAGTAGGCGGCAGAGCCTAAGGCACCCTGATCGTGATGCATGCAGACACCATTTAATTTTACATTTTTTCCATTGAGGGAAAATCCGCTGCCGCTTGTAAATTTATACCAGCGGAATCCAAAGGATGTATCATAAGTATCGGTTACTTTTCCATCGGAAACAAGTTCTGTGCGGACATAATAAAGGGTCGGATCGTCCACAGACCAGAGAATCGGGTCTGCAACCAGGGTAGAGAGTTCTGCTTCGGAAACAGAGTTTGCGGCAATGCTTATGGTTTTCTGGACAGTATCCGAAACTTTCTGATTCCCGGAATCGTAAACGGTTGTGCGGACAGTAACATCGGCAGAAGCGTTTTTGTCATTGACAACTTCTATTTTTGTGCTGACGCTTCCTTTTCCACTTTCGATATCCGGTGTAGTGACAGTCGTTCCGTCTACAGCAACGTGTACCGGGTCCGTAACGATCAGATTGACATCACGGTAAATACCGCTGCCGGAATACCAGCGACTGGACGGTGTATTATGCACAACTTTGACTGCAATGACATTCTGCGTGCTGCCGTCACAGGTCACATAATCGCTGATATCAAGAGAAAATGGAGTATAACCGTAGTGATGTTCCCCAATCTGCTTTCCGTTCACATAGACATAGGTATTGTTGTAAACGCCGTCAAAATTGAGAACGAGTGATTTGTCGGAAAGATTGGAAGGGAGTGTGAAAGATTTGCGGTACCAGCCGGTGCCGCCCGGCAGAAAGCCGCTTTCTGCCTCGCCGGATGTTGTGAAGTTCTGGCTGATGCTGAAATCGTGCGGCAGATCAACAGACTGCCAGTCAGCATCATTGAAATTCGGATTCTGTGCAGAGGTGGAATTTCCAAGAAAGAATTTCCATCCGGAATTGAAAAGGTTGGTGCGTTTCGTAACGATCTGGCTTACGGAAATGTCTTCTGCCTCCCCAAACGTGGCAGAAGAGGCGGCAGCGTTTGTCATGCTTCTCGGGATTGCCGGAATACAAAGAGAAGCGGCTAATGTGACTGCCAGCAATTTTTTGATGTTCTTTTTCATGGGTTCCTCCTTCTTAAATAAAATGGTTTAAAAATACCATGATATTATCTTAGCAGTTTTTGGACAAAATGACCAGAAAAATGTGTGGAAATCCATAAAAAATATGCGAAACCTGAAAACACAGGTTTCGCATACGGGATTGTTTTGATAAATCTGACCATTTTCTGCCAAAGCAGAAAGGATACTGGTTATTTCAGCTTCAGTTTTTTGCTCATGCCACTCTTGGTCAGCTTCTTCTGGAAAGCAGCCGCTTTTTTCTTATTGTTCCGGATGCTCTTTGGAACACTTACGGTCACTTTGGAAGCCGTCTTTTTGAAGGCTTTGGATTTAATCGTTTTTACAGAAGTTCCCTTGAAAGTTACTTTTTTAAGTTTCTGGCATCCGTAGAAGCTGTTTTTGCCAATGGACGTAACATTCTTTCCGATAATGACAGATTTCAAATTTTTGTAGTTTTTAAATGCATTTGCCTGGATCTGAGTTACCGTAAAGGTGGTTTTGCCTGCAGCATCTTTTACAGTGTTTGGAATCGTTACTTTTGTTACTTTACCCGGTTTTCTGTCTGTTCCCTTGACAACGGCTACCGTCTTTTTGGAAACATTCAGGACTTTGTACTGGATGTTTTAATATAAAGGTGTCACCTTTTTTGAGAGCTGGAGTGGAAGGTGTCTGCGGTTTGTCCGTAGAAGGTGTTTCCGGTTTGGTGTTTGGAGTCTCTGTTTCTTTCGGAGAGTCCGGAGTTTCGGTTTCTTTCGGAGAGTCCGGAGTTTCCGTTTCCTCCGGGATCAGCGGTACATTTTTCAGAACAACAGAATAAGTTCTGCGACTCTTTCCGTCTTCAGCTACGGAAACAATTTTGATTTCGCGGTTGCTTACCGGGATAACGGTGACGGAAGCATTTTCCGGATTGGTGAAGCTCAGTCCGTCAAAGGAAGTTTCTTCGATCTCGAAGCTGTTATCGGTTCCCGGAGTAAGCTCGGTATTGCCGATCTTGATCGCACTCAGATCTGCACTTGTCTTTGCATAGTAGGAAGTGCTAGGACTCATCACCTCACATTCATTCAGACCGATGTAACCGGTATAGCTGAAGGTGATGCGGATTGCGATCGGGTTGATCGTTTCTGCAAATTTGTAGCTCAGACCTTTGGTCCACTGATGCAGAGAAGAATCATTGATCTCTTCCGGTTCACCGACCGGTGTGATTTCTTTCCAGTCATTGGAAACAATTTCGCCGTTTTCATAACCACTGCTCAGTGTATATTCAAATTTTACCTTTGTCGGCAGTGTAGAGAGAGAATCGGTGGCTGGCTGATAGAAATAGAACAGGTTGATCTGGTTGGTAGCAACCGCAGTTGCCCAGTCCATGGTGATCACAGCATCGCCGTGTGTGGAATCGTTTCGCTTGCCCCAGGTACTCCAGCGGGAGTCGCTGTAACCATTGTCAGAACGATTTCCGTCAATGATGGCTGTCAGTGTATCATTGTATGGTCCGTTGTCAGTCAGATGCAGGGCAGCAGTTGCCACGTTATCGTGTTTGTCAACCACCGGTTCTGCAACACGTACGCTTGCAGTGATCGGGTAGGTCTCACCAAAAGCAGAAACCTTGCCGTTGATGGTTACAATGTCACCAATATTTTTGAAAGTATCTGCGGTGACACCGTTCATATCCCAGGTAATCTCGCGTGCTTCAAAAGCAGTTCCGTCTGCATAGTAAGTCAGGGCAGTTTTTGGAAGTTCCGGAATGGTATTTGGTTTTGTGATGCAGGAATAATTTTCTGCAACTTTGATCTTGCCGTAAATATGTGCGGTTATGTAAACATCTACGGTTTCTGTTCCGTCTGTGAAGGAACCTTCAATACGGAAAGAACCTGCTGTTTTCAAAGCTGCTTTGTCATAGATGCCCCATGTGATCTTGCAGGTTTTTGTTGTTCCGTCTGCATAAGAAGCAGTCACACTTGCAGGAAGCTCAATGTCAGAAGATCCGACCGGTGCATACAGATGTTTTGTCATACGGTAGCTTGTCATGGAAGTGTTGCTGCCATCCGAAGCACTGACGGTTGTTACGGTAGCTTCACCGCCGGTCAGACTGTCGGATTCTGCTTTTACGGTAAAGTTTCCGGCTTTGTTTGTAGAACGTACGATCACCAGAGCTTTTCCGGCATAGGCATTGATGTTTGCGGAAGTTGTGCCAGTGAGGACAGAAGCCTGCTGATATTTGCTTACTGTTGCCTGGTCACCGTTGTCAACACCAACGATCTCACCGTCGCCGGTCAGAGTGAAGCGGATGTTGTTTGTTGCAGTTGTGTCCAGATTTCCGTTTGCATCGGTGACATCTACTGTGATGTAAGAAAGACTGCTTCCATCAGCGGTGATGGTTTCTTTGTCTTTGCTTACAGTAAGTTTTGCCGGTGCATCCGGTGTGGAAACAGAAGCATTTCCTGTAAGGTCTGTGATCTCTTTGCCGGACTCATCGTAAGCTTTTGCAGAAATCGTTCCCTTTTCATAAGCTACGTTAAATACACAGTACAGAGATGTGGAATTTGTTCCGGACTCCGTTGTGCATACGCTGCTGTCATTGGACTGTGTGGTGTAGGTATAATATTTATGACCTGCTGCGGTTGTGTTGACTTTACGTGTTGCAGTACCGACTTTTTTGCCGTTGCGGTAAAGTTCCACTTTTGCAGCATTGGAGTAAACCCATACCGGAGTTTTGCCGTTCTTGTTGATCATATTGTCGCTGTCCCATGCAGTTACAAGATGAAGGGTCGTGTCATCCTGTTTCCACTGGCTTCGATACAGATAGTAAGTATCTTTTGGGAAACCGGTTGTTTCAACGATGCCGAAGTAGCTGCTGTTCGGATAAGGATTGCCGCCGGATACGGAACCAGTGCCGGTACCGTTCCAAGGAGTCGGTTCACCGATGTAGTCAAAACCGGTCCATACACATTCGCCGGCAACTTTATCTTTCGTTACGGTATCCCAGATAGAGTCATGGGCTGTTTTACCCCAGCCTACTTTGGAAGTATCATAAGATGTCAGATGGAGTTTGCCGTCTACGTTCTGGTTGTTTGCGGTAGAAACATAGATACCGCGGCTGTTGGTAGCTGAAGAAGTCTCACTTGCCAGGATCACGCCGCCGTTATAGTCTGCAAGACGGTCAAGATCGCCGCTGCTTGCGTAATTGTAACCGGCAATACCGCCGCTTGCAACAACTTTAGCCATGGCACCGGCAATATTTCCGCTCGTTGTTTTGCGGTTGCTTCCGAGAGTCGCCGGATGCTGCGTATCTACTTCTTTGATCCAATTGATCAGGTTTTCGGCGATGGTCGGATAGTTTGCAGTACTTCCGGAACATCCCTCGTCAATCTCATTGCCAAGAGACCAGAGGATCACAGAAGGATCGTTGCGGTCACGTTTTACCATGGATTTGATGGCAAATTCTGCCCAGGTCATGGAAGTGTCACCGTCCAGAATCTCATTGTCACCGGTCAGAGTCTTGTTAAAGTAAACGGAGAAATCGTTGCTGTTTCCGTTCTTTGCAAGTTCCCATCCGTCAAAAGCTTCTTCGATCACAAGGATACCAAGTTCATCGCAGATATCGATGAAATCTTCGTCATACGGATTGTGTGTAGCACGGATCAGGTTCACGCCCATATCTTTCAGAATGGAAAGCTGGCGATACATGGCATCGTAGTAGGCAGCAGAGCCGAGAGCTCCCTGATCGTGATGCATGCACACACCGTTCAATTTTACATTTTTACCATTTAAAGAAAATCCTGTGTTTTTTGTAAATTTATACCAGCGGAAGCCAAATGCGGTATCATAAGTATCGATCACATTGCCGCCGGAAAGGATCTCTGTGCGTACATAGTACTGCGTCGGATCATCCAAAGACCAGAGGGACGGATTGGTGACAACGTTGTTTGTAGAAGCTTCCGCAGAAGAACCGGCTTCAACCGTCAGAGTAGTTTCGGCAGACTCTGAAACTTTCTGGTCTTTTTTGTCGTAAACGGTATTGCGGACAGTGATGTTTGCAGAAGAGGTTCCACTGTTTGCAACCTTTACTTTTGCAGAAACGGTTCCGACACCATTTTCGATATCCGGGGTTGTGATCTGTGTGCCGTTCTGGCTTACATGGATTTGATCGGCAACGATCAGTTTTACATCACGGTAGATACCGCTTCCGGAATACCAGCGGCTGGAAGGAAGTTTGTTGACAACTTTGACAGCGATCACGTTGTCTGTGAGACCGTCGCATACCAGATATTTGCTGATATCAAAAGCAAAAGAGGTGTATCCGTAGTGGTTTTCACCAACCTGTTTGCCGTTGACATAGACATAGGCATTCTGATAAACGCCGTCAAAACTCAGGATAACAGACTTTCCGTCGCATCCTGAAGGTACGGTAAAGCTTTTACGGTACCATCCGGTTCCGCCCGGTAAGAATCCGCTTTCTGCTTCGCCGGATGTTGTGAAATTCTGGCTGATGCTGAAATCGTGCGGAAGGGTTACGGCATCCCAGGAACCGTCATTGAAAGAGGTGCTTTCTGCACCGGAAGGATCAGAAAGGGAAAATTTCCATCCATCATTAAAAAGGGTACTTCTTTCGGAACCAAGTCCGGAAAGGGCAATTTCCTCTTCCTGTGTGAAGGTCGTGCCGGAAGTGGCAGCGTATCCATATGCACCCGGGATTGCCGGAACGCACAGGGCAACTGACAGCATAACGGCCATCAATTGTTTCATTCTCTTTTTCATAGAACTCTCCTTTGAATGAATATAGAATCTTTGGTTGCAGACGTTGTAGCATACAGAGTGCAAATATGCCAGAACTCATATGCGTTCGACTTGAAAAGGGCAAATTTGTTTCTGATGTACAAACGTGTGTTACAATTTTAACACTAACAGGTAAAAATGACCATACCTAAAATAAAAATATGGCAACTGTGAAAAGATTTCACAATTACCATATAAAATCGGTGAAAATTTGTCTTAAAGAAGAACTGTTCAAGAATGGAACTGCATTTTTACAAGACAGATTTCACTTTTTGTTCCAAGACGCATATTCGGTCCCCATACACCGGCACCTGAGGTAACAACACTGTAGGCATTTCCTTTTTTCAGAAGACCGTAAGGATTCTCCCACATCAGCGGCAGGAGCAGATTGCCGGGGAAAAGCTGCCCGTTGTGTGTATGACCGCCAAGGATCAGATCAGCACCGGCATCCGCAAGAAGCGAAAGTTCTTTTGGCTGATGGTCGATGATCAGGATCGGTTTGGACTTGTCCAGATGTTGTGTAAGCTGATTCGGAGTTAAGCGTTCTTTTTCGGAAATCAGTTTTTTGCAGCGTGCAGGATCTTTTCTTCCGATTAGATAGAAGTGGTTCTCGATCAGACGGACTTCGTCATCCAGCAGAGTCATGCCGGCATCGTGAAAAAACTGCTCAAACCGTTCATCGGCATTTTCTTTCTGTCCGCCGAAGGTAAAACCGGCGAGAATCGCCTCGTCCAGATCGTGATTTCCATAGCAGCAGTAAGTTCCGTACGTGCTTTTCAGAGCGGATAAAATGGATGCACATTTTTGAGGATGTTTTATCGCATGAAAATCATTGTCAAACGTATCCCCTGCCACGATGATCAGATCCGGCTGCAGTTTGTTGATCCGTTTTACAAGGCGTTTCAGAAAAATTTCGTCTGTGTTATAGCCCAAATGCAGATCGGCGATCAGGGCAATCTTCAGAGTGTCATGTCCGCTGCAGCTTTTGGCAGAGGAGATATTCCAGGTTGTTGTGTAGAGTTTTTTGGCATGAAAAAATCCATAAAAACTAAAAAAAAGGATTAGAACGCCGGTAAAAAAGCCGGTGGCTGCAAACATCAGTTTGGAATGAAACCAGGAAGCACCGGCAAGCGGAGAAAAATAGAGCAGGATGCGGATGAAATCTGCAATGCCGATACCGATCAGGGCATAGAGAAATGTGCCCAGCCACAGATTGCTGATGTGTTTTAAAGTCCGATGCAGTCCATCCGGCTTTTTAATCAGAAAAGAAGACAGCAAAGTAGTAGCTGTCAGAATGTACAGAGCAGAAAATCCATAGCGGAAAGCAGCCAGAGCAAAAATATTATTGCAGACGGCCATCCATTTTAACATCCAGTTTAAAACATAAAAGCACACCGCAAGATAAACGGGTGCAAGAAAAAGTGCGGCCATAAGAATCTCCTTTGTGATCGTGAAAACTTTATTTTCTGTGATGCCAGGGTCAAAAGACCTTTTGATCTCAATATCTTTTCTGTCAGTATAGCACAGGATTAAAAAAGAAAAAAGTGGAAAGGCACAGCAAAAAGAAAATCAGCATATGATAATATAAATCTGCTTCGAGGTTTTTCTTTGAAGACATTTCCAAAACCACTTACCGTCAAAGAAGAAAAATACTATCTCCAGAAGTATAAAGAAGGCGACGAGGAGGCAAAGCAGATTCTCATTGAACGTAATCTGAGGCTGGTTGCCCATGTGGCTAAAAAGTATCAGCATCCGGATGAAGATGCAGATGATCTGATATCCATAGGGACGGTTGGCCTTATCAAGGCAGTCCTGACCTTTGATCATACGAAAAACAACAGATTGGCGGCCTATGCGGCAAGATGCATTGACAATGAACTGCTGATGATGCTGCGGTTAAAAAAGAAGACTTCAAAAGAAGTCTCTCTCTACGAACCGATCGGTATGGATAAAGAAGGAAATGAAATCTGCCTGGTAGATATCGTGGAAGGAAAAAATACAGACCTGGCAGAGATGATCAATAAAAAGCAGGAAATCCGTGAAATGTATCATTATATGGCACAGTTAAATGAAAGGGAGCGACAGATACTGAGTCTGCGTTATGGGATCCTTGGACAGAAGGAAACAACACAGCGGGAAATTGCACAGAAACTTGGTATTTCCAGATCGTATGTCTCCAGGATTGAGAAAAATGCCCTGAGCAAACTGCGTTCCTGTTTTCGGGAAAAAGGAAAAACAGGCATACGCGAAAGCAGATGACAGGAAAAAAAAAGCGTGTTACACTGTGCGAAGGAGGAAAAGAACGTGATCTATCTTATGAGAACAAAAGAAAGAATGGAAAAAAGTGCCGCACGGCATAAAATACAGAGCAATATGGCAAAAAGAGTACTCCTTTACGGCATCAGAAAAGAATATTCGTTAAAGGAACTGCCGGCTATTGGAAAAGGAATCTACGGAAAGCCTTACTTTCCGGAATACCCGGAGATTTGTTTTAATTACAGTCATGCGGATGCCGGCATTTTATGCGGGATCGCAGAAACACCGCTTGGCGTGGACATAGAACGTCTGATCCATCCGACGGAACGTCTGATCCGTGCGGTATGCCATGAAAATGAAAAAAAGATGTTACTCGCAATCGAAGATCCTGCCGTGCAGATCAGATACTTCAGCAAAATCTGGACGGCAAAAGAAAGTTATCTGAAATGCATCGGAACAGGCATCCGGCAGAAGCTTTCGAATCTGGATCTTTCCGAAGTACTCGATGGAAAGACCTATGAGGAAGTGTATTTCATTTTCTTTCTGGACGGAGAAGATTTTCAGGCGGCAGTCTGTCTGAAAACAAAAAAAATGCTTTCGAACCTTTCTGTTATTTATATGGAAGAAAATGAAAACAATAATCTGTAACGTTTAAAAAGAAAGTGTTGCATTTTAAAAGAAAATATGATAAACTGGAAACAATCTATCATTATTTCCGCCATTTCGGCACATTATCACAACGAATCAAAGGAGAAAAGAATATGTTCAGCAGAGTCTTATCCGCAGCCATCTGCGGAATCCAGGGTCTGCCGATTTTTGTAGAAGCAGATGTCAGTGAAGGGCTTCCGGGATTTTCCATGGTGGGAGATCTGTCAGCGAAAGTAAAAGAAGCACAGGATCGGGTTATGACAGCATTTCGCAACAGCGGAATCCAGCTTCGTCCGAAAAGAATCACAGTCAATCTCTCTCCGGCAGACATACATAAAGACGGCAGCAGCTATGACCTTCCGGTAGCACTTGCCATTCTTGCAGCGTACCAGCTTTTGCCCATGGAGACTTTAAAAGGTGTCCTGGTGGCAGGTGAGCTGGGATTAAATGGAGCAGTCAAAGGGATCAAAGGGGCGTTGCCCATTGTTCAGCTGGCAAAAAAAAACGGATGTCATACCTGTATCCTGCCGGAGAGAAACCGCACAGAAGGAGAAATGGTATCGGATATCCACATTGTCGGAGTAAGTACCTTAAAAGAAGTATTGCACTATCTTCAGAAAGGCACAATCCCCGGGAAAATCAAAAAAGATGTATATAATATAGAAGAAACAGAAATTCCTGATTTTGCAGATATTCACGGTCAGAGTGCAGTGAGGAGAGCCGCAGAGATTGCGGCCGGCGGAAGACATCATTTTCTGATGATGGGACCGCCCGGAGCCGGGAAATCGCTGCTTGCAAAATGTATGCCGGGTATTCTGCCGTCCCTGACAATGGAAGAGAGTCTGGAAGTATCTTCCATTTACAGTGTGGCAGGTTTACTGTCCAGTCAACAGCCGCTGATCAGAAACCGTCCATTCCGTGCACCGCACCATACCATATCGCCTTCTGCCCTGGCAGGCGGAGGCAGGATTCCGCGGCCGGGAGAGATCAGTCTTGCACATAAAGGTGTCCTGTTTTTGGATGAACTGGCAGAGTTTAAAAGAGAAACGATCGAAATCTTGCGGCAGCCTATGGAGGAGCGAAGAGTCCATATTTCAAGAGTGTATGGGAGCTATGTGTTTCCGGCAGACTGTATGATCGTTGCAGCCACCAATTTCTGCAAGTGTGGGAATTTTCCCAATCTTGAGAAATGTATCTGCAGTGAGGCGGAGATACGCCGTTATCAGAGCCGGATCAGCCGCCCGATCCTTGACCGCATGGATATCAGTGTGGAGGCCGTAAGAGTAGATTACGATGCACTGATCTGTGAAAAGAAGAGTGAAGATTCCAAGACGATACGAAAAAGAGTTGAGCTGGCGGGGCAGATCCAGAGGGAGCGTTATCGGGATACCGGTTATCGCTATAATGCCGATCTGGATGCGGCGGGTATTAAAAAATATTGTAGGACAGGAGAAAAAGAAAAAAAAGTTTTACGGGATGCTTATGAGAAAATGGATCTTACGGCAAGAGCATGTCATAAGATTTTGAAGGTAGCCCGTACTATTGCGGATATGGAGCAGAAAGTACAGATTGCCGAAGAACATCTGTATGAGGCGATCGGTTACCGCATTTTTGAACAGCGGCAGATCTGGAGGTGAGACAGAAGTGCAGGAAAAAAGAAAAAAGCAGAGGATGAAAAACGGAGAGAAAAATGGTTCTGGCTTTGCAGTATCCTAAGCTTTGGAAGAAAAGAAAAACAGATGCTGCTGGATTTTTTCGGTACGCCGGAAGAAATATGGCAGGCCGATGAAAGAGAAATCGGTGAAGTTTTTTGGGAAAATGAAGAACATAAGAAAGCCTTTTTTCGTGAAAAAGCTGCCTGGGATGCGAAAAAGGCATGGAATGAAATGCAGAAAAAAGGCATACGTTTTATCAGCTGTGAAGATACATCCTATCCGCAGAAATTAAAAGAAATTTATGATTATCCGTTCGGACTTTTTATAAGAGGTGAGCTTCCAAAGGAAAATGAGAAGACCGTGGCGATCGTCGGTGCCAGACTGTGCAGTGCCTATGGCAGACATTTTGCGGTAAAGATCGCAGAAGAGCTGGCAGGATATGATATTTCACTTGTAAGCGGTATGGCAAGAGGAATCGATGGCACTGCCCAGAGAGCTGCCATAAAAGGAGGCGGAAAGAGCTATGCGGTACTTGGATGCGGACCGGATATCTGTTACCCGATGCAAAACCGGGATCTGTATCAGAATTTACTGAAAAATGGAGGAGTCTTATCGGAATATCCGCCGGGAAGCAGTCCGCTTCCTTTTCATTTCCCAATGCGAAATCGCATTATTAGTGGCCTTTCGGATTTGGTGATCGTGATAGAGGCAAGAGAAAAAAGCGGATCACTCATCACAGCAGATCAGGCACTGGAACAGGGCAGAGATGTTATGGTGTTGCCGGGCAGAGCCGGAGATGCACTCAGTGCCGGATGCAACCGCCTGATCGACCAGGGAGCCGGCATTTTTCTCTCCACAGATCAGATCCTGGAACGTCTTAAAATTAAGAAAAAAAATCATACAAACACAAAAAAAACATACATTGCACTTGAAAGCGAAGAAAATTTGGTGTATAGTGTTCTGGAATTTCAGGCGAAAAATCTTCAGAGCATAGCAGATGAGACAAACCTCACCCCGCAGAAAGTAAGTGCAATACTGGTTCGCCTGATGCTGTGCGGGCTTGTTGCGGAGGATGTAAAAAATCATTATTCGAAGGTCTGAGGAAAAACAATAAGCACTGTGAAAGCCGTTGCACCGATTTTGGGCGTAAACAGTTGAAAAAGGGGTAAACATATGGCAAAATATCTGATTATTGTTGAGTCACCTACCAAAGTAAAAACCATCAAAAAATTTCTTGGCTCTAACTATGATGTCGCAGCATCAAACGGACATGTACGTGATATGCCAAAAGTCAGCTGGGGTTTGATGTTGAAAATAATTATGAACCAAAATATATTACGATTCGCGGAAAAGGGAGATATTCTGGCAGCACTTCGCAAGTCTGTAAAAAAGTCAGATAAAGTATATCTTGCAACGGACCCTGACCGCGAAGGAGAAGCAATCTCCTGGCATTTATCAAAGGCACTGAAACTGGAAGAAAAAGATATCCACAGGATTACCTTCAATGAAATTACGAAAACAGCTGTAAAAGAATCTCTGAAACATCCGCGTGCGATCGATATGGATCTGGTGGATGCACAGCAGGCAAGACGTATGCTGGACCGTATGGTTGGATACCGGATTAGTCCGCTTCTGTGGGCGAAAGTCAAACGAGGCTTAAGTGCAGGCCGTGTACAGTCTGTCACTCTACGGATCATTGCAGACCGCGAGGAAGAGATCGCAGCCTTTATACCGGAAGAATACTGGACCCTGGATGCCGATTTTACGATTCCGGGAGAGCGAAAACCGCTGACTGCCAGATTTTACGGTACGGAAAAAGAAAAGATAACGATTCATTCAAAAGAAGAGCTGGATACGATCACGAAAAAGCTGGAAGGTGCAAAGTACCAGGTGGCGGAAGTGAAAAAAGGAGAACGTACCAAAAAAGCTCCGGTTCCGTTTACAACCAGTACGCTTCAGCAGGAAGCTTCCAAGGTGCTGAATTTCTCCACACAGAAAACCATGCGTGTTGCACAGCAGTTATATGAAGGAGTGGATGTAAAGGGCAGCGGGACTGTTGGTATCATCACCTATCTGCGTACGGATTCCACGCGTATTTCCGATGAAGCCGATGCATCAGCGAGAGCTTATGTCGAAGAAAACTACGGAAAAGAATACGTTTCTGCAGCTGTGCAGGAGAAAAAGAGCGGTAAAAAGATCCAGGATGCTCATGAGGCAATCCGTCCGACGGACATCACGAGGACACCGTTTGCTTTAAAAGAATCGCTCACAAGAGATCAGTTCCGTCTGTATCAGCTGATCTGGAAACGATTTGCCGCAAGCCGTATGGCAAATGCACAGTATACTACGACTTCCGTTAAAATCGATGCAGCCGGATACCGTTTCCATGTATCCGCCTCCAAGAAAAAATTTGACGGTTTTATGGCAGTTTATGTGCAGGATGAAGAAGAAAAGGGCGAGGGAAATCTTCTCGTGAAAGAAATTTCCTCAGAGACACCTGAACTTTAAGGAGTTTTGAAGAAAAGCAGCATTTTACACAGCCGCCGGCACATTATACAGAGGCCGCTCTTGTCAAAACGCTGGAAGAGCTTGGAATCGGACGTCCAAGTACTTATGCACCGACGATCACCACGATCATCAACCGCCGCTATGTGGCAAAAGAAAATAAAAACCTGTATATGACAGAACTTGGAGAAGTCGTAAACAATATCATGGTACAGGCATTCCCGAGTATTGTGGATGTCAATTTTACAGCAAACATGGAATCTCTGCTGGATAAAGTGGAGGAAGGCGTGGTCAACTGGAAAACGGTTGTCAGCAATTTCTATCCGGATCTGGACGAAGCAGTTTTAAATGCAGAGAAAGAACTTGCAAAAGTCAAGATTGAAGACGAAGTGACCGATATTGTCTGTGAAGAGTGCGGCCGCAACATGGTCATTAAATATGGTCCGCATGGCAGATTCCTTGCCTGCCCGGGATTCCCGGAGTGCCGAAATACCAAACCCTATCTGGAAAAGATCGGTGTGGCATGCCCGAAATGCGGCAAGGACATTGTGCTTCGAAAGACCAAAAAGGGCAGAAAGTATTATGGATGTGAAAATAATCCGGACTGTGATTTCATGTCCTGGCAGAAACCTTCCAAAGAAAAATGTCCGAAATGCGGAGGCATTATGGTTGAGAAGGGAAATAAGCTTCTTTGCATCAATGAAGCATGCGGTTATATTGAAAATAAATTTCAAAAAGAATAATTGTGCGAAATTTCACGCCAGAAAAGCAAAAAAAGCTGCTGTTTGCAGCTTTTTTGCGTTAAATATATTGAAAATTCAAAAGAATTATGATAAATTAAAAATATGCCAAGAATAGCAGGGGAAATCGTGCAAAAGACAAAAAAGGCAGAAGGGAGAAGAGCGATGAGTGTACAGTTATTAGACAAGACTCGAAAAATCAACAAACTTTTACACAACAACAACAGCAGCAAAGTCGTATTCAATGATATCTGTGAAGTACTGTCAGAAATTCTGGAGTCCAATGTGCTTGTGATCAGCAAAAAAGGAAAAGTACTTGGAATCAGCATCACACCAAACGTAGAAGAAATCAAAGAACTGATCGATGATGAAGTTGGGGGCCACATTGATGAACTTCTGAATGAACGTTTTCTGGGTGTTTTATCTACAAAAGAAAATGTCAATCTGGAGACACTGGGATTTGAAAGCGGAGATGTAAAAAAATATCAGGCAATTATCAATCCGATCGATATTGCAGGAGAGCGTCTCGGTACGGTATTTATGTACAAATGCGGAGAAGGATATGATATTGATGATATCATCCTCAGCGAGTATGGTACGACCGTGGTCGGTCTGGAAATGATGCGTTCTGTGCATGAAGAGAATGCGGAGGAGAATCGTAAAGTTCAAATCGTAAAATCAGCTATCAGTACACTTTCTTTCTCAGAACTTGAGGCGATCATCCATATTTTCGATGAACTGGACGGAACAGAAGGCATTCTGGTAGCCAGCAAGATCGCAGACCGTGTCGGAATCACACGTTCGGTTATTGTAAATGCACTTCGGAAATTTGAAAGTGCAGGTGTGATTGAGTCCCGTTCCTCCGGAATGAAAGGAACGTACATCAAAGTCCTGAATGATGTGGTATTTCAGGAACTGGATGATATTAAAAAGAAACGAAAAGAGAACGCCCAGGGATAAGCACGTAAAATTGTTTTATCTCAGTCGAGAAGACTCCCACTTCTGTAAGTGGTGAGTAATAACAAGTCTTTCTCAGTGGGAGTACAATCTCCGACTGAGATAAACGCTCCGCGAGAATGTGCAGTGATTCTGAGAAGAATATGTCAGCTTTCGCTGACCAGAATCACGCACCAAGTCTCACGTGCGTTCGACTTGAAACGATTTAAACAGGAAAAGAACCATTGCAGAAAAACGGGATTTTCAGTTTTTGCAGTGGTTCTTTTTCTAAGTATAATGTTAAAGTCAGAAGAGATTGTACAATTACTTTTGACACCCACATCATCTATAAAAAAAGTATAAAATACAAAAAAATGAGAAAACATGAGAAAATACGAGGAATAAAAAGAATTAAAGAGAATATAAATAAATATACGAAAATAATTCCGCTTGCACATTTTGAGGAAGTTCACTATTATATGTACTAAAGTTAGCACTCGATAAAAGTGAGTGCTAATAACATGATAAATAAGGCGATTATAATTTAAGGAGGAATATAAAATGAAGTTAGTACCATTAGGTGACAGAGTTGTATTAAAACAGTTTGAAGCAGAAGAGACAACAAAGTCCGGTATTATTCTGGCAAGCAAATCTCAGGAAAAACCACAGGAAGCAGAAGTTGTTGCAGTCGGACCTGGCGGAATGGTAGACGGCAAAGAAGTAACCATGCAGGTGAAAGTCGGAGATAAAGTTATCTATTCAAAATATGCAGGAAATGAAGTAAAACTGGAAGACGAAGAATATATCATCGTAAAACAGAATGATATTCTGGCAGTTGTTGAATAACAGGATAGATTAAATCAAGAATTAACTGGAGGTTGATTGATATGGCAAAGGAAATTAAATACGGTTCAGAAGCAAGAACAGCACTGGCAGCAGGTGTTGATAAACTGGCAAATACAGTAAAAGTAACACTTGGACCGAAAGGAAGAAACGTTGTTCTGGATAAACAGTATGGTGCTCCGCTGATTACAAACGATGGTGTTACCATTGCAAAGGAGATCGAGCTGGAAGATGCATTCGAGAACATGGGTGCACAGCTGGTAAAAGAAGTTGCTACCAAGACCAATGATGTAGCAGGTGATGGTACCACAACTGCAACTGTTCTGGCTCAGGCAATGATCCAGGCAGGTATGAAAAATCTGGCAGCAGGTGCAAACCCGATCATCCTGCGTAAAGGTATGAAAAAAGCAACACAGGCAGCTGTGGATGCTATCGCAGCTATGAGCAGCAAAGTAAACGGCAAACATCAGATGGCAAGAGTAGCAGCTATTTCCGCAGGTGATGATGAAGTCGGAAATATGGTAGCAGATGCCATGGAAAAAGTTTCTAATGATGGTGTTATCACGATTGAAGAGTCCAAGACCATGAAAACAGAACTGGATCTGGTAGAAGGTATGCAGTTTGACCGCGGCTATATTTCCGCATACATGGCAACCGATATGGAAAAAATGGAAGCTGTCTTGGATGATCCGTACATCCTGATCACAGACAAAAAGATTTCCAATATCCAGGAGATTCTGCCGCTGCTGGAGCAGATTGTACAGTCCGGTAAGAAACTGCTGATCATCGCAGAGGATATCGAAGGAGAAGCTCTGACGACTCTGATTCTGAACAAACTGCGTGGTACTTTCCAGGTAGTCGGTGTAAAAGCTCCAGGTTATGGTGACAGAAGAAAAGAAATGCTCAAAGATATCGCAATCCTGACCGGCGGTGAAGTCATTTCCGAAGAACTGGGACTGGAACTGAAAGATACACAGATCAGCCAGCTTGGACGTGCAAAATCTGTCAAAGTGAAAAAAGAGAATACCGTTATCGTTGACGGAATGGGCGATAAGAAAGAAATCGAAAACAGAATCGCACAGATCAAAGCTACGATCGAAGTTACAACTTCTGAATTTGATAAAGAAAAACTGCAGGAGAGACTTGCGAAACTGGCAGGCGGCGTAGCAGTGATCCGTGTCGGTGCAGCTACCGAAACAGAGATGAAAGAAGCAAAACTGCGCATGGAAGATGCTCTGAATGCAACAAGAGCAGCCGTAGAAGAAGGCATTGTAGCAGGAGGCGGATCTGCATACATCCATGCATCCAAGGAAGTTGCAAAACTGGTAGATACTCTGGAAGGAGATGAGAAGACCGGTGCATCCGTGATCCTCAAAGCACTGGAAGCTCCACTGCATCAGATCGCTGCAAATGCAGGACTGGAAGGAGCTGTTATCATTAACAAAGTAAGAGAATCTGAGGTAGGTGTCGGATTTGATGCATACAATGAGAAATATGTAAACATGGTAGAAGAAGGAATACTGGATCCTGCAAAAGTGACAAGAAGTGCACTGCAGAATGCAACCAGTGTTGCATCCACTTTCCTGACAACTGAATCCTGTGTTGCGAACATCAAAGAAGAAACACCAGCAATGCCGGCAGGCGGAGCCCCGGGAATGGGCGGAATGATGTAATAAAAGAACCGAGCTAAGAAAAAGCGGTTACAGAGAACAAATCTGTAACTGCTTTTTTTAAAAATTCCTTTTACAAGATGAGAATTTCGTGTATAATAAAAAACAAGGCATATAATAGTATGAAATCAGAAGAAAGCAGGAAGAAAATGTATGAAGGATTGGTACACAGAAAAAAGAGTCTCAAGATCCATTTTCGGTTCCATTCTGGAGTATGAATACCTGTATCTGAATGGAGAGCTGGATATTGACTGCATTTACCTGAAAAAGAGACGGGAACACATCGGTACTTACAAAGTGGCGGATATGGAAGCTCTGTTTCCGCTGGATGCAAAACGTTTTCGAGAATATCGAAAAGATAAGAACATCAAGATCAGAGACTGTTCCGCCGGGCGAAGAGGCATGCGCTATGGCATGCTGATACCGAGAGCGGAGCAGAAGGATCTGCTGATTTTTGAACCAGATCAGGGAATGCTCCTGGATATGCAAAGACGTTCTCCGGGAAAAGTACAATTTGCCTGAAAACAGGGTTGACAGGTTTCGACAAATTTGATAAACTTGACAACTAACAACAGATGTTAGAAATTCAGGAAAGAAAGTGAGGATAATAAAATGGGTACGATTATAGGCGAAGGTATTACTTTTGATGATGTACTCCTTGTGCCGGCCTATTCGGAAGTGATTCCGAATCAGGTGGATCTGTCTACTTATCTGACAAAGTCTATCAGACTGAATATCCCGATGATGAGTGCAGGAATGGACACAGTTACGGAACACAGAATGGCGATTGCGATGTCACGACAGGGCGGCATTGGTATTATACATAAAAATATGTCCATTCAGGAGCAGGCAGAGGAAGTTGATAAGGTAAAACGTTCTGAAAATGGTGTTATCACGGATCCGTTTTATTTATCCCCTGACAATACACTGGAAGAAGCAAACAATCTGATGGCAAAGTTCCGTATTTCCGGTGTGCCGATTACAGAAAACGGAAAACTGGTAGGTATCATCACAAACCGTGATCTGAAGTTTGAAGAGGATTTCAGCAAAAAGATCAAAGAATCCATGACTTCTGAAAACCTCATCACTGCAAAAGAAGGTATCACACTGGAAGAGGCAAAAAAGATCCTTGCAAAAGCAAGAAAAGAGAAACTGCCGATCGTGGATGATAACTTCAATCTCAAAGGACTGATCACGATCAAGGATATTGAAAAACAGATCAAGTATCCGCTCTCTTCCAAAGACTCCAAAGGCCGTCTGCTGTGCGGTGCTGCACTTGGTATCACAGCAAACGTTCTGGATCGTGCACAGGAGCTGGTAAATGCACATGTCGATGTCGTTGTTCTGGACTCTGCACACGGACATTCTGCAAACGTTCTGAACTGTGTTCGCATGATCAAAGAGAAATTCCCGGATTTGCAGGTTATCGCAGGTAACGTGGCAACAGCAGAAGCTACAAAGGCATTGATTGAAGCCGGAGCAGATGCAGTAAAGGTTGGTATCGGACCTGGTTCTATCTGTACCACACGTGTCGTTGCCGGTATCGGTGTACCACAGATTACAGCTATCATGGACTGCTACAGTGTTGCAAAAGAGTATGGTATCCCGATTATCGCAGATGGCGGTATTAAGTACTCCGGAGATATGACAAAAGCGATCGCAGCCGGTGCGAATGTTTGTATGATGGGAAGCATGTTTGCTGGATGTGATGAGAGCCCGGGAACATTTGAACTGTACCAGGGAAGAAAATATAAAGTATACCGTGGTATGGGATCTATCGCAGCAATGGAAAACGGAAGCAAGGACCGTTACTTCCAGTCTGATGCGAAGAAGCTGGTACCGGAAGGTGTTGAAGGACGTGTAGCTTATAAGGGAAGCGTAGAAGATACCGTATTCCAGCTGAATGGGCGGTCTTCGTTCCGGTATGGGTTACTGCGGAGCAAAAGATATTGAATATCTGAAAGAGAACGGAAGATTTATCAAGATTTCTGCAGCATCTCTGAAAGAATCTCATCCGCATGATATTCATATCACAAAAGAGGCACCAAACTACAGCGTTGATGAATAAAAGCGGAACAGGCGGATTTCCCGAAAAAGGAATCCGCCTTTCTTTTTTGCACGCCGGCGGGAGTGAAAGCAGACTGCAATTATCGCATTTTACATTGGAGGCAGATATGTGGGAGAACGACAGAAGCCGAAGAAAAATGGCAGAGAGGAAAAGGCAAATTCAAAAAAGAATCACCGTATCGGTGATTTTGACAGCAGTTGTTCTGGTACTGCTTTTTGTCTTTTTCTTTCACAGGAACACCGGTACGAAAAAAATGACATACCAGAAGGCAGGGATGGATGCATGGGAGCAGTATGATATCGGAGATCCTGTAAACAGGTTCCACAGCCGGACTTGATGTGCAGCTTCTGACTGTCAACGAATACTCCAGACCAGGGATTGCAACCGATGGAGTGCGTGGTGTGGTGGTTCATTATACGGCTAATCCAGGAAGTACCGCACAGAATAATCGGGATTATTTTGAAAGCCTCAAGGACACCGGAGAAAATCAGGTCAGCAGCAATTTTATCATCGGACTGGACGGAGAGATCATTCAGTGCATTCCGACAAATGAGATCGCCTATGCATCTAACAACCGCAACAACGATACAGTGTCCATTGAATGTTGTCATCCGGATGAGTCAGGAGCGTTCCAGGAGGTGACGTATCAGTCTCTTGTGGAGCTGGTTGCATTTCTGTGCGGAAAGTTTAATCTGACGATGGACAATGTGATCCGCCATTATGATGTTACCGGAAAAGACTGTCCAAAGTATTTTGTGGAGCATGAAGATGCATGGAATGCATTTAAAGAAGATGTGGCAAAGTATATTGAAGAAAATGGAAATTAATCCAAAAATCTGAACAGTAGAAATATGCAGCCATTATAAGAACAGGAAGAGAAGACAGGTATAGAAAGGAAAGGTATGGTTAAAGATATATATGAAAGTATTTGCAGGGGAGAAGATGTCCGGGCAAATCTGATCTGTTTAAAGCAGCTGATAGCAGATAAGAAAGAAAAAAGTGCATTTGCTTATATGCTGGCAGGCGATTTTCGAAAACTGGCAGCTCTATTAAAGGATAAAGACGCCAAGATACGGAAAAATGCAGCACTGATCCTCGGAGAATTGGAATCCGAAGATGTTCTTCCGTGGCTCTACGAAGCCTATGAGAAAGAAAAACAGCTCTTTGTCCGAGAGTCTTATTTAAAAGCGATGGAAAAACTGAATTTTTCACAGATGCTTCCCAAATTAAAGAAAAGACAGAAAACATTGCAGGAAGAACTGCTCTATGCGGCAGACGAGGGGAAAAAACATCTCCAGAAAGAAGCAGCCGTTCTTTCCCGCATGATCTTAAAATATGAAAAGCCAAAACATCATACATTCTGTGGGGAAAAGACGGAAGATGTGATCCTTTTGTGCAATCGGAATAACCGCCAGATCACAGCAAGACAGATCCAGACCGGTGAAGTCTCCATGCTTGCCGGAGGCGTTCGCATTCAGGGGGCAGATCTGCAGGAAATCGCGAAAATACGAACCTGGCAGGAGCTCCTATTTCCGCTTCACGGAAAAGTGGAACGGGAGTATACGGCGGAGGCGGCGGCACAGACGGTATGGAACACCGAGATCATGGAACTGCTTCAAAGTCTGCATGAGGAAAAAGGAGCGTTTCTGTTTCGCATCGAGTACAAAGGTTCTCTGGATGAACGCAAAAAAAGCGAATTTGTGAAAAAAACGGCATCTTTGCTGGAAGAAAAAAGCGAACGGATGCTGATCAATTCCATTTCGGATTATGAAATTGAAATCCGCATTGTCGAGAGCAAAAAAGGTGGTTATCTGCCGTTCCTGAGGCTGTATACGATGGAAGATGAACGTTTTGCTTACCGAAAAGAGAGCATTGCCGCTTCCATTGCCCCGGTGAATGCAGCACTGATCATGCAGATCGCCGGAGACCATCTGAAAGAAAATGCACAGGTACTCGATCCGTTCTGCGGTGTCGGAACCATGCTGATCGAACGCAAGTATTTTCGTTCTGCCGATCCGTTGTATGGTGTTGATATCTATGCGGAAGGGATTCAGAAAGCAAGAGACAATACTGCGGTGACGAGAATGCCGATCCATTATATTGCCAGAGACTTCTTTACCTTTGAACATGACTATCTGTTTGATGAACTGATTACAGATATGCCGGCTTCCGCAGATGAAGCATTCTATAGGACATTTTTTAAAAAAGCAGAAACGCTTTTAAAGAGAGGAGCTGTTCTTGTGCTGTATAATCGTCAGGGAACACTACTTGAAGAAATGTGCCGCAGACAGAATAATCTTACGATACTGAAGACGGCAGTGCTGAATGAACGGCAGAACAGTAAAGTAGTGGTCGCAAAACTGCAGGAGGCGTAAAATGGAACATGTAAAAAAACGAGAAGAAATTTCAAAAGAATTTACCTGGGCACTGGAAGATTTATATCAGGATCAGGCAGCATGGAGTGAAGATCTTGAAAAAATCCGAAAACTGGCACAGGAGCTGTATTCCTGCAAAGGAACGCTTGTGGAAGGTGCAGAAAATCTGAAAAAGGCACTGAATTTTTACAGTGAACTGAATCAGAGATTTGAAAAAGCATATGTATATGCAAATCAGCTTCTGCATCAGGATATGGCAAATGGCGAAAGCCAGAAATGTTCCGGGAAGGTACAGGTGCTGATGAATCAGGTCAATGAAGTGTCCGCCTTTCTGGAGCCGGAGATTTTGAAGATTCCGGATGAAAAATTAACGGAGTATCTGGCGGATGAGCCTTTCTCGGAATATCGACGATTTTTGGAAGAAATCCTGCGAACAAAAGAGCACAGTCTCAGTGAAGAGAAAGAAGAACTTCTGGCAAGGGTAAGTGAACTTGGCCGTGCCCCTTCTAATATTTACGGTATGTTTAATAATGCAGATATTACCTTTCAGCCGGTAAAAGATGAAAATGGAAATGAGCAGCCGCTGACGCAGGAACGCTATGTACATTATCTGGAAAATAAAAACAGAGAGATCCGAAAGAAGCGTTTACAAACCTGTATAGCGGCTACAAAGGGTTTGCAAATACGATTGCGGCCGTTTTGATGCAAATGTGCGTCAGACAGCTTTTTTTGCAAAAGAACGCAAATACAGTTCTTCTCTGGAAGCAGCACTGGATGGCGGAAATATTCCAATCAGTGTTTATACTAATTTGATTCGCACCGTAGAAGAACATCAGCAGCCGATGCAGCGTTATCTGGAACTGAGAAAAAGGCTGCTGGGCGTAGAACAGCTTCATATGTATGATGTCTATGTTCCGATGATTGAAAAGACCGAGAAAAAATATTCTTTCGAAGAGGCAAAACATATGGTGCTGAATGCACTTTCCGTTCTTGGAAGCGAATACACAGGCCTGCTTGAGAAAGGATTTCATGAGCGTTGGATCGATATTTATGAAAATGAGGGAAAGCGTTCAGGAGCCTATTCCTGGGGAGCTTATGGAACGCATCCGTATGTCCTTCTGAACTATCAGGGAAATTTAAACCATGTATTTACGCTGGCCCATGAAATGGGGCACGCTCTGCATTCCTGGTATTCCGATCATGCCCAGAATTATCTGAATGCCGGATATCGCATATTTGTTGCAGAAGTGGCATCTACCTGTAACGAGGCACTGCTGATCCATGATCTGATGGAAAAGACAGAAGATAAAAAAGAAAAGGCATATCTGATCAATTATTTTCTGGAGCAGTTTCGCACAACTCTGTATCGTCAGACCATGTTTGCACATTTTGAGCAGGAAATGCATCAGAAAGTGGAACAGGGCGAAACACTGACAGCGGATGTGCTGTGCGATGCTTACTATGCATTAAATCAGAAATACTATGGAGAAGCAATGGTTTCGGATGATCTGATCCGCTATGAGTGGGCAAGGATTCCACATTTTTACACACCGTTTTATGTTTATCAATATGCGACCGGATTTTCAGCGGCCATTGCGATCAGCACCAAGATCCTTGCAAAGGAAGAAGGGATTGTTGAGAAATATAAAGCCTTTTTAAGCGGTGGCTGTTCTATGGATCCGATCGACCTGCTGAAACTCTGTGGTGTTGATATGGAAAAGAAAGAACCGGTAGAAGAGGCATTGAAGGTGTTTGAACAATATCTTACAGAACTGGAAAAACTCGTATAAAAATGGGAGATGTGCAGTGAAAGGCACATCTCCTTTTTAAGCGGCGGATTGCAGAGGTACTTATCCGGATATCTTATTTTAATACAAATTTATGGATGATCTCGGCAACGCCGTCGTGGTTGTTGTCATTTTCTGTGATATAGTCAGCAGCCTGCTTCACTTCTTCTTCGGCATTTCTCATAGCACAGCCGATATGGGCGGCCCGGATCATGGAAATATCATTTTCGGCATCTCCGGCAGCAATGGTATTACACAGTGGGATTCCGGTGTATTCACAGAGAAAACGAACGGCAGAGCCCTTGTCAATACCGGGAGCGACGTGCTCCAGGTATTCATTGCTGGAGAAGAAACGGTTGATCTTGCCGTCTGCAAAGTCAGCGGTCTTTTCAAGATAATCACGGAGATGCTCCTTGTTTTCATAATTTACAACCAGCACTTTGACCGGTTCTGATTTCAGAAAAGCGGTCACATCCGGAACGACTTTGTATGGAATCTTGACGATGGAAGAGTAGCGTTTTACCTCTTCGGTATCGTGCTCTGTAACGATCTCACTGTCGGAATAGGTCTGGCAGTGAAGACCGCACTGAAGGGCTTCGTCAAAAATGCGGCGAACGAGCGGCATTGCAAGCGGTTTTTTGAAAATACTCTTTTTGCGGTACATATCGTAGATTTCACCGCCGTTAAAAGAAATCACAAAACAGCCCTTTTTCGTAAAACCAAGTTCTTTTGCCTGCATGATCGCACTGGCAAGAGGGCGGCCGGTGGAGATCACGATATGGTGTCCGGCTGCAAGAGCCTCTTCGATCGCCTGACAGTTGCCGGCAGAAAAAGTCTTTTCGTCGGTAAAGAGCGTTCCGTCCAGATCCAGGAAAACTGCCTTGGTATTTTTTTCTTTTTCCATTAATTCTTCCAGGGCATCGTCACTGTCGCTGATCCACACATCTTCTTCTTTGGCAGTAAGGCCGAGATATTCACGCAAAGTACATGCTTCATCACTGAAGTTCCATTTGTCTGTTAAAGAAAAGATATCATCAAATGGGACTTCTCCCATCATAAAACGTTCTCTGAATTTCATCATAAAAACTCCTTTTAGTATTGTCTGTCACGATGTTTTCTGAGGTTCTCAAAAGTCGTGTCCGGTATGCGAAGATTGCCGCGTCCCACACCCAGATCAATCCCCGGTATATTGCTGCCGTGAAAATCAGAACCACCGGAAACGGCAAGTCCCATAACCTGGGCGAGCCGGCGTACACGGTTTTCCTGAGAAACCGAGTGACGTGAATACATGGCTTCGATCCCGTTGAGGCCTTCTGGCT
>SCPN01000629.1_pt1 | contig 52846 bp, 52 predicted proteins | sample 6106831 | NCBI WGS metagenome assembly SCPN01 (sample SAMN10720447, study PRJNA508395) | human gut metagenome | isolation source: Participant 1, 0 month | reverse complement strand
TATAAAACTCCGTAATCACCCCCTTTCCGGTATCTGCATAACCTCTACCCTTGATATTTTTGAAAAAGAACTCCTTTTTCGTTTCACCAAACATCATACTGTATCCAAGTTCGGACATTCTACCAAGCGCGACACGGAAATTAAACTGGTCGCGGATACCGTCACCGAGGTATTTAGCATCCGGACGCTGGCAGGCCAGAATCAAGAAGAATCCCGCCTGCCGTCCCAGCATGACGATCTGCCGCAGCTTATTCAGCACATCTTCGCGCTCCCTGCTAGTCAGCATTTCCATGAACGCAACGTACTCGTCAAACACAAGAAACTGCGGAGAAAGTTCAAGATACGCATAGTTTTCGCCGGTTTTGTAACCCTCCATGCGTTTCATATCTGCACTGCGTTCGTGCATAGCCGTGCAGAAATCGGTGATACACTGCACGATCTCCTCTTTGCGGCTGGATACGTTCGGCAGGACGGCAGACAAATCCGCTAAGTCTGCGTTTTTCGGGTCAAGAATGTGCAAAACCGCATTAGTTTCTAACAATGCCCGAATCAGCGTCAGGATAAAGTACGTTTTGCCGCCGCCTGTGCCACCCGCGATCAGCATATGCGGCAGACTATCAAACTCCCAGTAGGTGTTCTGCATAAGCCGCATTTTGCCGTGCTCCACGCGAACCTCAGAGATGGGGATACGGTTAGAGATCATGTCATACAGCAGTGTGTACTCCACAAATCCGTCCAGCAGTTCTCTGCTGACCAGTTCACAATACAGGCCGCTTTCCAGCTTGTTTTCCAAGTGCAGCAGCGGTTCTTGAAACTTTCCGAGCGTAATCTCCGCCGTGATATGCAAAAGCCCGTTTTCCATGCGGTAATACATTCGCGGAAAACGGGCAATCTTCGGTTTTGAACTTGCAGGCAGGTCCTTAAAAAATCCCTCGGACTGTTTGGTGTCGCTCTGCTCATACCACTGGTTTTCCAGTACCATGCGCGCCAGCTTTTGCCGATGGCGCATTTCATTCAGCTTGTCCGGAAACCGGCGGTACAGCAGCCACGCCGTCACGGTACACACTTTTACACCCATGGCCGCGCTGAACAGCAGGTAAGCCACGGACGGACTGCGCCAGTCTGTGCGGATATTCAGCAGTACAAATGCCACGGCAAACACCGCGAACAGCAGGAAAAACACCGTTCGGAACACCAAATCTTTATCGTTCGGACGAATCCGCCTGCCGCGCTTTCTCCACAGCCTGTGCATTACGATTTCTTATCCGCCGGAACATCCTTGTGCGGCTGGCTGTTCTGCGCGGGCGTTTTGAGCACCAGATCATCTGCCTTGATGTACCAGTCTACTTCTGCGCCATTGCCAAACGTCACATGAGCGATCGCGCCGAACATCGGGTTGACCAGCTTCACTTCCGCGTTGTACGCAAAATCGCGCACCGGAACGCTCGCCGGAACACTGACCTGAATCATACGGCCCTGCTTGTCGCTTTTCAGATCGTAGGTGCGCTCCTTGACCACCTCGGACGGCGTGCCGTCTGCGTTCTCCTCGAACACCTCGCGGCGCATTGCCGAAAAACGCAGCGTGCCGAGCGTTGCTTCATTTTCACCGAAAACCATTGCTGAATCTCATAAATCGTACCGTCCTTTCTCGTTTACGCCTTTTCAATATCTTCCGCGTGCAGAATGTAGTCCACGAACGCGCGGCCGTTGATAACGTAGCCCTCAGCCGTCACGGACGGGTTCTTGAGCTTGACCGGCTCCATATACGCGAACTGCTTCTGACCTGCTGCACCGTCGATCACGACCTCAATATCATCCGCACGCTGCACATCGCTGAACAGCTTGTAGCGCGGTACAGCACCTTGGTCTGCCGTTGTGGCGGGTGTCGCGCGCTTCACCTCGGCCGGACCGCCAAATTCTAGGATTGCCGAGCGACTTCGCCATGTTCGATAACAAATTTCAGTTCCATAAAAAGACCTCCAAATTCTAATTCATTACTTCCGCGATACCCGCCATCACATATTCTGCGCACGGCAGGGCAATAGAGTTGCCGAGTGCTCGATAACGGGCATGATCGCTGATTTCTTCATTCTTGCAGCCGTACTTTGTCCAGTTTTCAGGCAGACCCATCAACCGCTCACATTCCAGCGGTGTCAGCACGCGCAGGAATCCGTCCCGTCCTCACCTCGTACCAAAACGAAAACGGCGCCGTTACACTGGCAAGCAGAGTTGGGAACGGTTCTCCTCCTCGTCCGAAGCTGGCGCAGAATCCTTTCTGATCTCCGACCTGTGCCATAGTTCGCATCCGCCGAAGGGAAAACGGTCTGACGATGGGTACCTGCCGCCCTGTTTGAGCAGCAGGTACTCCACTTCCGGCGGTGGCGGACAGCCCGCCCGGACCGCCAATCGCAGAAAACGGGAGCACAGTCCGGGGCTTAAATAATACTTCGGCACGCTGGCCTGTAAATCCGCCACGACGAACACGCGCTTGCGGCGCTGTACGAGGGCGGGTTCTCCCCAATACTGGGCGTCCAGCAGTCGCCAAGCGGTATCAGCGCATCCCCCTCGCACCATTCCGGCGTGTGCCCATCCACGAGGAGGCACTGAAACCTCGGCACCTGTGAACGCACTGAGCATGGCTGCAAAATCCAGCCTGTCATTTGAAGAAAACGCTCCCGCGACGTTTTCCCAAACAGTGAAAGCTGGATACCTGCCGTTTGTTGCATCTCTCATCTCCTCGATAATTCGCATGGCCTGATAAAACAGGCTGGATTTCTTACCCACAAAACCGTTCCTCGTGCCAATCTGCGACAAGTCCTGACAGGGCGAACCGAATGTAATCACATCAACCGGCGGTACCTCCGCACCGCTGATCTTCGTAATGTCGCCCAAGTGTAGCATATTCGGGAAATGCCGTTTGGTGATGGAGATCGGGCGTGCTTCAATCTCACTCGCCCACACAGGCTCTATGCCGCAGTGTACCGCCGCCAATGGAAACACGCCGATTCCATCAAACAGACTGCCGAGTTTAAGTACGGTCACGCGCATACCTCGTGCGGCCCATCGTGCCGCGGATACGGCAGTTGCCGGTGCGGATTTTCTTGCCGCGCACACGGGCAAGGCAGTCACAATGCTCGTCCGGGTCCAAGTGTGCGCCGCAGTGCGGACAGGTGTTGTAGTACATGAGTATCCCTCCTGCTATTACATGAATTGTCATACTATCTGTACGCTGAACGGCGGCGGTCTGGCAAGCAGACAATAGATTTTATATTGAGTAAGCATGATCTTCTGGTATGAAAAGCCGTCCTCATTCGAGAACGGCTTTTGGCCTGTGATTATTCGTTATTTTATTGTATTTCATCGGTGGTCAACAATCAATGTTAAACGACACCAGTTAGGTGCCGTTTAAGTTTTTGACTATTCGTTTTATCGAATCAGTATTATCATGCTGATAGTCTTGAAGGAAACTCTCATATGTGGATGATAGCTGCATCGCGATTTTTTTTGCTTTAATTAAGCTAAAAAAAGAGTCTCCGTTTGCTATTTTCTCATAATCTTCTAAAGTAAATGTGAGAATAAACATTTCTCTATCATTTTGATATTTTTCAACAATGCGTACCACTTTAGTAAGGCCATAAGCATCGTGAAATTCATTTTCACACCCTGTCAGCCCTTTTTGTGTGAAAATAATTCCAAAAGGTACATCTGTGCTCACCAAAAGACTATAAAATTTTCCAACATAAGTTACATTCAATGTAGAATTGTAATTTTTACATTCTCCTAGTGCCACATCCGCGCTTATTTCCAATATATCCCTTGAAATATTAAATTCGTGAAGCGCTTGTTTTCCCTTCTCTGAAAGTATAATTACCTCGTCAATCTCATTAGTACCTGTACAAACATTTCTATATACTTCAAAAAAATACGATTTTTGTATCAGAAATGCAACTAAATTTTCAAGGCGATCTCCTTTTTCTTTAGTTGTTTCTATAGAACTATCAAAAGGTTTTTTCAAATTTTCTAGTAATATCGAAAATTTTTCTTTATCTTCATCAGACCATGCAGTTAATTCCCGAAAAATGTCTAACGGTTTTTGAACAATCTCATTTAGATATTGTTTAATGTTATAATTTTCTTTTTCAATATGACTCATGTGTGTAGCACCTTGTAAAGAACAATTATATCTTTAGAAACCGACAAATCACTATTGCAGAAATCGCACGTATAATTTTCATCAAAATCGGTCAATGAATTTAAAAAAATCCCCTTGCTCTTTCCACATTCCATGCAATAGACTTCGTAAAGATTTCTTACAAATCCCGCTTTTTTCAAATCCTCCATAAATAAATAGGCTGTCTTAATATCAATAACCAATCTTGATTTTAGCTGACCTGGATAGATAAAGTCGCCTGAACGAATGAGAGAAAAAAAACCATCACACTGTTTCTTTTGATATGCTGTCAGATTGTATCGAATTTTCAAGTTCTCTATTGCAGCCAACAAGGTAATTTCTGACATAACTCATTACCTCCCTATCTCTCAAAAGTTCGCCATAAAACATGAACAAGCTATACTCTGTTCCTTTGTAATTATGAGTAATACCAAATTTTATATCACGATCATCTAACTTTACTTTTACCATTGGCATATCAGATTTTATTTCAATCTCTTTGATAAACGCTTCCAGTTTATCTCTGATTAAATTTGTATTAATATCTGTATCAAATAAATCCTTATTCTCTTGAATAAGATTTCCCAGTTCTCCTAGAATTGGTATAACACCATCACCGTCATCATATGCTTCCAAATAAGCTGTGGTACCATTGCGCTGCATTCTTTGAGCATAAATAGAAATATTGTCCTTTTCCGTTTTTATATAATCTATTACTGCTTTAAAATCAATATTTTCTATTGTAATATCTAATATATCGCACAGATAGTGTAAAATCTCATTAATCTTATCACGATAAAAATTATATGAGTTTTTATACGCAATACCCACGCGATCAAAACGAAGTTCTATGATATTATTTTCTTTATCCAGAACACAAATAACAATAAAATTAATTTGATTACCAATATCATTATTAAGCAGCTTAGTAAATTTCAGATATATCAAATTATCAACAATATATAATGAAGGCTTTTCATATTCATCAACAAAAGAGTTTCCTTTTTTTACGAAAAGATTTACTGCATTGTTTTACCAAGTCCCTCAATTTTGGCAGGATCAATCTCTGAACATTTGAAATAGCAAAATGTCGATATTGCCGTCTGTATTCAAACTCCTCAATAAACTGCAATACATTATCCACTTGTAAAATATTATCAATTTTTTCATCTAATGAATCGTATTCAGAAACATCAATAATATCTTCACCGAATAGTGAAAGTTGCAATGTCTTCTTGCGGTTATTTATAACTAAACCGTCATCAACAGCTTGTTTTAGAAGCTCTTTTTTTAAATATGCAGGGAAAACTTCCGAAATCGTTTTTTTCATATTATCTTGATATGAGTATTCCACAAGCAATCTCCTCCAGCACTGTATAGATAATTATAAGTATATCACAGAAAACCAATATATGCAATTCTTTTAGAAAGTGATTGACTCACTCTTAACTTTAACTGCTAATAGCAAAGCGCCACATTTTCTCCGTGGCGCTTTTGTTCTATTATCACTCGAAACTATCCCACCATGCTTCAAACGACTTCGGAACCGAATCGAATTGCCTATGCGGATAATCCGAAAGTCTGCTTTCTTAACAAACTTATATGCAGCCGGCCAATATCAAGTATCGCTGCAATCTCTCCACCGTAGGTACGCGATTCTGGCAAGTACTTTTCCTGCTTATTTTCCATGATAACCTCCATATTTCGCCTTGTCATTTTGCACAAACTATTGTGAAATATCAGTAGTGGTCAGCCTTTATTGACTGTACCCTTGCTAATAATTTGCTAATTAGACTGTCTGACAGACGCATAACGACACATCACCTTGTGCAATTTGCACTATGGTTTTCTTTGTTTTTCATTGATTACGCGAACAGAACAACATGGAAAGTTACTATATGAACGGTTTGAACTCGTTCACGACATGGTTCGCTGTACTCCTAAGCATGGGGCCGAGGGTTCGACTCCCCCGACGCCAATCAAGAACGCAGAAGATATATTTCTGCTCTCTAACAAATTTCAAAAATTCTGTCTAATCGTCTAATAAAACCGCGATTTTCTAATAACACGCGCCATTTTCGGTTGTTTTGAACACAAAAAGCTGCTAATAAATGGTGTGTGACAGCCTGTTCCCTGCTGTTAGCAGGAGACTGTCTGATATCACTTTTAACATAACCCGGTGGTGAAATTTTCATCACAGGGTTTTTATTTTATCCGAAAATCATTTGAATGGAGGCAACTAACGTGCAAAAAGACGTCAAACCTCACATCGTTCTGATCGATGGAGTCAAGTATTACAGCGACAAGCCCGAGACCTGTCGCAGCTGCTTTTTCTGGAAAAACCGCAAGGTTCCCTGCATTCTCGGGCAGGAAAACTGCTACTATCTCGCTGAAATCATTCAGTCTGAGCAGCAGAAGAAGTGTGAGGGCTGCTGTTACGCATCCGGCCGCTCCTGCGTGAGTGCGACCTGCTATAAGGATTTGATAATGCAGTTCAACGCATCAAAAAATACAAAACCAAAGGAAGGTGCCGCAAATGACTAAACACGACGATTGTTTCCGCCGCTTCGAGCGGATGGCAAAATCCGCAAAGAAGAATTTGTCTGGGGATAAGCCCGGCAGCTGCTCGCGCTGTCTGTACTATCGCCCGGATTTTAAGGCAATACCGCATAATTGAACAAGAGTGATTTGCGAGTAAATTTTGCGTACTGACGAGGCACAGTTTTGCGGTAATACTTGATGTATTACCGTGAAACTGCAACAAAGTCAGGACACAAAATTTCCGCAAAGCACCGCCGCTTTAATTGTGCGGTGTTGCCTTAAGTTCCGTTTCTGTCAGTTCACCCGCTGTCCCTATGAATTAAAGGAAAATGTGTTTCGCCGCAAGCCGCTGACTCACGACAAATTTTCCTGCAAGAGAGGCTCATAAGATGTCCGCAACGATCATTGCTGTCGCCAATCAAAAGGGCGGCACCGGCAAAACGACGACCTGCGAAAATCTGGGCATCGGTCTTGCGAGAGAAGGCAAGCATGTGCTGCTCGTGGATACCGATCCGCAGGCCTCTCTCACCATTGCCCTCGGGTACCCCCGACCGGATGATCTCCTGGTGACGCTGACCGATTTAATGGCGAACGTCATGCAGGAGCGCCCTGTCAACCCCGAAGAAACCATTCTGTCACACACAGAAGACGTGGACCTCATTCTTGCCAGCATTATGCTGTCCGGCCTTGAAGTCTCGCTCGTAAACGCAATAAGCCGCGAGACCGTCTTAAAGCAGGTTTTAAAGTCGGTAAAGTCGCAGTACGATTACCTCTTACTCGACTGTATGCCCTCCAGATGACACTTTCAAAAATACAAACTTCTTTCTGAACCAGTTCAATATCGACTTGGAATATCATCCAAAATTTTTAAAAAGTTACCAGCAAACTTGCGCCAAAAAAGTACATATTCTATCTGAAAAGTGAAGGATTTAAATGAAAGGCAAAAGAAAGCCTTAACTTAATCCGAGAAGGTGAAAATAATGGCATCAATTGTTCACAGAAATGATTGTTTGCTCGTCGTGCATTACGAACGCGACAAGATATCCGGCAAAAACAAGCAGAAGTAGGAGCTTATGGAGAAAAATCCAACTCTCCATGCCACGGTTCCTAAGACTGTACCCCAAAAACGTGAAGTCTGGGATGCCGAGACGATTTTTCTCGCACTTGATGTTTGCGATGATGCCCATCTGAAGCTGGCTATCACCCCGTCCTTTGCATGCAGTATGTGAATCGGTGAAATTCTTGGTCTGACATGGGACTATGTCGATATTTCTCCGAAAAGCATCGCAGCCGGAACGGCATCCATCATGATTGAAAAAGAGCTCCAGCGTGCCGACAAGACGGCCATGAAGTCTCTTGAGCAAAAAGACGTCCTCTTCCTCTACCCGCAGAGCTCGAAGCGCAACACGAGCATGCTCGTTCTGAAAAAGCCCAAGACCGAATCGAGCATTCGCAGGGTTTTTATTCCGGCGACCGTTGCCCACCAGCTTAAGGCATAGAAGCGCGAGCAGGAGCGCGCCAAGGAGGCTCTCGGTGGGTGAGTACACCGACTACAACCTGATCCTCGCCAATGGTCTGGGTCATCCGATGAAACGGACGCGCATCACTGCACTTTTGAACGCATCGTTGTGGTATGTTTAATATTGCATATTGTTATGTACACAGTGCGTCTATTTTCTCCGCATCGTGGATGAATAGGCGCTCTTTTTCGTGCCCAAAACCGTGGGCAAATACAAGAGATTGGATGTTGGCCATCAATAAATGGTTTGATTTTCCTCACGGTTTAGAGTACAATAAAATTGTTGAAATTGCTCAAAACAGTTCAAGGAATAATACCTATTACGAATTACGATATCACACAGGAGACGTCTTTCATGCTTAAACAAGGCCTTTACGAGCAAGTAGTGAATACCGAAATCAAAGATGAGCTGCGTCAGCTGCCGGAAGACAGCAAGCACGTCGAGAAAATCGACACAGCCGAGTCCTCCTCTGTCTTAACGCAGTACCTGTCCGAAGTCGTTCACAAAGGTCTTGACCGCATTGCGGGTGACGATATTTCTGCGCAGCTAAATCTGGTCAACAAAATTGTTGATCTGATTTCGCAGGAGACAGCGCAGGACGACCTGCGTGATTTTACTGTGGACGATGAGGGCGAGCAGTTATTCGCATTGCTGTCCCGCGATGATCCTATGATGCGCATCGGCCGGAAAAAAGCAAAGGATCTCCCCCGCCCTGAAACATCGATTGCTCAAAGCAGCTTATTTACCGGAGCAGTTCACGAGCCGCAGATGTTTTCCGAGCTGAAGAAAGAAATCGCCTCCGCAGACCGCATTGATATGCTGGTTTCGTTTGTCAAATGGAGCGGTCTTCGTTTAATCATCGATGATCTTCAGCATTTTGCGGAACGCGGCGGCAGGCTCCGCGTTATTACGACAACATACATGGGCGCAACAGATGTGAAAGCGGTGGAGGCGCTTCGCAATCTCCCCAACACAGAAATCCGTGTATCTTACGATACCGAGCGTACCAGACTTCATGCAAAGGCGTATATGTTCTATCGTGAAACCGGCTTTACCACGGCGTACGTTGGTTCTTCTAACCTCTCCAATCCGGCTATGTCCAGCGGACTGGAATGGAATGTTAAGCTGACAACCAAGGATATGCTGCCGACCATTCAGAAGATGGAGGCAACCTTCGATAGTTATTGGAACACCGCCAGCTTTGAAGTCTATGAGGACGGGTGCAGGGAAAGACTGGAGCGTGCACTGTCAACAAACGGCAAAGCCAATCCGACAAGCGAGATGCAGTTCGTTTTCGATATTCAGCCCTACCCCTACCAGCAGGAGATTTTGGATCGCCTGCAGGCAGAGCGCGAGGTTCGCGGCTATTACCGCAATCTTGTCGTTGCGGCAACCGGCACCGGCAAAACCTTAATCTCCGCCTTTGATTACCGACGGTTCTGCAAAGTCTTTTCCGGTTCGAAGCCCCGTCTGCTGTTTGTCGTTCATCGAGAGGAAATTCTGAAACAGAGCCGAAGTGCTTTCCGTGCTGTGTTGAAAGATCCCAATTTCGGAGAGCTTTTTGTGGGCAGCTTCAAGCCGAGCAGCCTGGAGCATCTATTTATTTCGGTGCAGACATTAGCCTCCCAGAAGCTGTATGACGTTCTCCCGGAGGACTATTACGATTTCATCATTGTGGACGAGTTCCATCACGCAGCAGCGCCCACCTATCAAGGACTGCTGAACCACTTCAAGCCGAAAATCTTATTGGGTCTGACCGCAACGCCGGAACGCATGGATGGAAAAAACGTTCTGGATTACTTCAATGGCCGCATTGCATCTGAAATCCGACTGCCGGAGGCGATCGAGCGCAAGCTGCTCTGCCCATTTCAATATTTCGGCGTTTCCGATGATGTTGACCTGTCCAATATTCGCTGGACGCGCGGCGGTTATGATAAAGCTGAGCTTAACAACGTATTTTCTCTGAACCGTACTGTCGCCGAAAAGCGCGCCGGCCATATTGTCAATTCTCTCTATCGGTATGTAACCGACATCAATACGGTTCGCGGTCTTGGGTTTTGCGTCTCTGTCGAGCATGCTGAATTCATGGAGGAATATTTCTCATCGAAGGGTATCCCCTGCATGTCCCTTACCGGTACTTCCAGCGATAAGGAACGAACTGAAGCCAGACAGCGTCTGGTCTCCGGTGAAATCCGCTTTATCTTTGTTGTAGATTTGTATAACGAGGGCGTTGATATTCCCGAAATTGACACCATTCTCTTTCTGCGCCCTACCGAGTCGCTCACGATTTTCCTACAGCAGCTCGGCCGCGGTCTGCGTCTCTCGGAAGGAAAAGAATGCCTGACCGTTTTGGATTTCATCGGTCAGGCAAACAAGAAATACAATTTTGAAGAAAAGTTTGCCGCACTGCTCTCTCACAGCAATCACAGCATGCAGTACGAGGTGAAAAAGGGCTTTGTATCACTGCCGAAGGGCTGCTATATCCAGCTGGAAAAGAAGGCTTCCGAAGTCATTCTGGCGAATATTCGCCGCTCCTTCGGTGACCGTGCCGGTCTGATTGCGCGTATCGAAACCTTCACACAGGACAGCGGCCTTCCCCTTTCCTTGAAGAATTTCATCGGCTACTATCACCTCGACCCGCGGTCGATCTACGGTAAATTCTCCTTCTCCCGTCTCTGTGCAGATGCAGGCGTCCTTGATGAGTTTATCGAACCTGCCGAAAGCATTCTGACAAAGGCGTTCAGCAAGCTGGTTGCCGTGGATTCCCGGCGCTGGATTAAGTTCCTGACGGATATTCTTCCGCGCTTTTCCTGTGAACTTGCGGCTTCGCTTTCCGATTTTGAAAAGCGCATGCTGCAAATGTTCTACATCACCGTATTTCAGGAGGCGGCAGACTGGCGTTCCCATACTACGCAAGCCAACATGCAGCTGCTCGCGGACAGTCCGATCATGATGCACGAACTGAACGAGCTTCTGTTGTTCAATCTGGAACGTATTGACTTTATCGATCAGCCTGTCCCGCTTGGCTTTGATTGTCCGCTGGACCTGCATTGCACCTATACCAGAGATCAAATTCTGATTGCAATGGACTATATGACGCCGAAAAATGTACGGGAAGGTGTCAAATGGCTGCCGGACAAGCAGGTCGATGTGTTCTTTATCACGCTCAACAAGGCGGACAAGGACTACTCCCCGACTACCATGTACAACGACTATTCGATCAACGAAAGCCTGTTCCATTGGCAAAGTCAAAGCACGACCTCCGATACGGCAAGCACCGGTCAGCGTTATATCAACCACCGGCAGCGCGGCAGCAAGGTCGTTCTCTTTGTGCGGGAGTTCAAGCAGGACAGCATTGGCGCTGCACCGTATACCTGTCTTGGAACGGCAGCCTATGTGAAGCACACCGGCAGCAAGCCAATGAATATTACATGGCATCTGGACCAGCCGATTCCGGCGAAGTATCTTCGCAAGACGAACAAGCTGGTAGTCGGATAAAGAAGGTATTTTATGAAAACAATTCGAGTCGTCGCCGCAGTCATTCGTGATGGCGAAAAAATCTTTGCCACCATGCGCGGCTACGGTGACTTTAGGGGACTGGGAGTTTCCCGGCGGAAAAATCGAGTCTGGCGAAACACCGCAGGAGGCCCTAAAAGAGAAATCCGGGAAGAACTGGCCTCCGAGATTTCGGTTGGCGAGTTGATTGATACCGTTGAATTTGATTATCCGACCTTTCACCTTTCAATGGATTGCTTCTGGTGTCAGCTGATTCGCGGTAATCTTGAACTGTTAGAGGCCGCCGAAGCGCGATGGCTGACCAAGGAAACACTGAAAAGCGTAGATTGGCTGCCGGCTGATTCAGGGCTGATTGAAAAGATTGAGAAAGCGCTCGCTTTGCTGCCATCTTGAACTGTAATGCAAGGCGGTGCAGCCATCATCTGCGAAGCCTTTCCGAACTGATGCATTTATTCGTTAATCAGACAGCAAATTACATGAATGTTGCAAGAGGAGCATTACTTTGACCCATCTTTTCGCCCTGTCCGCAGCGGCCGCCGATATTATGAATATTTCGCTTCGTTCCCGCCTGTCCACCGCGCGGCTGACGTATATCGACAGCCTGCACGGCACCTCCCGTCAGCAGAGCTTCACCGCTTCCCTGCTGCTGGATGAGGCAATCCGCCTTTGCTGTCCGTCCGTGCTGCGCCCGCTCGACATTGCCGCGAACGAGAACGGCAAGCCGTATCTGACCGCCGCGCCGGATGTTCATTTCAGCCTGTCGCATTCCGCCGCATGGGCAGTCTGTGCGGTGAGCGACCACCCGGTCGGCGTAGACATTCAGCAGTGCCGCTCCTTCAAACCCAATATTGCCGACCGCTTCTTCCACCCCGATGAGGTGCAGTACCTGTCCTCGCTCTCGCCTGCCGAGCGCGAAAACGCGTTCTACACGCTGTGGGCGCTCAAGGAAAGCTACGTCAAGGCCGACGGCCGCGGTCTGCGGCTGCTGCGGCAGTTCTGCGTAGATATCGCCTGTCAGCCGCCGGCAATCACCGTCGGCGCACCCGGCTCCCTGTTTGTGCCGGATTTTCCTGATCCCGCCTACAGGCTCGGCGTATGCGTGCAGAAAAAAAGCGAGAAATCACCCACTTTAACCGTTTTACCGCAGCTTTTCACCCCATAAAACGCAAAAAGAACCGATACCATAAGGTATCGGTTCTTTCTGTTTATTCAGACTCTTTCGCCTTGCGAACCGCTGTCGCCAGCTGATCCGAGCAGCTTGTGCCGCGTCCGTTGCATGAAATACCCTTGAAGTAGCCTTCAATCTGCTCCACGGTCATGCCCTCGACCACGCGGCTGATTGCCTGCAGATTGCCGTTGCAGCCGCCCTTGAAGGATACGTTGTGCACGGTATCACCGTCCAGATCGAACGAAATATTCATCGAACATACGCCGTGCGGCTTGTAGTCAAAATGCTGCATGTCTTTCCTTGTCCTCCCTAACTTATCAGAGCAAAGTGCGGATATGCGCCGCTGCCTGCTCGAATGTGCTTACCTCGGTGTAGGACAGCTCACCGACCGGTTTCGGCTTGTCCGTCCAGTTGAGCCACACGCCGTCAATGCCGACGTCGAGCGCGCCCTGAATACGTGCGTGAAGTTGTCGCCAACCATGACGGTCCTCCGGCAGACAGCGGCATTTGTGCATCGCCAGCCAGAGAAAATCGCCGAACCCGGCTTATCCACACCGGCTTCCTCACTCGTGACAAGGTAATCCACCTTGTCGGCAATGCCGAGGTACTCCAGCTTTTCCATCTGGATATCCGCCAGCATATTGGTGCAGATGGCCACCTTAACGCCCGCCGCACGCAGCTCGTCCAAAAACTCAGCCACGCCCGGGCGCAAGGTCATCTTAGCGAACACCGCATTCCAGTACACGCAGAATGCCTCGCGCGAATAGCGAACGGCGTTCAGGCCCATGCGCTCGAGCGCACCCTGTGCAAACAGCACACGGTCATGCGTAGGCGGCATGGCAGGCTGCTGCCGTGCCAGACGCTTGCGGTTGACGCGGAATGCGTCCGCGAACCCCTTGCCTTTGTCTCCAAACGTGCTGATGGCCCACTCCTCCAGCTTTTCGTAGGCGTAGGCGTCCCCGGCCTGAAAGCTGGTGTATAACGTGTCATCCAGATCGAAAAAAACTGCTTTTAATCCCATAAAATCCTCACAAAAGTTTTTCGTTATAGACTGCGCGGCTGCCGCCTACAAACTTCGGACGGCGGCGTGCGCACAGCAGAACGGCTTCGCCGATCTTCTTGGTCTCAATGCGCAGCGGTACGACCACCGGCTTGATGTGCATGCCGATCAGCGTTCCGCCGATGTCCATGCCCGCAGAAGCACTCTGCTTGAGCGACTCAACCGCCACCGGATCATCAAAGCGCTTGTACGCGGTCGTGCCGAACGAACCGCCTGCCTTGGGCTGCGGAACGACGTTGACCTCCTCCAGACCGAACTGCTCTGCCACAGCACGCTCCACGATCAGCGCACGGTTGAGGTGCTCGCAGCACTGTGCCGCCAGTTCCACGCCGTGCTCATGCAGTACACTGTGAATGCCCTCGAATACCGCTTCGGCTACCTCTACACTGGAATGCGTGCCGATCTTCTCGCCCAGAATCTCACTTGACGAGCAGCCGACCACAAACAGGTCGCCGATCTTCAGCTTGGCCGCCTCGCAAACCTGCTCTGCCGCCTTCGCACTTTGTTCTCTGATTTTAGAAAGCTCCATTTTTCATGCCTCCCCTTATAAGAGTACTATTAGTATAACATAAATGTCGGAACTTGTTAAGACCCAACGGCGTATGTTGAGAGTGAGGAGTTAGGAGGTATCGTGATGATATTGCAGGGCGGGGTGAATCATTATCCACTCCTATCTCCTAACTCCTACCTTATACAAAGGATACGAAGGGAGAATAACCATGCAGAATCATTTACAGACCAAGGAGAGTATCCCTGCCGGTCTGCTTTCGCTTGCGATGGCCTTTGTGCCGACGCAGGAATTTGATACGCCGTATGATCCGGTGCTGGCGTTCTCGCGCGGCACGATCTTTCCGGCACTCGACAAGCCGTTTCTCGGAGAGGAGGCAGTGCCGCAATGACCGACAAGGCCAAACTGCTCGGGCGCGTGCGCATGTACGATTTCGCGCTCGTTGAGGTGATCGAGTACCTCGACGGCCATCCGGACAACGCTGCCGCGCTCAAATACTACAACGAAATGCGTACGGCGTTTGACAAGGCCGCCGCCGAGTACGAGGACGCATTCGGTCCGCTGACCGCCCGCGAGGTGGATACCCGCTGCGGACACTGGACGTGGATCGACGATCCGTGGCCGTGGGAAGGAGCTGAGGACTGATGTGGTCATACGATAAACGATTGCAGTTTCCGGTGAAGATCAAGAATCCGAATCCGCAGACCGCCAAAATTGTTATCTCTCAGCTTGGCGGCCCAGACGGCGAGCTGGGTGCGTCCATGCGCTATCTCAACCAGCGGTACGCCATGCCGTATAAGGAATGCAAGGGCATTTTGACGGACATCGGCACGGAAGAACTTGCGCACATGGAGATGATCTCCGCCATCGTGTACCAGCTGACGCGCAATCTCACGCCCGAGCAGATCAAGGAGGGTGGCTTTGACGCCTACTTTGTCGATCACACGACCGGCATTTACCCGCAGTCGGCCGCCGGTGTGCCGTGGAACGCCGCAACGTTCCAGTCCAAAGGCGACCCGATCACTGATCTGTTTGAGGATATGGCAGCGGAGCAAAAAGCCAGAACAACCTACGACAACCTTCTCCGCCTGATCGACGACCCGGATGTTCGCGAGCCGCTCAAATTCCTGCGAGAACGAGAAGTCGTGCATTTCCAGCGGTTCGGAGATGCGCTGCGCGTTGTGCAGGATAATCTGGATGCCAAGAACTACTATGCCTACAACCCGTCCATCGACATCCGGCCCAAAGAGAAATAACGCATTTGCAAGGAGATGGTCCCTGACCGTCTCCTTTTTTGTGCAAATACTGCATCAATCCAGGGCACTGTGCAAAACAAATTTGAACACTTTACTGTGTAAAGTGTCTTTTCTTTTCCGTGCATTTCTGCTATAATGCTATTAAGTAGCGCATATTATATATTTGCCTGATCACTATCGGACAGGCCTTCGCATAAATTTCAGTAAGTAGGGGAACAAGCATGAAAGAACAGAAATTGGTCATCACCGGTATGGGCGCTGTTACGCCGATCGGTATTGGTGTGGACGCATACTGGTCCGCACTGGTGGAGGGACAATGCGGTGTAGGAAAAATTACCCGCTTTGATGCATCCGAACTGCCCGTGCAGATCGCGGCAGAGCTGAAGGACTTCGATCCCGCTGCCTACATGCCGAAAACGCTGGCCCGCACGATGGACCCGTTCATGCAGTTTGCCTTTGTTGCGGCCGAGGAGGCTCTCAAGAACAGTGAGCTGTCCATCGAGAGCGAAAGCGACCGTATCGGCATCGTCATGGGCACTGCAATGGACGGCGTTACCACCGTTGCACAGACGCAGGCTGCGTTCGACACAGGCAAGCGCGTCGGCCCTCGCTTTGTGCCGATGACCATTGGCAACATCGCTGCCGCCCAGATCTCGATTGCTCACGGCATTCACGGCCCAAGTCTGACACTCAATACGGCATGCTCGGCAGGCGGCGACGCCATCATGACCGCAGCGATGCTGCTCCGCTCCGGCGAGGCAGACGCGGTTCTGGCAGTCGGCGGCGAAAGCATTCTGTGCCCGATCGTCGTTTCCGGTCTGTCGCAGGCCAAGGCGCTTTCCCGCCGAAACGACGACCCCGAGCAGGCGTGCCGCCCGTTCGACCTTGACCGCGACGGCTTCGTTATCGGTGAAGGCGGCGGCGCTCTCCTGATCGAGACCGAGGAGCATGCACTCGCCCGCGGCGCAAAAATCCACGCCGTACTCGCCGGTTACGCGAATACCTCGGATGCACACCACGTTACCGCGCCCTGCCCGGACGGCGAAGGCGCTTCCCGCTGCATGAAGCTGGCGCTCAAGAGGGCCGGCATGCAGCCGTCCGACATTGACTATATCAACGCGCACGGCACATCCACGCCGCTCGGCGACAAGGCCGAAACGCTGGCGGTCAAGGCCGTGTTCGGCGGCCGCGAAAGCGCACCGCCGATGAGCTCCACCAAGTCCGCGACCGGCCACCTCATGGGCGCCGGCGGCCTGACCGAAGCCATCGCCTGCATCAAGGCCATCGAGGAAGGCGTTCTTCCGCCTACCCTGCACCTGGCAAAGCCCGATCCGGAATGCGATCTGGATTATGTGCCGAATACCGCGCGCAAGGCGGAAATCAACGCTGCAATGAGCAATTCGCTCGGCTTCGGCGGACAGAATTCCAGCCTGATTGTTGCCAAATACGAGAAATAATTCCTATCAAGAATACGCAGTTAGTGATTATGCATCCTTAAAATTGCGAATTTTTATCCTATTGCAAATAAAAATAACAGGGACATCGGCACGTAGCCTGTGTCCCTGTAAGATTTTTCTTCTTGCAATTTCGTGATTGTATGGTATTATAATATTCGTTAAGTAGTTTTTAACTCTACATACAACCATCCCCTGAGGTAATTATGAATTGCTAATTCCCCATACAAATTATTAAGAGGTGATCCCTTGAGTCACGAATACACCTATGATATTTCCATGTTCCGCGACACATTTGAAACCCGTTTCACCTATCTGAACGGTTTTCTGCGCAATGTTTCGCGTTTCGGCAGCCGACCGGCACTCTTTGACCCGCGTTCCGGCCGCCGCTGGACCTACCGCGAACTGAACGCCGAAGCCAACCGTCTGGCGCATGCGCTGCGCGCGGACGGCGTCGGCAAGAACGATGTTGTCATGTTCACCCTGCTCAATTCGCCGGAGTTTGTTTTCTGCTATCTGGCGGCGCACAAGATTGGTGCGGTCGCGTGTCCGGTCAACTACCGGCAGGGCGCAGGCGAGATTGCACTCGTCATTGATGACAGCACGCCCAAGGCTTTCATCTACGACGCCGAGTTCGGCGAGCTGTCCGGCGGTGCGCTCGACCTGTGCGAGAGCAAGCCTGCCATCAAGATCGTTGTCGGCGCGGACGATGCCGTACCTGCCGGTCAGGTGCGCTATGCGGATTACGTTGCCGATCAGCCGGAGAACGACCCGCCGATCGACTTCGACCCGCACATCTACGACGAGACCACCCGTCTGTACACTTCCGGCACAACCAACCGTCCGAAGGGCGTGCCGATCAACAATATCAACGAGGTGCTTTCCGCGCATGACGTTATGATGCACTTCCCTCTCGGTCCGACCGACCGCACGATGAACATGACCCCGTGGTTCCACCGCGGCGGCATCCACTCCGGCGGCCCGTGCCCGACCCTCTATGCGGGCGGCGAAGTTGTCATTCTGCGCGATTTTGCACCGAAGCGCTGCCTGGAATATGCCGCGAAGTACAACATCTCGTTCCTGATCGGTGTACCGACCATCATTGCCATGCTCGCCCGCACGCAGGAGCGCACCCCGCACGACCTGTCCGCGCTGCGCGGCATTGTTACCATGGGCGCGCCGTTTGAAAAGAGCGCATGCGAGAAGTACATGAAGCTGCTCACGCCGAACATTTTCAACGGCTACGGCACGACGGAATCCTTCTGGAACACATTTCTGCGCCCGTTCGACCTGCCGGATAACGCAGGCTCGGCCGGCCGCTCGTGTACGGATGACGAGGTCCGCATCGTAAAGCTGCGCGAGGACGGCTCCCATTCCGAGCCGGACGACATGGTCCCGCACGACAACGTGGCCGAGGGCGAGATTATCATTTCCTCTCCGGCAAAGAGCGCATTTTGTTACTATAATAACCCGGAAATGACCGAACAGAAGTTCTACAAGGGCTTTCTGTACACCGGCGATGTCGGCACATGGGACGAGAACGAGTTCGTCACCGTGCGCGGCCGCAAGGACGATATGATCGTTTCCGCAGGCGAGAACATCTATCCGCCGCAGATCGAGGCCGTGCTGAACGACCATCCCAAGGTCGCAGAGAGCGCTGTTATCGGTGCGCCGGACAAGCTGCGCGGCGAAGTTGTTGCGGCATATGTTGTGCCGAGCGATCCCTCCCTCACCGTTGAGGAGCTAAAGGAGTACTGCACGAACAGTCCCATGCTGTCCTCGTACAAGTGGCCGCGCATCTACAACATTGTCGATTCCCTGCCGCACACCGCGACCGGCAAAATCATGCACCGCGCCCTGCGCAAGCAAAAATAACCCAGACAGCACAAAAGGAGAATGGATTCGTTCCATTCTCCTTTTTACATCTACAACACGTTTACAGTAATCCTTGCAGCGACAGCGCAGCCGCCAGCGCCAGCAGAATGGCAATCAGCGTTTTCAGCACGCGCAGGAATCGTTCTCTTGTGACAAACCGCCGCCAGCCTGTCGGCTTCGGGTCCGGAGGAAGCATTTCGTCCGGTGTCGGCTTATGGTCGAGCAGCCCCACGCCGCAATCCTTGCATTTACGAACATTCTCGACGTATTCCGCGCCGCATTTCGGGCACCAAGGCATAATTCGTTACTCCTTCCAGATGAAAATCGGCAGCGGCGGATCATTTTTGCGGTTCATCCATTCACAGCCGAGCACGGTATAGGTTCGGTCGTCGAGTTCCCGCAGGTGAGCCAGAATCGCGTCGCGCTCCTCATAGCCGTTTTCCTTGCCGTAATAGAGCGCAAGCGCCATCAATCCGCCTTTTTTGAGCAGCTTCAGTCCCGCATCAACAGCAGGCAGTGAAGTCTCTGCGGTGGTGAATTTTGTCGGGTCTCCGCCGGGCAGACGGCCGAAATTGAACACGATGCAGTCCACCGTCTCCGGTTCGGCGTAGTGCGCCATGTTAGCGTGGCTGTCGAGGTAAACCTCGGCGCTGAGGTGCTCCTTCGCCAGCAGCTCGCGGGTCTGCCGGACGGCATCCTCCTGCACATCAAAGGCCAGCACACGGCCGTTTTCGCCTGTCAGACGGCACAGCAACGCTGTGTCTCTGCCCTTGCCCGCAGTCGCATCAATACAAAAATCGCCTTCCCGAATCTGCCGCCGGAGCACATCATGCACAACCGAAAGTGTGTTCATGCTCTGCCCTCCTCAAAAGCGGCTGCCGCCAAGCGCGCGCGCGATTTCGTCCCGCGCAGCCATGAGCGGCGCACGCAGCTCTGCCACGCGCTGGTCGGTCATGCGGCTGACCGGCGCAGACAGCGAAATCGCGTAGGACGCGCGTCCGCGGTAGTCCGGAATGGCGGCTGCAATGCAGCGCACGCCAAGCTCGTTCTCCTCATTGTCGAGCGCGTAACCAAGCTGACGCACCTTGTCGATCTCACGGAAAAACGCGTCCTCATCGACGATGGTGTGCTCGGTCCACGCATGCACATCGCTGTGCTGCCACACGTCGCGCACCTCTGCGGTGTCCCATGTGGCAAGAATTGCCTTCCCGACGCCCGTACAGTACAGCGGCAGGCGCATGCCGATGCGCGAGAACATACGGATGGCAGACGAGCCGTTATCCACTTTATGGATGTACACAATGTCCTTGTCGTCGCGCATGACAAGGTGAACGGTCTCATCCGTGCACTGCTCGAGCCGCTCAAGCGACGCGCGTGCTCTCTCAACAATATCCAGATTATCCACAATATAGCTGCTCATCTCGCACAGGCGCATACCGGCGCGGTAGACGCTGGTTTCCTCGTCGCGCTGCACATAGCCGCGCGCGCACATGCTGGACAGCAGACGGTGAACCGTGCTTTTGTGCAGGCCGGTTTCCGCAGACAGGCCGCCGATACTCATGCCGTTGCGGCTGCGGCACAGAGTTTCCAGCAAATCGAATGCGCGGTCGAGCGATTGAACGGTCGATTGCTCCGCCATGAAAACGCTTCCCTTCGTTTCGTATTATAAAACACATCTTCATTATACAGCAAAGCTGCACAAAAAACAAGGGATTATTTTGGTGTGGTCGCCAAATGAGGGCGGTCGCTTGCGAAGCGAACGGAATCTTGCCTGCCCGTCGAGGGCACAAGAAGGAGGACACCGAGGTTTCCTCCTTCTTGTGAATCATCCACTTTCCTAAGAGGGCACGGCGAAATTTACAGAGCTGAGACTATAGGGGAACGGCAGTCGGGTTACTCTACCGTTCATTTCGTGAAATATTCGCAGTTCACAGATAGATTACTGCTACACAGGTGGTTTACTCTCCGCAGAGCGCGGCATAACAGTGCCGCGCAACCCGTTTATACGTTGTTGCGTCTGTCACCTCTACGAATAAAGCTGCTGATAAACGCTATCTTGCAGGGAACGAAATTTCTCCTTTTACAAAGCAAAACCACAGTCAAAACGACTGTGGTCTGCGTAAAATGTTTGAATCAGACGTTGAAACGGAACAGAACAACATCGCCGTCCTGCATCACGTACTCCTTGCCCTCGGAGCGAACCAGACCCTTTTCGCGGGCAGCAGCCAGCGAGCCAAGCTCGATGAGGTCCTTATAGTTGATAACCTCAGCGCGAATGAAGCCGCGCTCGAAGTCGGTGTGAATCTTGCCGGCAGCCTGCGGCGCCTTTGTGCCCTTCTCGATGGTCCACGCGCGGACCTCCTGCTCGCCGGCGGTAAGGTAGCTCATCAGGCCGAGCAGGTCGTAGCAGACCTTGATCAGACGGTCCAGGCCGGACTCGTGCAGGCCGAGTTCGGACAGGAACATCTCCTTCTCCTCTGCGTCCATGCCGGCGATATCCTCCTCCAGCTTTGCGCAGATCGGCAGAACCATCGCGCCTTCTGCGTCTGCAATGGCCTGTACCGCCTTGAGGCGCTCGTTCTCGGTATCATTGCCGGTAAAGCCTTCCTCGTCCATGTTTGCTGCGTAGATGACCTTCTTCGCGGACAGCAGGTCGCTCTCACCGATGACGCGGTCAATGTCCTCGTCCTCGCCAAAGCCCTCGAAGGTGCGGGCGGTCTTGCCCTCCTCCAGATGCGCCTTCAGGCTCTCGAGGATTTCCACGTCACGGAGCAGCTTCTTGTCTGCCTTCGCAGCCTTGCGGGTGCGGTCGAGACGGCGCTCGAGGTGTTCGATGTCCGCAAGGATCAGCTCGAGGTTGATGGTCTCGATGTCACGGGCCGGATCGACCGAGCCTTCAACATGCACGATGTTCTCGTTATCGAAGCAGCGGACAACGTGAACGATGGCGTCAACCTCGCGGATGTGGGACAGGAACTTGTTGCCCAGACCCTCGCCCTTGCTTGCGCCGCGCACCAGACCGGCGATGTCCACGAACTCGACCACCGCAGGCGTGGTCTTCTTTGCGTGATAGAGATCGGTCAGCGGCTGCAGACGCTCATCCGGTACAGCGACCATGCCGACGTTCGGGTCGATGGTGCAGAACGGATAGTTTGCGCTTTCCGCGCCCGCCTGCGTAATTGCGTTGAACAAGGTAGACTTGCCGACGTTTGGCAGTCCGACGATGCCGAGTTTCATAATATAATTCCTCCAACTTTATAAGGGGATTTTCTGCTCCCCGTTTTCTGCATAAAAATAGTATACCGCTTTCGCTGGAATTTTGCAATGTTTTGCGCTATACTAAAGATACCAATTTGTCTGCAAGAGGTGAAAAGCCATGCCTTCTTATGTCACTTACCATATTTTTGCGGCTACCGTACAGCGCGTAACCAGTGATTCGGTCGCCCATATCGCGTCCTCCTACCCGGCAGCCTACCGATGGGGCTCGCAGGGACCGGACCCGCTGGCGCTCTATCATGCGCCGTTCCCGTCCGCGCTGCGCAGACTGGCGAACCGCGTCTGCACCGAACCGCCCGCGCCGCTGTTCGAGTCACTGTGCAAAGCCGCCGTTGCGTCGCACAACACGGCTGCACTCGCGTATGTATTTGGATTCTGCACGCACTATGCGCTCAGCCGCGTAACCTATTCGTTTGTTTCCGCACAGGCGGACAGGCTGTCGCAGTTCATGCCGGGCTACTCTGCCGAGGCACGCCGCCATTTAGTCGAGAGCGACATCGACGGTGTGATGATCGCGGATTTTGTCTCGGACACGCCCGCCGAGTACGAGGCGTACCGTCAGCTGGAGCCGGATGCGCCCGAGTCCCCTCTCGCGGCAAAAATTCTGGCGCAGGCCCTGCGGGAGACGTATGGCGTGCACATCACGCCTGCCGCCGTCTACCACTCGATGAACGATATGCGCCGCATGCACCATCTCGCGCATCAGGGCGCCTCTGCGCTCACCCGTCTGCAGCGGTTCGAGCACCTGATCGGCAAATCCGGTTTTGCGTCCTCGCTCATCCGTCCGACAGAGCCGCTCGCGGCGGACTGCACCAATCAGGAGCACCGTCCGTGGACATCCCGCACCGGCGAGCGAACGGATTCATTCTCCGATCTGTTTGATGCCGCCGTGCCGCTGGCAGTCTCGCTGCAGCGTGCAGCTCTCGACCGCTATTATCAGCAGAAGCCGCTCGATCCGCGCTTTTTCCCCACGGATTTTACGGGCACACCCATCAAAAAGTAAAAATTTGATAACTTAGCGACAGGTTTCGTATGACTTCGCTCCCTGAAATGGGTATTCTTGGTGCTGTTACCAAACTGTAACCATTGAAAGGAGTGAATATGGCGCACATCATTCCGCCATACTACCATCATGCGAAACCTGTTATCTTTTGTTTTGGGCGTGATTTCACGCCTGCTCTACCTGCTTCTGCGGCTCATCCTGCTGCTCGACCGCACGATCTGCCGCGTATACGACCTGCCGGTCTGGAGCCGGTTCGCCGGTGTTCTGCGGCAGGCAGGCCGCCGCCGTTCGGTCTGTGCGCTGAGCGTATTCGGGCTGCTGTTCCTGCTGCCCGCGCTGCTGCTGACCAGGCCGGGCACGCTGCTGCTTGCGGACGGTCAGCCGCTCGGTGTTATCGAGGACAGCGCAACGCTGCTGAACGCAGTAAACGCGGTTGAATCCAGCGCATCCGCTGTTTCCGGCACGGACTATTACCTGCCGCTGCGCCTGCAGGCCAGGCCGGTGCGGACAGCCGCTCCCCTGCTGACGCAGGAGGAACTCGAGCGCAATCTCATCACTGCCAGCGGTGAACTGGACACGCTTGCCATTATTTCGGTGGACGGCAGACAGACCGCCATTGCCGCCGATACGGACGGTGCACAGGCTGCGCTTGACCGGATCAAGGCCGCGTACACGACAGCGGCAGACGAAAACGTACACTTCCTGCAGACCGTCCGCGTGGACAAGGCCGTTGCGCCAGCCGCGCTTGCAGAGTCCGATTCCGCGCTGTATGATACCCTCGTCGCAGTGCCTTGACGTGACCGCGACCCGCGCTGTCACCTACACCGAGCAGATTCCGTTCGACACCGTGACGCAGGAGAACGAAAATCAGGACCAGACCTATCGCGAGACCGTCCAGCAGGGCTGTGCGGGTACAGCGCAGGTCACCGCCGAGATTGAAACCGTAGACGGTGAGGAGCGCACGCGCACCATCCTTGCGCGCACCGTGCTCCGGCAGGCCACCGACGAAATTGTCGAGGTCGGCACGCGCAATGTCGGCATCGGCACCGGAGAATTTGCTGTGCCGCTGAACAGCTACACGTTTACCTCGGCATTCAAGTACCGCTGGGGCCGCCTGCACGGCGGCGTGGACCTCGCCGTGGACGAAGGCACGCCGGTCTATGCCGCGGATAACGGCAAGGTCATCGTCGCGGAGGACTCCGGCAACGGCTACGGCAGCTATATCATCCTCGACCACCAGAACGGCTTCAAGACGCTGTACGGGCATAACTCACAGCTGCTCGTGTCGGTCGGCGATGTAGTCGGCAAGGGAGAGAAGATCGCGCTTTCCGGCAATACCGGCAACTCCACCGGCCCGCATCTGCATTTTGAGGTGCAGGTCAATGATGAAAAAGTAGATCCCACTCAGTATGTGCAGTTGAGTTAACCGGTGAAGTAATGGAAAATTGAGAATGGAGAATGGAAAATGACGCTATCCCTGCGCGAGTTCCATCCTCGCCGCGTGGAAGTACGCGCTGCGCGCGTTATTATATCGCGCACGGTGCGATACCACAATTCTCAATTCTCCATTATCCATTCTCAATAAAAAAAGAGATTGGCAAAGCCAATCTCTTTTTGTGTTACTCCATCGCCTCGACTTCATCAATCTTGGTGAGGTACTTATCCTGATAGAATTTGAGCTTCTCCGCGAACTGCGGGGTCTCCTTATATGCCTGCTTGACGTAGGCGTGCGTATCAAACTCTGCTGCGCCCTCCGCCAGCTGGATGGTATAAATGGCGATATTCGAGCAGTGGTCGCTGATCTTCTCAAGGTCATGCACAATATCCAGGAAGTGAATACCGGTCTGCATGGTGCACTCGTTCCGGCCCAGACGCTCGATGTGGCGGCTCTTGAGACGCTCCTTCATCGTATCCACGACTTCTTCCAGCGGCTCGACCATACGGGCGGTCGAAACAGCCTGATTGTCATAGCCGTCAACGGTCATGTCGAGTACCTCGGCAACCGCTTCGCACATGGTGCGCAGTTCCTGCATCGCACTCGGCGAGAAGGACAGACCGGCCTCACGGAACTCGTCGGCACGCTCGAAGATATTCTGCGCATAGTCGCCGATCTTCTCAAAATCGGACAGCGAGTGCATCATCTCGGCCATCTGGCGGCGCTGATCGACCGAACGGATGTTGTGGATGGTGGTCAGGTAACGGCCAATCTCAACCTCTGCACGGTCGAGGAAGGCCTCGTGCTCGTGGAAGATCTCCTCGTTTGCAGCCGCGCCGCCGAACAGCGGGTCGGTTGCCAGGTGGAAATTCTGCTTGGCAGTGTCGCCCATGTCGGCAATGCAGCGCTGCGCCTGATCGAGTGCCAGGGACGGCGTGGTCAGGAAGCGAGGCTCCAGCTTTGCCAGCGGGTCTTCCTGCGTCTCCTCTGCAGGCACGCTTGCCGTTGCCAGCTTGACCAGCAGACCGGTGAACGGCAGGAACAGCACCGTACAGGTGAGATTGAACAGCGTATGGAAGTTTGCGATACCGCCCTTGTCGATTGCGTTATCCCAGAAAGAGAAACCAACCGTGTACTGAATCGCATAAATGCCGACCAGGAACAGGATGGAGCCGATCAGGTTGAAGTAGAAGTGTACCATCGCGGTACGGCGGGCATTCTTGGAGCCGCCCACCGAGGACAGGAATGCGGTGATACAGGTACCGATGTTCTGACCGAGGATGATCGGGATAGCAGCCGAATAGGTGATCGCACCCGTTGTAGACAGCGCCTGCAGAATACCAACCGATGCGGAGGACGACTGGATGATCGCGGTAACGCCCGCGCCGACCAGCACACCGAGCACCGGATTGGAGATAGCAGCGAACAGATCCGCGAACTGCGGCAGATCAGCCAGCGGTGCAACCGCGCCCTCCATGACCGACATGCCGATGAACAGAATACCGAAACCGGTGAAGATATCCGCGATATCGCGGGTACGGCGCTTTTTGGCAAGCATCATAATGATTACGCCGACCAGCACGATGATATATGCCAGATTCTTCGGCTTGAGCAGATCCATGAACAGGTTGCCGCTGCCCTCGCCGCCGGACAGACGCAGGATCTGCGCGGTAATCGTGGTACCGATGTTGGCACCGAGGATAACGCCGACCGACTGCTTGAGCGTCATGATACCGGCGTTTACAAAGCCGACAACCATAACGGTCGTTGCGGACGAAGATTGAATGACCATGGTAACGACCATGCCCATCAGCAGAGCCGTAACGACATTGCCCGTCATTTTTTCGAGTGTTTTCTCCAGTTTAGAGCCTGCTGCGCGCTCCAAACCCTTTCCCATTGTCGTCATACCGTAGATGAACAGCGCAAGACCGCCGATCATCTGCACGATTGACAGCACATCAAAACCCATATGCTTCCTCCCGTTTTGTTACACAATCATTTTCATTATTTCTTGACGATTCGCATACAATTTAATTATATGGTTTTTACATGGTACTGTCAATAAAAAATGCGTTAATACGCAGGCTTTACACACATTTAACATTAGTTTTCGATTGTATTGGGTACAACCCGAGTCTCGGTGATCTTAATTTGTAAATATTCTGCACAGGGTTCGCCGCACCCGCGGCGGTGGGCAAGAGGGTAGACACCTGCGGTTTCTACCCTCTTAACTCCCGTTTCCCTTTATTTCTTAGTCTGGCGCAGACCGGAGACCGGCGACCGCTCCGAAAAGGAGAACGGCAGAGGATTTTTTCTTCCGTATGTTTCTCAACATATTCGCAGTGTCAGATACCGTACTGCTACACATATGGTTTACTCTACGCAGGCGCAACACAAGGTGAATTGCCCAAAGGGCAAGAGAAGGTGCCCTGGGGGATAACAGTGTTGCGCAACTCGTTTACGCGTTGTTATGGACAACACCTGCGAATTCCACTTTACCAACAAACTTTACCGCAGGGTGCGCCAAAGTGAATTGCCCGAAGGGCAAGAGAAGGTCCTCTGGAGGATACCCGTGTCGCGCAACTCGTTGGCTCGTTATTACGGACGACACCTACGAATATAATCCATTAATATCATTTAACAACTATCCGTAGGGCGGGGTGCCCTCACCCCGCCGTTCCCCAATAACCCCCTTATGTTAAACCCAACCGGAGACATTGTTTCATCTGTACGTTCATTTCCATTCTCCGGCAATCCTCAGTATACAGAGCCCGCAAAAGGACCCCAAAGGGGTCCTTTTCTGTGTGCATAAGGCTCTTACTTAATATTATCAAACAGTCCGGTAAAATCAAACGTTGCAAAGTAGTCCTTCGGGGTCTCTGCGCGGCGGATCATCTCTACCGAGCCGTCCTCGCAAAGCAGCAGCTCTGCGGAACGCAGCTTTGCATTATAGTTATAGCCCATCGAGAAGCCGTGCGCGCCGGTATCGTGGATATAAACGTAATCGCCGATGTCGATCTGCGGCAGATTGCGGTCAACGGCAAACTTGTCGTTATTTTCGCACAGACCGCCGGTCACGTCGTAGGTATGATCGCACAGCGCGTTTTCCTTGCCGAGCACGGTGATATGGTGGTATGCGCCGTACATCGCCGGGCGCATAAGGTTTGCCGCGCAGGCGTCCAGACCGGCATACTCCTTATAGGTATGCTTCTGGTGGATGCACTGGGCAACCAGAGCGCCGTAAGGGCCAAGGATAAAGCGGCCCATCTCGGTATAGATGGCAACATCGTCCATGCCGGCCGGAACAAGAACCTCGTCGTATGCCTGATGCACGCCTTCACCGATGGCCATGATGTCGTTCGGCTCCTGCGACGGACGGTACGGAATGCCTACGCCGCCGGACAGGTTGATGAACGCGATATGCACGCCGGTCTCCTTCTGCACGTCAACCGCCAGCTGGAACAGGATGCGTGCCAGTGCCGGATAGTACTCATTGGCAACCGTGTTGGAGGCGAGGAATGCGTGAATGCCGAAATGCTTAACACCCTTTTGCTTCATGTACTTGAACGCTTCGACCAGCTGCTCGCGGGTCATGCCGTACTTGGCCTCCTGCGGGGTATCCATGATGGAGTTGTTCAGCACGAAGTCGCCGCCCGGATTGAAGCGGCAGGACATGGTCTCCTTCCAGTCGCCTACTACCTTGTCGTAGAAATCGAGGTGGGTAATATCATCGAAGTTGATGATGGCATTCAGGTCGGACGCGAGCTTGTAGTCCTCTGCCGGAGTGACGTTGGAGGAGAACATGATGTCATGCTCCTTTACGCCGCAAACATCGCTGAGCTGCAGCTCGGGCAGGCTGGAGCAGTCACAGCCAAAGCCTTCCTCATGCAGAATCTGGATGAGACGCGGGTTCGGCGTCGCCTTAACAGCGAAGTATTCCTTGTAGCCCGGATTCCACGCAAATGCTTTCTTTACCTTGCGGGCGTTCTCACGGATCGCCTTCTCATCGTAAATGTGGAACGGAGTCGGATAGGTTTTGGTGATCTCCTGCACTTGCTGGAGCGTCAAAAAGGGTTTCTTTTCCATTGGTGTGTTCGCCTTTCCTTTACTGGGGGTATTCAATCGGTATTCTTACCGAGAATTCGCTCAAATCGACGGCGCATATCGTTTTCCATGCGCTGGGTCTCGATTTCATCGATATCAACGATACGGCCGTCCTTGATGATGACCACCATGCCCTCGCACAGCATTGCCGGTGCATCGGCACGGTCGAAATTCACCATTTCGCCGTTTACTTCAACGACTACGGAATTGCCTTCAAAGCAATCTACAATTCCGGTCTGCTTTGTCATAGCAGTCTCCTCCTCGCCTCATTGATTCTGGGCGGTACCACATTGGGTATTCCCTTTTACTTACATTACTTACTCTGAAATTCTGCAGATTACTCTGCGCAGTGATGGTAGGAATCGAACTCATCGGTCACTGCCTTGGTCGGTGCCGGTGTCAGCAGGCTGACAACAACGATGGCAAGCAGACCGAACACAAAGCCCGGCACGATCTCATACAGATCGAAGATGCCGCCGGACAGCTGCGCCCATACCAGATCGACCACGCCGCCGACGATAATGCCGGCATACGCGCCCTGCTTGTTCGTGCGTCTCCAGAACAGCGAACACAGAACCAGCGGACCGAAGGCAGAGCCGAAGCCGCCCCATGCGTAGGATACCAGACCAAGGATGGTGCTGTTCTGGTTGGTTGCGATCAGAACAGCGATAATTGCTACCGCCATAACGCAGCCGCGGGAGACCCACATCAGCTCCTTCTCGCTTGCGTTCTTGCGGATCTTGTTGTGGTAAAAGTCCTCCGTGATAGCGGATGCGGTAACCAGCAGCTGGCTGTCCGCAGTGGACATGATGGCTGCCAGAATAGCCGACAGGAAGATACCGGCGATGAATACCGGGAAGATCTTCGCTACCATGCTAATGTAGATGGTTTCCTGATTGCCATCATTGAGCAGCAGTCCGTCGCCGAGGAACATACGGCCGGAAACGCCAATCATGATAGCTGCGGTCAGCGAGATAAGCACCCATACCGTAGCAATGCGGCGGGATTTCTTAATCGCCTGCGGAGACGAAATGCCCATGAAACGCACGAGGATATGCGGCTGACCGAAGTAGCCGAGGCCCCATGCAAGCAGAGAGATGATGCCCATTGCAGTATACGGCACGCCGGTCGCACCGTCAACGAGCATATTCAGGAAATTCGGTTGAACGCTTCCACCTGCGAGAAGAACTCGGTCGGGCCGCCCATCGAGAAGATAGCGATGGTCGGAACCGCAAGCACGCAGAAGAACATCAGGATGCCCTGGAAGAAGTCGGTCCAGCAAACAGCGAAAAAGCCGCCTGCAAACGTGTACGAAATAACGACTACTGCACCGACCAGCAGCGACACCATGTACGGAATGCCGAATACGGACGAGAACAGCTTCGCGCAGGATACAAAGCCGGACGCAGTGTAAAACAGGAAAAACACCAGAATAAACACCGCTGCAATAACCGAAATCCAGCCGCTTTCATCGTGGAAACGGTTTTTGAAGAACTGCGGCAGCGTAATCGCATCACCTGCGGTTTTGGTGTACTGGCGCAGACGCTTTGCAACGAGCAGCCAGTTAAGGTAAGTGCCGATGGCCAGGCCAATGGCAATCCAGCCTGCGGAAATACCGGACAGGTACGCCGCACCCGGCAGACCCATCAGCAGCCAGCCGGACATATCGGATGCCTGTGCACTCATGGAGGTTACCCACGAGCCAAGCTGTCGGCCGCCCAGAAAATACTCATTTGTCGTGCGGTTTTTGCCGACGAAATACATGCCTATGCAGAGCATAAAGATCAGGTAACAGCAGAAGGCCGCTATTGTGATTATGCTGTCGAAAGTCATATGTTTTACCCTCCTAAAATTTCATTTTAATTATACACGGAAACGTGCAATTTTGCAAGATTTCACGAAGGAAATTGCATCTTTAGCGAAAAATATACACTTTGCACAATTTTCCGCCGAGGAAAATGACAGCAGTTATCACAAACGCACCCAACATATCCTCATTCTGCAATATCGGACGGGCTCTCCTGCACGAGAAGGCGTCCGGCGGTACGGTCGATGCCAATGGCGCCAAGCGGCGCGGTAATCAGGATGGCGAGCACCGCCACCGAAAGCACCAGCTGTCCGCACGGCAGACCCATCGACAGCGGCACCGAGCCGATGGCCGCCTGCACGGTTGCCTTCGGCAGATAGGCAATAACACAGAACAGGCGCTCCTTTCGGTTCAGCCCGGTACCGAGCATACAGATGCTCACGCCGACCGCGCGGAACACGAGCGCAAGTGCAATCATGAGCACAGCGGCGGCACCGGCCTGTACTGCGCAGCGGATATCCACAGCCGCGCCGACCAGCACGAAAAGAATCGCTTCGGCAGCGATCCACAGCTTGCCGAACTTGGCGGACAGACGTTTGGTGACTTTCTCCGGACTTTTGATCTTGAGCACGCACGCCATGCTCATAACGGCCAGCAGTCCGGACACGGACACGATGCCTTTGAGCCATGTTTCGACCGCCATCAGCAGGAACGACAGGCCGAGAACCAGAATAACCTTTGTGCTGTTGCGGACATAGCAGCCGTGCCGATAAGCGGTCTCAAGGAACAGGTGCAGCAGCAGACCGACAGCCGCACCGAGCGCCACGCCGAGCACAATGGAAACCGGGATGTTCACGAAATCCATCATGTTGGCACTGCCGCCCTGTGCCATGCCGACAAAGGTCGAGAACAGCACGATCACATAAATATCGTCACAGGACGCGCCCGCCAGTATCATCTGCGGAATGCCCTGCCCTGTTCCCCGCTTTTCTTCCATCAGCTGTACCATTCTCGGCACAACCACCGCCGGAGATACCGCACCGAGCACAGCACCCATGACGGCCGCTTCTATCCGGTTGATGCCCAGAATGTGCGGCGCAAGCAGGAAAAACGCCAGAATCTCACAGCTTGCGGGCACGCAGGCCATCATGACAGCCGGTCGGCCGACTTTTTTCAGGTCAGACAGGTTGAGCGACAGACCAGCCTTGATCAAGATGATGATAAGTGCCATCTGCCGCAGCTCGGACGAGATGGACAAAATGGAATCGTCCAGCCAGTTCAGCACATACGGCCCTATCAGAATGCCCGTGAGCAGCATACCGATGATGCGCGGCAGACCGATCCGGCTGCATAGTGCCGCCGCAGCCAGACCGAGCAGAAATACGAGCGCGAGTGAAGTTAACATGGTTTTTCCTCCCAGAAACGCAGAAAAGCCGATGGCATCTGCGCAGAATCAGTACGCAGAAGTCATCAGCTTCGAAAGCAGTTCAGATAAATAGTGCGGCAAAAGTAGCGTATACAGTGCGCAAAGAGCAAGGAAATTTTACGCAGGCATGCTGTCGCATGGCAAGTGAAATTGACGATGCTATTGGCGCGCTGTATGCGCGCACTTGTCGCAATATTTGTCTGAAGTGCTTTTATAAGCGGTTTAGGACGTTTGTCCAAGGGAGAACCTCATTCCCCTGTTGCAGTTCCCATTATACTGTATAGGAGCCGTCTTGTAAAGCGAAATTTACAGCGCCATCGCTCTCGCCAGCTTGCTGGTCGGTTCAACCACAAGGTCAAGCTGCTGCGCCAACTCTGCGGCAAGCGCGTGGAAGGTATCCTCGCTGCCTGCGACATACTCCAGTTCGATCTCGCACAGCGGCGCCGATTTACCGTTATGACGCAGTTCGCCTTCGTCAAGCGCCATTTCGCACACGGTATCGCCCTCCTGCAGCAGAACCGCACACCGGCGGAATGAAACCGTGCAGATTTCCTGCAGGTCGGCTGCCAGCGCCCGCTCGCACAGGTCGTTCGGTGCGCCGAGCTCGGGCAAACGGCGCAGACCGTCAAGCAGAGAGACCGCCTCGCACTGGTACTCCTCGTGGGCACGCATGCCGTCTGGCGTATCCGTGTTGCGCAGCTTCATGCAGCACACGCTGCGGTCGTTCTCGCGGCGCAGACGCAGTGCCGCCTGATGTTCCTTCAGCAGTCCGTCCGCCGTGTCAAAATAGCTGGATTCCATGTTGATGGTTCGGCTCTGGCTGCCAATCCGCGAGGAAGCCCACAGCAGCGCCTGACCGAGCAGCTTCTCGTCGGCACGCCACTTGTATTCCTTCTCCATCGTTTTATCCATTATCGCACCTGTCCGTTTCCGTAAATGATATACTTGGTGGTGGTGAGCGCGGTCAGACCCATCGGGCCGCGTGCATGCAGCTTCTGGGTAGAAATGCCGATTTCAGCGCCGAAGCCGAACTCAAAGCCGTCGGTAAAGCGCGTAGACGCATTGACATAGACAGCCGCCGCGTCCACTTCCTCAAGGAATCGCTGCGACGCATCATAATCGCGGGTGACGATGCACTCCGAGTGACCGGTGTTAAAGCGGTTGATGTGCTCGATGGCCTCGTCCAGCGAATCGACCACCTTGCAGGAGATTTCGTAGCCGAGGTATTCTCTGCCGTAATCCTCATCGGTCGCGGGCGCAATGCTGTCACCGAGGATGTCCATCGTGCGCGGACAGCCGTGAATTGCCACATGATCGGGTGCAAGGCCCTCTGCTGCCATCGGCAGAAATTTCTCCGCAACGTCCTTGTGGACGAGCAGGCTTTCCGCCGCATTGCATACGCTCGGGCGCTGGCACTTGGCGTTGACGAGAATATTTTTCGCCATCTCAAGGTCGGCAGTCGCATCCACATAAACGTGGCAGTTGCCCGTGCCGGTCTCGATGACGGGCACGGTCGCGTTCATGACAACCGAGCGGATCAGTCCTGCGCCGCCGCGCGGAATCAGCACATCGAGATAGCCGTTCAGCTTCATCATCTGGGTTGCGGTGTCGCGGCTGGTGTCCTCCACCAGATTGATGGCGTTCTCCGGCAGACCCTCGGCCGCCAGTGCCTCGCGCATCAGCCTGGTCAGGCACATGGAGGACTGGAACGCCTCCTTGCCGCCGCGCAGAATGCACGCCGAGCCGGCCTTGAAGCACAGCACAGCCGCATCCACGGTAACGTTCGGGCGAGCCTCGTAGATAATGCCGATCACACCCATCGGTACGCGCTTCTGACCGATGTTCAGACCGTTCGGACGCTTGTGCATCCAAAGCACCTCACCGACCGGGTCGGGCAGCGCCGCCACCTGACGGCAGCCTTCGGCAATGCCCGCAATGCGCTTTTCGTCCAGCATCAGACGGTCGATCAGGCCGTCGTTCAGGTGCCAGCTCTGCCGTTTTCAATATCAATCCTGTTTGCCGCGATGATCTCGTCCGCATGTGCCATCAGCGTGTCCGCAATGGCGAGAATGCCGCGGTTTTTGTCGTTCGTGCCGAGCTTCGCCACCGCGTACTTGGAGCGGCGGGCGTCCTCGGCAATCTGCATGAGCGTTCTCATTATATATTCACCTCATAATCTGCACAATTTATCTCGTAGGGCGTGACGACCTCGGCACGCCGCTGTAAACCATCTGCAATTCGTTAGAAACGGCGCGCCGAGTCGTCGCGCCCTACGGTATACGTTAGCGTTCGCGTTGGAACAAGGTTCCAACCTCTTTACCGTCCACAATATCATACAAAAGTCCCTGCTTATCGCCGTTGGCGACCATCATGGGAATGCCCGCGTCCATGCAAAGCTCTGCGGCGGTGATTTTGGTCGCCATACCGCCCGTGCCGTGCGCGGAACCGGCGCCGCCCGCCATACGGCGGATTTTTGCGTCGATCCTGCCGACGTGGTTAATCAGCTTGGCCTGCGGGTTGGTGCGCGGGTTGGAGTCGTACAGGCCGTCGATATCCGAGAAGATAACCAGCAGATCAGCATCGCACATGCGTGCCACGACTGCGGACAGCGTATCGTTATCACCGAAGTTCTCGATGTGCTTCAGCTCGGCGGTTGCAACCGTGTCGTTCTCGTTGATGATGGGCACAACGCCGATCTTGGTCAGCGCGGTAAACGTGTTATGGATGTTGGTGCGCTGGTCGTCATCGACGATATTCTCGCGCGTCAGCAGGATCTGCGCCACGTTGATGCCGTATTCCAGAAACATTTTGTCGTAAATGTGCATCAGCTCGCACTGCCCGACAGCCGCCGCCGCCTGCTTGACCGACAGCTCCTTCGGTCTCTCCGCCAGGCCGAGCTTTGCCGTGCCGACCGCCACCGCACCCGAGGATACGAGCACCATCTCGAAGCCGCGGTTCTGCAGGTCGCTGATCGTGCGTACCAGACGCTCGATACGGCGGATATTCGGCTTGCCGTTGTCATAAGTCAGCGTCGAGGAGCCGACCTTGACGACAATGCGCCGGACCTCGTTCATGTTCAGCATAAAAATGACCTCCAAAAGATAACGTGGAAGCCTTTTCCCGGACTTCCGCCAATATACACATTTTATCACACTAAAACGCGCGAGACAAGCCGAACGCAAATCTTTTACACTTTATACACATTGTGAAAATTCTATACGGAGTTTTTTATCGTTTGCACAGAATTTTTATTTCAAAACCTGTCATATTGTGCTATACTATATCTTATCTTCTTATGCCTATTCGAGCAGAGCCGCCTGTTTTCGGCTGCTCTGCCTGCACTATATTTAATGAAAGGAAGGGACCCGTTATGGCAAACCGCATGGTTCTTCATATTGCCGGTCAAAAATACAACCTGGTCTCCGACGAGAGCGCGGACTATATGAATGAGGTAGCCGAGCTGGCACGCCAGACCGTAGCGCACTGCGGCGGCTCGCCGTCGTTTGCGTCCACACGCGCGCTGGCACTGGCAACGGTCACGCTGGCGGATGATTACATCAAGGCCAAGTCTGCCGCCGAAGCCGCTGAGGCAAAATGCCGTGCCCTCGAAGCCGAGCTTGCCGCACTGCGCGACCGGCAGACGCAGAATAACGGCAAGCACCCGAATCACAACCGCAAATGAGGAATAAAGTAGAACTTCTTGCTCCCGCCGGTTCGCCGGAGGGCATTCGCGCCGCTGTGCAGTCCGGTGCAGGCGCGGTCTATATGGGCTTCGGCATGTTCAACGCACGCCGCAACGCACAGGGCTTTTCGCATGACGAGATGGCGGACGCCATCGCCTACTGCCGCGCACGCGACGTAAAAACCAATATCACACTCAACATTCTTGCGGGCGACCGCGAGCTTGAGGATGCACTCGAGGACGCAAAATTCCTGTACGAAGCAGGCGCGGACGCGCTTATCGTGCAGGATCTGGGGCTGGCGCGGCTCATCCACGCACACGCGCCGGATTTCGCGCTGCACGCCTCCACGCAGATGACCATTCACACGCTCGACGCAGCAAAGCAGGCGCGCGACATCGGCTTTTCGCGCGTAGTGCTCAGCCGGGAATGCTCCCGCGAGGAGATCAAACTCATCACCGAGCAGGCCGGTGTCGAGACCGAGGTGTTCGTGCACGGTGCGCTGTGCATGTGCTACTCGGGTCAGTGCTACCTGTCCGCCGTGATCGGTCAGCGCTCGGGCAACCGCGGTCTGTGTGCACAGCCGTGCCGCCTGCCGTACAGCGGCGGCTATCCGCTGTCGCTCAAGGATCTCATGCTCGCCGGACACGTTGCCGAGCTTTCCGACTGGGGTGTGTCCTCGCTCAAGATCGAGGGCCGCATGAAGCGTCCGGAGTACGCCGCTATTGTAACCAAGGTCTACTCTGACCTGCTCCGCGAGCACCGCAGACCGACCGCCGAGGAGCGCGACATTCTGCGCCGCGTATTCTCGCGCGACGGCTTCACCGACGGCTACTACACCGGCAAGCTGGGCGACAGCATGTTCGGCACCAAGACCGATGTGCCGATGAACGAGGTAAAGAAACTCTATGACGAGGCCGCGCACCGCTTTGCCGAGGGCAGAGAGGCGCCGCTCGTGCCGGTTTCGCTCTGCTTTACCGCCCGCAAGGACACCGGCGCGGTGCTCAGTGCGGACGGCGTTTCGGTCGTCATGCCGGTGGAGCAGGCGCAGAACCGCCCGACCACACCGGAGATGATCGAAAAATCACTCAGAAAGACCGGCGGCACGCCGTTTTATATTGAGAATATGCGTATCGAGGTGCAGGACGGTCTGATGATCCCGGCGTCCGTGATGAACGGGATGCGCCGCGATGCCCTCGGCCTTCTGCTGGCAAAACGCGGCGTTGCGCCCTCCCGCGACTGGCTGCACGGCAGCGTGCTGCCGCGCGACGATGAGACCGCTGCCCGCGAGGGCTTCCGCGGCTACACCGCCACGGTGCGCACCAAGGCGCAGGCGGATGCGCTGCGCGAGCTTGGTCTGGAGACCGTTTACGTCCCGCTTGAAGTTGCGGCACAGACCGGACTGCCTGCCATCCTGCCGCGCGTGTTCTCGGACAACGAGCAGCCGCAGATTGAGATGCTGCTCGGTGAAGCCATGAGCCGCGGAACCGACACGGTTCTCGCCGGAAACATCGGTCACATCCCGCTTGCAAAGAGATTGGGCTTTACCGTGCACGGCGATTTCGGTCTGAACGCCTACAACAGCAAAACGCTGAGCGCACTGGCTGAAATGGGCGTTTCCCGCCAGACGCTTTCGTTCGAGGCTCGTCTGGCGCAGATTCGAGACATGCGCGGTCCGCTCGAGACCGACCTGATCGTCTACGGCCGTCTGCCGCTGATGATCTTTGAAAACTGCGCGATCCGCCGGCAGCACGGCGGCAAGTGCTCGTGCCAGAACGGCGTGACGTACCTCACCGACCGGCGCCGGGAGCGTTTCCCGCTGCTGAACGAATTCGGCTGCCGCAACACGCTGCTGAACAGCCGTCCGCTCTGTCTGCGTGAGGATTTTGCCCGCTTGGGTGTACAGACCGCGCGTCTGCAGTTCACCATCGAATCGCCCGAGGAATGTGTGCGGATTGCCCGCGCGTTCCTGTCCGGCGCACCGCTGGACGGCGAATTTACCAACGGATTATATAAAAGAGGAGTCGAATAATGGAGATCGTTTTAGCGTCCGCTTCGCCGCGGCGCAGGGAGCTTCTGAGCCTTATCACCGAACACTTTACGGTCTGCCCTGCCGATGCGGACGAAACCCTGCGGGATGCGCCGCTCGGTGAGGAAGTCACCCGTCTTTCCCGCCTCAAGGCCGAGGCTGTGCAGGCGCAGCACCCGAACGCCGTGTGCATCGGCTCGGATACCATGGTCACGATCGACGGACTGCGCCTCGGCAAGCCGAAGGACGCGGACGAGGCCGCTTCCATGCTCCGCCGTCTGCGCGGACGCACCCACGAGGTGCTGACCGGACTTGCCGTGCTCACGCCGGACGGCGGGGCGCACACGCTGCACACCTGCACGCGCGTCACCTTCCGCGATTTTGCGGAGGACGAGCTTGCCGCCTACCTCGCCACCGGAGAGCCGCTCGACAAGGCCGGCGCCTACGGCATTCAGGGCCACGGCGCACTGCTCATCGAGGGCATCGAGGGCGACTATTACAGCGTCATGGGTCTGCCTGTGGCTCCGCTTTATACCATTCTGCGCGATATTCATGCGGTATAAGCCGCATTTACCTGCTGAAATTCCACATTTCAGTGCAACATTATGAAAGGAAGATTCGTTTTGCGACGACGTCATAAAGTCGGCTCTCCGCTCCTGATCGGTGCGGCAGTCGTCATTCTGCTGTGCATTCTCTCCGCGGTGTACAGCGGCATCAGCGGCAATTCCTCGCCGATCACGAAAGCCGCCGGTGTGGTTGTCCGGCCGTTTCAGCGGTTCGGCACCGGTGTCGGACACTTTTTCAGCAAGGGACTGGATTATTTCACCGAGTTTGATGCACTCAAGGCCGAGAATGAGCAGCTTAAGCAGCAGATCAGCGACAATGCACAGCTTGTGCGCGACGCACAGATCGCGCTCGAGGAAAACAACCAGCTGCGCTCTCAGCTTGGACAGCCGGAGAACACCCGCACCACCACCACGGTCAGCGCCGAGGTCATCGCCCGCAGTCCGGGCGACTGGGCGGATACGCTGACGCTGGACAAGGGCAGCTCGAGCGGCGTCAACAAGGACGATCTTGTAACGACCGTGGACGGCATGCTCGGCTTTGTCAGCGAGGTGACCGACAACACCTGCGAGGTGACTTCCATCACCGACCCGAAAATGCAGTGCGGCGCGCTTGTCACCCGCACGCGCGAGACCGCCATTGCGGAGGGCGACTATAACCTGATGACACGCGGTGCGCTTCGCCTGTCCTATCTGCGCGAGGACTCCAAGGTGGTCGTCGGCGATACGGTCGAGACCTCGGGACGCGGCGGTGTATTCCCCAAGGGCATCCTCATCGGCACGGTGGAAAGCGTGCAGCCGGAGGAAAGCGGTCTGTCGTATTACGCGGTCATCAAGCCGTTTGTCAGCGTGGACAGCGTTTCCTCGGTTTCTATCATTACCGAATACACGGACACAGCGGAGTAAGCCATGCAAAGAGAACATATTTCTATCCCGAAGCTGATCGCGTATGTGCTGTTTTCGGTGATTATCTTCGCGCTGCAGACCGGCACGTTCGGCGGCATGCGCATTTTCGGCTCTGCGGTCGATCTGCTGCCCGCACTCGTCACGGCAGCCGCGCTGCTCGGCGGCCCGGCGGAGGCGGCTGTTGTCGGCTTGACGGTCGGCATCTGCTATGACCTCAGCTTCACCGGCGTGGACGGTCTCTATCCCCTGTTTTTCCTGCTGTTCGGCTATGCCGCCGGAAAGCTCTGCCAGAGACTGCTCACCCGCAATTATATTTCCATGCTCATCCTTACGGCGTTTGAGTGTGTGCTGCTCGGTCTGCTGCGGTATCTCTTCTCGCTGATGCATGCAGGCGCGTCCTTCCTGATCGTCCTGCGGCAGCTTGCCGTCGGTACGGTGCTGACCTGCCTGTTCTGCTTTATCGTTTACCTGCCGCTGCGCAGGCTCAGCGGCAAATCCCGCAAGCGCAGCCGCTGACCCTTTGCGGAAAGGAGCACTTCCCCATGTTAAATAAACCTCAACTGCTTCGCCGTCTGCTCGCGCTGTGCGGACTGCTGCTGCTGTGCAGCGGTGTGGCGCTCTCGCAGTTATTCCAGCTGCAGCTTCTGAACGGCGAAAAGTATGTCCGCCGCTCGGCGGAGTTTCTCACCACCACGTCTACGGTTTCCGCAGCCCGCGGTGAGATTCTCGACCGCTACGGCAGGCCGCTCGTCACCAACAACACCGGCTTTTCGCTCGTGCTCATCTACTCGTCCTTCTGGGACGGCAACGACAAGCGGTTTGATACCCTGCTCGATCTGACGCACCGTATCCAGACCGCAGCCGTGGACGCGACCGCCAAGCAGAATGCCGCAAAGACGGCTGCTGCCACCGATACCTCGAGTGACACCTCTGCGGATGCCGCAGACAGCACGGATACGTCCTCGGACACCCCGACCGACACCGCGCAGGCGGTTTCTGCGGACACGGCGGCGATTCCGTCCATCAACGACCGGCTGCCGATCACGCAGTCCGCGCCGTTCACCTACAACAGCGCATCGCTGACCGAATTGTCGGGTTATATGAAGGACAGCGCCAAGTCGCTCGGTCTGGATGCGGTTACGGCAGCGGTAGACGCCGCCAAGCAGGCGAGCGAGACCGACCCCAAGACCGACGAGAACGGCAACACCATTGATCAGGCGGCGCAGGTGGATGCGACCAAGCTGGTCTCCCCGACCGAGTTTATCAACGCCATGCGCGCCTATATGGAGAAAAACCTCGGCATGCCGACCGATCTCTCGCTTTCGGATGCCCGCACGATGGTCGGCATCTATTACAGCATGCGCACGGTCGGCTTCAGCAATCAAGCGACCTACACGCTCGCGGACAATGTGCCGATGGACCTGATCGCCTATATCAAGGAGCATAGCGCGGATTTTCAGGGCATTGAAATCCAGAGCGAAGCCGTCCGCCAGTACGACACCGCCACCGCAGCGCACCTGCTCGGCACGATCGGCTCCCTGACCTCCGACGAGTGGAATTCCGACAAAAACGGCGGCCCTTACAAGGACAAGACCGGCTACCAGATGAGCGATCTCATCGGCAAATCCGGTCTGGAGAGCGCGCTCGAGTCCTACCTGCACGGCACGGCAGGCTCCCGCACGGTGGAGACCGACCTTGGCGGTTCGGCTATTGCCGAGCAGACCACCGCTACGGCTCCCAAGCCGGGCGACAATGTTATCACCACGATTGACCTTGACCTGCAGGAAGTCGCCGAGAAATCGCTGGAAAGCAATCTGTCTGCCTACGGTAAGGGCGGCGCGGCTGTTGCGCTCGACCCGAACACGGGCGAGGTGCTCGCGATGGCGTCCTACCCGACCTACGATCTGGCAAACTACAACAAAAACTACGCCTCTATCCAGGCGGACAGCCGCCATCCGGAGGTAAACCGTGCAACCTCGGGTGTGTACCCGCCGGGCTCCACCTTTAAGATGGTGACCGCCATCGCGGGTCTGGAGGAAGGCATCATCTCCGGCGACACCTACGTTACCTGCACCGGCACCTACGAATACGGCGGACAGACCTTCCGCTGCAACAACCACGACACGCCCATGACGCTCAACGTCACGGATGCGCTCAAATACTCGTGCAATACGTTCTTCTACACGGTCGGTCAGAAGCTGACCGGTGAGCACCTCGAGCAGTGGACTAAGAAGTTCGGTCTCGGCACGGCGACCGGCATCGAGGTCGGCGAAGCCACCGGCCAGGCGGCAGGCCCGACCTACCGTGAACAGCAGCGCAAGGCCGACCCGGCGATCCGCGAATGGCAGGGCGGCGATGATCTGAACGCAGCGATCGGTCAGTCGGATAACGGCTTTACGCCGCTGCAGCTGGCAAACTATGTTTCCGCGATCGTAAACGGCGGCACGCTGTACAAGCCGACGCTCGTCAAAAGCATCAAAAGCTACGATTACAGCAGCTTCATGAAAACCGATGAATCCGAGGTGCGCGGCAAGATCGACATTTCGGATGCCACGCGTGAGCTTGTCATGCAGGGCATGAGCGAGGTTACCGACGAGGGCGGTACCGCAGGCAGCGTTTTCGCGGACTACCCCATCAAGGTCGGCGGCAAGACCGGTACGGCCGAGATGTTCGAGAACGGCGAGTCATTCGACAACGGTCTGTTCATCGCGTTTGCACCCTTTGACAACCCGCAGATCGTTATCTGCGTGGTCGGTGAAGGCGCAGGCCACGGCGCTTACGTTGCGCCGATCGTACGTGATATGCTCGATGAGTATTTCTCCATCGGCAAGTCGGACCGCGCAGCCTCCCGTCAGGCGGAGAACACCCTGATTCGATAAAACAATTGTAAGCGAAACTGCAGTTTCGCGGCAGCATAAGCCCGGCAAATGTGATTTTGCCGGGTTTTTTCTTTCCAAACCCGGTGCCATTTGAAGTTTTCGTCAAAAAATTCGCGTGGAACGCTTGTAAACCGCCCGCTGTTAGTTTATAATACACTTGTAGGCGAATCTGCAGATTTATGCAGTATTGCCTTAAGGCAATACTGCATAATTGAACAAGAGCGATTTGCGAGCAAATTTTGCGTTCTGACAAGGCGCGGTTTTGCGGTAATACTTGATGTATTACCGTGAAATCTCGGCAGCGCGGACGGAACTCGCGCAAGGAACCGAAGCCAAAGTCAGGGCACAAAATTTCCGCAAAGCGCTGCAGCTTTAATTGTGCAGTATTGCCTTAAATAAGGTTTTCTTTCGGAGGCGGTATGTTGAAGGTGATTCTTGTTGCGTCCGGTAAGGGCGGCACAGGAAAGACCTCCCTTACAGCGGGCGTAGGCGCGGCTCTCGCGCAGCTTGGCAGCAAAGTGCTGCTGATTGATGGCGACTGCGGTCTGCGCAATCTGGATATCGTGCTCGGCATGTCCGACCGGGTGGTCTACTCGTTTGCCGATGTGGCAGGCGGCGCGGTTCCCCTTGCGGATGCCATGGCGTGTCATCCGGATATGAAAACGCTGTACTTACTCACTGCACCGGTGGCGCTTCCCGCTCTCAGCGAGCGCGGCATGGAGCAGCTGGCTGTGCAGGCCGAGGAGGCCGGGTTCGACTACCTGCTGATCGACGGTCCCGCCGGACTGCCGGCTGAGCTTTCCTTTCTGGCGCATATTGCCACGCAGGCGATCATCGTCACCTCGACCGACCGCGTGTGTGTCCGCGGCGCGGAACGCTGCGCCCGCAAGCTGGAGGAGGAATACTGCATCCAGCGCATCCGCATGGTGCTCAACCGCGTGCGCCCGCAGCTCATCAGCCACGGCAAATCCGGCAACATCGACGACGCGATGGACGAAGCGGGACTTCCCCTGCTCGGTCTTGTGCCCGAGGATGTGGACCTCATTTCGTGCAGCAACAGCGGCAGGAGCATTCATGCCGTCAAGCACACGGGCGCGGCTCGCGCCTTTGTGAATATCGCCCGGCGGCTCAACGGCGAGCGTATTCCACTTAAATTGTAAGAAATCTCGAAATAAATATACAGGAAAGGGGTTATTCCTGATGAACATTGCACTGATCGCACATGACCGCAAGAAAGAACTGATGGTACAGTTTTGCATGGCATACTGCGGTATTCTTGCAAAGCATAACATCTGTGCCACCGGCACCACCGGCAAATTTGTTGAAGAAGCTACCGGTCTGAAAATCGACAAGTGCCTTGCGGGTATGCAGGGCGGCGAGGAGCAGATTTCTGCACGCGTAGCCTACAACGAGATCGACCTCGTGCTGTTTTTCCGTGATCCGATGTCCAACGCACAGTATGAACCGGACGTCCATGCGATTTCCCGCCTGTGTGACATGCACAATATCCCGATTGCAACCAACTCGGCAACCGCTGAAATGCTCATCCTCGGTCTGGATCGCGGTGATCTGGATTGGCGTAATATTGTCAACCCGAAGAACAAAAAATAAACAATAGCATTCGTTGCACCGGATCGGGTACGCCAATTCGGTGCATACGTCTGTCTTGAGGAGAATCAAAATAGTTATGGAAAAAGTAAAACCCAGAACCTTATCCGGCTTTATGGAGCTGCTTCCGGCACCGCAGGTGCAGTTGGAGCGCATCATGCAGGTACTGCGCGAAACCTATGCGCTGTACGGCTTCTATCCGCTGGATACCCCGCTGATCGAGTCCTCCGAGGTGCTGCTTGCCAAGGGCGGCGGCGAGACCGAAAAGCAGATCTACCGCTTCACCAAGGGCGACAGCGACCTGTCCCTGCGATTCGATCTGACCGTACCGCTGGCAAAGTATGTTGCCCAGCACTACGGCGAGCTGACCTTCCCGTTCCGCCGTTTCCAGATCGGCAAGGTTTACCGCGGTGAGCGCGCACAGCGCGGCCGTTTCCGCGAGTTCTATCAGGCGGACATCGACGTCATCGGTGACGGCAAGCTGGACATCATCAACGAGGCCGAGGTGCCGAGCATCATCTACAAGACGTTCACCTCCCTGGGCCTCGAGCGCTTCAAGATCCGCATCAACAACCGCAAGGTGCTTAACGGCTTCTTCGCTATCCTCGGTCTGACCGAGAAGGCCGGTGACGTGATGCGCACCATCGACAAGCTGGAGAAGATCGGCGCGGAGAAGGTAAAGACCATTCTGGTCGAAGATTTCGGCGTGGAAGCTGCTACGGCTGACGAGCTGCTGAAGTTCATCGAGACGCCGGGCGGCACCGAGGGTATCCTCGCGGCGCTGGAGAGCTACAAGGGCAAGAACGAGGTATTCGACCTCGGCGCAGAGGAGCTGAAAACGGTTGCAACCTATATGCAGGCGTTCGGCGTTCCGGCCGACCACTTCGAGATCGACCTGACGATTGCCCGCGGTCTGGACTACTACACCGGCACCGTTTATGAGACCGCTATGCTCGACCATCCGGAAATCGGTTCCATCTGCTCGGGCGGCCGTTACGACAACCTCGCGGAGTATTACACCGACAAGCAGCTGCCGGGCGTTGGCATTTCCATCGGTCTGACCCGTCTGTTCTACGTTCTCGGTGAACAGGGCTACCTGAACGACCAGATGAACAAGGCACCGGCGGACGTGCTCATCCTGCCGATGACTGACGACATGGGCGCCGCTATCAAAACCGCTACCGCTCTGCGTGAGTCGGGCATCCGCACCCAGCTGTACAGCGAGCAGAAGAAGTTCAAGCACAAGATCGGCTACGCCGACAAGCTGGGCATTCCGTTCGTTATCTTCCTCGGCGAGGATGAAATTAACGCGGGCGTGGTCGCTGTCAAGGATATGGAGAGCGGCGAGCAGGTCAAGGTTTCGCTTGACGAGGCAGCAAAGCTCATCCATGACGGTCTGGCGAAGAAAAACGCAGGCAAAGTCATTTGCGACAAGTAAATTTGTCGTTAATTAGGAGTTAGTAATTACTGGCTCCAAGGTAGGATTTTCAACTGAATATGGAGGGATTGTTTATGAAACAGCTTGTTTACGGCGGTATTCTCATGATTACGGGTATGCTTGGTATCATTGTTTCGCTGATGCTGCTTTCTATCTTTACCAATACGGGTGCATCGATACCGTTCCTTATCGCCTTCGTCGGCATCATTCTGTTTGCGATTATGGTCTTTCTCGGCTATTATGAGCATGTTCGCCCGGCAATGAAGAATACAGACAATGAGTAACTTAAATTATCCATATCTCAGCTAATCCGCGCGACAGCGCGTATTAAATAGAATTTGCTCTGCAAATTCATATAAAACCGGGAGCATGTATCACGGTTTTATACCTAAGAGGGAGAAAGTTTCTGCACAGGAACTTTCGACGACTTTGGAACGGCCCACGGTCCGTTCCTGCTTGTCGGCGAAACTGTAGTTTCGCGACAGCCGAAATCTTAGTAATAAGGATTGATAAACATGAATAACACATCTATTGCAGGCATGAAGCGCACGCATATGTGCGGCGATCTTCGCCTGGAGCACGCCGGTCAGACCGTTACCGTAAACGGCTGGTTGACCGCGTGCGTGACAACGGCGTTCTGTTCCTGCTGCTGCGCGACCGTGCGGGCATTGTACAGTGCACGTTCGACAAGTCGGTCAATGCTGACTCCTGTTCGACATTGCCTTCACCTGCCGCACCGAGTTCGTTGTAGCGGTAAAGGGCAAGCTGGTGGCCCGCGACGCGGCCGCCATCAACAAGAAGATGCCGACCGGCGAGGTCGAAATTATTGCCGAGGACATCCGCATTCTGTCCAAGGCGGAGACCACCCGTTTGAGATCGACGACACCAAGGAGGTCGGTGACCAGATCCGTCTGAAGTACCGCTACCTGACCTGCGCCGTCCGTCCATGCAGAAGAACCTGATGCTGCGCCACCGCGTAACGCAGGTTGCCCGCAACTACTTCGACGAGCACGGCTTCCTCGAGATCGAGACCCCGATGCTGACCAAGTCCACCCCGGAGGGCGCGCGCGACTACCTGTGCCGTCCGTGTACATCCGGGCAAGTTCTATGCCCTGCCGCAGTCCCCGCAGCAGTACAAGCAGCTGCTCATGCGTTTGTCCGGCATGGACCGTTACATTCAGATCACCCGCTGCTTCCGCGACGAGGACCTGCGTGCCGACCGTCAGCCGGAGTTCACCCAGATCGACTGAGATGTCTTTCGTTGAGCAGGATGACGTTATCGCCGTCAACGAGGGCTTCCTCCAGCGCGTGTTCAAGGAAGTGCTGGATGTTGACATCCAGCTGCCGCTGCCGCGCATCACCTGGAAGGATGCAATGGACAAGTACGGCTCGGACAAGCCGGACGTTCGCTTCGGCTTTGAGATCCGCGATATTTCCGACATCGCCAAGGACTGCTCGTTCAAGGTGTTCAAGGATACCGTTGAGAACGGCGGCACGGTCCGTCTTATCAACGTAAACGGCTATGCGGACAAGTTCCCGCGCAAGGAGATCGACAAGCTGGGCGAGTTCGTCAAGACCTACCGCGCAAAGGGCCTTGCATGGATGAAGCTCGCCGCAGACGGCAGCATGACTTCTTCGTTCGCCAAGTTCCTGTCCGAGGACGAGATTGCGGCCATCAAGGAGCGTGCAGGCGCAAAGGAGAACGACCTGCTGTTCGTTGTTGCCGACGCAAACTGGCAGACCGCCGCTGTTGCTCTGGGCGCACTGCGCTGCGAGCTGGCTAAGCGTCTGGGCCTTGCCAAGAAGGACGACTTCAAGCTGCTGTGGGTCACCGAGTTCCCGCAGTTCGAGTACAGCGAGGAGGAGAACCGCCTCGTAGCCATGCACCATCCGTTCACCGCACCGATGGACGAGGATATCCCGCTGCTGGACACCGATCCGGCAAAGGTTCGTGCCAAGGCGTACGACATTATCCTGAACGGCTGTGAGCTGGGCGGCGGCTCCATTCGTATCCACGATCCCGAGCTGCAGACCAAGATGTTCGAGGCCCTCGGCTTCACCGAGGAGAAGGCCAAGGAGCAGTTCGGTCACCTGATTACTGCATTCTCCTACGGCGCACCTCCGCACGGTGGTCTGGCTTACGGTCTGGATCGTCTGTGCATGCTGCTCGCCGGTCTGGATTCCATCCGCGACGTGATCGCCTTCCCGAAGGTGCAGAACGCGTCCGACCTGATGATGAACTGCCCGGATATCGTAGATGACAAGCAGCTGGACGATCTCTCTATCGCAGTTACCCGCGTAGAAGAAACGCCCGAGGCATAAATTCTAACGACTTGAGAAGCCGCTGCGGAAACACCACAGCGGCTTTTCCGTTTCTGCGAAAGGAGCAACTTTTTTGAGCATTGAACATAAGGTTCAGAACGAAACCGGACGAAATCCGTACCGAATCGGTGTAAATGTACTGCTGCTCGTTGCGTTTTTCCTGCTGTTCCATCCCCTGCTGAGCAAGGGCTCGCTGATGTATCAGCCGACCATCTCGCACTGGCTGACCGCAGGCGCATTCGTGCCGCTGGTGCTGCGTCCGTGGCGCCGCAACCACCCGTTTGCGGAAAATCACACGCGGCTGTACGCGGCGGTTCTGTTCGTGCATGACGTGCTGCTGTTCCTGTCTGCGGCGGCTGTCAGCCTGATCCTGGTGGAATACATGGTAAAGGGCTGCGTCATCACGCTCAAGCAGTCGTTTTTTCAGGGCTGGATCTGCTATGTGGCGGTTTACGCCGCGGCGTATCTGATCTGCGGCAACGTGCGTATCGGCGTATGCCTCGGCATGGCAGTTTCGATGATCCACGGCATGATCGACCACTACGTTATGCTGTTCCGCGGCACGCCTGTCATGCTGAGCGACATTGCCGCCATCGGCACGGCAGCCAACGTTTCCAAGGGCTACTCCGCACCGATGGAGCTTTCCGTGCTCCGCGCCGCGGTCGGTGTTCTGCGTGAGCGTGTGCCTGATGCAGCGCAGCTTCAAGGTGCACAAGCGCTGGTACTTCCGCAGACTGTTTTCGCTGCCGTGCGTGCTCGTGCTGGCGTTCATCGCCTACACCGGCATCCAGACGGTCGGCACCGGACTGGCTTTCTGGCAGTCCAGCCGCCAGTACAGCGAGATTTTCTACTTCCTGCGCTGCGCGACCAGCTCGTTTGTCAAGCAGCCGGAGGGCTACAGCGCGGACGCGCTTTCTGCCGCACAGAGCGAATTTACCGGCAAACAGGGCACGAAAACGCCCAATCTGATCGTGATCATGAACGAATCCTTCTCGGATCTCGGCTCGGTCGGTGCGCTTGAGACCAACGAGGACCCCATGCCGTATGTGCACAGGCTGATGCAGGGTCAGGAGAACACCATCAGCGGTCAGCTGACCGTTTCGACCTTCGGCGGCGGCACCGCCAACACCGAGCTGGAGTTCCTCACCGGCGATTCGATGGCGTTCCTGCCGTACAACTGCTCGGCGTATCAGGTGTTCATCAAGAGCGAAATGCCCAATCTGACCTCGGGTCTGGATTCGCTCGGCTACCAGACGGCGGCGATTCACCCCTATCTGTCCACCTCGTGGAACCGCACGAACGTCTACCGTTTCTTCGGCTTTGAAGCGCAGTATTATCAGGACGATTTTGCCGCTGACGCCAGTCGTGTGCGCGATTATATCAGCGACAGCGCAAGCTACAAGAAGATTTTCGAGCTGTACGAGAACAAGAGGGAAAACACGCCGCTGTTCGTGTTCAACGTAACGATGCAGAACCACGGCGGCTACGACTGGGACGGCGACGGTTACTTCGACAAGCGCATCTACCTCACCGGCGAGGAGCAGGACAAGTACCCGACGGTTGACCAGTACCTGTCGCTCGTACGGTACAGCGACGATGCCGTGCAGGAGCTGATCAGCTACTTCTCCAAGGTGGATGAGCCGACGGCAATCGTGTTCTTCGGCGACCACCAGCCCAATCTGCCGGAGGACTTTTACAACACCCTGCTCGAGAGTCAGCGCGGCGATCTCTCGGATGCCGAGCTGCGCCAGAAAAAGATGGTAACGCCGTTCTTCATCTGGGCGAACTACGACATCGAGGAGCAGACAAACATGCAGATCAGCGCGAACTATCTGTCCGCGTATGCGCTGAACGCGCTCGGCTGCTCGACCTCGGGCTTTGACCAGATGCGCCTTGCCCTGCAGCAGCAGATTCCGGTGATGAACGTTAACGGCTACCGCCTGCCGGACGGCACCTGGTATCCGCAGGGCGAACAGCCGGAAAACGACCTGCTGAACGATTATCACAATGCGGAATATGCGCAGATTTTTGATGCAAAAAATCGCAGCGATGAATGGTATACACCGTAATTCCGTGCAAAATCCCCGCTTTATGTGGGGATTTTTTCTTGTAAAAAAGATACAGTTTTACGAATTTTTTTGTTGTTCCTGATAATTTTTTAACGTTCACTTTGTAAATCTGCTTTCAGTTAACGTCGAAATGCACAAATACACCTTCTTGTTTATGTGCAAGTATCCAAAGTGCGAAAAAAGTAAAAAAAATGCTTTGCTATAGCTCCTATATAGTGTTAAAATAACTCTCGGACAAGCGGCAACGCGGTTTGCCCATTTAGCAGATCTTCAGTCCTTCGATTGACGGTCTTGTTTTTTGGGATCTTGCGGGCACGCGCACGCAAGCGCAAATCGGTGCTGTGCATTCATGAAGTTCCGGTGGATTTTGAGGGATCTTCACCGGGACGCGAAATTTTTACAAGGGGAGAAAAAGATGAACTTCGTAAACTCCATGGCGTTTACCGCGATCACCTTCGTGGCGTTCACGGCACTCGTCGCACTCATCTCGTGGTGGAAAACCCGTGGTGACAACCTCGACACGCAGGACGGCTACTATCTCGGCGGCCGCAGCCTGACCGGCCCGGTCATCGCCGGTTCTCTGCTGATGACCAACCTTTCCGCAGAACAGCTCGTTGGTAACAACGGTCAGGCAGTTCGCGTCGGCATGTCCACCATGGGCTGGGAGGTAACCTCTGCAATCGCTCTGGTAATCCTCGCATTCGTACTGATGCCGAAGTACCTGAAGACCGGTCTGACCACCGTTCCGCAGTTCTTTGAGCAGCGCTACGACGAAGGCACCCGCCGTCTGGTTTCCATCATCGTACTGCTCAGCTACGTTGTAATCATGCTGCCGAACATCCTGTACGCAGGCGCACAGGTATTCGTAAACATCTTCGGCATTGATAAGATGTTCGGTATTTCCCGTTTCGCAGCAATCGCAATCGTCTGTGTTGCAACCGCTATCGTAGGCTCTATCTACGCTATCTTCGGCGGCCTGAAGGCAATCGCACTGTCCGACTCCATCAACGGCCTCGGCCTGATCGTCGGCGGCCTGCTGGTTCCGGTATTCGGCTTCATGTTCCTGTCCGGCCAGCTCGGCGGTGATGGCTCCTTTATGGACGGCTTCGACAAGTTCCTGCACACCAATCCGTCCTACCTGAACGCCATCAACGAGGTTAACACCCCGGAGCCGTGGCTCCCGTGGCCGCTGCTGTTCACCGGTCTGCTGGTCAACAACATGTACTACTGGGCAACCAACCAGTCCATCATCCAGCGTACCTTCGGTGCTAAGAACCTGAAGGAAGCACAGAAGGGCGCCGTATTTGCAGGCTTCCTCAAGATCATGACTCCGCTGATCATCGTTGTTCCGGGCGTTATCTGCGCACTGGCTTACCCGGGCACCGACTGGGGTTCCGGCGACTCCGCTTACCCGATGCTGGTAGCACAGGTTATGCCGAAGCCGATCCTGGGCTTCTTCGCTGCTGTAATGTTCGGCGCGATCCTGTCCTCCTTCAACTCGGTACTGAACTCCGCATCCACCATCTACGCACTCGATATTCACCGTCCGCTGTTCAACCCGACCGCTTCCGATGCACGCATGGTTAAGATCGGTCAGAACTTCGGTACTGTAGTAGCAGTTGTTTCCACCATCATGTCCCCGTTCATGCTGTACATGGGCGGCATCACGAGCTTCGTAAACTCTGCTTTCGCTGCGTTCAACACCCCGATCTTTGTTTGCCTGCTGTGCGGCTTCTTCTGGAAGAAGGTTCCGGCTATCGCTGCTAAGATCGTCATCCCGGTTCACGTTGTACTGTACTTCATTCTCCAGTTCGGTCTGCGCAACGTAATCCCGGCACTGAACAACATCCACTACCTGTACTTCACCGCGATCCTGTTCGTATTCGACATGCTGCTGATGTGGGTAATCGTTAAGATGCATCCGCGTGCAACCGATTTCGAGCTGAAGGACGTAGGCGCTGTAGATCTGACCCCGTGGAAGAACGGCAAGATCTGGGCTACCGTTACCCTGCTGATCATGGTTCTGGCTTATATCATCTTCTCTCCCCTTGGCTTCGGCAAGAGCGAGAAGACCACCTACCAGAACTACCTCGAGAATCAGACCACTGCTTCGGTTTCCGATTCTGTTCAGTAATGCAACTCAAAACGACCGTCGAAAGACGGTCGTTTTTTTATGCCTGTATTCAGTCTTTGGAGAGCGGTATTCCGGTGTATTCTTCAACCGACCGGGTTATCAATTCATTTACAGATATGCCATGTCTTTCAGCATACGCTTGGAGCATTTCTTTTTTTACCTTTGGAACACGAAAACCGATTCTATCATAATTCTGTCGATGAAATTCGTTTTTATATGCGATTTGGTCAAAAGCCATTTTCATCACCATCATTCCAATATATTACCTGTTCGGTTGATTCTATTGTAACGCCGTTAATGATTTTTTGCAAACCAATTTACGGTATTTATTCCGTAGGGCGGGGTGCCCTCACCCCGCCATTGTACACCGGTGCCTGTCGTTAAATCGGCGGGGTGAGGGCACCCCGCCCTACGGATATGGTTTCATGCGTGCCAAAATAGTTTTACCGCTATGCTCATTCTTAATTTGCGCGGAACCCCTATGCAAATCCGCAAAAACGTGCTATGCTAATACTAAGGCGAGAATGCCCGTACAAGGAGGAATCACCATGAAGGAACACTATAAGGGTATCGGCCATATTGCGATCTACACCGTAGATATGGACCAGAGCATTGCATTTTACGAGATGATCGGCGGCAGTGTATTCAAGCGCGACGGCGTAGAGACGCCGGAAGGCCTGAAGAAGCTGGCGCTCGTTGAATTCGGCGGCTTCCTGCTCGAGCTCATCGAGCCGCCCGCAGGCACGCTCGTGCCGTCCGGCGAGGGCAGCATCCCGCACTTTGCCGTTTACGTTGACGACCTCGACAAGACCGCGGCTGACCTCAAGGCGGCAGGCGTTATCAGCTTCACCGCACCGGAGAAGAAGGTGCTGCCGAATACCTTCGGCGGCCTGCAGAACTGGTTCTTCACCGGACCGTCCGGTGAGCAGATCGAGCTGCAGATTAAAAAACGAACACCTCCCGTCTGTATCGATGGGAGGTGTTTTTTTATGCAGCCCGCTCTACGGAAACTATTTAATTCGCTCCTAAAAAATGAAACCACCACACTAATTCTCAATTCTCCCTTATTCAGCCCGCAGGCGATAAAATGCTCCCAAC
>SCPN01000145.1_pt1 | contig 52846 bp, 44 predicted proteins | sample 6106831 | NCBI WGS metagenome assembly SCPN01 (sample SAMN10720447, study PRJNA508395) | human gut metagenome | isolation source: Participant 1, 0 month | reverse complement strand
ATCGTGATGCACTTCGTGCTATCCTTACCGAACCGAAGAACTCTATTATCAAGCAGTATGTCAAACTGTTTGAGATGGACGACATCAAGCTGACGAAGAAGTCTGTCTTCGAATATATCGTCGACAAGGCTGTGGAATACAAGCTCGGTGCCCGTGGTTTGCGCTCTATTGTGGAGACAATGGATGGATGCGATGTGAAACTCTCAGAGAGCAAAAAAGAGTATGAGGTGACGCTGGATTATGCGAAACATCAACTGGAAAAAGCGAATATGGCACGACTGCAAACCGCTTAAAATCAAGGTATAAGGCGGCTAAAAATGATTGTTTCTGTATTTTTCTTGAAAATATTAGTCAAGCATTTTGCTTGGTAATTACGAAGTTGTTTATAACTTTGTTTGGCTCTCTTGAAAAAGAGAGCTTACTTAAAGTTAAACCATGAACTGAATAAAACAACCTAAGTTAAGATGGCAGGGAAGATTAATTTAACAGATGAACTGAAAAAGTATTTCGGATTTAATAAGTTCAAGGGGAACCAGGAGACAATCATCCAGAATTTGCTCAGTGGTAAGGATACCTTTGTGCTGATGCCTACCGGCGGCGGGAAATCTTTATGCTATCAGCTACCTTCACTCTTGATGGAAGGTACGGCTATTGTTATTTCACCGCTTATTGCGTTGATGAAGAACCAGGTGGATGCCATGCGTAATTTCAGTGAAGAAGATGGTATTGCCCATTTTATCAACTCTTCATTGAATAAGGGTGCGATAGACCAAGTGAAGTCGGACATCCTTGCCGGAAAGACAAAATTGCTATATGTGGCGCCTGAGTCGTTGACAAAGGAAGAAAACGTAGAATTTTTGCGTTCAGTGAAGATTTCGTTCTATGCGGTAGATGAAGCTCACTGTATTTCCGAGTGGGGACATGATTTCCGGCCCGAATACCGGCGGATCCGCCCTATTATCAATGAAATAGGAAAAGCTCCGTTGATTGCGCTTACTGCAACGGCAACGCCGAAGGTGCAGCATGATATCCAGAAGAATCTGGGAATGGTAGACGCTCAAGTCTTCAAATCCTCGTTCAACCGCCCGAACCTATATTATGAGGTACGCGCGAAGACCGGCAATATCGACCGGGATATAATCAAGTTCATCAAGAACAATCCGGAAAAGTCAGGTATCATCTATTGCCTGAGCCGGAAAAGAGTGGAAGAACTTGCCGAAATCCTTCAGGCAAACGGAATCAATGCGCGTCCGTATCATGCGGGAATGGACTCGTTGACGAGAACCAAGAATCAGGATGACTTCCTGATGGAAAAGGTGGATGTCATAGTGGCTACTATCGCTTTCGGTATGGGGATAGACAAGCCCGATGTGCGCTTTTGTGATTCATTACGATATTCCGAAGAGTCTGGAAGGATATTACCAGGAGACAGGACGTGCCGGCAGAGATGGCGGTGAAGGTCAGTGCATAACCTTTTATACAAACAAAGACTTGCAGAAACTGGAGAAGTTCATGCAAGGAAAACCTGTGGCAGAGCAGGAAATTGGCAAGCAGCTTCTGTTGGAAACCGCTGCTTATGCCGAATCTTCCGTATGCCGACGCAAGACATTGCTACATTATTTCGGTGAAGAATACACGGAAGAGAATTGTGGAAATTGTGACAACTGTTTAAACCCTAAGAAACAAGTGGAGGCTCAAGAATTATTGTGTACCGTGATTGAAGCGATTATCGCGGTGAAAGAAAATTTTAAAGCAGATTATATAATAGACATACTACAAGGTAAAGAAACTTCGGAAGTACAGGCGCATTTGCATGAAGATCTCGAAGTATTCGGTTCCGGTATGGGCGAAGAAGACAAAACGTGGAATGCAGTGATTCGCCAGGCTCTTATAGCGGGTTACTTGAGCAAGGATGTTGAACACTACGGACTGCTGAAGGTGACGGAAGAAGGACACAAGTTCCTGAAGAAGCCTAAATCATTCAAGATTACCGAGGACAATGACTTTGAAGAGGTGGAGGAAGAAGCACCGGCACGCGGCGGTGGCTCTTGTGCGGTAGACCCGGCTCTCTATTCAATGTTGAAGGACCTGCGGAAGAAACTATCGAAGAAACTGGAAGTTCCGCCTTATGTGATTTTCCAAGATCCGTCTTTGGAAGCGATGGCTACTATCTATCCGGTGACTCTGGATGAACTGCAAAATATCCCCGGTGTAGGTGCCGGAAAGGCAAAACGCTACGGTGAAGAGTTCTGTAAGCTGATTAAGCGTCACTGCGAAGAGAATGAAATAGAGCGTCCTGAAGACTTGCGCGTACGTACCGTTGCCAATAAGTCGAAGATGAAAGTGGCTATTATTCAGGCTATTGACCGCAAGGTGGCGTTGGACGACATCGCTCTTTCCAAAGGTATAGAGTTCGGTGAATTGCTGGACGAAGTGGAAGCGATTGTGTATTCGGGAACCAAACTGAATATCGACTATTTCCTGGAAGAAATCATGGACGAAGACCATATGCTGGATATCTACGATTATTTCAAGGAATCTACGACCGATAAGATTGATGATGCGCTTGATGAATTGGGCGACGACTTCACGGAAGAAGAGGTTCGTCTGGTACGTATCAAGTTCATCTCGGAAATGGCTAATTAAAAAGCGAAAAAAATAGGCGTGCAGGTATGCTGTTTTGAATAAAAACTGTATATTTGCACGCAATAATTTTTAAACGCATAGCCCTATGTCATTTATTGCTGATAAGATTGTAATGGATGGGTTAACTTACGACGACGTATTGTTGATCCCCGCTTATTCTGAAGTTTTACCGCGTACTGTCGACCTCTCGACAAAGTTTTCAAGAAACATTGAGTTAAAAATTCCTTTTGTGACGGCTGCCATGGATACGGTTACCGAAGCGAAAATGGCTATTGCCATTGCTCGTGAAGGCGGTATCGGTGTGATTCACAAAAATATGTCTATTGAAGAACAGGCGAGACAGGTTGCCATTGTGAAGCGTGCCGAAAATGGTATGATTTATGACCCTGTAACGATTAAAAGAGGGTCTACTGTTAGCGATGCTTTAGCTATTATGGCCGAATACAAAATCGGAGGTATCCCCGTAGTGGATGATGAAGGTTATCTGGTAGGTATTGTAACTAACAGAGATTTGCGTTTCGAAAGAGATATGACTAAACATATCGACCTAGTCATGACACCGAAAGAAAGATTGGTGACTACAAACCAGTCGACCGACTTGGAATCTGCTGCACAGATTCTTCAGAAACATAAGATTGAGAAACTTCCGATTGTAGGAATGGACGGAAAGCTGATCGGTCTTGTTACTTATAAGGATATTACAAAAGCAAAAGATAAGCCGATGGCTTGCAAAGATGCCAAAGGACGTCTGCGTGTAGCTGCCGGTGTGGGTGTGACTGCCGATACACTGGAACGTATGCAGGCTTTGGTGGATGCAGGTGCGGATGCTATCGTTATTGATACGGCTCACGGACATTCTGCATTTGTTATCGAGAAACTGAAAGAAGCGAAGAAGCGCTTCCCGAATATTGATATTGTAGTAGGTAATATTGCTACCGGAGCAGCAGCGAAGGCGTTGGCGGAAGCAGGTGCGGATGCAGTGAAGGTAGGTATCGGACCGGGCTCTATCTGTACGACCCGTGTAGTTGCCGGTGTAGGTGTTCCCCAGTTGTCGGCTGTATATGAGGTAGCGAAAGCACTGAAAGGTACAGGCATTCCTTTGATTGCCGATGGTGGTTTGCGCTATTCGGGCGACGTGGTGAAGGCGTTGGCTGCCGGTGGATATTGCGTAATGATCGGATCGTTGGTTGCCGGGAACTGAAGAGTCTCCGGGTGATACTATCATCTTCAATGGCCGTAAATTCAAGTCCTATCGTGGTATGGGGTCTTTGGAAGCGATGGAGAACGGCTCGAAAGACCGTTACTTCCAGAGTGGGACAGCGGACGTGAAGAAGCTCGTTCCGGAAGGAATCGCTGCACGTGTTCCTTACAAAGGTACGCTTTTCGAAGTGGTTTATCAGTTGACAGGCGGTCTGCGTGCAGGTATGGGATACTGTGGCGCTGCTAATATTGAGAAACTTCATGACGCGAAGTTTACCCGTATTACCAATGCCGGTGTGATGGAAAGCCATCCGCACGACGTGACGATTACCAGTGAATCGCCTAATTATAGCCGTCCGGAATAACAAATATAAACGGTGAACTGTTAACTAACGGTGAACGGTGAACAAGCTGTGCCAATCAGCGTATGTTTGCTGTTCACCGTTTGTTGTTTATTACTCGTTGGTTGGGATACTTGTTATTGTTGTTTGGAAAAATAAGAATAGATGATGAAAAGAAGTCTGTTGTCAGGGTGTGTCTGTCTCTTCGCAATCTTGGTCTTTGCTCAGGAAGACCCTGTATTGATGCGTGTCAACGGGAGAGATATATCCCGTTCGGAGTTTGAATATTCGTATCGTCATAATGCGTTTGGCGCAGATGCCAATCTTTCTCCAAAGGAGTATGCGGCACTTTTCGTTCAATCCATGCAAAAGGTAGAAGCGGCAAAAGCTGTCGGGCTCGATACGACTTCCGCTTTTCGTGAACAACAGAAAGCTGCCCGCACTAAGTTGACGGATGCTTATCTGATAGATAAGTCGGTGATGGATAGCTGTGTCCGTGCCCGATATCAGAAAATGGGACTGCAAGCACGTAGCGGACAAGTGCAAGTCATGCAGATTTTTAAATATCTGCCGCAAACGATTACTTCCCGGCACTTGGAAGAACAGAAGTCCCGCATGGATTCTATCTACCGGATGATACAGAATCAGCCCGGACTGGATTTCGCCCGTCTGGTAGAGAAGTATTCGGATGATAAGCAAAGCCGTTGGATAGAAAGTTTGCAGACAACTACCGAATTTGAGAATGTGGCTTTCGCTCTGTCGAAGGGTGAAATATCCCAACCGTTCTTTACTCCTGCAGGAATCCATATCCTGAAAGTGATTGACCGGAAAGAGATGCCTGCCTATGAAGAAGTTGCCGATAGACTGACAGAACGTATGCGCCGCAGGGAGATACCGGATAAAGTTATCGGAAAAGTAGTGGAACGATTGAAAAAGGACTGGCAATATGCTCCGAATCAGGCGGGTATAGAAGAACTGTTATTGAAAGGCGGAACAGAACAGATTTTGTTTACCATTGACGGGCAACGTTATACGGGGAGTCTGTTCAAACGATTTGCCGCTTCGCATCCGCAGGCTGTAAAACGTCAGCTCGATGAATTTATAGCCAAGTCATTGTTGGATTATGAAAGCAGGAATATGGATAAAAAATATCCTGAAATCCGCTATGCTTTGCAGAAATCCGATGAAGAGTATCTCATAAAAGAGGTGACACGGCAAAAAGTAGACTTGCCCGCGATGAATGACCGTGCCGGGCTGGCAACTTATTTTAAGTTTCACTCATCGGATTATCGGTGGGATAGTCCGCGTTATAAAGGAGCCGTTCTTCATTGTGCCGACAAAAAGACCGCTAAGCAGGCGAAAAAAATATTGAAGAAACTGCCGGAAAATGAATGGGTGGATAAACTTCGGCAAGCTTTTAATGTGTCGGGGGTAGAAAAGATACAGATTGAGCAGGGAGTTTTTGCCGTCGGAGACAATAAATATGTAGATAAACTGGTTTTCAAGAAAGGTGGATTTGATCCTGTTGTGTCTTATCCTTTTACCATTGTGGCCGGTGGGAAACAGAAGGGGCCGGATGATTATCGGGAAGTGATAGAACAGGTGCGGAAGGATTATCGAACCTATCTCGACACGTACTGGACGCGGGAATTGAAGGAGTCCGGTAAGGTTGAAATAAACCAAGAGGTTTTAAAAACAGTTAATAATAACTGATGTAACCGATTATTCACTATCTTCGTACCTTAAATAAGTAGATTTCAGTTGCCAATGCGAATATTAGTCCTCTTACTGATTATCCTTTTTACTTGTGGGGCGTGCAAAGAACAGCGCGACCACAAAGGAAAGACTCCTTTGGTAGAGGTGGACGGTAACTTTTTATATAAAGAAGATTTGATGTCCGTACTTCCCGTCGGACTGTCAAAAGACGATAGCATTCTCTTCGCCGAGCATTATATTCGTAGCTGGGCTGAAGAGATTTTATTGTATGAAAAGGCTGCAAACAATATTCCCGATAATGTGGATGTGGACAAACTGGTGGAGAATTACCGCAAAGCGTTGATTATGCATACTTATCAGCAGGAGTTGATTAACCAGAAATTGGCGAAAGACATTCCCGAACAGGAGATTGCGGAGTATTACGAGAAAAACAAGGAACTGTTTAAGTTGGAAAGCCCGTTGATAAAAGGATTGTTTATTAAAGTGCCGCTGACGGCTCCCCAGTTGAATAATGTCCGCAGATGGTATAAGTCGGATAAACAGGATGCTGTGGAAAGTCTTGAGAAATATAGTTTGCAGAATGCGGTGAAATACGAATACTTCTATGACAAATGGGTGCCGGTGACAGATGTGCTGGACTTGATTCCGTTGAAAGTAGAAGCGCCGGAAGAATATGTGAACAAACACCGTCAGGTGGAACTGAAAGATACGGCATTTCATTATTTCTTGAATGTGAGCGATTATCGTGGAGCAGGAGAGGAAAAACCGTATGAGTTTGCCCGGGCGGAAGTGAAGGACTTGCTGGTCAATCAGAAACGGGTGAGTTTTATGGAACAAGTAAAGAGTGATCTGTATCAGCAGGCGGCAAGCAAGAAGAAGATTATATATAATTATTAAATACAAAGAATGAAGAAGTTTGTGAACTTTAGATTTGTTGTTACCCTTATCCTGGCAGTATTTGCTAATGTGGCAACTTATGCACAGGACAATGTGGTTGATGAAGTAGTTTGGGTAGTAGGTGACGAAGCTATTTTAAAATCAGATGTAGAAGAGGCACGTATGGATGCCTTGTATAACGGACGCAGATTCGACGGCGACCCTTATTGCGTGATTCCTGAAGAAATTGCCGTGCAGAAGCTGTTCTTGCACCAGGCAAAGCTGGATAGTATCGAAGTTTCCGAAGCGGAAATCATACAGCGTGTAGATATGATGACCAATATGTATATCCAGCAGATTGGTTCTAAAGAAAAGATGGAAGAATACTTCAATAAAACCGCGACACAGATTCGTGAGACATTGCGCGACAATGCACGTGACGGACTGACGGTGCAGAAGATGCAGCAGAAACTGGTTGGGGAAATCAAGGTGACTCCGGCAGAAGTACGCCGTTACTTCAAAGACCTTCCGCAAGACAGTATCCCGTACATCCCGACACAGGTGGAGGTGCAGATTATCACTCTGCAACCTAAAATTCCTATTGCGGAAATTGAAGATGTGAAGAAAAGGTTGCGTGACTATACCGACCGTGTGACGAAAGGGGAAATCGACTTCTCTACGTTGGCTCGTCTGTATTCCGAAGACAAAGCATCTGCCATCAAAGGTGGCGAGTGCGGATTCATGGGACGTGGTATGATGGACCCTTCTTATGCGAATGTGGCATTCAGCTTGCAGGATCCGAAGAAAGTTTCTAAGATTGTAGAGTCGGAATTCGGTTATCACATTATCCAGTTGATTGAAAAGCGTGGCGACCGCGTCAATACACGTCATATCCTGTTGCGTCCGAAAGTGTCGGAAAAAGAACTGACCGAAGCTTGTGCACGTCTGGACTCTATTGCAGATGATATCCGCGCTAATAAATTCACGTTCGACGAAGCGGCTGCCGTTATCTCACAAGATAAGGATACCCGCAACAACCACGGTATCATGGTGAACATCAACGAGAACTCCGGTGTCACGACTTCTAAGTTCCAGATGCAGGATCTTCCGCAGGATGTAGCTAAGGTGGTAGACAAGATGAATGTAGGCGAAATTTCAAAAGCCTTTACAATGATAAACGAGAAGGACGGAAAAGAAGTATGTGCTATCGTAAAGTTGAAAGCGAAAATCAACGGTCATAAAGCTACCATCGCAGAGGACTATCAGGACTTGAAAGAGATCGTGATGGATAAACGCCGTGAAGAGATGTTGCAGAAGTGGATTCTGAACAAGCAGAAAAACACATATGTACGCATCAACGAAAACTGGCAGAAGTGTGACTTCAAGTACCCGGGTTGGGTGAAGAAGGATTGATGTTTAACAGCTTGACTTTATATGCTGAAACAAAATAAGAAAGATAAACAACAAGACAGGCATAGATGGCTCCTTATAGGCTTTCTATGCCTGTTTGGTGTATGTCTTGTAGCGCAAGTAAGGCCTACGGGACAGAAACCTGCAACTAATAAGGGGACTTCAACGAAGCCGGCTGCGGATACGTCTAAAACGGCTCGGCCGCCACAGAAGCAGCCGGAGAATAAAAAGACGAAGGTTTATTTGCTCCATGCCGACGAAGGTCAGGCGGACAAGCTGGCCCGCCCTGATGTGCAAGTGCTGATTGGTAACGTGAAGATGCGCCACGACAGTATGTATATGTACTGTGACAGTGCCTTGATTTTCGAGAAAACCAACTCGGTGGAGGCTTTCAGTAATGTACGTATGGAGCAGGGAGACACCTTATTTATATATGGTGATTACCTTTACTATGACGGAATGACGCAGATTGCGCAGCTCCGTGAAAACGTGAAGATGATTAACCGCAATACGACCCTGCTGACAGACAGCTTGAACTACGATCGTCTCTATGACCTCGGGTATTACTTTGAAGGGGAACCTTAATGGATGAAGAGAACGTGCTGACTTCCGACTGGGGCGAATACAGCCCTGCCACGAAACAGTCAGTGTTCAACCACGATGTGAAACTCGTGAATCCCAAGTTTGTGCTGACTTCCGATACATTAAGGTATAATACGGAGAACAAAATAGCCGTTATCCTCGGTCCTTCGAACATTGTGAGTGATAATAACCACATCTACTCCGAACGTGGATTCTATAACACGTTGACCGAGCAAGCCGAACTGCTCGACCGTTCCATTCTGACCAACCAGGGAAAGAAACTGGTGGGCGACAGTCTGTTCTACGACCGTGTCGTCGGTTATGGTGAGGCGTTCGATAATGTGAAGATGACGGATACTATCAATAAGAATATGCTGACGGGCGATTACTGCTTCTATAATGAATTGACGGATTCTGCCTTTGCCACCAAGCGGGCGGTTGCCATTGATTATTCGCAGGGGGATAGTCTTTTTATGCATGGGGATACCTTGCAGGTGGTATCTTACAATCTGAATACCGACTCTTTGTTCCGTTTGATGAAGGCATATCATAAAGTGCGTATGTACCGTACCGATGTGCAGGGAGTATGCGACTCGCTGGTGTATAACTCGAAGGACTCCTGCATGACCATGTATACCGACCCGATTCTTTGGAATGACGGCCAGCAGCTACTGGGCGAGCAGATTAAGATTTATATGAATGACAGTACCATTGACTGGGCGCATATCATCAACCAGGCTTTGACGGTGGAAATGAAAGACTCCATCCATTATAACCAAGTGTCCGGCAAGGAGATGAAAGCCTATTTCATAGATGGCGATATGCGGCATATCGAGGTGGTTGGTAATGTACAGACTGCTTTTTATCCCGAAGAGAAGGACAGCACGATGACCGGATTCAATTGTCTGGAAGGCAGTGTGCTTCATCTTTACATGAAAGACAAGAAGATGGAGAAGGGACTGTTTATCGGCAAGTCCAACGGAACGATGTATCCGATGGATCAAATACCGCCCGACAAACTGCGTCTGCCTACTTTTGCCTGGTTCGACTATGTCCGTCCGCTGAATAAGGATGATATATTCAACTGGCGGAGCAAGCGGGAAGGGGAAACTCTGAAACCGACTACCGACCGGCGACCGAAAACAGAAAAGCGAAACTTAATTAATATGAAGTAGTATGGGAATGTTTAATTCGATGAGGAAACCTCGTGGCTTTAATCATCAATACATTTACGTGGATGAGCGCAAGGAAAAGCTCGCCAAGATGGAAGAGAACGCAAAACGCGACTTGGGCATGCTGCCGGAGAAAGAATTTAATCCGGAGGATATTCGTGGTAAGTTTATCGAAGGAACTACTCACCTGAAAAGAAGAAAAGCAAGTGGCCGCAAACCGGTCTCTTTCGGAATCATATTGGTTATCATTGCTTTCCTTTTGTATTTGTGGCATTATTTGGCAACGGGAAGCTGGAACTTTTAATTTTAACTGAATTATGAGCGATATTATTCATTTGTTACCTGATTCGGTAGCTAACCAGATTGCTGCCGGCGAAGTGATACAACGTCCGGCATCTGTTATCAAGGAGCTAGTGGAGAATGCGATTGATGCAGATGCGCAAAATATACATGTATTGGTGACTGATGCGGGGAAGACCAGCATTCAGGTTATCGATGATGGAAAGGGAATGTCCGAAACGGACGCCCGTCTTTCCTTCGAGCGTCATGCTACTTCCAAGATACGTGAAGCTGCCGATTTGTTTGCTCTGCGCACGATGGGATTTCGTGGAGAAGCCTTGGCTTCCATTGCCGCAGTGGCTCAGGTAGAACTGAAGACACGCCCGGAATCGGAGGAATTGGGAACGAAGCTGGTGATAGCAGGCTCTACGGTAGAGAGCCAGGAAGCTGTTTCCTGTTCAAAAGGAAGCAACTTCTCCGTAAAGAACCTGTTCTTTAATGTGCCCGCCCGTCGTAAATTCCTGAAAGCGAACTCAACCGAACTGAGTAATATCCTTGCTGAATTTGAACGTATCGCTCTTGTTCATCCGGAAGTCGCCTTTTCACTTTATAGCAATGATTCGGAGCTTTTCAATCTTCCGGTATCTCCATTGCGTCAGAGCATTATGGCTATTTTCGGTAAAAGCTCAATCAGCAGTTGCTTAATATAGAAGTGAACACTACCATGGTGAAAATCTCCGGATACGTAGCCAAACCGGAAACAGCCCGTAAGAAAGGCGCTCACCAGTATTTCTTCGTCAACGGGCGTTATATGCGCCATCCTTACTTCCATAAGGCAGTGATGGAGGCCTATGAACAGTTGATTCCCGCCGGCGAGCAGATTTCCTACTTTATCTATTTTGAGGTAGATCCGGCCAATATCGATGTGAATATTCACCCGACCAAGACCGAAATCAAGTTTGAGAATGAACAGGCCATCTGGCAGATACTTTCGGCATCGGTGAAAGAGTCGTTGGGTAAGTTCAGTGCTATCCCTTCCATTGATTTTGATACGGAAGATATGCCCGATATTCCGGCATTTGAACAGAAGACAACTTCCGAGCCTCCTAGAGTGCATTATAACTCGGATTATAATCCGTTCAAAGTTCCGACAGGCGGTAGCGGCGGTTCGTATAGCCGTTCAAAGGTGGAATGGGAGGATTTGTATGGCGGTCTGACGAAAGCCAGCAAGATGAATAATCCGATGCCGGAGCCTGAAATGGAATGGGAAGACTCTGTTGTCAGCGAAGAAACGTCCGTTATAGAAGAAAAAATGGAGACAATGCCTTCTATGGCTTCTTCTACTTTGTATGCCAGCGAACCTGTGATAGAAAAAGGAAACCAGCATTTGCAGTTCAAGGGACGGTTTATTCTGACTTCCGTAAAATCCGGGTTGATGCTTATCGACCAGCACCGGGCACATATACGGGTGCTTTTCGACCGGTATATGGTTCAGATTCAGCAGAAGCAAGGTGTGTCGCAAGGTGTTCTTTTCCCCGAAATATTGCAATTGCCCGCTTCGGAAGCTGCCGTGTTGCAAAGTATTATGGATGATTTGTCGGCAGTAGGTTTCGATTTGAGCAATCTGGGCGGCGGAAGTTATGCCATCAATGGCATTCCGTCCGGTATCGAAGGGCTGAATCCGGTCGAACTGGTGCGTAATATGCTACATACGGCAATGGAAAAAGGGAACGATGTCAAGGAAGAAATACAGAATATACTGGCACTGACATTGGCACGCGGCAGCAATCGTTTACGGACAAGTGCTGAGCAACGAAGAAATGGTCAGTCTTGTTGATAATCTTTCGCTTGTCCCTCACCGAATTACACTCCGGACGGGAAGGTTGTATTGACGACAATCAAGGAAGAAGATATCGAACGTTTATTCAAATAAAGCAAATAATTTCATCTTTTCCTAAAACCTTTTAGTTCAGTTCGTGTTATTTAATTAGTTCAACAATGAAAAAGATTTAAATAACCACTTAACTATTAGGTATATGAAAAAGATTCTGATGTTGCTGGCTTTTGCCGGCGTTGCGTCTGTCGCTTCTGCGCAGCAGACTATGACGGTAACTGAATACGAAGTGATTCAGGTACAAGATAAATATCAAGTAATAACCAACCCGTTCTGGAGCAACTGGTTCTTCTCTGTAGGGGGCGGTGCTCAGGTGCTGTATGGCAATAATGACCATATCGGCAAATTCAGAGACCGTGTTGCTCCTACATTCAACGTGTCTGTCGGCAAATGGCTAACTCCGGGCTTCGGACTGCGTATGCAGTACAGTGGTCTGCAAGCTAAAGGATTCACGATGAATGAAACTGCTGACTATGTAGTCGGTGGTCCGAGAGAAGACGGTTCTTACAAACAGAGATGGGATTACATGAATCTTCATGGTGATTTGATGATTAACCTGAACGCGCTTTTCGGTGGATACAATCCGAACCGTGTATATGAAATCATCCCTTATATCGGTGCCGGTTGGGCTCATTCTTACTCTCGTCCTCACACTGATGCCGCTACTTTCAATGCAGGTATCATCAACCGTTTCCGCTTGTCGAACGCTGTTGACTTGAACCTTGAATTGAGCGCAACAGGTCTGGAAGGTAAGTTTGACGGCGAACATGGTGGCAAACGTGATTATGACGGTATCCTCGGTGCAACTGTCGGTGTAACTTATTATTTCCCGACCCGCGGATTCCAACGTCCTGTACCGCAGATTATCTCTGAACTCGAACTGAACCAGATGCGTAACCAGATGAATGCAAATGGCAGCCGCCAATATGCAGTTGCAACAGCAGTTGGCTGATGCAAAACAGCCGGTTGAAGTAGAAGAAGAAACAGTAGTTATCACAGATCCTAATATCGCTCCGCGTACCGTATTCTTCAAGATTGGTTCTGACAAACTGTCTCCGCAGGAAGAGATGAACTTGTCTTATCTTGCCAGCCGCATTAAAGAATTCCCGGGCACTACCTATACCATCAACGGATATGCAGACTCTGCAACAGGTACTCCGGCTTTCAACCAGAAGTTGAGCTTGGAACGTGCACAGGTTGTTAAAGACCTGCTGGTAAAGAAGTATGGAATTCCTGCCGATAACTTGAAAGTTGCTGCCGGTGGTGGCGTCGATAAGTTCGGTCAACCGATTCTGAACCGTGTTGTACTGGTAGAAACAGCAAAATAATAAAGTGATTTCAGCATTCAGCGATTCTCTATAATCGCTTGCTGTAAAGGAAAAGCGGCTGAAAGCGAACCCTAAATGGATGGTTCTCGCTTTCAGCCGTCTTTTTTATATCTGTTATTAAGATTACTTTCCTTGATATTTTATTCCGTTTCAGTTTATCTGACAGGTTGATAATCTCTGGATTTTCCATAAAATCCTGGAGTCGGCACATATATCGGTTGGTTGGGAATGCCTATATTCTGGAGCTTTCCTTCCTTGCGGAGTCGGCGGATATGAATCATGGCTGTGGAGCGAACCATCCCCGTAATGCTTTGAAAGTCGGAGCGCTGCATAATCTGATGGTCGGTGAAATACTCTTTCAGACGCATATCTATCTCTATTTCCGATAATTTGGCAGAATGTATGACCCGCTTCATTTGCTTTATTTTTATAGTTCCGACAGATTGTTTCAATCTCTTGTCCGAGCGAAACTGTATCGCTTTCAATTTCACTTTCGAATTTTTGCGGGGAGTATCTGCGGAGATTTCTTCGGTAGCAGTCAGCGTGGGGTAGAAATAACCGATGCCATCCAGATGTACCTGTCTTCCTTCTCCCAGTTCTTCTCCCATTACTTGCGAGAGAGCGTCCAGTACAGCGGTCACATCTACTTCGTTCAGTGTGCATCGCGACTGGATTCTGCTTCTGAGTTCATCCGTATCTACCTGTCCGTTGGCAATGATGCGCGGATGGAATCTTTTCTTCTTGGGCTTGTCCGGTGATACCGGATTCTCGTACCAGTCAAATAATATAGCCATAGTTCCTTTCTTTTATAGATGTACTTCTGTTCTGTTTCTCTTATAGTTCCTTTGGGTTGTTCTTCCTTTAAATGCACCAGCTAATCTTAATCAGCTTATACGCTAATCTTGGTTAGCGTATAAGATAACACTAGATAGCCTATCGGATAACCTTAATTAGCCTTTATTATTTCTTATTGCAAAGATACAACACAAAGGCTTGCTAACCTAATAATAAAGGCTTTATTTCATAAATGCAATTAGTTAAGGACAAACTTGCAATCGGCTTGCAAACCGCTATCGGGTGGTTGTATATTTGGCATACGAAAACATTAAAATAACAACGAAATATGATGGAAAAAGTAACAAAATTGCTCTCTATGTTGATAAAGGTGTGGAGAATTGGAATGAAAAAAGAGACTGCTTTTGCAGAAGCGGAAACGAACGGGCTGAAAATGGCCGGGACAAAAAAAGTAGAAGCAGGACTGCCTGTCCCGGAAGAAATACAGCCGGAAGCAGTGGAACAATCGGAATCAGTGGAACAATCGGAGTGTTCTGAATTATCAGAGGTGTCGGGTTTGTCACTATCTAAACCGGATAGTAAGAAAACTGGCTCTACTTGCCTGACGGAGCAGGTGAACGCTTTTTTGCGTACCCAGTATGATTTCCGTTATAATCTCCTGACGGAAGAAACAGAATTCCGCCCGTTGGATGATACAGGTAAAGCAAGCGGTATTTTTCAACCGGTGGGCAAACGTGATTTGAACACCTTTTGTATGGAAGCTCATGCAAAGGGGATTAGTTGCTGGGATAAGGACGTGAGTCGCTATATTTACTCTACCCGTATTGCCGAATACCATCCTTTCCGGCTCTATATGGATGAATTACCCATTTGGGATGGCATTGATCGCATCACTCCCGTTGGCGTTGCGCGTCTCCGATTTGCCTCTGTGGGTGCGCGGCTTTCATACATGGCTTTTGGGAGTTGCCGCCCAATGGTCGGGAAAAACAGGGATTCATGCTAATAGTGTAGCTCCTATTCTCGTAAGTTCGGAACAGGGGCGGTTGAAGTCTACTTTCTGCAAGTCGTTGATGCCTGCGGCTTTGCAGCATTACTATATGGATAATTTGAAACTGACTTCGGAAGGGAAAGCAGAGCGACTTATGTCGGAGATGGGACTGATTAATCTTGATGAATTTGACAAATATGCTGCGGGTAAGATGCCTCTATTGAAAAATCTGATGCAAATGTCGAGCCTGCATATCTGCAAGGCGTATCAGAAAAACTATCGTGACTTGCCGCGTGTCGCTTCATTTATAGGTACTTCCAATCGCTATGATTTATTGACTGACCCTACGGGGAGCCGTCGTTATCTTTGCGTGGAAGTAATAAAACCTATTGATTGCGAGGGTATCGAACATGCGCAACTTTTTGCCCAACTGAAAGCTGAACTGGAGCAGGGTATTCCTTATTGGTTCACTAAAGAACAGGAACGCGAACTGCAACGGCACAACGTATCTTTTATCATGCTTGCCCTGCTGAGGATGTTTTTAACTGCTGTTTTCGCATAGCTTTGCCGGAAGAAGAATGCTTACAGTTGTCCGCCGCGGAGATATATAAAGAATTGAAGAAAATGAATTCAGCCGCATTAAGAGGTTTTAATCCGAACCAGTTTGCACAAGTATTGACGAAAATGGGAGTGGGGCGGAAGCATACGGAGTATGGCAATGTATATTCGGTGATACGTCGCTGATTGACTGAGCGGATCCTGTGAGGTAAGTGTTTCCATAAGGCTGAAAACGGCTGAATGCAATATCTTTTACTTTTGAGGTTTGCTTTCAGCCGGAATACCGATGGATAAGCCGTTTCAGAGTGGCTGAAACGGCTGGAAGCGAAAGAAGCCAAATAAATATCAGCTTTATCCATGCAGAGGAACTTTGTTTTAGCTTTGGGAATATAAAACGTATTTGTTGCAGCCCACTGGACTATTGCCGTCAGCTTTTTAACTGACATGGCATTGTCGAATTTTACAAAGAATGAGTCATTGAGACTTGTCTCCATCCAGTTTTTCAGTTCATCGCTATTGCTATAAAGTTCATCTTGCACTTTATCAATGCTGCATATTTTACCGTCTTCAGCTAAGGTTCGGAGTTTACTCCAAAAGCTCACTCCTACATCTGTTGGACAGAACGAGCGATGAGGAGTTACGAAGCAGTTGGAATCTATTATATATTTCATAGTCAAATAAAAAATGGAGATTTTATAATTTTGTGAAATGTGTCGCCTTTTAATCCGGTAAGCCGATAAGCATCCATGTGTAATAGCATATTTCTATGCAGTGCGTTATTGACATGAATAAGAAATGTACGGCTATTCTTTTTTATTGCGGATGGGTAGAAATTGCCACCTTTATTGTTCTCTATGTGTGCTATCGGTTCTTTTACCCAGGAATTGTATAACTGAAAAAATCTGGAACTACTAATCAATCCTAATTCCATAGCTCTCCTCGCTATAACAAAGCGACTGACTTTGAAACGTTTTGATAAAGTTGCATAATCTTCTCCGAGATTAGTCCAGACTTCTTTGAATAATAATTCCGGTACTAAGAAATTGGCGGCAACTTTATCACAGAACTTCTCTGTATCAGAAGAATGTTCTATGTCAATTTCACCAACTCCGGCGCTATATCCCGTTAGGATATGAGTAAACTCATGTATCAACGTAAACATTTGGGCTCCTTTAGCATCCTTGCTATTCACGAAGATGAATGGGGCATAATCATCTATTAGCGTGAAGCCACGACAAGCTTTTACCGGAATGGGACGAGAATTATTAAATCCAACGACACTGTTGTAACTAATGATGACGTCTTTGTCTTCCATCCTTTGGGTGATATATTTTAAGGCATCATCAATATTCTTATACTCAAAAGCCCAATTATGAGGAAGCTGTAATATGTCCCTTATCTTGTTGCAGACTTCCTGAATACTATTTTCCGAAGTGAAAATGCCTACGTAATTTACCTTGTCAAAATCCATCTTGCGTAGGTAATTGGAAAGCCAGTCTTGTCGTTCCTGCATTTCTATTATCGTGTCATAGACGTTTATATTTGCTCATCATACTAAATAGAAGAAATAAAACTTTTTACTGGAATTGCTCCATGGTGTTATTATATATTTTATATTTGTGATATTGAATCAAATACAAAATACTATGGGCGATTTGAATAGTGTATATCTGCTGCTTGGTATAGTGATACTTATCGTTTTGCTATGTCGGTTTGATGGTCGGTTTACGAAAGTAGAGAAAGAGCTTGATACAATAAAAAAACAGATGGATGCTCTTTTGAAAGGACAGGCGGAAATGGCTGCTGGTGATATAAAATCAAGTGAAGAGACGTCTGAGAAAGTTGTGGCAGAAGTCTTGCCAAAAGAAAAAACAGTTGAAGAAGAGTTGCTTGTTCAAGAACCAGGTATAGTAGTTGAGGCTGTAGTTGCTGATAGTTTGAAGGATGCTTCGGAAGATATCCAAGAAGATATTCTGGAAGAAATTATTGAAAATATTCCAGTTGGGGATACTACTCAGAAAGGCTCTGTCGTACCTTCGGTTACTATGACTCCGGTCGTTATGGCTCCAGCCGCTCCGAAGCCGAAGAAGCAGATAAATTACGAGAAGTTTATCGGTGAAAACCTTTTCGGAAAGCTTGGTATTCTTATATTTGTGATAGGGGTGGGCTTCTTTGTGAAGTACGCCATTGATAAGAACTGGATTAATGAGACTTTCCGTACTGTACTTGGTTTCCTGACGGGGGCAGCACTACTGTTTGTTGCCGAACGTTTACAGAAGAAATATCGTACATTCAGTTCATTGCTTGCTGGTGGTGCTTTTGCTGTGTTCTATCTTACAGTTGCTATTGCGTTCCATTATTATCATATCTTTTCGCAGACTGTGGCGTTTATCATTCTGATAGCTATTACTGTATTTATGTCTGTTCTCTCTGTGATATATGACAGGCGTGAGTTGGCTATTATTGCGCTTGTAGGCGGATTTTTAGCACCTTTCATTGTGAGTAGCGGAGAAGGTAGTTATCAAGTTCTGTTTACTTATGTGAGCATTTTGAATTTGGGAATGTTCGGACTTTCTATCTATAAAAAGTGGAGCGAACTTCCGATTATCTCCTTTGTCTTTACTTGCCTTATCATGGCTAGTTTCTTATTGTTGAACTATTCTTCCCGTTCTACAATCATATCAGGACATTTGTTGATGTTTGCCACCTTGTTCTATTTTATCTTTTTGCTTCCGGTATTCTCCATCCTTCGTGGAGAGAAGATACAGGCAATGAGCCGTGGACTGGTATTTGTCATCATCACTAATAATTTTGTCTATTTACTTTCGGGAATACTGTTCCTGCGAAACATGGGGCTGTCTTTCAAAGCAAGCGGGTTGTTAAGTCTGTTTATCGCTCTTGTTAATTTGGGATTGGTTCTTTGGCTGTGGAAAAGCAGGAAAGATTATAAATTCCTGGTGCATACTACCCTGGGACTTGTATTGACCTTTGTCTCCATCACCATTCCGATTCAACTGGATGGAAACTATATCACATTACTTTGGGCATCGGAAATGGTGTTACTGCTATGGCTTTATGTTCAATCAAAGATTAGAGTCTATGAATATGCGGCTAAAATACTGGTAGGACTTACCTTCGTTTCTTACTTAATGGATGTATATAGTGTGATGTTTGAACATCATTCTTTAAGTACTATTTTCTTGAACAGTTCATTTGCAACATCCTTGTTCGTAGGCTTGGCAACGGGAGCATTCGCCCTATTGATGGAATATTATCATCAATTCTTCTCCACAGCCCGCCGGTTGAAATACAGTTTTTGGAATCCCTTAATGCTTATCATTTCCGTAGCCATCCTGTATTATACATTTATGATGGAATTCAGTTTGTATTTTGAAGGAGCGACGCGAAGCGGAGCAATGTTCTTGTTTACTGCCTTTTCCATTTCGAGTGTTTGTTATACTTTCAGAAAACGATTCCCGATAACGAAACATCTCACTTCTTATATCTTGGCTATCGGGGCAAACGTACTTGTATATATCATAAATATATGGGGCGACCAGAGAATATGGACTTCTCCTCCTGTTGTACTACCATGGCTGACAGTTGCGTTCGTAATAGCGAATTTGTATTATGTAGCACGCTTGTACTATACAACCATCGGCATAAAGCCCCGATTTACCATATATATCAATATCCTTGCCACACTCATTTGGGTGACAATGGTACGCTCTTTCCTTTGGCAAGTGGGAGTAGACGAATTTAGTGCCGGACTATCGCTTTCATTGAGCATCGCCGGTTTCGTCCAAATGGGATTAGGAATGCGTCTGCATCAAAAAGTACTCCGCATGGTGAGCCTTGCGACTTTCGGAATAGTCCTACTCAAACTCGTCTTTGACGATTTATGGGCTATGCCAACCATCGGCAAGATTATCGTATTCATCATTTTAGGACTGATATTACTGATACTTTCATTCCTCTATCAGAAACTAAAGGATGTGTTGTTCAAGAATGACGAGGAAGAAATAAACTAAATCTTTGAAAAATATCCGATAAGAAAGGCTGCCTGTTCTACAAAAGAAGGGCAGCCTTTACCTTATAATTATGTTTATTTCCAGACGAAATGTTTTACTCTTGCGAGAAACGTTTCACCTGCTCTTCGATTAATTCCTTATCATCGAAATAATTAATCTTCATCGCCTTCTTCACATCAGCCAAAGTCTCGGCAGCCGCAGCTCTTGCCACTTCGCAGCCTTGCTGAAGCATCTCGTAGATAGCGGGAATATCCTTGCTGAACTCTTTGCGACGATTGCGAATCGGTTCCAAAGTCTCCTGCATGATAGAATTCAGGAAACGTTTTACTTTTACGTCACCTAGTCCGCCGCGTTGGTAATGAGCTTTCAACTCTTCCAGATTCGGGTAGTCCGGCAAGAAGCGTTCGAAATGTTCGGGACGGCAGAAAGCGTCGAGATAAGTAAATACCGTATTACCTTCAATTTTTCCCGGGTCCTGCACGCGGAGATGTCCTGGGTCGGTGTACATACTCATGATTTTCTTCTGAATCTCTTCCGGTTCTTCCGATAGATAGATACAGTTGCCGAATGATTTGCTCATCTTCGCCTTACCGTCAGTTCCCGGCAGACGCAGGCAAAGCCGCATTGTCCGGCAACAGGATTTCCGGCTCTACCAAAGTTTCACCATATATATAGTTGAATCGGCGGACGATTTCGCGTGCCTGTTCGAGCATCGGCTCCTGGTCTTCACCGACGGGGACAGTCGTTGCACGGAAAGCCGTGATATCCGCAGCCTGGCTGATAGGATAAGTGAAAAACCCTACGGGGATACTCGCTTCAAAGTTACGCATTTGGATTTCCGCTTTCACAGTCGGGTTACGTTGCAGGCGTGACACGCTGACAAGGTCCATAAAGTAGAAACTGAGTTCGCACAGTTCCGGGATTTGCGACTGGATGAAGATGGTAGCTTTGGACGGGTCGATGCCGCAAGCCAAATAATCAAGGGCAACCTCGATTACATTCTGACGTACCTTTTCAGGATTGTCTATATTGTCGGTCAATGCCTGTGAGTCGGCGATGAAGATAAACATCTTACTATAATCACCTGCGTTTTGCAAGTCAACTCTGCGTTTCAACGAACCTACATAATGTCCGATATGAAGTCTGCCGGTAGGGCGGTCTCCCGTCAATATGATTTTTTCTTTTCCCATTGTTATTACCTTATTAATATAGATTTAGCGACAAAGATACAGATAAAAACTGAAAGATGCATCAAAATGAAGTCACTTCACTGTAAAAAAGTGAACGTTTCTTTTTGCTATTTGCAAAATATGTCGTTACTTTGCACAAATTTTGAAATAGACAATGAATCAACAAGAAATCAGAAGTAAGTATTATCTACATTCGGATGTTTTGCACCCGGAAACGACAGGCTTCTTCTTTTTTCTCCAAAAACGATATTTTAGTTCTTTGGTAATGCGTTAATCCTTTTTTGAGGGTAACGCATTTTTTTTATGGACGAACTTAGAAATAAAACTTATTATAACAACAAAAGAAATGGAAAAGGAAATCAAGAAAGTTCTCGTTTTGGGCTCTGGAGCACTCAAAATCGGACAAGCCGGGGAGTTCGACTACTCAGGCTCACAAGCACTGAAAGCTTTGAAGAAGAAGGTATCAGCTCAGTATTGGTAAACCCGAACATCGCAACCATTCAGACTTCTGAAGGGATTGCCGATAAAGTGTATTTCCTTCCCGTAAACACTTATTTTGTAGAAGAAATTATCAAGAAAGAACGTCCGGACGGTATCCTGCTGGCATTCGGCGGACAAACAGCGTTGAACTGCGGCGCTGAACTCTACACACAAGGTATTCTTGATAAATACGGAGTGAAGGTACTTGGTACATCGGTAGAAGCTATCATGTATACGGAAGACCGCGACCTGTTCGTGAAGAAGCTGGACGAAATTGAAATGAAGACTCCGGTGAGCCAGGCGGTAGAAAGCATGGAAGATGCGATTGCCGCTGCCCGCAAGATCGGTTATCCGGTAATGGTACGTTCGGCTTACGCATTGGGTGGTCTTGGTAGCGGTATCTGCGCTAACGAGGAAGAATTCCTGAAACTGGCCGAAAGCTCTTTCGCATTCTCTAAACAAATCCTTGTGGAAGAATCTCTGAAAGGATGGAAAGAAATCGAATTTGAAGTTATCCGCGACGCTAACGACCACTGCTTCACTGTGGCCAGTATGGAAAACTTCGACCCGCTGGGCATCCACACTGGTGAGTCTATCGTTGTTGCTCCTACTTGCTCGCTGGACGACAAGGAACTGAAAATGTTGCAGGAGCTCTCTACAAAATGTATCCGCCACTTGGGTATCGTAGGTGAATGTAACATCCAGTATGCATTCAACTCTGATACGGATGATTACCGCGTGATTGAAGTGAACGCCCGTCTGAGACCGTTCTTCTGCTTTGGCTTCCAAGGCTACCGGTTATCCGCTGGCATTCGTTGCCGCTAAGATTGCGTTGGGGTACTCACTCGACCAGATTGGAGAGATGGGAACGCCGAACTCTGCTTATGTTGCTCCGCAACTTGACTATTATATCTGTAAGATTCCCCGTTGGGACTTGACAAAATTTGCCGGTGTTTCCCGTGAAATCGGTTCAAGCATGAAGTCGGTAGGTGAAATCATGTCTATCGGCCGTTCTTTTGAAGAAATTATTCAGAAAGGTCTGCGTATGATTGGTCAGGGTATGCACGGTTTCGTTGGCAACGATGAACTGCACTTCGATGACCTTGACAAGGAACTTTCCCGTCCGACCGACTTGCGTGTGTTTGCCATCGCGCAGGCTATGGAAAAAGGATATAGCATCGACCGTATTCACGAACTGACCAAAATTGACCCTTGGTTCCTCGGCAAACTGAAGAATATCGTTGATTATAAAGCTAAATTATCTACCTATAATAAGGTGGAAGATATCCCGGCTGACGTAATGCGTGAAGCTAAAGTTTTAGGTTTCTCTGACTTCCAGATTGCACGCTTCGTGCTGAATCCGACCGGAAATATGGAGAAAGAAAATCTGGCAGTACGCGCTCACCGTAAATCTATGGGTATCCTTCCGGCCGTAAAACGCATCAATACCGTTGCTTCCGAACATCCGGAACTGACTAACTATCTGTATATGACATATGCGGTGGAAGGTTATGATGTGAACTATTATAAGAATGAAATCAGTAGTCGTACTGGGTTCGGGCGCTTACCGCATCGGTAGCTCTGTAGAATTTGACTGGTGCTCGGTGAATGCTGTGCAGACTGCCCGCAAACTGGGTTACAAATCTATCATGATTAACTACAACCCCGAAACGGTTTCTACTGACTATGATATGTGCGACCGTCTGTACTTCGACGAACTTTCGTTCGAACGTGTACTCGACGTAATCGACCTTGAACAGCCTCGCGGCGTAATCGTCTCTGTTGGCGGACAAATCCCGAACAACTTGGCTATGAAGCTTTACCGCCAGTCGGTGCCTGTATTGGGTACTTCTCCGATTTCCATCGACCGCGCCGAAAACCGTAACAAGTTCTCTGCAATGCTCGACCAACTGGGTATCGACCAGCCGGCTGCAGGAGTTGACCAGTCTTGAAGATGTGAAAGGCTTCGTGGAGAAAGTTGGCTATCCGGTATTGGTTCGTCCTTCTTACGTTCTTTCGGGAGCTGCAATGAACGTTTGCTACGATGACGAAGAACTGGAGAACTTCCTGAAGATGGCTGCCGAAGTTTCCAAGGAATATCCGGTGGTTGTTTCTCAGTTCCTCGAAAACACGAAAGAAATCGAGTTCGATGCTGTTGCCCAGAACGGTGAAGTGGTAGAATATGCGATCTCCACACGTGGAATTTGCCGGTGTCCACTCCGGTGACGCTACACTGGTATTCCCGGCTCAGAAGATTTACTTCGCAACTGCACGCCGCATCAAGAAGATCAGCCGCCAGATTGCAAAAGAGCTCAATATCTCCGGTCCGTTCAATATCCAGTTCCTGGCCCGTAACAATGAAGTGAAGGTAATCGAATGTAATCTGCGTGCTTCCCGTAGCTTCCCGTTTGTTTCAAAGTGCTGAAACGCAACTTTATCGAAACGGCTACCCGTATCATGCTCGATGCTCCATATTCACGTCCGGACAAATCGGCATTCGACATCGACTGGATTGGTGTAAAGCTTCCCAGTTCTCCTTCTCCCGTCTGCACAAGGCCGACCCGGTATTGGGCGTAGATATGTCTTCTACGGGTGAGGTCGGCTGTATCGGCGACGACTTCTCGGAAGCATTGTTGAATGCAATGATTGCCACAGGCTTCAAGATTCCTGAAAGAGCGGTAATGTTCTCTTCGGGTGCGATGAAGTCGAAAGTAGATTTGCTGGACGCAAGCCGTATGCTGTTTGCTAAAGGATACAAAGTATATGCGACTGCCGGAACTGCCGCTTTCCTGAATGCTCATGGTGTAGACACGACTCCGGTTTACTGGCCGGATGAAAAACCGGATGCAGAGAACAACGTGATGAAGATGATTGCCGACCATAAATTCGATTTGATTGTCAACATTCCGAAGAATCACAGTAAACGCGAATTGACAAACGGTTACCGCATCCGTCGTGGCGCAATCGACCATAACATTCCTTTGATTACAAATGCCCGTCTGGCAAGTGCCTTTATCGAAGCATTCTGTGAACTAAAACTGAATGATATTCAGATTAAGAGCTGGCAGGAATATAAATAAGCTGCTTTAGCTGTTTATCTCAAGATAAGAAAAACTCCCTCTTTGGAATGCCGAAGAGGGAGTTCTTTTTTGGGGTGCTTTCTTCTTTTTGATTTGCTTGCTATTGTTTGCTTATACGATAATTGTATACTTTCAGGTTTTCTATCCGGCTATTAAAATTCCCGGCTTTTTCCAGTGGGAAAACCAATGTGCGAATATAATTCATAGAGTCTTTTCCTGCGTTGAAGTAGAGCTTCTGCATATTCATTTCTTCGATAACTTTTCCGTTTACTCTGAGTGTGGTGCTACGGCTGTCACCTTCAATCTGGATCGAAGCTTTCTCTCCCGGATTCACTTTATATGGGAAAGTGTTCAAATAACCATCGCGTGCAAAACCCATCATGCCGCGAATCGGGTCTGTCAGGTAGAATACGGCATTGGGCGAACGGAATAATTCTGTTCCGCTTTTCTCCTGTGCTCCGGTAATATCAAAGCAGACTGTATAATTGTAGCCGATTTCAGGATAATCGGAAGTGCTGCCGGGGGCGACAGTGGAGCGTTCATAAACCAATGCGGGGCTCTTGCCGATTTTTCCCGACTGGTTGACTCCGGGTGCTTCGCTGATAGCAGCACGCTTTTCGTTGTATGTTTCGTAAGGCAGGCTGGTTTCTTTACCTGTCCACATTTTCACGGCAAGGGTTTGCAGGGCGGGGAATACACGGTGATGAATGTCTTTCACGGAAATTCCGTTGCCTACATGGTCGTTCCAGACGGCAAACATGCCACCGAGGATGGCAGGATGCTTTTCCTCGAATACGGCTTTGCCGATATGTGCGGGTGTCCATTTGTTATATAGGAATGATTCGTTGAGGTAATCGTAGTAATATCCGGCTATAGGAACCAGGTAAACCATTCCGTCAGGGATACTGATGAGTTGATAACCGTCCTTTATCATAGTTGCCGGGTCGGCATATCCATTGTACCAGGCGTTCATGATGACATCCGTTGATTTGACAGGTGTGTCGCCTTTGGCATGAGTGAGCGCGCCCCATATTACAGCTTGCTTGCCGAAGCTCTCTACCAGGCGGATATAATGGTCGGTGAAAGCCCGGAACTTTTCTACCACGTCTTTCTTTGCATTTGAGTATTCGTCAGTGCCGATGTGTACGCGTTTGCCGACAAATACGGGATTGTCTCCTTCCAGATATTCCTTGAACAGCGCGTCTACAAATTCATAGGTTTCCGGCTTGAACAGGTCGAGATGATCCATGCCATATTCTTTGCTGCCGATTTCCGGTTTGTAGTGGGCAAATGCGAGTGAGTGTGCGGGAATATCTATTTCCGGTATGATTTCTACAAAGTTGGCTGCCGCCTGTTTCTGGAAATCAATAAATTCTTTTTTGGAATAAGAACCGTCACGGGCAGTCACTCCCGGGTAAGTGTCCGATTCCAGGCGGAAAGCAGCGTATGTCTTATCCCAGTTATGCTCGAAATATTGTTTGAATCCGTTGTCGTTCAGATGGACTTGCAAGGTATTCATCTTATAATAAGCCATGATTTTCGCCAAATCCTGCAGATAAGACATCGGGATAAATTTCCGGCCGCAGTCTATCATGAATCCCCGGATGGGATAGTCGGGATAATCGCGGATGGTTCCTTTAGGAAGCTGGTGCCCGCTGGTCTGTTCCGCTATCTGCAGAAGGGTGCGTGTACTCCAGTAAAGTCCGGTCGGAGTCGGGGCGGAGAGTGTCACGCGGTCGGCTATTTGGATGGCATAACCTTCTTTTCCCAGCTTTTTGTCGGCCGACAGGGATAGGACGAAATCTCCGGCTTTGGCCTTGCCTTCTGTCACGCTCAATGTCTGTCCGAACATCTGTCGATAGTCATCGGCGAACAGTCGGGCTATTCTCAGCAGTTCGGGATTGGAGGAAGTGCAGACGATTTTCGTATCTGTTCCAGGGATGAAGTTGCCATCCTTTCCTGTCCATTGTTTCAATTCGGGGATAACGAACGGTTTCGGATTAACGGCGGCGTGGGATAAATTCCCGGTCAAACAAAAGATTGTTAATAAGAATAGCACTTTTAGGGGGATCAGTGTGTGTCTCATAAGGGGGCTTTTTTGTTATTAATGAATGATTAAAGTTAATTATGCGGTGAAAGTAAGGATAATTCAGCTATTCATCAGTAAGAGAAGCGAATTATTTTTTATTTTTGTTTCTTGAAAAGATAAAATCAGATTTAAGCATGTTAGTACTTCTATCCTGTGCCAAGACAATGAGTGGGACTTCAAAGGTGAAAACTCCTTTGAGTACAATTCCGCGTTTTCAAAAAGAAGCGTCTGAAGTTGCCTTGCAGATGTCGCAGTTTTCGGTGGACGAGTTGGAACGTCTGTTGCGTGTAAATGCTAAGATAGCTGTGGAGAATTATAAGCGTTATCAGGTCTTTCATGCCGAGGGTACACCGGAACTGCCTGCTTTGCTGGCTTATACCGGGATAGTGTTTAAGCGTCTGAATGCCAAAGATTTCTCTAATGAGGAATTTGAGTATGCGCAGGAGCATCTGCGGCTGACTTCTTTCTGTTACGGATTGTTGAGGCCGTTGGACACCATCCGTTCCTATCGTTTGGAGGGCGATGTCGTGTTGCCGGAATTGGGGAATCAAACCATGTTCTCTTATTGGCGGTCGCGTTTGACGGATATGTTCATCGAAGATATAAAGAAAGCGGGCGGAATACTTTGTAATCTGGCTAGTGACGAAATGAAAAGCCTGTTCGACTGGAAGCGGGTGGAGAAAGAAATACGTGTCATAACTCCCGAATTTCAGGTATGGAAGAATGGAAAGCTGGCTTCGATAGTTATCTATATAAAGATGTCCCGCGGTGAGATGACGCGCTTTATCCTGAAAAACAGGATTGAGAATCCGGAAGAACTGAAAAGTTTCTCTTGGGAAGGATTCGAGTTCAACGCATCCCTTTCGGATGAAAAGAAGTTTGTATTTACGAATGGCAAAGAGGTATAAAGTATGACGGAAATAGAGAAGATGCGCAGCAGCCAGTTGGCGGATATGTCCGTGCCGGAGTTGCAGGTGAGTTTTGAACATGCGAAGAAGTTGCTGGCGGGAATCCGGTACGCGTCATTCGCAAGCAGATGGTTTGATGTCTGACCGGGAAAGATTGTTTCTCTGATTTGATAAATCGAAAGTTACACGAAAAAAAAGTTTTTCCTTTATCTGTTGATAATCAGTATGTTTGTTAATTGGGTGAAAATTTTATTGAAAAATAATATGGGAAATGTTTGCAGGTTTCAAAAAAAGCCGTACCTTTGCATCGCTTTTGAAACGGAAGTGTAAGGGCGTTTAGCTCAGCTGGTTCAGAGCATCTGCCTTACAAGCAGAGGGTCGGTTCGAATCCGTCAACGCCCACACAAAAACGAAAAACACTTCCGGCTCATTAACAAGGGCGTTTAGCTCAGCTGGTTCAGAGCAGCATCTGCCTTACAAGCAGAGGGTCGGCGGTTCGAATCCGTCAACGCCCACTACAAAAGGGAAGTCTTACGAAGAAATTCGTGAGACTTTTTTTATTTCTTACCTCTTTTATACAAACTTTCTTTATCCTTTTGCCTTATAACTCAGGAAAAAGAGTTAATTTTGCAGTCTGATAATTATCTAAGAAAACGTGGAACTTGATGTATTAACGGCCATATCTCCGATTGATGGTCGATATAGAGGCAAAACTAAAGCTTTGGCAGCTTATTTCTCTGAATTTGCACTGATTAAATACCGTGTACAGGTAGAGGTGGAATACTTTATCACCTTGTGCGAACTTCCTTTGCCGCAACTAAAAGGAGTCGATAGCAGCGTGTTTGAAACTTTGCGGAACATCTACCGTAACTTCTCTGAAGCAGACGCACAGCGCATTAAAGATATCGAGAGTGTGACTAACCACGATGTGAAAGCCGTAGAATACTTCCTGAAAGAAGAATTTGACAAGATGGGCGGAATGGATGACTATAAGGAATTCATCCACTTCGGACTGACTTCACAGGATATCAACAATACGTCTGTCCCTCTTTCTGTCAAAGAAGCATTGGAACAAGTGTATTATCCGCTGATTGAAGAACTGATTGCACAGTTGAAAGCGTATGCGACAGACTGGGCTGATATCCCGATGCTTGCCAAGACTCACGGTCAGCCGGCTTCTCCTACCCGTCTGGGCAAAGAAGTGATGGTATTCGTTTACCGTCTGGAACGCCAGTTGGCAATGTTGAAGGCTTGTCCGATTACTGCCAAGTTTGGTGGTGCTACCGGAAATTATAATGCGCATCATGTAGCATATCCCCAGTATGACTGGAAACAATTCGGCAACCGCTTTGTTGCAGAAAAACTGGGACTGGAACGCGAAGAGTATACAACGCAGATCTCGAACTATGATAATCTCTCCGCTGTTTTTGATGCAATGAAGCGTATCAATACCATTATGGTGGATATGAACCGTGACTTCTGGCAGTACATCTCCATGGAGTACTTCAAACAGAAAATCAAAGCCGGAGAAGTAGGCTCAAGTGCCATGCCGCACAAAGTGAACCCGATTGACTTTGAGAATGCGGAAGGTAACCTGGGCATCGCAACCTCTATTCTGGAACATCTGGCTGTGAAACTTCCGGTTTCCCGTTTGCAGCGTGACTTGACCGACTCTACCGTTCTGCGTAACGTAGGCGTACCTTTTGGTCATATCGTGATTGCCATTCAGAGTTCCTTGAAGGGATTGCGCAAGCTATTGCTGAATGAATCGGCTATTTACCGTGATTTGGATAATTGCTGGAGCGTGGTAGCTGAGGCTATTCAGACAATCCTGCGCCGTGAGGCTTATCCGCATCCGTATGAAGCTTTGAAAGCTTTGACCCGGACCAATCAGGCGATTACAGAAAGTTCTATCAAGGAATTTATTGAAGAGCTGAATGTAAGCGAAGATATTAAAAAAGAGTTAAGAGCGATTACTCCGCATACTTATACGGGGCTTTAATTGTTTACTTATACAATAAACGTGTTTTTTAAATAGGCCGTGAGGCCAAAGTCTAATTTTATTCGAATAAAAAAATGAGCACAGAAAACGAAGAATGGCGCGAAAATTCTTTCAATGAAGAGAATTCAGGTGCCGGCCGTGATGGTAACAGGTCTTACAACAGAGAAGGTGGAGAACGTCCGTATCGTCCTTCTTACAACCGTGAAGGCGGGGATCGTCCGTATCGCCCGCGATTTAATACCAATAATGAAGGTGGCGAGCGCCCGCAGCGTTCTTATGGCGACCGCGCTTATGGCGACCGTCCTCAACGCCCTCGCTTCAACAGCGAAGGTGGTGACCGCCCGTATCGTCCTCGCTTTAATAGCAACAATGAAGGTGGTGAGCGTCCGCAGCGTTCTTACAACCGCGAAGGTGGCTCTTATGGCGACCGCCCTCAACGTCCTTCTTACAATCGTGAAGGTGGTTCGTATGGCGACCGTCCACAACGTCCCGTTTCAATAGCGAAGGTGGCTCTTATGGCGACCGTCCTCAGCGTCCTTCTTACAACCGTGAAGGCGGTGACCGTCCGTACCGTCCCCGCTTTAATAGCGAAGGTGGCGATCGTCCTCAGCGTCCTTCTTACAACCGCGAAGGTGGTGACCGCCCGTACCGTCCCCGTTTCAATAATGGTGAAGGTGGCGGCTATCGTAGCAACAACGGTGGTGGCGGCTATCGTCCGAGATACAACAACGACCGTCAGGGCGGATACCGTCCTCGTCCGCGTACCGGTGATTATGATCCGAATGCTAAGTATAGCATAAAGAAACAAATCGAGTACAAGGAGCAGTTTGTTGATCCGAACGAACCGATCCGTCTGAATAAGTTCCTGGCTAACGCAGGTGTTTGCTCACGTCGTGAGGCTGACGAATTTATCACAGCAGGTGTGGTTTCTGTAAACGGTGAGGTAGTTACTGAATTGGGTACGAAAATCAAACGCTCGGATGTGGTGAAGTTCCACGAAGAACCGGTCAGCATCGAACGTAAGGTGTATGTACTGCTGAACAAGCCGAAAGATACTGTTACCACATCGGATGATCCGCAGGAACGCCGTACGGTAATGGATTTGGTAAAAGGCGCTTGCAACGAACGTATTTATCCGGTAGGACGTCTTGACCGTAACACGACCGGTGTACTGTTACTGACGAACGACGGTGATTTGGCTTCCAAGCTGACACACCCGAAATTCTTGAAGAAGAAAATTTATCATGTTCATCTGGACAAGAATCTGGCTAAAGCGGATATGGAGCAGATTGCAGCCGGTATCCAGTTGGAAGACGGTGAAATCCATGCAGACGCTATCAGCTATACGGATGATTTCAAGAAAGACCAGGTAGGTATCGAAATCCACTCCGGCAAGAACCGTATCGTTCGCCGTATTTTCGAATCACTGGGTTATAAAGTAGTAAAACTCGACCGTGTATTCTTCGCCGGGCTGACCAAGAAAGGTCTGCGTCGCGGAGACTGGCGTTACCTGTCGGAAGCAGAAGTAAACTACCTCCGCATGGGGTCGTTTGAATAATAAGTTAATAAATAACAACGACTGAGAGGACGGGGAAGGAAAGCAGGAAGAAATGAATCTTGCGTTTTAAACCTCGTCTTCTTGTAAAAAGAATAAGTTAAATGGAAAGATTGGTAGAACAAAAATTGTTGATCTGTTGAAGCGTACGGACATCGGCGCTATGGTCAATGTGAAAGGATGGGTTCGCACCCGCAGAGGTAGCAAACAAGTAAACTTTATCGCACTGAATGACGGTTCTACAATAAATAATTTGCAGGTCGTAGTAGATTTGGCTAATTTCGACGAAGAGATGCTGAAACAGATTACCACTGGTGCTTGTATCAGCGTGAACGGTGAAATGGTGGAATCTGTAGGCTCCGGCCAAAAGGTGGAAGTGCAGGCTCGCGAAATTGAGGTGCTGGGTACTTGCGATAATACATACCCGTTGCAGAAGAAAGGTCATTCTATGGAATTTTTGCGTGAGATTGCTCATTTGCGTCCGCGTAACAATACGTTTGGCGCAGTATTCCGTATCCGTCACAACATGGCGATTGCTATCCACAAGTTTTTCCATGACAGAGGCTTCTTCTATTTCCATACGCCGATCATTACAGCTTCGGACTGTGAGGGTGCCGGACAGATGTTCCAGGTGACTACCATGAACCTGTATGACTTGAAGAAAGACGAGAAAGGTTCCATTTCTTATGACGACGACTTCTTCGGCAAGCAGGCGAGTCTGACCGTTTCCGGTCAGTTGGAAGGTGAGCTGGCTGCCACTGCTTTGGGAGCTATCTACACATTCGGTCCTACGTTCCGTGCCGAAAACTCCAATACTCCCCGCCACTTGGCAGAGTTCTGGATGATTGAGCCGGAAGTTGCCTTCAACGATATTGCGGACAATATGGATTTGGCTGAAGAGTTCATTAAGTATTGTGTGAAATGGGCGTTGGATAACTGTGCGGACGACGTGAAGTTCTTGAACGATATGTTCGATAAGGGACTGATTGAACGTCTGCAAGGTGTATTGAAAGATGATTTCGTTCGTCTGCCTTATACAGACGGTATCAAGATTCTGGAAGAGGCCGTAGCGAAAGGACACAAGTTCGAGTTCCCGGTTTACTGGGGCGTCGATCTGGCTTCCGAGCACGAACGTTATCTGGTGGAAGAACACTTCAAGCGTCCGGTGATCCTGACAGACTATCCGAAAGAAATCAAGGCTTTCTATATGAAGCAGAACGAGGATGGTAAGACGGTACGTGCGATGGATGTTCTTTTCCCGAAAATCGGTGAAATCATTGGCGGTTCCGAACGTGAATCGGATTATAATAAGTTGATGACCCGTATCGAAGAGATGCATATCCCGATGAAGGATATGTGGTGGTATCTGGATACCCGCAAGTTCGGTACTTGTCCTCACTCCGGTTTCGGACTCGGTTTCGAACGCTTGTTACTTTTCGTAACAGGTATGGCGAACATCCGTGACGTGATACCGTTCCCGCGTACACCGAGAAATGCTGATTTCTAATATTTCGGTATATTTATGTAAGGCTCGCATAATCTTTTGGTTATGCGAGTTTTTTTATGCGCTTCATGGTTCTATTCTCAAAATAAATATTTATATTTGGAGATACGCATTCGAGAGTGTTAACTAAAATAATACGACAATGAAAAAGCTCTATTTCTTTACCATGCTTTCAATAATGTTGTTGGCGGTAACAGGTGCGACGGCCCAGAAGAAAACCAAATTCAAAGCGGCCGAGTTGAAAGGAATCTGGCAACTTTGCCATTATGTGTCGGAATCTCCCGATGTTCCGGGAGAGTTGAAGCCCAGTAATACATTTAAGGTGTTGAGTGAAGACGGACGAATCGTGAACTTTACGATTATTCCCGGTTCTGATGCAATTATTACGGGGTATGGTACGTATAAGCAATTAACTGACGATTCTTATAAGGAAAGTATCGAGAAGAATATTCATCTCCCGATGCTGGATAATCAGGATAATATTCTGGAATTCGAGATTAAGGATAATGATTATCTGTGTCTGAAGTATTTCATCAAAAACGATTTGAATGGGAACGAACTGAATACCTGGTATTATGAAACCTGGAAACGGGTGGAGATGCCGGCCAAGTTCCCGGAAGATATTGTGAGATAAAGATATCGTTTTTTTATTAGGCACGGATTTTACGAAATGCACTGTATTCAAGCATAGCAAGAGTACAGTATATCGTAGAATCCGTGCCTGTCTTTGTGTAAAAGATAAAACGAAGAGGTTTTGGACGAAATCAAAGTCGGTTTAAATAGAAACGGAAATGAAAAGGAAGATATATAAATTCCGTTTCTCTGCATTGCTCTAACTTTGCCTGCATCAACAATTGTAGAATTAGAACAATGAAAAACAAACTTTTAGTGGCGGTAGGGAGCATTGCTTTCCTGACTGCCTGCAATGCTCCGAAAGGAAATGAGATGCAATGGTTCGACCATGCGGTGAAAACATCCGGGCATCAGTTGCTCTATATGGCAGAGCAATTGAAGAATGAGCCGGACACGGCTTGCTTCCCCGTTCCATAAAAGAAGGAAAGTACAGGTTGGAACATCCTACCGACTGGACGAGCGGTTTTTATCCCGGTTCGATGTGGCTGGCATACGAACTGACCGGGGATGAAGCGCTGGCAAAGGAAGCACGCAAGTACACGAACCGTTTGCAGGATATGCAATATTATGCGGGCAATCACGATTTGGGATTTATGATGTTTTGCAGTTACGGGCAGGGGATTCGTCTGAAACCGGAGCCAACCGACAGCCTGATTCTTGTTCACTCTTCCGAAAGTCTTTGTTCCCGGTTTAGCCCGAAAGTAGGATTGATTCGTTCGTGGGACTTCGGCGACTGGAGTTATCCGGTGATTATTGACAATATGATGAATCTGGAAATGTTGTTCTGGGCTTCAGAGCGGACTGATAATCCTGTATATCGTGATATAGCTATTGCTCATGCCGACAAGACATTGAAGAATCATTTCCGGGCGGACATGACTTCTTATCATGTGGTAAGCTATCTGGCGGCCAGCGGCGAAGTGGAGTCGAAAGGAACATTCCAGGGATATGCCGATTCTTCCGCCTGGGCGCGTGGTCAGGCGTGGGGAGTGTATGGATATACCATGTGTTACCGCTTCACCAAGCAGCAGAACTATCTGGATGCCGCTCATAAGATAGCCCGGTTTATTATCGACCATCGTCCGTCGGAAAATGATTATATCCCTTACTGGGATTATGACGCGCCCAAGATTCCGAATGAGCCGAGAGATGCTTCCGCGGCGGCTGTAACAGCTTCCGCATTACTGGAATTGAGCGGATATGGTGATAAGAAACAAGGAGAGGAATACTTCCGTTATGCGGAAAACATTCTGAAGCAATTGTCATCTGAGGAATATTTGGCGAAAGAAGGAGAAAATCAGGGTTTCATCCTGCTGCATTCTGTCGGCAGTTTCCCGCACGACAGCGAGATTGATACGCCGTTGAACTATGCCGATTATTATTATTTGGAAGCAATGAAGCGCTATAAGGATTTAAAAGAGAATCCAAATCGTTCATAGTATTAGTCTTTTTAAGGTCGATGCCGGTCCTTTATATGAGTTAAAAAACAAGGTTTGTTTATAAGATTGGACTGAAAATATCTATCTTTACGATGAAATCTTTAATATTAGCTTATGAAAGACCGGCATTTGCTGTTTAAGTACATACTCGGATTATCCGTTTGTATCTTGTTTCTTCCTTTATATTCTATCCCGGGTGCCGACAGCCCTATCCATTTTAAGCGGTTGTCCGTAGACGACGGACTGTCACAGAATACTGTACTTGCTTTGACGCAAGACCATAATAATAAGATTTGGGTAGGCACGGTAGACGGGCTGAACTGGTATGAAGGAGCCCGCTTTGCTTCTTACTATAAGGTACCGGATGATACGACAAGCCTGGCGAACAATCATGTGTATTCACTTTATACCGACCTGAAAGGCACGGTATGGGTAGGTACGCAGGTCGGCCTGTCCCGTTATAATATTGTAGGGAATAATTTCACCAACTATTCGCCGGCGGACAATCAGCCGATGCAGGTGCTGGCTATCGGGGAATCGGAAGAGGGTGACCGGCTTCTGCTTGCCACCAATATAGGGCTGGTGATTTTCGATAAAAAGACGGAGCGGATGAAAGTGCAGCCAGAACTTGCCGGAAAAACGATTTATTCGGTTTGCCGGATGAATGACGGCTTCCTGCTGGGTACTTCGGAAGGTGTTTATTTCTACTACGTACGCAATGAGAACGTGACCCGGCTTCTCCTTCAACTGAAAGGGGAAGTTATCTCCGGTATGCTTTATGATGACAGAACCGGAAATTGCTGGTTGGCTTCATTGACCAACGGGGTATATTGTGTCGATAACAATTTCCAGATAAAAAAGCATTATAACAAGCAGAATACCCCTGCTTACTTCCTTACAAACTCAGTCAGGACATTGAGCCAGGATGACAAGGGACGAATCTGGATAGGTACTATGGAAGCCTTGCTTGTTCTTGAACCGGAAGCTGAGACTTTTCAGATTTGCCGTTTTTCTCCCGAAGACCCTACCTCATTAGGGCACAACTCCATTCGCTCTATCCTGAAAGATAACCAAGGCGGTATGTGGATAGGCACGTTTTACGGCGGGCTTAATTATTATCATCCTTTAGCTCCGGCTTTCGGACGCTTGCAACATTCTTCCTGCCGGAACTCGTTGAGTGATAACACCGTAAGTTGTATAGCCGAGGAACCGGACAGCGAGAATCTGTGGATTGGCACGAATGACGGCGGATTAAACTACTATGACCGGAAAACAGGAGCTTTCTCATGCTTCCGGGCGGGACTTCCGCCAATTCCCTGAAGTCTGATAATATAAAATGTATATGGACGGATAGGGATGGTAGTGTCTATATCGGTACTCATGGCGGAGGAATGAGCCGTCTGCACCGCAAGAGCGGGAGAATAGAAACGTTCAACTTCCCGCATTCGGTTTCTCTGAATAACAGTTGCTATTCCTTACTGGACGGAGCGGACGGAACGCTTTGGGTAGGTGGTATGAGCGGGCTTTTCCTCTTTGACAAACAGACCGGCGGGTTTTCATTGCATCCATTGGCTAAAAAGCACAACAAACTGGAGAACGTGTTGATATATACATTGTTCCGTGACTCGAAAGGTAGGATATGGATTGGAACGGAAGAAAGTTTGTTCTTGTATGCCGGCGGAAAACTGGAAGAATTGCATCTTCCCTCTTCGGCTTATCTGCATGGGCTGATACAAGCCTTCTGTGTGCAGGAAGATAGCCATCACAATATATGGATAGGTTCTTCTACAGGTCTATACCGCTATAAGGAGGGTGCGCCGACCGCCTGGGAACAATATACAATGAAAGACGGTTTGCCGAATGACTTTATTTATAGTATACTGGAAGATGAACGGGGACGTCTGTGGCTGACTACCAACAAGGGACTGGCCTGCTTCAACAGGGAAGAAGGTACTTTCCTCAACTATACCAAACAGGACGGGCTGCCTCACGACCAGTTCAATTTCTTCGGAGCTTGTAAGGCACAGGATGGTACGTTCTTTTTGGGTTCTCTCGGTGGTGTTGCCTATTTCAAACCTTACGAACTGGAGGATAATCCGTATTCTCCGAATGCGGTTGTCACGGGAGCCGTAGTCTTTAATCAAGTGATTACGGACTTGAAAAGCGAGCGGGTACGTTATTATCAGGATGAGCAGGGACGAATGCTTGGTATGTCGTTCCCTTCCGACCAGAAATTATTTAATATCCGCTTTGTCGTTATTAACTATCTGGCGGGAAAGTGGAATCAGTTCATTTATAAGTTGGAAGGATTTGAAACGGAGTGGAATTATTCCAAATACACGTCTTCCTCGCGGGCGAACTATTCCAATCTGCCGCCCGGAGAATATGTGTTCAAAGTGAAGGCATGCAACAATAACGGGAAATGGAGCGAAGCGACTACGGAATTTTTTGTGCACATCATCCCGATGTGGTATCAGACTGGGTGGGCAAAGATGCTTTTCGTTTTCTTTTCTGTAGGACTGCTCGTATTCATTGTCTATTTCTTCATAGCTCGTGCCAAGATGAAAATGCAGGTGCGAATCGAACAGATAGAACGGAATAAGGTAGAAGAAATCAGTCAGGAGAAGGTGCGGTTCTATATGAATATGTCTCATGAACTGCGTACTCCGTTGAGCCTGATACTGGCTCCGTTGGAAGAAGTCCTGGGACAGAACAGTCTGGTAGGTGCTCCGGTGCGTCAAAAACTGGATTATGTCTATAAGAACGGACGAAAGTTGCTGCATATTGTCAATCAATTATTGGATTTCCGGAAAGCTGAAGCGGGAGCGATGCCTGTTCATGTGGCGCAGACGGATGTAAATGGATTGTTGGAGGACGTATGCGCCCTATTCAGAGAGAATGCGGAAAAGCGGAATATAGACTTAAGTCTGAAGTCCGACCTGAAAGGGCGGTTGCTTCCGGCTGATAAGGCATATTTGGAAACTATTCTGATGAATCTGTTGTCGAACGCCTTTAAGTTTACGCCGGATGGGGGTAATATAGTGCTCTCTTTATACGCAGAGGGGGAAACATATAGCTTTACTGTGAGAGATAGCGGCATCGGTATGTCTCCGGAACAGCTTACCCGTATTTTCGAACGTTTCTATCAGATAGACGGGCAACGGAAAGGGACAGGTATCGGACTGTCATTGGTGAAAATGCTTGTAGAGAAGCATCACGGAACTATTGTTGTGGAAAGTGAAGCTAATAGCTATACGGAATTTAAAGTCACTTTGCCTGCCGACATCAACGCTTTCACAGAGAAAGAGCGGGAAGCACCGGAACATGAAGCTGAAGCATCTGCATCCTTTCGGGAACTCCCGGTGGCTGACGAATACTTCTCCGGTGACCTATCGACTATAGGTTCTGCGGAAGCATCCGGGGATGACCGGATAGGGGTGGAAACTGCCGGTGAGGAAGAACGTCCCACTATTTTGCTGGTGGATGATAATAAGGAAATGGTGGATTACCTGAGAGACAATTTCCGTCAGAATTATGTGACGCTGACAGCCGGAAATGGGGAAGAAGCGTTAGCTATCATGAAAGAACACCGGGTAGATGTCGTCCTTTCCGACGTGATGATGCCGGGAATTGACGGGATTAAGCTTTGTCAGCTTATTAAAAGGAATTTGCAGACTTGCCATATTCCGGTGATTCTGCTGTCTGCCAAAGGAAGTGTCGATGCGCAAACGGAAGGTATTCAGGCGGGCGCCGACGATTACATTGCGAAACCGTTCTCTATCCATTTGCTGAATGGCAAGATAGCCAATTTGCTGAAAGCCCGCCAACGGTTGAAACATTATTATTCCAACACGATTGATATCGATACTGCCAAAATGACTTCCAATACCTTGGATGAGGAATTTATGAACAGAGCCATTCAGGTGGTGGAAGAGAATATCAGTAACGAGGATTTCACATCTGAGGATTTGGCAAGCAAACTTTGCATGAGCCGTTCGTCGCTTTATCTCAAGATGAATTCCATATCCGGCGAACCGCCCGCCAATTTTGTACGCCGCATTCGTTTTAATAAGGCTTGCAAATTGTTGTTGGAAGGACGTTATTCCGTAGCCGAGATTAGTAGCATGGTAGGTTTCGGCTCTTCTTCTTATTTCTCTACCAGTTTTAAAAAGTACGTTGGCTGTCTGCCGTCGGATTATATAAAACAACATACTAAGTAGTCATCACTTAAGCGTATTTCTGACTCGCTCAACGTATATTCAGGGCGGCTGTTTTATTCCCCCGATACCGGTCACTTTGTTCCTCACCGAGAAACGATGTGTTCGGCACCGGGGAACGAAGTGTTCCTCGGTGTGAAACAAAGTGTTCCAAGCCGCTTGAAACTATTAGTTTCATAGCGGGTTGAAACTCTTGGCTCCGGTACGTTCCGACACGAGCTTCATTCCCCGATTTATGCTTCAAACTCATCTATTTCCCGTCCAAACGCCTGTCTTGGACGATTTTTAAGTCGAAATGTACGAAATCAAGGTCATCTTAGACGGTATCAGAGAAGGAAGAAATGAATTGAAAGTCCCGTTCAGGGTGGTTTACCTACATTTGCCTACAGAAAAACCAATCATTTGATATCATGAAAAAAGTATTATTGATTTCATTCGTAATCTTGTCTGCCGCTGCACAGATGACTTATGCGCAAAAGCAAGCAGTCATCCAGTTGACGGAGACAACGTTGATGCATGAAATGCGTGCTACTCCTTATCCGCTTGATAAGGCTGTGGTGAATGACCGTGCGGTTTCTTTCCAATGGCCGCTCCGTTCGGATATGAACTCGCAGGACAGTCCGTTGGACGGATTTGAACACAAAGTAAAGAAGGTGGATAAAACGAAAGTTACCTATCGCTTACGTTATTCTCAAGACTCTGGTTTTAAATCAGGAGTCACCCAAGTGGATACCCGTTGGCCGTTTTACAATCCGGAGAAACCGCTTGCACCGGGTGTATGGTACTGGCAGTTCGGATATATGGAAGACGGACAAGTAGTGTGGGGAAGCACGCAACAGGTCACAGTGGAAGACCGTCCGGGAAAATTCTGTCCACCCTCATTGAAAGCGTTACTGGCAAAACTGCCTGCCGACCATCCGCGTGTATGGATAATGAAGGATGAATGGAAGGACTTTATGAACCGCAGTAAAGAGAAAGCGGAAAGACAATGGTATTTTGAACGTGCCGATAAGGTGCTTCAGACTCCGATGAAATCGGTGAAAGATATTAATACCTCTCAAGTGAAGAATCTGAAAAATGAAATGCAGATTAATTCGTACCTTACCCGTGAGAGTCGTCGCATTATTGATGCGGAAGAAGGAAATACCGAGGCGCTGATACGTGCATGGCTGTTGACGCAGGATACTAAATATGCCGACGAAGCCATTAAACGGGTGTTGATTATGGCAGGTTGGGACAAGGACAAGAATGTGAAAGGTGATTTCAACGCTTCCACTCTGTTGTCACTTTGCTCTATGGCTTATGATTCTTTCTATGACCGACTAAGCGCGTCGCAAAAGAAAACTTTGCTTGATGAAATCAGAGTGAAAGGCGGCGAGATGTATGATAACTTCAATAACCGCATGGAGAATCACATTGCCGACAATCATGTGTGGCAGATGACACTCCGTATCCTGACAATGGCGGCGTTCAGTGTATATGGTGATTTGCCCGAAGCAAATACATGGGTAGATTACTGTTATAATGTCTGGCTGGCACGTTTCCCCGGATTAAACAAAGACGGCGGTTGGCACAACGGCGACTCTTACTTCACGGTCAATACCCGTACCTTGATAGAAGTACCTTATTATTATAGCAAACTGACCGGATATGATTTCTTCTCCGACCCTTGGTATCAGGGAAATATCATGTACACTATCTTCCAACAACCGCCTTTTTCCAAATCCGGTGGAAACGGAAGCTCACATCAGAATGTGGGACGTCCTAACAGTATTCGCATCGGGTATCTGGACGCACTGGCACGCCTTACCGGAAACACGTATGCAGCCGACTTTGTACGCCGCACCTTGAAAGTGGAACCGGAATATATGAAAAAGGCCTTACTGAACAAGCCGGGTGACCTTGCCTGGTTCCGTCTTCAATGCGACAAGCTATTGCCGGAAGGCGAAGGATTGACGGCGCTTCCTGCAGGATACGTATTCCCTGAGACGGGACTGGCTTCTTTCCAAACTAATTGGGACAGAGTAGGCGGTAATGCCATGTGGAGTTTCCGTTCCAGCCCTTACGGCTCTACCTCTCATGCACTTGCCAATCAGAATGCGTTCAATACTTTCTACGGTGGACAGCCGTTGTTTTATAGTAGCGGACACCATATTGAATTTACGGACGTACACAGTATGCTGTGCCATCGTGCCACACGTGCTCACAACAGTATTTTGGTGAACGGCATGGGGCAGCGTATCGGAACAGAGGGATACGGATGGATTCCCCGTTATTACGCCAGCGAGAAAATAGGCTATGTGTTGGGAGACGCTTCCAACGCTTACGGAAAGGTGATTTCACCGCTTTGGCTGACACGTGGCGAACAGTCCGAAGTACATTATACACCCGAAAACGGCTGGGATGAGAATCATGTGAAGACTTTCCGCCGCCACATCGTGAACTTGGGGAAGACCGGACTGATTTTCGTCTATGACGAACTGGTGGCAGACGAATCGGTGAACTGGAATTACCTGCTGCACACCACAGCAAATCCTATGACGGTGAATAAGTCGGACAACCGCTTTGTGCATATTCAAGCTACCAACCGCGGAGGAGCGTCGGATGCTTATCTCTTCTCAAGCGGAACGTTGCAAACCGATACTACCAGCAGTTTCTTTTATCCGGCAGAGAACTGGTTGCGCGCCGATGATAAAGGCAACTTCAAGAAGTATCCGAATCACTGGCATTTTACCGCTACATCGGAGAAAGCACAAGTATATCGTTTTGCCACTATCATCAATACGCATGCGTTGAAATATCCCGCCAAAGACCCGGAAATTCTGTCCGACGGACGTATCAAAGTAGGTGGGTGGCTTATCAGTGTGAACCTGAAGCCCAATGGTGCTCCTTCTTTCTTCATCCGCAGCACCAAGGAGAATGTGAATATCACTTACAAGGGAGAAGCCACTATTGTCAATGAAGACGGGTATGAAACAGTTATGAGGGATACATTGCCCGAACTGGAAATCTGATAAACAAACATGAAAGATACGGAACTATGAGACATTCGAAATTTAATATGAGAACTATGTGCCTGTTGGCTGCATTATCGGGTATAGCTGTTTTGTCGGCTCAGACTCCGGCGAAGCCCCGTGTGCAGACTTCCGCTGCTCCGGAAGAAACGACGGTCTACAAACCGGACGGAAAGAAGGCGGTAACGGTTATAGGTGTTCCCGCCAAAAAAGAAGAGGGCAAAAAGGACGTTTCCGGTAAAGCGGGCGCACGGAAGGCGGCTGCCTTAGGCGGCAAACGCTACCTGGCATTGAAAACTAACGTGTTGTATGACGCTTGTACTCTCTTGAACCTCGCTGTGGAAATGCAGGTACACAAAAAGATAACTGTGGAACTGCCTTTGACTTGCAGCTTGTGGGACTTGGAAAGTGAACACGGAGTACGTACCGTGGCATTGCAACCGGAAGCCCGTTGGTGGATAGGAAACGAAGCGGGACGGGGACATTTTGTCGGACTGCACGCCCATGTGGCATGGTTCAACGTGAAGTGGAACGACAACCGTTATCAGGACATCGACCGCCCTTTGCTGGGAGCCGGACTAAGTTATGGCTACAAACTGCCTTTGTCCGAACATTGGGGAGCGGAGTTTACTCTGGGATTGGGATATGCCAATATGAAGTATAATACCTATTATAATATAGACAACGGTGCATTATTGGATACACGTGTCCGCCACTATTGGGGAGTAACCCGTGTAGGAGCGTCACTGGTATACCGCTTCTGAACTTAATAGGAATATACCTGTAAATATGATAACAATATGAGAAATAGTTTATATATACTGGCACATTGCACTTTTCTGCTATTCTTTGCTTTTTTAGTGAATGGATGCAGCCTGCACGAAGAGCCGGAAATGACTCCTGACGGAGAATTGGGAGTAGACCCTACAGCAGTAACGCTGAATCTCAATCTGAACATGAATCTTAGTTTGGCGGAACGGGCACCGATGGCGGTCAGCCGTGCGGCGGAAACCAAATATCTGCGACGTTTTATCGTTGAGGCTTACTTGGATAGGCAAGTAGTGGCACGACAGACGGTGTATGAAGAAGATTTCAACCGTTCTACTCTGCCCATCAGCATGAAGTTGCATGCCCGCAACTATCGCATTTTGGTGTGGGCCGACTATGTGAATGCGGAAACACCAGAACAAGGGCTTGTCTACGATGCGGAGAATCTGGCTTTCATTCTTCCTGCCGGAAAATATATAGGAAATAGCCGTTACAAAGATGTGTTTGCCGCTTCTACGACAGTAGACCTCACTTCCTACCGTAACGACTGGGGAGCTGAAACCGGACTTGATGTGACATTATACCGCCCCGTGGCACGCTATGAATTGATAGCGAAAGATGTGGAGACGTTTCTCTATAAACTCTCTACGGGCGGTCTGAAAGGTGAGAGCTTTACGGCTCGTGTGAAGTACAGTGATTATCTGCCTACGGGATATAACTTATGGGACGATGTGCCCAAGAACTCGCTGATGTACATGGAATATAAGGTCGCCTTTGAACGTCCTGCCGACGGTACGCAAGAACTGAAACTGGGATTTGACTATGTATTGGCCGGTGCCGGAGAAACTGCTTCTATTCCGGTGGAACTGGAAATCCTGAATGAGAAGAGCGAAGTACTGGCACGTACCATGTTGAGTATTCCTTGTGAACGAGGTAAGAATACAACGGTACGTGGTAACTTCCTGACTTCCGATGTAAATGGCGGAATAGGTATCGACCCCGGTTACGATGGTGACCTGGAAGTAGACCTTGGAGAATTATAATTGATAACAAATGAATTAAGAATTGCTTAACCATAAAAATTACAATCATGAAAAAGAACTTGTTTTATTCGCTAATGACTCTGTGTGCAGTGCTTTTCACATCATGCGGACAAGAAGAAATCGTTTCGGACAATGGAAATGAAATCAAAGCTCCTGTTACTATCGCTGTACAGGCTCCTGTCAATAATCCTCTCAGCCGTGCGGGTGTCACTATACCTGATGGCTATACGATGCAGTGTATCATGCAATTACTGGATGCGGAAGGCAATACGGTAGGTGCGCAGGATACTAAACAGGTTAATGACGGAAAGGTATCCTTCACAATCTCAGTAGATGAACAGAAGAATGTAGCGAAAGCGTTGTTTTGGGCTGAATATGTTCCGACGGCGGGTGCTGCCGGTAAAGTATATGATACAGCCGATTTGAGAGCCGTAGGATATAACACTGCGTCATTCGATATGACTAATGCTGCGTTAATGGCAGCTTGTGATGCTCTGCGGAAAGTTGGAAACTATCGGCAATGCCAGCGTGACATTGAAGCGTCCGTTTGCTAATATTAGTGTACAGCCGAAGAATCCGGCAGTGGCAGCAGAGGCAACTAAACTGGAAGTGAAATACGATGCTTTGAGCGGATATGATATTTTGGAAGGTAAATGCAGTTCTACTGCTCCTGTGACTTATACGAATGCAGGTTTTAATGCGGCAAGTGGAGCTTGGATTTCTAATTTCTTCTTTGCTCCTGCGGATGTGACGAAATTTGCAGAGGAAATTACTATGACATTAAGTGGTGGATATGATAAGGTGATTAAGATACCGACTAACACATTACCTTTGGATGTCAATATGCAGATTTTGGCGAAGTTTGAGATTGGTGATGGTAACTTCGATGTTGACGTAGAAGTAGACCCCGATTATGAAGCATTGGAAATGAAAGTCGGCAGTTATATCAATGCGGAAGGTAAAGTGGTACGTGATGCAGCAGATGCTGTTGGTATCGTTTTCGCGATGGAAGCTATTGGCAGTGATGTTCCGGATAATTATCCTGCTGCTCTTTCAGGAAAGACAATTGCAGGATATGCGGTAGCGATTGAAAATGTGGCTGCCAGTCGCCAGAGTCTTAATACTGAGTCATTGACGACTTTGGTTGAAACAGAAAAAACGGTAACTAATGGTACTCAGGCGACAGAGGCTTTGCTAACGGGACTTGGAGATGTTGCGTTTAGTACAACTTATAACAAATGGGTAGGAGAACATACTTCCAATAGTGAAAATCTGAGTGCATGGTATATTCCTACATTGACACAATTGAGTGCATTTATGAATACATTGTTTACAATGAAAGATATATCTGCTACCGGTAGCGAAGATTTCAGAAATATGCCAGAGTTTGAGTTTGTCAATGGCAAGATTTTTGATAGAGAACCTATTGCTACGGTGTACTATGCTTCCAGTACGGTCAATAGTGGTAAAATATCTCGGGTGTACGCATTAATGTAGCAAGTGGTGTTGTAACCAATGCGCAAGAAGCAGGTATATCTGTAACAACAGCTACTCAATCAGCTCTTTGCCGCCCCATGATTACAATCTTCAAATAAGTCTTTGAACACTCGACCTTATTCAATAGAAATTTCAAGAAAGTGGGATGCCCCCATTCCACTTTCTTACTTTCTTCCCTCTTTGAAACTTTAGAGAATAACCCTCATAATCTTATACCTAGAAAAGAAAATAATATGCACACTCCATTTCGCCTATCGGTTTTCCTCTTGTTAGCTGTACAGTTGTTCATCGGCTGCACATCCGACTCGCTACCCGAACCGGACGGTTCGCAGCCCGAGACGCCCACCGGAGCTCCCGATACTTATCAGGATAAGATACGCACACAGCCCTATCCTAAAGCAGACAATGAACTGTATCTGAATCCTGCTCCTTTTCTTGTTCCTCAAGCTATGAAGACAGGCGAAAGACTGCAATTCTCCCTCTCGCGTACCGAAGATTTCAGCAGTTCCGAAACATTGGTCACCGAACCGCAGGAATGGTGTATGTATAATCCTCATCACCGCTTGGATACCGGCACATGGTTCTGGCGTTTCCGCTCTACTAATGCCAATGGGGCTATGCCCGGTGAATGGAGTCAGACCTATCGTTTTGAAGTGAAGAATGATACGCCGGAATTTGTAACACCCACTTTTAAGACATTCTTAGAAAACGCTCCTCGTCTGCATCCCCGTATTTACTGTTTTCTCGATGAACGTATCGAGGAAGCTCGTAGTCGTGTAGCTTCACATCCTGAATACAAAGAACTGCAAAGCCGTGCAACTCTCGCATTGAATACCGATTATACGACAATGACCGACCTGTATAACCGTGCCGAAGAGCTTCGGCAGCATGCCACCTATCTCTATCAGGCTTATCACCTGACTCAAAAAGAAATTTATGCTGAAAAGTTGCGTCAGCTTCTCGAAGCCTTGATTGCCGCTCCGCCTGCCGACAAACAACTTTTTGCATCCAACTTTACCGCCAGCAACATTGCCTGGTGTCTCGTTGCAGCTTATGACTTGCTTTATGACAACTTATCCGCTTCCGACCGTACCTCAGCCGAAGAGCTGATGATGCGTGTGGCACGCTATTATTATAAGGTGAATTGTGGCTTTCAAGAAAACCATCTCTTCGACAATCATTTTTGGCAGCAGAATATGCGTATTCTCTTCCAAGTCGCTTTGTCACTCTACGACAAGCCGGCTTATTCTTCCGAAGTGCTGCCGATGCTGGAATATTATTATGAACTGTGGACAGCCCGTGCCCCTGCTTCCGGTTTCAATCGTGACGGTGTGTGGCACAATGGTACAGGCTACTTTAGCGCCAATATCTTGACTTTAGCTTATATGCCCGCTTTGTTTTCATACATTACCCGTCAGAATTTCCTGCTGCATCCGTGGTATCGGAATGCAGGACGTTCGATGGTCTATACTTGTCCGCCGGGCTCGAAAACTAACGGCTTTGGTGATAACAGCGAAAAAGGCACTGAGCCTAATCGCCTGATTGCCGCTTTTGCCGATTATCTGGCTTGTGAAACAGGTGACTCTTATGCCGCATGGTATGCCGGTGAATGTCGGGATTTGTTGCGTCGGGACTATGAATTACGTCTTTACCGTATGTGTACCGACCAGAACTATGATACTGCTTTCCCTGCGGACGCAGCAAAAATGGTATGGTATAAAGATGCAGGCGAAGTGGCTATGCACAGTCATCCTGAAGATACGGGAAAAGACCTTGCGCTCTCGTTCCGTTCCAGTACATTCGGTTCGGGTAGTCACACCACTGCCAGTCAGAATGCTTTTAACTTGCTGTATAAAGGAGCCGATGTCTATCGTAGCACAGGCTATTATCAGAATTTCAGTGATGCGCATAACCTGATGTCTTACCGCCATACCCGAGCACACAATACGCTGTTGGTGAACGGCATTGGACAACCTTATTCCACCGAAGGCTACGGTAGCGTGATGCGCGCTATGGGCGGACAACATATCAGTTATTGTCTGGGCGACGCTTCGCATGCTTACAGAGGTATTAGTAATGACCCCATGTGGATAGAGTACTTCGAACAGGCAGGTATTACACAAACGCCTGAAAATGGTTTCGGTACTACTCCATTGACTAAATATCGCCGGCATATACTCTTGCTTCATCCTTCTACCGTGTTGGTGTACGACGAACTGGAAGCTTCGGAAGCTGTCCGTTGGGAGTGGTTATTGCATAGTCCTACGGAATTTGGAATTGACGCTGTGAAAAAACATTGTCTACCAATAATAATGCCAAAGGCTTTGTTGCCGTGACTCAACTTTTCGGCGGGCACGTTTTCGCCTTGTCACAGACCGACCGCTTTGCAGTACCACCCGCTACTACAGGAGCAGACTATCCAAATCAATGGCATCTCACCGCACGGGTGGACGGCAGTTCCGCCACTCGCTTTCTGGCTGTCATTCAGGTAGGCGACACGAAGGAATCCGTGTCTGCCATCCGTCGTGACGGTGATACTTTCAGTGTGGGTGACTGGACGATTGAAGCCGTTCTTGACGCTTCCAAATCCTCGAAGCTCACGGTTACTCATCGTACGGAACCGGCAGTATTCAGTTATGGAACAGACAATCCTGCGTTGAACGGAACCTCTTATTCCCGTCAGTACACCGGTTCCTCAATCCTTTATGATGAAATGAACGGCACTTGGAAAGTGACAGAGATGACCGACCGGACACCTGTATCTACCCGGGCGATAACCCGGTAACAAAACAATGAACTACAATGAATATCAATAAAGAATAGAATATCATGAAAAGTAAGATTATTAGTATTTTATTTCTGCTTGTCGGTATATCCGGCATTCACGCCCAAAGTCTGACCGTCACCGGAAAGGTGATGGACAACGAGGGACTGGAAGTGATTGGGGGAAATGTAACTGTGAAAGGCAAACAAAACACAGGTACTATCACCGACATCAACGGTAAATACACCATTACCGTCAGCGACCCGTCTAAAGATGTACTGGTCTTTTCTTTTATCGGTCTGGAAAACATGGAAGTGCCCGTGAAAGGAAGGAAGCAGATTGACGTGACTATGAAAGCGGCTTCGGTACTGTTGGACGAAGTGGTGGCTATCGGTTATGCCACAGTAAAACGTAAAGACCTGACCGGCTCCGTAGCTTCCGTCAGAAGCGATGATTTGCTCAAAGTTCCTTCGTCGGACGTCACCCAAGCTCTTGCGGGGCGTATGGCAGGTGTACAGATTATACAGACAGATGGACAACCGGGAGCTGCCATGTCAGTACGTGTACGTGGCGGTATATCAATAACGCAGAGCAACGAACCGCTTTATATCATCGACGGATTCCCGACGGAAGACGGCATGTCCAGTCTCGACCCCGCCGATATTGAAAGCATTGATGTCTTGAAAGACGCTTCGGCAACAGCTATCTATGGTGCCCGCGGAGCGAATGGAGTAGTGGTAATCACTACCAAAAGCGGTGCGAAAAGTGAAGGAAAAGCGACTCTTACTTTCGACTCATATGTGGGAGTACGTACGCTTGCCAAACGTCTGAATGTGCTGAGTGTGGAAGAATTCGTACTGGCGGATTATGAAAGAACATTAGGTGATGCCACCGACCCCGCAGAAAGTATGCGGGCATGGCAAAACCGTTACGGCGGCTTTGTCGATTTGCACGAAAATTATGCCAACCGTGAGGGTATAGATTGGCTGGACCGTACTATGGGACGCACCACCGTTACACAGAACTACCGGGTAGGCGTGAACGGTGGTAATGATAAACTGAACTATAATATGTCTTACGGCTACTTCAAAGATGAAGGTGCCATGGTATATAGCGGAAGCGACAAACACAATATCTCGCTTAGTGTAAGGAGCGAAGTGAACAAGCGTCTCTCCGTCACAGGACGTATCAACTTCGATTATCTGAAAGTATATGGCGCGGGAGTTGCCGGAAACGGAACGAACGAAGGCGGTAGCAATGTGGACGCTAAGTTTAATAAAATGGTGCAGATACTGCAATATCGTCCTACCATCGGTATTCGTGGAAGTGATGATGAGTTGTTGGCAGGAGAAGACCCCGTATTGAGCGATGCGGACGGTAACGTGATGCAAAATCCGTTGATTGCTGCTTCCGAAGAAAAAGACAATAAGGAAACACGTACCTTGCAAGCCAATGGCGGACTGACCTTCAAAATAATGAAAGGACTGACCTTCCGAAACAATACAGGTATGCGTTACCAGCTATACCGACGCGAACTTTTCTATGGCGACCAGTCCATTATGGGAAGACGTAGCGGTATCTACGGCTCTATCCGAAATACGGAAACCGGAAGTTTCCAGACCTCTAACGTCCTGACTTACGACAAGCGCTTTCAGAAGAAGCATAAAGTAGTGGTGCAACTGGGACAGGAATTTGTGAAACGTTGGACACGTGTACTCGAATCCGGTGTGAGCGGACTGCCTACCGATGAATTTATTCTGGGCGATATGAGCCTGGGTACTCCGTCTGTTGCTTCATCCGACGAAAACTTTGACGACAACCTGCTTTCTTTCTTCGCTCGTCTCAACTACGATTTCACCGACAAATATTTGTTCTCCGCCACTTTCCGTGCGGACGGCTCTTCCAAATTCGGTAAGAACAATAAATGGGGATACTTTCCCGCCGTATCGGCAGCCTGGCGTGTGAGCGAAGAAGATTTTATAAAGAGACTGAATCTCTTTTCCGACTTGAAATTCCGTATCGGATACGGTCTGGCAGGTAACAACCGCATCGGTAGCTACAACAGCCTTGCTCTGATGTCTTCCATTACCACAGCCATGGGAGATAAACTCACCCCCGGTTATGCTTCCAAACAGATACCGAATCCAGATTTGAAATGGGAAGCGAACAAGACATTTAATATGGGGGTAGATTTGGGTTTCCTGAATCAGCGTATCACTGTCTCGCCCGAATTCTATATTAATAGGAGCAGTAATTTGTTACTGAATGCGCAGTTACCTTATTCTTCCGGTTATCAGACTATGTTGATTAACGCCGGCGAAACGAAAAATGTAGGTGTGGAATTGACGGTGAACACAGTGAACTTCTCTACAAAGAAATTCAGTTGGAACACTACACTGACGTTGTCGCACAACAAAAATTCCGTGAGAGCATTGACCGGTGAAGCGGTACAACTCTACGAAGCCAAGTTCGGTTTTAACCAAAATACGCATCGTATTGCTGTCGGAGAACCTTTGGGGCAATTCTATGGCTACATTACCGATGGTTTGTATCAGGTAGATGATTTCAATTACGATGCTTCCACCCAGACTTATACACTAAAGGACGGTGTACCTTATCATGGTGATAAAGGTCGGATTCAGCCGGGAATGTGGAAATTCAGAAATTTGACCGAAGGGGATGATATTATTGATGAGAATGATAAAACTATCATCGGCAACGCCCAACCGAAATTCTACGGTGGTCTGAACAACTCCTTTACTTACAAAGGGTTTGATTTAAGCATATTCCTTACTTTCAGCTATGGCAACGAGGTGTTGAACGCCACCAAACTGGTTACCAGTAAAATAGGCAGCCAGAACTATAATGCATTAGATGTAATGAGCAGCTCCAACCGCTGGATGACTATCAACTCCGCAGGGCAGACAGTAACAGACCCCGGAGAACTGGCAGCTTTGAACGCCGGTAAAACGGTAGCCGCCTATCATGACGCCCAGCAAGGAGACAATTATATCCACTCCTGGGCAGTAGAAGACGCTTCCTATTTAAAACTGAGTAATGTGACTGTGGGATATACATTCCCGAAACACCTGATTGCGAGAGTAGGATTGAAGAACCTGCGCCTGTATGCTACGGGCAATAACCTGCTGACCTGGACAAAATATACAGGTTTCGACCCGGAAGTCTCTACAATGAAAAGCGGGCTGACACCCGGTGTTGACTTTGGAGCGTATCCCCTCAGCCGTTCTTTCATTTTTGGTCTAAACGTAGCTTTCTAATTCTTTAAATATATAGCAATCATGAAAAAGATACATCTATTATATATCACATCTGCTTTATTGCTGACAGGACTTACCTCTTGCGAAGGCTTGCTGACGGAAGAACCTAATTCAAAGTATGACCGCGACCGCTATTTCGATTCGGAAGAAAAAGCGGAAATGGCAGTAATCGGGATATATAGCTCCCTGTCGGACTTTAACCATTACGGTTGGTACGAAATGGCTGTTCCGGCATCGGACGATACCTATTATACCGCCCGCACACAATCTGATAATCAGGTTCATGACATCGCGCATTATCAGCTCAACTCCACGAATACATGGATTGAAAGCATTTGGAAACTGAAATATGAAGGAATCGACCGTGCCAACCTGACTATTGACGGTATCAGCGGCATGACGGGATACAACGAAAATACCCGTTTGAAAGCACTGGAAGCCGAAGCTCGTTTCCTGCGTGCCTTCCTTGCATTCGACCTGGTGAAAGGCTGGGGAGATGTTCCTTTCAAAACCGCTTATTCCTCATCCTATGAATCCGCCTTCGGTGAACGTGTAGACCGTGAAACGATTTACGACGAGATTATAACCGACCTTATTTTCGCAAAGAACAACCTGGACTGGGCGACAGCTTCTTCCACTCCCGAACGGGTGACGCAGGGAGCAGCCCGTGCATTGTTGATGCGTGTATATCTGCAACGTGCCGGATATAGCCTTCACGCAAACGGACAGTTGGAACGCCCGGACGATAGCAAGCGCAAAGAATATTTCGATGCAGTGATAAAAGAATGGGAAGCTTTTGAAGCAAAAGGTTATCATGACTTTTATGACGGCGGCTATGAAGCGCTTTTCAAAAGTTTCTCAAGGCGTATTGAATACGAAAGAGAGCCTTTGGGAAATTGCTTTCTATCATTCACAGGGACGTCGCAACGGTGGAGCATGGGGCATTTATAACGGTCCGCAAGTGGCGGAGCCTACCGGAATCTCCGCATCCGAAGCAAATCAGTACATGGGACGTGCCAATGGTTTCTTTATCGTTGTTCCGGAGTGGCGCAACTTCTTCGAAGAGAACGATAAACGTCGTGACATAGCGATTTGTACCTATCGTTACACCTGGAATGGCACGAAAAAAGAACATGTAAAAGAAGAAAGAAGTGCCGGAAGTTGGTACGTCGGAAAATGGCGCAGGGAATGGATGCCGAAAGAATCATGGAATAAGAACATCAATTATGCCGATGTGAATTATTGTCCTTTACGCTATGCCGATGTCGTATTAATGGCTGCCGAAGCATACAATGAAACAGGCACCGACCGTCAGAAAGCTTGGGATTTGTTGAATAGTGTCCGTACCCGTGCCGAAGCTACCTCTATTACAGAAGCGAATTATGAAGAAATGATGAGCGCACGGAAAAAAACGCATAACCTGAGTTTCATCGACGACTCTACCCCCGAAGGAAAGTTCCGCACGGCTCTCTACTGGGAACGTGGTATTGAACTGGCTTTTGAAGGACAACGCAAGTACGACCTGATACGTTGGGGCGTATTGGGAGGCACTGAAACTGTTTGGTGAAG
>SCPN01000189.1_pt1 | contig 53281 bp, 49 predicted proteins | sample 6106831 | NCBI WGS metagenome assembly SCPN01 (sample SAMN10720447, study PRJNA508395) | human gut metagenome | isolation source: Participant 1, 0 month | reverse complement strand
TACTTCGTTCAGTTACGTATTGCTCATTGCTTTTGCCGGCAAGCGAGTTGATGTAGTCACTTGACCCAATCTGTACAGAGATCCTTACGATTGAGACACAGACCATGAGCCGTTTCAAGTGCAGCAGATTGTAGTTGGCGAAAAGTTGCACCGAAGCCAAAACGAAAGAGATTGAGCGTATTCCCGTTGACCATTCCCGTCTATTGGATGCCATAACGGAACCATACCAAGACAAAGCAGCGGGAGGGCGATTTCCTACACCACAGAAATTGAAAAGGGGTGACAAGCATGTACGAGGAATTTTTTGAAATGACACATACCACCTTTTGTACGGAGCATTCCTGTTGACAATCTCTATGAGACCAGGATACCGAAGAAGTCTATAACCGTCTGCTCTATGCTGCCAGCCGCCAGCTTTTGCTCTGTGGTTGGGGATGCGGGCACGGGAAGATAACGGCTCTGGCCGCCTGAAAAGCGTCTTAGATGGGCAAGATTACACCGTACTCTACCTTCTGAATCTAAACTTACCCCGAGACACTTCTAACGGTCTTCTGGAGCAGCTGGGTGTGAAACACGGTTCTACCGAGGTGACGCAAGGAATCTACTGCACCACGAAATTGAAATTATGCGTGGAGTTGGACACCGAAAACTGGTTGTGATTGTGGATGAAGGGCATCTACTCTAAGGAAATGCTGGAGGAAATCCGCTTCTTACTCAACTACAAAATGGATTCTGAAAATCCCCTCGCACTCATTTTGGCTGGCCAGACGGAGCTATGGGAGAAACTACGGCTGCAAGCGTACAGAGCGATCCTCCACAGGGTTGATATTCAGTGCTTTCTGATGCCTTACGAATACGCTCAGACGAAAGCCTATATTGAGAAGCAACTGACCTATGCTGGACACCCCAACGCAATCTTCTCTGAGGACGCCATGAAAGCAGTCCACTCTTTCTCATCCGGCATCCCGAGACTGATTAACCGGGCCTGTACCCAGTCTCTTGTCTACGCATACCAAAACCGCCGGGCCATTATTGATGACCGGATGGTACAACTCGTCCTGGAGGGCGAGGTTTCTTGAATACCGGAAAGAAGGGGATGGCTGGAGCCATCCCCTTCTCTTATGCGACAAAACGCACCGGCGCCGGACAATGATGTCCGGCGATGACCGACAAAACAGCCCGTCTATTTCACGACAGAACAGGCCGTCTGCGACAACATAGTATTATCAATAACACTGTTTGTAGTTCGCAGTACATATATCCATGTATCACGAACATTATCTTTAGCTTACAACAAATTTCTTTGAAAGTCAACCGATTTTTACAATTATCTTGTTGATATTTTCTTATAAGCAAGCGATTTGGAGACAAGGAATGGGGATTGCAGTCATTGCAGTATCTGATAAGGAGGACCTCACATGAGCCTGGGGGATAAATTACGGCAGAGGAGACAGGAAATGGGCCTCACCAGGCCTCAGCTGGCGGCTAAGATCTGCGTCACTCCGTCAGCTATCGCAAACTATGAAAACGGTATCAGCACCCCGAAACCCGACATCTTAATTTCCTTGATCAATGTGTTAGAGGTCGATGCCAACTATATGTACTCCGATTACCTCGGTAACAGCCAGATCATCAAAATTTATGACCATTCCCTCAGTAGCGAAGAGGTTGATGCCATCAAAAAATATCGGGAACTTTCCAAAGAAGGAAAGCGGCTTGTTCGTCTGATTATCAATGAGGAATACAGTCGAACCACTGTCGGGAACCAGCTCACCCTCCCCTGCTATCTGCCCGGTTTGCGAAAGCTTCACACTGGTTTTCTTATACAAAACAAATTAGGAAACGTGCGCATCATGCTCAAGGATCTGCCCGAGGGAACCGACTTTTGTTTTCAGATCCAGATGGATCAATATCTGCCCGTCTTCCGGAACCATGATATTCTGGCTCTTCAAAGAAGGCAAGCGAGACACAATGAGATGGGTTTGTTCTGCCTGAACGGGATTTACTATATCCGCACACTTTTCCACGAGAGGGGAGAGCGCCGTCTTCGGGCGCCCAATGTCATTGATGCGGATATTTTGGTGAGTGAAACGGACGAGTTCCGCTGTATGGGCACGATCCTCGGCCGGGTAAATGGTATTTTGGAGACTTGAACAAAGCCCGGCGTTGGAAATATTTTGGGAGCCGCTGGGAGAGTTGCCTGGGGGCGGATGGCAACGGGAGAATCATTTATAACCGATCACCTCCGCGCAAAAATCTATGCGGAATTTGCGCCCTTGAGTGTGGATATGAAGACTGCGGCTATCACCCATGTGTGCTATGTCCACAGCATAACCGTTCTCTCAATCCGCTGTATCACCAATGCCGCAAAGCACGGTGGACTTGATTATTTTATCTAAAATGATAAGAAGGCCTCGATCATTGCAACGGATCTTGCAGCCGCCTTGCTTGCGGAGATCTGTAGAACATGGCTTTCATAATTGCAGAGTGCAGCCGAAACACGGAAACCAGTGCGGGGATGGAGCCATCTAATCCCCCGCTGGTTTTCTGATAAGCAAAACAGCTTCCCTGCCGCATTGCGGCAGGGAAGCTGTTTTGGCAAGCGTTTTGAGACGCTCCAAATCTGTCTTATTTGGCGTACTCGATGGCCTTGGTCTCCCGCAGAAGGTTGACCTTGATCTGGCCGGGGTACTCCAGCTCGTCCTCGATCTTCTTGGCAATGTCCCGGGCCAGAAGGACCATCTGATCCTCGCTGACCACCTCGGGCTTGACCATGATGCGGACCTCGCGGCCGGCCTGGATGGCAAAGGACTTCTCCACGCCGGGGAAGGAGGAGGTGATCTCCTCCAGCTTCTCCAGACGCTTGATATAATTCTCCAAATTCTCGCGCCGGGCGCCGGGTCGGGCGGCAGAGATGGCATCGGCCGCCTGGACCAGGCAGGCCACCACAGTCTGGGGCTCCACGTCGTTGTGGTGGGCGTGAATGGCGTGAATGACCGCCTCGCTCTCGTGATACTTCCGGGCCAGTTCCACGCCGATGGTGACATGGGAGCCCTCCACCTCGTGGTCGATGGACTTGCCCAAGTCGTGGAGCAGACCGGCGCGCTTGGCCTCGGTCACGTTGGCGCCGATCTCGGCGGCCAGCAGGCCGGCGATGTGGGACACCTCGATGGAGTGGTTAAGCACGTTCTGGCCATAGCTGGTGCGGTAGCGCATCCGTCCCAGGAGCTTGACCAGCTCCGGGTGCAGACCGTGAACATTGGTCTCAAAAATGGCGCGCTCGCCTTCAGCCTTGATGGTTGCGTCCACCTCACGCTTAGCCTTCTCCACCATCTCCTCGATACGGGCGGGGTGGATGCGGCCGTCCAAAATCAGCTTCTCCAGGGCCAGACGGGCGATCTCCCGGCGGACGGGGTCAAAGCAAGAGACCGTGATGGCCTCCGGCGTGTCGTCAATGATCAGGTCCACCCCGGTTAGGGTCTCCAGGGTGCGGATATTGCGGCCCTCGCGGCCAATGATGCGGCCCTTCATCTCATCGTTGGGCAGGGGCACCACGGACACCGTGGCCTCCGCCACATGGTCGGCGGCACAACGCTGAATGGCCAGAGAGATGATCTCGCGGGCCTTGGAGTCGGCTTCGTCCTTGAACCGGGCCTCGATCTCCTTGATCTTCATGGCGGACTCGTGAGTCACGTCGGCCTCCAGCTGGCTGAGGAGATAGGCTTTCGCCTCCTCCGCAGTGAAGCCGGAGATCTTCTCCAGCATATCCACCTGCTCCTGCTTGAGCCGTTCCGCCTCCGCCTGGGTGGCCTCCAGCCGGGCCAGGCGGTTGGACAGATGCTCCTCTTTCCGCTCCATGTTCTCCGTCTTGCGGTCCAGGTTCTCTTCCTTCTGCTGAAGCCGGCGTTCCTGTTTCTGAAGGTCGCTCCGGCGCTCCTTTTCCTCCCGCTCGTACTCATTGCGGGCCTTGAGGATCTCCTCCTTCGACTCCAGAAGGGCCTCTCGCTTCTTATTTTCCGCGCTCTTGTACGCGTCGTTGACGATCTGCTTCGCCTGGTTCTTTGCGGAGTTCAGATCCTCATCAGCCTGCTTCCGCTCCCGCAGAACGCCAAACACATAGACCAGTGCCGCACCCAGAACCAGGCCCAGAACCGCCCCAATAACATAGGGTAACATTTGGCTTTTGACACCTCCAAATCAGAATCAATGGTTGGGGTGCTCCTCTCCCCTTCGCGGCACAGCCGCAAAAAAGTGGTGTTCCACCGGCGGCGGAGCTCTCCCGCCGGGTCAGACAGCATAAAAGGAGCCGCAAGGCACAGCCCGTGTCGCGGCCTGTCTCCTTGCGACAACTGAAAAACATCCCCCAAGTTTTTCACTTTTGTCCTGTATATCATTGTAAATGGAACCGGGTGTCATGTCAAGTTTTATTCCACATTCCACCTGGTCCTTTCCGAAATTTTCGTGATTCTGCTCAGAAGTGCTTCCTATTTTATACAGACGCGTCCCAGAGCGGCGAACTTCCCACCACTCCAGAGCACTGTTTCTTCAATCAGAATATGCCGTACCCTCCTCCTGACCGGCCAGCAGGCGCATCAGGCTTCCGGTGCGGGGCGGAAGGGTCAGAGTATGCCCCTGTGGAGCGCTCTGAAAGCGAGCTGCGCCCAACAGCAGCTGGACCCGCTCCCCGTCCTCCAGCCGCAGAGCGGCCGTCTGATCCCCTGTGTTAAAGGCGGCCAGGATCGTCTCCTCCCCGCAGGTGCGGGTAAAGGCCAGCAGCGGTCCGTCGCTCACCCGGTAGCGGATGCCGCCACGGCGCAGGGCGGCGGACTCCTGCCGCAGGTGGCCCAGGCGGGTGAACCAGTCCAGCAGCTCCGGCTCCTCATGCCCCCAGGGGAAGGTACGGCGGTTGAATGGGTCCTCAAAGCCCTCCATCCCCGCCTCGTCCCCATAATACACCGTGGGGGAGCCGGGGAACGCAAACAGCAGGGCGGCTCCCAGCTTCAGGAGTTCCTTCCCCCGACGGCGCTGATCCGGATCCATTCGGAAGCTGGAGCGCCACTCCCGGGAGCGGTCCTGGCACTCGTTCCCCACGCCCAGCAGGGTGAGGATACGTGGGGTGTCGTGGGTTCCCAGGGCATTCATGGCGGAGTAGAAGGCAAACCGGGGGTAGTTCTCCCGCAGGGTCTCCATCGCCTCCATAAAGTCCCGGGCGTCTCCGCCCCTGAGGTAGGCCAGGGCCGCGCCGCGGAAGGGGTAGTTCATCAGCCCGTCGCAGTGCCCCCCCAGGATATGGCGGCGGCGCACGCCGTAGGCTACCTTGGTGGAGCCGTCCTCCCACACCTCGCCAATGACCACCGCGTCCGGCTTCTCCGCCCGGGCTGCGGCGTGGACCCCCTGGACAAAGTCATCCGGCAGTTCATCCGCCACATCCAGCCGCCAGCCGTCAGCCCCCGCCCGCAGCCACCGGCGGACTACCGAGTTCTCTCCGCCAAAGATAAACTCCCGATAGGATGGGTCGTGCTCGTTCACTGCGGGCAGGGAGTAGATCCCCCACCAACTCTCATATCTATCTGGCCACTGCTGGAAATTGTACCAGGAGGACCAGGGTGAGTCCTGACTCTGGTGAGCCCCCAGCTCCGGGTAAAATCCGTCTCCATTGAAGTAACGGCTGACAAAGCCGGTATGGTTGAATACCCCATCCAGCATCACCCGCATTCCCAGGCTGTGGGCCTTCTCGCAGAGAGTGGAAAAGTGCTCCTCACAGCCCAGCATAGGATCGATTCTGCTGTAATCGGCTGTGCCATAGCGGTGATTCTCTGCCGCCTCAAAAACAGGACAGAAATAGAGGGTCGTCACCCCCAAACTGCGGAGATAATCCAGCTTTTCCATTACACCCCGCAGGTCTCCGCCGAAAAAGTCCCGGTTGCGGATCTCACCGTTCCAGTCCGGGCGGTACTCCGGCTCCTCCTGCCAAGCGGTGTGGACCCACCGCCCCCCCACCATCCCGGCGGGATCCGGGATCCGGGTGCGGCGGAAGCGGTCGGGGAAGATCTGATAGGTCATTCCCTCTCCAAACCAGGCTGGGACCTCCTCTCCGCCGTCATACACCGTCAGCTGATAGGGACCCAGCTGCTGGCTCTTCTTTCCGTCCAACCGCTCCAGCGTGAAGGTATACCACACCAGTCCCACATAGCCCCCGGTGTCCAGCACGCAGGAAAACTGGTCCCGGTCCCCATCCAGCCCGGACCAGGGCATGGGGAGGGTGCGGACCTCGTCCTCCCCGGCCTCGAACCGCGCGGTGAGCTGGGCGCGGGAATAGCCCTCCTGCCTCGGCGGCCGGAGGGTCAAAAGCACCGGGGCCCCCGACGCCGCCGCCCCATAGGGGGACTTGCACCGGGGATCCCGGGAGTCGTAGATCGGTTCTGTCATGGTAGCACCTTCTGTCTCAGTCAGGAATGAGGACTGGCCGCGTATTCCCCGCGCACATTGAAAGCCTGCCCGGCGCAGCCGTCCCCCCAGGCCAATTCCTAATTCCTAACTCCTAATTCCTAACTCCTCACCCATAGTGGTAAGAGCCGCCGCCGATAAACTCCCGGAGCAATGAGCTCTTGTCCACCAGCTCCGGGTCGATGGGCTGGAAAAACTGGAATGCATCGATCAGCTCCAGCAGCTCTCCCCGGCGGACATTATCCTCCGGCACAGCCTCCAGCAGGGGAAGGGCATAGTGCTTCATCACCGACACCTCATAGGGGAGGGAGGAGTCGAAAATAATATCCGCCTTGTTCTTGAAGGGGGAGATATACAGCTTCTCCCCACGGCGGACGTTGGCCCACATATCCAGGGTGTCCTCCACCCCGGTGCCCCGGAAGTTGTAATCCCGCACCGCCCGGCGGGTCAGGCGCATCCAGGTCCCCTTAAAGCGGAGGACGGAGCCCTCATTGATGTTGGAGCGGGCGGAGATATACAGCTTGGCGGCCTCCGGGTGGCGGCCAGCGATGCTGTCGTTGAGGGCGTGGATCCCTTCAAACACCACAATCTCGTTTTTCCCCAGCCGGAGCGGGGTCCCCCTGCTGTCGTTGCGCATCTGGCGGACAAACTCATACTTGGGGATCAGGATCTCCTCCCCCCGGCTCAGGGCAGTAAAGTGCCGGTCCAGCAGCTCCATGTCCAGGCAGAGCGGGGACTCGAAATCCAGCTCTCCCTCCGGGGTGCGGGGCGCGGTCTTTGGATTGGTGGTTTTAAAGTAGTTGTCCATGGCCACCGCATGGGTGTTCACCCCCCGCCGCTGGAGCTCCTCCGCGATTTTCATGGCGGTGGTGGTCTTGCCGGAGCCGGATGGACCGGACAGCAGGACGATGGGGCTGGCCTCCAGGTTGGACAGGATCTTATCCGCGGCCAGCGAGACACGCTGGGCATAGTTCTCGTCGCACTCCGCCAGAAATTCCGTCACATCGCTCTGGATGCGGCGGTTGATCTCCTGTAATTGATATGCCATGGGAAAACACTCCTTTCACATGGGGCTGGTGTCAGGGAACCGCCGGGCCGTAAAACCGGATCAGCTCCTCCTTCTGGGCCAGCACCTTCTCCCGCAAGGCCAGGTAGTCGTGGGGATACTTGGGGTTGGGCAGGCGGACGATCCGCCCGGCGGCGTGGTCCACCAGCTTGGTGACACCGCCGCCCCCCACCGACACCACCGTTTGGAGTTCCTCCATCATGATGATGTTGTACAGGTTCTCTGTCCCGGGCTTGGCCCAGCCCACATTCTCCAGCGCGCCGGACATATATTTCTGCCGGTATAAATAGTACGGACGATAACCGCGTTGTATCAGGACCTCCCGGGAGAAATCCAGCATCCCCGCCACTTCCGCCCCGCTGGGCAGGCTCCCGCCCTGTTCCATGAGGGTAGAGCCCTTTTTCAGGGCCAGGGTGTGGATGGTGACGTTCTCCGGCTCCATCTCCAGCACCCCCTCCAGAGAGCGGCGGAAGCCCTCGCAGGAGTCCTGGGGCAGGCCGGCGATCAGGTCCATATTGATGCAGTCAAAGCCCACTGACCGGGCCAGGTCGTTGGCCGCCCGGATGTCCCCGGCGGCGTGTTTCCGTCCGATGGCCCGGAGCACATGGTCCTCCAGGGTCTGGGGATTGATGGAGATGCGGCCCACGCCGTGTCCTTTCAGCACCTCCAGCTTCGCCCGGTCGATGGTGTCCGGCCGGCCGGCCTCCACGGTATACTCGGTGCAGCCCTCCAGAGGCAGGACCTCCCGGCACCGGGTGAGCAGACGGTCCAGCTGGGCGGCGGACAGGGTGGTGGGCGTACCACCTCCCATGTAGAAGGTGCGAAGGCCCTTTCCAGTCCGCTCCAGGATTCGGCCCAGGGCGTCGATCTCCTCCAAAAGGGCGTCCAGATAGGGCTCCAGCAGCTTCAGCGTCCGGCCCACATCGGCGGACACAAAGGAGCAGTAGGCGCACCGGGTGGGACAGAAGGGGATGCCCACATAGAGAGAGACCTCGTCCTCCTTCAGAGTGCGCTGGGCATTCAGGCTGGCCTGGGCGCAGTCCACCGCCAGCTTTGCCCGCTCCGGGGAGACATAGCAGTCCCGCTCCAGGCTGGCCCGTGCCTGCTCCGGGGTGGCTCCGGCAGCCATCTCCCGGGTGGGCAGCTTCACCGGGCGCACGCCGGTGAGCATCCCCCGGGGCGCAGTACCGGTGACCCCATGGGCGGCCAGGAAAGCACCGGCCGATGGCCCGGCGGCGCAGGCCCTCCCGCTGAAATTGTCCCCGTCAGGGGCGTCCAGCCGGTGGGTTGCCGCCCCCCGCCAGGACAGCTCCACCTCCACGGTACAGCCGTCCGCCTCCTCCCGGAGGGAGACCCGGGCCCAGGTGTCATCCTCCGGGCCAATGGGCTCATAGACGGGCCGCTCACCAGGAAACAGGTTCAGCATCCCCTGTTCCACAACATACCGCTCGTCGTGCCCCTTTAGCACTAATTTCATCGCTGTTCCTTCCTCAACTCCGCTGTCCCATGGCCTCCCGCAGGAAGGGGTTGTACTGCCGCTCCCGCTCCAGGGTGGAGGTCCGGTCGTGGCCGGGACAGACGTGATAGTCCCCCTCCAACTGGCCCAGCCGCTTCAGAGAGGCCATGATCTCCTCATAGCTGCCCCCCCGCAGGTCCGTGCGGCCACAGGAGCCGCAGAACAGGGTGTCCCCGGTGAACAGCACGTCCCCCGCCTTCAGCGTGACGGAGCCCTTGGAGTGCCCCGGGGTGTGGAGGACCTGAACATCAATGGAGCCCACCTGGATGTGGTCCCCCTCGTCATAGAAGTTCAGACCGGCCACCTGTCCCGCCAGGGGAAACAGGGTGTTGCCCGCACCATTGGAGTCGCCCCGGTGGATATAGATGGCCGCCTGGGGCAGTGCCTTCTCCAACTCCGGGACAGCGGTGGTGTGGTCATAGTGGCCGTGGGTGAGCAGGATGTGGGTCACCTCCGCCCCGCCCTCCTTCAGCGCAGCCAGGATCCGCTCCGCCTCGTCCCCGGGGTCAATGACGGCGGCCTTGCCGGTGGTCTCGTCCTCCAGAATATAGCAGTTGGTTCCGATAGGCCCTACCTGCATGACTTTAACCTTCATCATTTGTCCTCCTCTTGTGAGTCGGAAATCAGGAATTAGGAATGATGAGTTAGGAATTATGGTGTTCCGCCTGCGGCGGGACGATTAAAACCGGCGCTCCGCGCTGTCACGGCTCACAAAATGAAAGCGGAATGCAGACAGCTTTTATCCAATTCCTAATTCCTAACTCCTCATTCATAATTCAAATAAGATGGTGACCGGCCCGTCGTTGACCGACGCCACCTGCATATCCGCTCCGAACTCCCCATGCTCCACCTGGAACCCCCGCTGACGGCACTGGTCCATAAATCGCTCATAGAGGGGAATGGCCACATCGGGCTTGGCCGCCCCGGTGAAACCAGGGCGGCGGCTCTTGGTGTCGGCGTAGAGGGTAAACTGGCTCACCACCAGAAGAGCGCCCCCCACCTGCTCCAAATTCAGGTTCATTTTTCCGTTTTCGTCCTCAAAGATCCGCAGATTACAGATTTTTTCGGCCAGCTTATCGCACACAGCTTCCGTATCCTGGGGACCAACTCCCAGCAGAACCAGATAGCCCTTTTCAATGGCGCCCCGCACCGCCCCGTCAATGGTAACGGAGGCGGAGGACACCCGGGTAACAACTGCTCTCATAATATCGACCTCACAGCTCAGATTATGAACGACAGGCGCGGGTAAGCCCCGCGCAGTTCTTACTTCCCGGTCATCCGGGCCACATGATAGACCCCCTGGATGTTGTTCAGCTTATTGATGACCGAAGCCAGCTCCTCCTTGTCCCGCACCTCCACCTCGATGCGGAGGATGGCGTGTCCGTCCGGCATGGAGCGGGCGGACAAGGCACTGACCTTTACCTTGGCCGCCGACAGGGCCATGGCCACGTCCAGGGTCAGATTATCCCGGTCCTTGGAGGCCACCTCCAGGGCGGTGCGGTAGTTGGGCAGCTTGCTGTCCACCCAAGACACCCGCACCCAGCGGGCAGCCTCCTCCGGCTTGCGGTTTTCCGGCGCGGCGTTGGGACAGTCCGCCCGGTGGACGGACACCCCGTAACCCCGGGTGATGAACCCGATCACCGGGTCACCGGGAACAGGGGTGCAGCACTTGGCAAATTTCACCAGGCAGTTGCCCAGGCCCTCCACGATGATGCCCGAATCGGTGTGCTTGTTGGAGCCCTTGAGCTGGCTGACGTCCACCGGGGCGGCGGTGCCGGGAACAATGATGCTCTCTGCCGTCGTGCGGGAGGAGGCCGCAGCCTTTTCCGCCTTCAGCCGCCCCAGGCGGAGCAGTTCGTCCTTGATGCGGGCCACACTCTTCACGGCGGTGGTGCCGCCGTAGCCGATAGAGGCATACAGCTCGTCCAGCGTGCCGAAGCGGACCTTCCGCAGGATGCTGGGCAGCACATCCTCCGCCGTGATGGAGCTCAACGGGATCTTGGCATGCTTCAGCTCCGACTCGAACAGAGCCCGGCCGGTGGCGACGTTCTCCTCCCGGCGCTCCCGCTTGAACCACTGGCGGATCTTGTTCCGGGCCTCGTTGCTCTTGGCGATCTTGAGCCAGTCCCGGCTGGGGCCCTTGGCCGCCTTGGAGGTGAGCACCTCCACGATGTCGCCGTTTTTCAGGTGGGTGTCATAGGGCACCATCCGCCCGTTCACCCGGGCCCCCACCATGCTGTTGCCCACGGCGGAGTGGATGTTATAGGCGAAGTCGATGGGGGTGGCCCCGGCGGGCAGGCTCTTGACGTCCCCGTTGGGGGTAAATACAAACACCTCATCGGAAAACATATCTACCTTCAGGGTGCGGACAAACTCCTCCGCGTCGGTGTCCTGCTGGCTCTCCAGCAGTTTGCGGACCCACTCGAAGTCCACCTCGCTGCCCAGCTTCTTGTTGGCCATCCCCTGCTTGTACTTCCAGTGGGCCGCGATGCCGTACTCCGCGGTCTGGTGCATCTCCCAGGTTCGGATCTGCACCTCGAAGGGAATGCCCTCCCGGCCGATGACCGTGGTATGGAGGGACTGGTACATATTAGGCTTGGGCGTGCCGATGTAGTCCTTGAACCGCCCCAGCACCGGCTTGAACATATCGTGAATACAGCCCAGCACGTTGTAGCACTCCGGGATGTCATCCACGATCACCCGGAAGGCGTACAGGTCGAAAATCTCGTCCAGCGTCTTGTTCTGGGCAAACATTTTCCGGTAGATGGAGTAGGTATGCTTCACCCGGCCGTACACCTTGCACCGGATCCCCTCCTGTTCCATCCGCTGCTGGATGCGCAGCTGGATGGAGGCCAGGAACTCCTCATGGGCGGCGGAGCGGGCGGACATCTCCTCCTCGATCTCCTTGTATCCCACGGGGTCCAAATAGCGCAAAGAGAGGTCCTCCAGTTCCCATTTCAGCTTCTGCATACCTAAGCGGTGTGCCAGCGGTGCGTAGATCTCCATGGTCTCCAGAGATTTTTCCCGCTGCTTCCGGGGGGACTGGTACTCCATGGTACGCATATTGTGCAGCCGGTCGCAGATCTTAATGAGGATCACCCGGATGTCGTGGGCCATGGCCATGAGCATCTTGCGCAGGTTCTCCATCTGCTCCTCTTCCTTGGAGACATACTGCACCCGCGTCAGCTTGGTGACCCCCTCCACCAGCTCCGCCACTGACTTGCCGAATTTTTTGGCGATCTCCTCATGGGTGGCGTCGGTGTCCTCGATGCAGTCGTGGAGCAGGGCGGCAATGACCGAGTCCACATCCAGCCCCAGGTCGGCCACGATGTCGGCCACCGCCAGGGGATGGATGATATAGGGCTCGCCGCTCTTGCGCAGCTGCCCGTGGTGCTCTGTGTCCGCATAGGTAAATGCGTCAAACAGCCGCTTGGTATCTAAATTGGGCGTATAGGCGGCTACCTTGTCCTCAAGAGCCTGATAGCGCTCTAAAATCGGATCCATACGATCACCTTCTGACAAATTAGGAATAAGAAATTGGGAATTTGATCGGGCAGGAGCCAGGACGGTCAATTCCTCATTCCTAACTCCTAATTCTCCTGCGTGGCCTTCCGCAGTTTTTTCAGGATCTCCGATGCGTTCAGATCCACCTTGTGCTCCAGCTGGTGCAGGATGATCTCCAGCTGTCCAGACTGCTGGACCAGGGTGAGCAGCCCCCGCTCCTCCATCACCTCCAGGCACACCAGGGTATGAGTGGGCAGCTCTGGCTGCCCACCGGAGCGGGCGGCCCCCCGGGCAATGCGTGGAACAGTGTCCCGGAGGATGGGCTGCCCGGCGCTCTGGCGCTTCAAATACCGCCACAGGCAGATAAATTCCGCCCGGGTGGGCAGCAGGGACTGGGCCTCCACCGGCGTGAGGCGCTCTCCCCGCCGGTATTTTTCATAAATGGACTGCTCCAACTGGGCCCGGGTCATGGCCCGGCGCAGATCCACCACCTGAAGCTGGACCGAGCGCAGCCCCCGAAACTCGTTGATCTGGGGATAGAAGGCCACATCCACCCGGCAGCCGGCGGTCAGACCCAGCTCTCCACCGTCAGCGGAGAAGAAGATGGCGTCCAGCGGGACCCCCCTGGCCTCCAGCCGCAGCTTCAGATGCCGGCCCCGGCCCACCTGGGCGGCGCTGAGCACATGGGCCCCAGTGAGAACCAGTACCGGCCTGGGGTTGCCGGTGCCGCAGGGTTCCAGCCAGTCCAGCTGCTCCACCGCCTCCACTGTAAGTTCCTGGGGCAGCACCGCCGCGTCCGCCTCCAGCACCGAGGGCAGCTCCTCCCCCCGGTGCTCCTCCATCACCAGCCGGCGCAGCCGGGCGGACAGCTCCGGAAGCTTCTCCTCCCGCACGGTGAAGCCGGCGGCCAGGGCATGGCCCCCAAAGCCTTCCAGCAAATCGCCGCACCGGGCCAGAAGCTGGAACAGGTTGATCCCGCCCCAGGAGCGGCATGATCCCTTGCCCACTCCCTGGTCCAGGCACACCATAAAGGCGGGACAGCCGTACTTCTCCGCCAGGCGGGAGGCCACGATACCCACCACTCCCTGGTGCCAGCCCCCGTCCGCCAGCAGGATGACCCCCTCCTGGGGCGTCTCCTCCAGCCGCCGGACGGAGTCCTGAAAGATCTCCCCCTCCACGGCCTGACGCTCCCGGTTCAGCTCGCACAGCTCCCGGGCCAGCTCTGCCGCCCGGTCCGAATCCCGGGTAAGGAGCAGCTCAGCGGCCAGACCGGCCTTTCCCATCCGGCCGGCCGCATTGATCCGGGGGGCCAGCGTATAGCCCACGGACACCGAGGTGAGGGGCCTGTCCCCCAGCCCTGCCTCCTGGATCAGCTGGGCAAAGCCCAGCCGCCGGGGATGGGCCAGGGCGGCCAGTCCGGTCTGAACGATGGTGCGGTTTTCGCCGGTCATGGGCATCACATCGGCCACCGTTCCCACCGCGGCCAGGTCGGCATATTCCAGAAAGACCCGCTCCGCCCGCTCCGCTCCGGCCACCGCCATGGCCAGCTTCAGGGCCACACCCACCCCAGCCAGGCCCTTGAAGGGATAGGGGCAGTCGGTGCGGCGGGGATCCACCACAGCGCACGCGGGGGGCAGGCTCTCCTTACACTCATGGTGGTCCGTCACCACCACATCCACCCCCAGAGAGGCGGCGAACGCAGTCTCCGCCCCGGCGGTGATGCCGCAGTCCACAGTGACGATCAAGGTGACCCCCTGGGCCGCCAGGGCGGACACCGCCTCAGAGTTGAGGCCGTACCCCTCCTCCAGGCGGTCCGGGATATAGGGCAGGACCCGTCCGCCCAGACGGCTCAGGCAGTCGGTGAGCAGACAGGTAGAGGTGATCCCGTCCACGTCGTAGTCCCCATAGACCGCCACAGTCTCCCCCGTCTCCAGGGCCCGGCGGATGCGGCGGACCGCCCGGTCCATGTCCCGCAGGCCCATCGGGTCCTCCAGCGGCGTCTCTCCGGGGGCGAGGAGGGCCTGGGCCTCCTCCTGCGTCCGGATCCCCCGGGCGGACAGCACTGCCGCCAGAAGCGGAGGGACCCCCGCCTGCTCCAGCTCCTCCCGGGCGGCGCGGCTGGGCGCGGCGACCCGCCATTCCTGATAACGCATCGGGCATCCCTCCTTCCCCCCAGCGCGGGCGGACACACTGAGAATAATATCACAGGTTATTATACCATAGTTTTCAGTACAGGCACAAGTAAAATTCAGCACATCCCCCATGCCTCTCCTCTCCCGTCCATTCTGTTTCCCAGTTTCTCCCCCAACAAAAGACAAACCGGCCGGAGCCCCGCATTCCGCAGGCTCCGGCCGGTCTGATCTTCCGGTCTTATTCCGCCAGGATCACCCGGCAGGTCTCGCTCCAGGGCTGCTCCGGCCGCTGGAAGGGGATGTCCGCCGCCTCCAGCGCCCCACACAGGGCCTCCAGCGTCTGGGCGCTCACCGTGCAGAAGCTGCGGCCCTGTCCGTCCAGCTCCCACTGGTCCAAAGCGGGCAGCAGCTCCGCCGCGCCCTCCGGCAGGGCGGTCAGCAGCAGCTCGGTCTCCTCCGGCTGTACGCTGTACAGCGCGGGTCCTCCCGCTTCCCCGTCCGCCAGGGCAGGCTCAGGGGCCTCTCCCGCCGTGTTTTCCCCCTGGGCAAGGGCGGCACGCGGCACACCTGCAACCTTCGACGGGTTCTCTCCATTGGCCGCGCCGCTCTGCGGCGCACTGGCAGTCTCCGTCCCGTCCGCTGTTTCCGGCGGTTCCGTCGTCTTGCTCTGCACCGGATCCTCATCTGTACCGGCCGCAGAGGCCGCGCCGGCCACAGGGGCCTCGCCGGAGCCTGCGGACTCCTCTGACCACTGGGCGAGATCGGGGACCGCCGCAACATTCCCGGACGCCCCCAGGCCGGGCCGGTCCGCGCCGTAGTACAGCCCCACGCAGATCACCGCGCAGGCCGCCAGTCCGGCCGCCGCCTTCCACTGGGGCCGCCGCCACAGGGGGACGACCTTGGCGGGGCGGGCATCCTCCCGGACCCGCTCCATCACGCGGTCCGCAAAGCCCTCGGGCGCCGGAGTCTCCTCCAGCTCCCCCATGGCCTGATGCAGCTCCCTCAGAGCCGCCCAGTCCGCCCGGCAGGCAGGGCAGCAGGCCAGATGGGCCTCCAGCTCCCCCTGCTCCTCTCCGGTCAGCGGACCGTCCAGGGCCTGACTCATCTGTTCCAGAGCCTCTTCACAGGACAGCACGCCCGGTCACCTCCTTTTTGTCTCTTCTAATGGCTTAGACGCAGACTGGGCAAAAAAGTTCCCATTCTCCTGCAGTCTTTTTTTCAGGGCCAGCCGCGCCCGGGCCAGACGTGACTTCACCGTTCCCAGATCGAGGGACAGAAGTTCCCCGATCTCCTGATAGGACAGCCCGGACACCTCCCGCATGACCAGGATCTCCCGCTGGTGGTCCGGCAGGGCACGGAGCTCCCGCTCCAGCGCCTGACGCCGCTCCTTCCGCTCCAGCTCCTCCTCCGGTCCGGCCCCGGGGGCCGCCGGCTCCAGCCAGCCCGCCTCTTCGTCGTCCAGAGAGCAGAAATTCTCCCTCTCCTGCCGCCGCTTCCGCTTCCGCAGCAGGTCGATGCATGCGTTGGATGCCAGACGGTACAGCCAGGTGGAAAAGCTGCTGTCCCCCTGGAAGGAGGCCAGCCCCCGCCAGGCGTTGAGGAATGCCTCCTGGGCCGCGTCCTGAGCGTCCTCCCGGTCCCCTGTCATTCTCAGACACAGGGTATAGATCCGGTCCTGGTGGGCCGTCACCAGCTCCGCGAAGGCGTCCTGGTCGCCCCCCTTTGCCCGGAGCACGGTCTCTTGTTCGGTCAAAGCGATCTCTCCCTCCTGTACGGCTCACGCGTCCGCCAGATCCCGTTTGATCCCCCTGGTCACCCGGTACACATCCTCCAGGGTGGTGATCTTCACAATCTGTTCCTTATAGTACCCCGCGTGTGGCACCCCCTTCAAGTACCAGGCGTAGTGCCGCCTGGCCTCCAGACAGGCGATCTTTTCCCCCTTGTTGGCCGCCGACAGCTCGAACTGCCGCACGGCGGTGTCGCACCGCTCCGCCAGCGGCGGCATGGGTGGGATCTCCCGCCCCTCCAGGGCCGCCCTGCACTGGGCGAACAGCCAGGGATTTCCAAAGACGCCCCGGCCGATCATAGCCATGTCCGCCCCGGTATATTTCAGGATCCGGGGCGCGTCGCTGGGCTTGAACACATCTCCGTTGGCCAGAACGGGGATCTTCACTGCCCGCTTGACCTCCCGGATCCAGTCCCAGTTGGCCGTCCCGGCGTACATCTGGTTCCGGGTCCGGCCGTGGACGGCCACCGCGGCCGCGCCAGCCTCCTCCATCGCCCGTGCAAACTCCACACAGTTGATGGAGCCCTTGTCCCAGCCCAGCCGGAATTTGACGGTGACGGGACAGCCCGCCCCCCGGACCACCGCCTCCAGCACCCGGACCGCCTTGTCCGGGTCCCGCATCAGTCCGGAGCCGTCCCCGGAGTTGGCCACCTTGGGCACGGGGCAGCCCATGTTGATGTCGATGAGGTCCGCCCCGGACACCTCGTGGGCGATAGCGGCCGCCTCCTCCATGCACACCGGGTCGCTGCCGAAGATCTGGGCGGCGGCGGGGTACTCCCCCTCCCCCAGCTGGAGCAGGGGAATGGACTTTTTATCCTGAAAGCACAGGGCCTTGGCACTGACCATTTCGGTACAGGTCAGCCCTGCCCCCTGCTCCCGGCAGATGGTGCGGAACGCCAGGTCTGTCACCCCCGCCATGGGGGCCAGCGCCAGCGGAACATCGATTTTGATTCCTCCGATCTCAACCATGGGGACCTCCTGGAAATAAAACATACAGAATGGGCGGTGCGCCGCCCTGATCGCAGTGTATTCTATCATATCAGCCACAGGTTGACAAGGCCGCCCGTTCCCATTAGAATAGGGGAAAACCGCGAAATCGGGGGGATCTGTATGGAATGGAAGGAACTGCGCGCCGCTCTGCGGGGGCTGACCGTCTATCGGGAGGAACTGGAAACTGAGATCGGCCGGTCGGTCACCGGGCTGCTGGACGCTCTGCACCGCCAGGACGGCGAGGAGGCCCTGGCCGCCTATACCGGCCTGTTTGCCGCCCTGTGCCGGGAGGAGTTCCAGGGGCTGGGGGACTGGCTGTGGGACCGCCTGCGCTTCCATGAGAGCGCGTACTCCCTGCTGATCGACCAGGGCGGCTCCGCCCCCGTCCTGGAGCAGGCCGCGCGGCAAGATGTGGACACCCTGGTCCGGCTGGCCGGGACCGGCTGTTCCTGCTTCCTGGACGCCATTCAGGCCCTGCTCCCGCCGGAGTTCGCCCCGGTGCTGGCCGGACTGTCCCAATGGCGGACCGGGAGCCCCTTCGACTTTGACACCCTCACCGCATTCTACCGGGAGCATGGGGCGGGGCTGTACGCCAAATACCGGGCCTTTCTCTGGGAGGACGGCAGCCTGATCCCGGTGGCCGACCCGGACTGTCCCCATCCGGTGGAGCTGCTGGGCTATGAGCAGCAGCGGCAGCAGGTGCTGGACAACACCCGCCTTCTGGTGGCGGGCCGCCCCTCCAACAACGTGCTCCTCTTCGGCGACGGCGGCACGGGCAAATCCGCCACGGTGAAATCCATGCTCTATCTGGAGGGCATGGAGGACCTGCGGCTCATCGAGATCCAGAAGGAAAACCTGGTGGGGATGCCCCGGCTCATCCGCTCCCTGGCCGGACGCCGCCAGAAGTTCATCCTGTTCATCGACGACCTGGCCTTCGACCAGGACGACCAGACCTACTCCTCCCTCAAGACCATTCTGGAGGGCGGGCTGGAGAAGCGGCCGGTCAATGTGGCCATCTACGCCACCTCCAACCGGCGTCACTTGGTACGGCAGACCTTCTCAGAGCGGGCGGGCAAGGAGGTCGACACCTTTGAGACCATCTCGGAAAAGACCGCTCTGGCCGAGCGCTTCGGCCTGCGCATCCCCTATATGACCATGAACAAGCGGGAGTATCTGGCCCTCATCGACCACCTGGCCGGTCTGTACCAGGTGGAGATGGACCGGGAGTTTCTCCACGCCCGTGCCATGGAGTGGGAGATCCGCCACGCCGGCCGCACCCCCCGGGTGGCCCGGCAGTTCATTGCCAGCCTTACCGGCTGATCTCCTCCGGACAGCAAGGGCCCGGACCGCGGCGCGGTCCGGGCCCTTTTTACGCATCTCCGCAGCCTCACTCCACCGCCACCGAGATCTTGGTGCGGTACTGGGCGGGATCCCGCTGGGCGATCTCGTCCCACAGCCCCTCCTTATAGGAGCAGCCCACCGGACGCAGCCCCCGGGCGGAAATCTCATCCAGCAGCCGGCGGTATGCCTCCCGAGCGCGGTGGTAGTCCCCCTGGAGGCAGATGGCGGCGTACCGCCCCGCCGGCTTTTCAAACAGCGGGACTCCGGCAGCCGGGTGCTCCACCTGGGTGAAGTAGCAGGCATATTCGTCAAACCGCCCCGCCGCCAGACTCTCCCCGAAGATCATCGCCCCGAAGGGGTAGCCCTCGTTCCACCCCTCCCGGTGACAGCGGGCCAGGTGCTCATACAGGATGGGTGCGGCCACCGCCGGGTCGGCGCTGTGGATGGGCTCGCTGAGGATCAGCAGCGCCGGGGGACAGTCCTCAAAGAACACCTGGCCGCACACCGCCCGCCGTCCCTGCTCCAGCAGCTTCCGCTTGGTTCGGATCATGGTCTGGATCCGCCGGAGCTGGGCCAGCTCCCGCTCCACCTCCGCCTCCTGCTGGTCCAGCAGGGCGGTGAGCCGCTCCGGGTCCCGCCGGTCCAGATACGCCTTGATGTCCAGCAGGGGCATCCCCAGCTCCTTCAGGGCGGCGATGACCATGAACACGTCGTACTGCTCCTGACTGTAATAGCGGTAGCCGTTCTCCCCCCGGAGGGCTGGGGCAAACAGGCCGATCTGGTCGTAGTGGTGCAGGGTTCGTTTGTTGGTCCCGCAGATGTGGGCAAAATCAGCCGCCCGCAGGCGGGAGGCGTTCTCTTTCTCCCCCACGAGAAAATTCCCCCTTGACTATCACGTTACGTTATCCTTTATTGTATCAAAGAAGCAAGCGCAAGTAAAGGAGGCACATTGCCATGCCACAGCTCAGCCGCCGCGTGCAGCTGTTCACCGACTCTGTGATCCGGCGGATGACCCGGATCAGCGAGCAGTACGACGCCATCAACCTCTCCCAGGGCTACCCCGACTTCGACCCGCCCCGTCCCCTGCTGGACCGCCTGGCCCAGGTGGCCTATGAGGGCCCCCACCAGTACTCCGTCACCTATGGAGCCCAGAACCTGCGGGAGGCCCTGGCGGACAAGCACAGCCGGGCCACCGGCTGCACCGTGGACCCGAACGCCCAGGTGCTGGTCACCTGCGGCGGCACCGAAGCCATGATGTCCGCCATGATGACGGTGTGCAGCCCCGGGGACAAGGTGATCGTATTCAGCCCCTTCTATGAGAACTACGGGGCGGACGCCATTCTCTCCGGCGCGGAGCCCATCTACATCCCTCTGGTCCCGCCCGCCTTCGACTTTGACCGCGCCGCCCTGGAGGACGCCTTCCGCCAGGGGGCCAAGGCCATCATCGTCTGCAATCCCTCCAACCCCACAGGAAAGGTCTTTACCCGGGAGGAGCTGGAGTACATCGGCGCCCTGGCCCAGCGGTATGACGCGTACGTCATCACCGACGAGGTATACGAGCACATCGTGTTTGCCCCCTTCCACCACGTCCACATGGCCGGCCTGCCCGGGATGGAGGACCGCACCATCACCTGCAGCTCCCTGTCCAAGACCTACTCCATCACCGGCTGGCGGCTGGGCTATCTCATCGGCCCGGCGGAGGTCATTGAGCACGCCAAAAAGATCCACGATTTCCTCACCGTCGGGGCCCCCGCCCCCCTTCAGGAGGCCGCCTGCGTGGGAGTCCGCTTCCCTCAATCCTATTACAAGGAGCTGACCGCGCTGTACACCCGGAAGCGGGATGTGTTCCTGAAGGGCCTGGACCGGCTGGGGCTGAAGCACAACGTCCCCCAGGGGACCTATTTCGTCCTGCTGGACATCTCTGACTTTCTGGCCCTGGACCGCTTCCGGGGCTGGAGCGATCTGGAGTTCTGTGAGTGGATGATCCGTGAGATCGGCGTCGCCGCGGTGCCCGGCTCCAGCTTTTTCCGGGAGCCGGTGAACCACCTCATCCGCCTGCACTTCGCCCGGAGCGAGGAGACCCTGGAACAGGCCCTGGACCGGCTGGCCAAGCTGGCCGCACTGCTGCACTAAGGAGGTTTTACGACATGGAGATCAAACCCTTTCTGGTAGAAGAATGGATGAATCAATATGAGGTGGGGGCCAGGTACAACATCGCTGAAACCTGTGTGGACTCCGTCTCCCTGGACGAGCTGTTCCAGCTCACCGGCGAGGACAAGGAGGCCTTTCTCTCCTCCCTGTGCGCCCGGCGGCTGACCTACGGGGACATCTTCGGCCAGCCCGCCTTTCTGGAGGGGATCTGCCGGCTGTACCGGGACCTGCGCCCGGAGCAGGTGATCCCCACCCACGGCGCCGCCGGAGCCAACCACCACCTGTTCTGCTCCCTGGTGGAGCCGGGGGACAAGGTCATCTCCGTCCTGCCCACCTATCAGCAGCTGTACTCCATCCCCGACTCTCTTGGAGCCAAGGTGGAACTGCTCCCCCTGTCCCCGGACAACGGCTTTCTGCCCGACCTGGCCCGCCTGGAGAAGCTGGCCCAGGGAGGCGTCAAGCTCATCTGCCTGAACAACCCCAACAACCCCACCGGGGCCCTCATGTCCCAGGAGATGCTGGAGGAGATCGTCTCCATCGCCCGCCGCCACGGGTCCTATATCCTGTGCGACGAGGTGTACCGCCATCTCACCCAGGAGGACGGCTACTGCCCCTCCATCGTGGACCTGTATGAGAAGGGCATCAGCGTCAGCAGTATGTCCAAGGTGTTCTCCCTGGCCGGGATCCGGCTGGGCTGGATCACCTCCCGGGATCCTGAGGTGCTGAAACGCTGCCTCATCCACCGGGACTATGACCTCATCAGCTGCGGGCTGCTGGATGAGACGGTGGCCGCCCTGGCCCTGAAGCACGGAGACAGGCTGCTGGCCCGCAACCGGGGCATCGTACGGGAGAATCTGTCCATTCTGGACAACTGGGTCCGGCGGGAGCCCCATGTCACCTATGTCAAGCCCCAGGCTGGTACCACCGCCCTGGTGTACTACGACCTGGACATCCCCTCCTATGACTTCTGCAAGGAGATGTATCACGCCACCGGGGCCTTCGTCACCCCGGGCGACTGCTTCCAACAGGAGCGCTGCGTCCGGGTGGGCTACGCCTGCGACCGGCAGACCCTGGTGGACGGCCTGGAGGCCATGAGCGCCTTCCTGGCTCAGAAGGCCAAAAGCTGAGCCCAGACAGAAAAAAACGTTGCCGGAGACCGCCGACATGGCGGTCTCCGGCAGCGTTTTCTGTTGTCTCACAAGACGGGAGGCTCTTTTCTTTGGCCGGGAGCCCCCGTCAGCCGCCCAGGTAGGCGCGCTTGATCTCCGGGCTCTCGATCAGCTCCGCGCCGCTACCGGTAGCCACGATCTTTCCGGTCTCCATCACATAGCCCCGGTGGGCCACGGACAGGGCCATCTGGGCGTTCTGCTCCACCAGCAGGATGGTGGAGCCCTTCCGGTTCAGGTCCTGGATGATGTCAAAGATCTGCTCCACCAGGATGGGGGCCAGGCCCATGGAGGGCTCATCCAGCATCAGCAGCTTGGGTGGGACATGAGGGCGCGGCCCATGGCCAGCATCTGCTGCTCGCCGCCGGACAGCGTACCCGCCACCTGGCTGCGGCGCTCCTTCAGACGGGGAACAGGTCGTACACCATCTCCAGATCACGGGGCACACCGGCGGGGGCTGGGTATAGGCCCCCATCTCCAGGTTCTCCTCCACCGACATCTGGAGGAACACCCGCCGGCCCTCGGGTACCTGGGCCAGGCCCCGGCCCACCAGCTTGTCGGCGCTCACAGTGTTGATGTCCTGTCCGTCAAAGAGGATGCTCCCCGTCTTGGACCGGAGCAGGCCGGAGACGGTCTGGAGGGTGGTGGTCTTGCCCGCGCCGTTGGCCCCGATCAGCGTGACGATCTCCCCCTGGTTGACCTGGAAGGAGATGTCCTTGATGGCGTGGATGGCCCCGTAGTAGACGTTGATGCCCTCTACCTTCAGCAGTGTCTCCATCGGTCACGCCTCCTTTCGCTTGCCCAGATAGGCCTCGATGACCACCGGGTCGTTTTTGATCTCGTCCGGGGTGCCCTTGGCGATGATCTGCCCGAAGTTGAGCACCGCGATGCCCTCACAGATCCCCATGACCAGGTTCATGTCGTGCTCGATGAGGAGGATGGCAATGCCGAAGGTGTCCCGGATCTTGACGATATTGTCCATAAGCTCCGCGGTCTCCGAGGGGTTCATGCCTGCCGCCGGCTCGTCCAGCAGCAGCAGGCTGGGGTTGGTCGCCAGGGCCCGGACGATCTCCAGCTTCCGCTGGTCGCCGTAGGGCAGAGAGCCCGCCTTGTACTTCGCCAGATAGCCCATGTCGAAGATGGACAGCAGCTCCATGGCCCGCTCGTGGGCCAGCCGCTCCGCATTCCAGTACCGGGGCAGGCGGAGGATCCCCGACCACATATTATAGTTGATGTGGTTGTGCAGGCCCAGCTTCACGTTGTCCTCCACGCTCAGGTTGGAAAACAGGCGGATGTTCTGGAAGGTGCGGGCGATGCCCGCCTTGTTCACCTGGACGGTGTTCATGTTGTGGGTGTCCACGCCGTCCACCAGGATGGTGCCCCGGGTAGGCTGATACACTTTGGTCAGCAGATTGAACACTGTGGTCTTGCCCGCGCCGTTTGGGCCGATGAGGCCGGCGATCTCGGTGCGGCCGATGGCCATGTTGAAGTCCTTTACCGCCGCCAGGCCGCCGAAGTCGATGCCCAGGTGGCGGCACTCCAGAATGGGGCTTTTATCGATGTCCCGCTCCGGGATCTTGTTGGTGCTGGGCACCGGGACCAGCTTGACCGGTTCCTTTGGCATCCGACTCATTGTGCCGCGCCCCCTTTCTTTTCTTGTCTGCCCTCCCGCAGCCGGGCAAAGAAGCCCCAGACGGTGGGATTGTTGGTTGCCAGCATCACGAGGATCAGCACGATGGCATACACCAGCATCCGGTAGTCCGCGAACTGCCGCAGGGCCTCAGGCAGGATGGTCAGGGCCGCCGCCGCGATGACAGAGCCCCACATATTGCCCAGGCCGCCCAGCACCACAAACACCAGGATCAGGATGGAGGTATTGAAGTCGAACTTGGTGGCCACGAAGGTGGTCTGGCTGCATCCGTACAGGGTGCCGGCCGCGCCCGCCAGAGCGGCGGAGGTGACGAAGGCGATCATCTTGTACTTGGTGACGCTGATGCCCACGCTCTCAGCGGCGATGCGGTTATCCCGGGCGGCCATGATGGCCCGTCCGGTGCGGCTGTTGACCAGGTTGAAGATGACCACCAGGGTGATCACCACCAGCACAAAGCCTACGGTGAAGGTGGAGATGCGCTGGGTGTTCATCACGCCCATGGGGCCGCGGATCAGCTGAAGGCCGCCCTCCTCCAGGGCGTTCTTATCGGTGAGGAAGCTGAAGTGCAGCCCCTTTTTGTCCACAGCCAGGTAAGTGTTGGTGAGCACGCTTTTGATGATCTCGCCAAAGGCCAGGGTCACGATGGCCAGATAGTCGCCGTTGAGGCGCAGCACTGGGATGCCGATGAGGAACCCGAAGAAGCCGGCCAGGGCGGCGCCGATCACCATGGCCACGCCCAGGCGCACCGGCGTGAAGGGGATCAGCTCCGCCAGCCCGTTGGCGGCGGCACAGCCCAGGAACGCTCCAATGCTCATAAAGCCCGCGTGACCCAGGGACAGCTCTCCGGACACGCCCACCACCAGGTTCAGGGCCAGGGCCATGGTCACATAGGCGCAGATGGGGATCAGCTGCCCCTCCAGCACCGAGCCCAGCCCCGTGGTCATCCGCAGCAGCTGGAGGATCACAAAGGCGCCCACCACCAGGGCATAGGTAAATACGCTGGACCGGGTGGTCTTATTCATATTTGCAAGTCGGTTGACAACACGGCTCATAGCTACCACCTCACACTTTCTCGCGCACAGTCTTGCCCAGCAGACCGGCGGGCTTCACCAGCAGCACCACGATCAGTACGCCGAACACCACCGCCGTGGACAACTGGGTGGAGATATAGGCCCCGGCAAAGATCTCGATGACACCCAGCAGCAGGCCGCCCAGCAGGGCCCCGGGGATGGAGCCGATCCCGCCGAACACAGCGGCAGTAAATGCCTTGATGCCCGGCATGGAGCCGGTGGTGGGGGTGAGGGTGGGATAGGCGGAGCACAGCAGCACACCGGCGATGGCCGCCAGGGCCGAGCCGATGGCAAAGGTCATGGAGATGGTGCGGTTGACGTTGATGCCCATCAGCTGGGCAGCCCCCTTGTCCTCTGAGACGGCGCGCATGGCCTTACCCATCTTGGTCCGCCCGGTGAAGGCGGTGAGGGCCAGCATGATGACCACGCAGGCGGCGATGGTCACCAGGGTGACGTGGGAGATGGTCAGCGGGCCGATCTTCTGGCTGCCGCTGCCCACGATGGGGGAGAAGATCTTGGGGCTGGAGGACCACAGGATCAGGGCGGAGTTCTGGAGAAAATAGCTCACACCGATGGCGGTGATGAGCACCGCCAGAGAGGGGGCCTGGCGCAACGGCTTATAGGCCAGCCCCTCGATCACCACACCCAAAACGGTGCACACCGCCATGGACAGCACCACGCCCGCCAGGGCGGGCACCACTGCGGCAGCCATGCTTCCCGCCTCAAACATGGGGCTCAGGCCGGTCATGGCAAAGAAGCACACATAGGCCCCCACCATGATCACGTCGCCGTGGGCGAAGTTGAGCATTTTGGCGATGCCGTATACCATGGTATACCCCAGGGCGATGATGGCATAGACGCTGCCCAGGCTCAAGCCCCGGATCAGATAGTCCAACAGGGTCAAAACATCCATAATTCACTCACCTTTTCTCTCCTTTTTTCTTTGGACGCATGGGAAAACGCCGGGCCTGCCGGCCCTTCCCACACCCGTATGGAAGGAGACTCCCCGCGGCGGCACGCGAGAGGGCTTCCGGTCATACAGACTCAGTCCATGCCTGCATAAGCGCCGTTCTGGATGACCATGCCCTTGGGGCTCTTGGACACCGCGCCGGTGGCGTCCCAAGTGATGCCCGCGCCGTCGCCGGTCAGACCGGTGAAGGTAATGGTGGGGAAGGTCTCCTTCATCTTGGCGTTCAGGTCGGCCGCACTCATGTCCGGGGTGCAGCCGGCGGTCTCCAGCGCCAGCTTATAGGCGTACACGCAGTCATAGGCGTCGGCGGCGAACTGGATGGGGGTCTCGCCGTACTTCTCCTGATACTTCTTGACAAAGCTCTGGGTGGCCTCGTCCTCGTCGTCGGCGTTGAAGGGGGTCAGCAGCATGACGCCCTCTGCCAGAGCGGGGTCGAAGTTCTTCATGGTGAGGATGCCGTCCATGCCGTCCACGCCGAAGAACTTGGGGGCGTAGCCCATGGCCTTGGCCTGGCTGAGGATCAGAGAGGCGGGCTCATAGTAGATGGGCAGGAACAGCAGGTCGGCCTCGGCCTGCTTGGCCTGGGTCAGCTGGACGTTGAAGTCGTTCTGGGAGTCGGTGGTGAAGGTGGCGTTGCCCACTACGTTCAGGCCCAGCTTGTCGGCCTCTGCCATGAACTTATCCTTGATGCCGGTGGAGTAGTTGTCGTCGCTCTTCCAGATGATGAAGATCTTCTCTCCCAGCTGCTGCTCCGCAATGTACTGGGCAGAGGCCAGACCCTGGTTGGGATCGGAGAAGCACATCTGATACACATTGTCCTTGCCGGCGATCACGTCAGGAGAGGAGGCGGAGGGGGTGAGGGCAAAAATGCCGTCCTCCTGGCTCAGGGCGGAGGTGCTGATGCCGGGCTGGGAGGTGACGGAGCCCAGAGAGATCTGCATCCCCCACTCCTTCAGCGCGTTATAGGCGTTGACCGCCTTCTCCGGGTCGTGCTGGTCGTCCTCGTACTTCAGGTCGAACTGGATGGCGCCGCCCTGGGCATTGATCTCGTCCACGGCGATCTGAGCGCCCCGCTGGGCGGCCAGGCCATAGATGGAGGCCCCTCCGGTGAGGGGACCGGTGCCGCCCAGCTTGAAGGCAGTGCCGGCGGCGCTGTCCGTGCCGCTGGACGCCGCACCGGAGCCGGAGCCGCCGCAGGCGGTCATGGACAGGGTCATGGCCGCGGCCATGGCAAAGGCAAGAAACTTTTTGCTGTTCATACAGATCTCTCCTTTTTTCAACAGGATGGATATATTAAAAAAGCGGCTCCGTTCCAAAGAACGGAGCCGCCCTTTTAACCCTTTTGATGGGTGAAAAGCGGTTACCTCTTTGGAACGCTGTTTCGGCCCCCCAGGGCCAGAATAATCAACAGCCCGGCTACGCACAGTACGGACAGCACGTTCACCAGCAGGAGGGAGTCGGCCAGAAGGCCCACGATCCCTACCAGGACAACAAAAAAGGACACCATCATCATGGTGTCCAACAGGCTCACAGAGGCAGAGGCACTTCCAGACTTGGCCTGGAAATTCGCGCAGGAGGAAGCGGCCGCTGTCATTCCGGCGGCAGAAGCGCAGCTGTACGCATTGTGTCCACAGCTCTGCTTTTTCATGCTTCCCCTCCCCTTTCTAACGCTGGATGGTTGTGAATTTTGTTCTATTGTAAAGCACCCTCCGCAATTAGTCAATGGTGCTTTCCACCAGAATCCAGAAAAAGTACGCCCCACTTCATGTCCGTTCTGCACAGAATTTTGTCCGTGTGCGGCGGTCACACCGCAAAAAGCGACCGGGCCGCGCCTCCGGCGGAAGCCAGAGACGGACCCGGTCCAGATCCATGTTACAGCTCTGTCAACGGCATGGGAGCGGGGACCTTCTCCCGGTCCGTGCTGTCATAGGCCCGGGACAGCTCCTCCAGGGCCACATCCTGGTCAGCCAGCAGGGCAGTCATCTGCTCCAGACACTTCCCCGCCTTCTCCAGCTGATCCGCCGCGTGGGAGACGGTGGACTCCACCTCGCTACGCAGGGCGTCGTACTCCACCTGGACCCGGCCCAGCCACTGCTCCATGCCCCGGCGCAGCTCCCGCGCCTGTCTGTCCGCCTCATTCAGCACGTTCTGAGCCCGGCAGTGGGCCTCCAGCTCCACCCCGGCGGCCCGCTCCTTGACGGCGGTATAGGCTGCCGCCCCGGGCTCCAGCTCCGCCACCCGGCGGCGCAGGCTGTCCCGCTCCCGGCGCAGCTCCTCCAGTTCCCGGCTCTGGGCCTCCTCCCGCTCCCGGCTAGCCTCCAGCACCGCCTTCACCTGCTCCAGCTGCTGGCTCAGGCTCTCCCGGTCCCGGTTGAGGATGGTCACACGCTCCTCCTGGTCCGACTCCTGAGAGGCCAGCTTCCGCCGGTCCTCCTCCGCCTCCTCCAGGCGCCGCTGAAGCTCCTGCTGCTTTCGGGCGTTTTCCGCCGCCGTCTTTTCCAAATAGTCCAGCACGTCCTGCCGGTTGGAAGCCGCCGAGGCGCGCTGCGGGATGGTCCATGGGGCACCTCGTCTCCGCCCCTTTCGGGGCAATTTGTCATATTCCGTGTTATTTTATCACATTCCATGCAAAATTACAATTCCGGCTTGCATCTCTGACAGATTTGACGCAGGCTTGGAAATGCGGTATACTCAGACTGTAAAAACTGCCCAGTTCCTGCCTGACTCCTGGTGATGGGCTCTTATTTCTGCGCTCTGATCCCTGATTTCACACAAAAGGGGGGTCTCCCTATGGTATTCAGCAGTCTTGTCTTTCTGCTGGGTTTTCTTCCCGCCCTGCTTCTGGTCTATTATCTCGTTCCCGCCCGGTTTCGTGGGCTGCGGAACCTGGTCCTGCTGGGGGCCAGCCTGTTCTTTTACTGGTGGGGGGCCGGTCCTCTGGTCCTTCTGATGGTCCTGTCCATCTCCGTCAACTATGTGGGTGGCCTGCTGGCCGGACAGAGGGACCGGCCCCGGCTGGCCTGGGCGGGGCTGCTCTTTGCCGTATGCGCCGGGCTGGGCCTGCTGGCCTGGTTCAAGTACGCCGGTTTTCTGGCCCGGACCATCTGCGGCCTGGGCTTTGCTGTCCCGATCCCTCAGGTCACCCTGCCCATCGGCATCTCCTTTTTCACCTTCCAGGGGCTCAGCTATGTCATCGACGTATACCGGGGGGACGCCCCCATTCAGAAAAACCCTCTGGACACGGCCCTGTATGTGGCCCTGTTCCCCCAGCTGGTGGCCGGCCCCATCGTGCGGTACACCACCGTGATGGAGGAGATCGCCCACCGGGAGGAGACCTTGTCGGAGTTTGCCGCCGGGGCCACCCGTTTCTGCTTCGGCCTGTCCAAAAAGATGGTGCTGGCCAACTCCATGGGCCAGATCGCCGACGGAGTCTTTGGACAGACAGCCGCCAATCTGGATCCCGGCCTGGCCTGGGTGGGGGCCCTGGCCTATACCTTCCAGATCTACTTCGACTTCTCCGCCTATTCCGATATGGCGATCGGCCTGGGCCATACGTTCGGCTTCCACTTCCTGGAGAACTTCAACTACCCCTATATCTCCCGCTCCGTCACCGAGTTCTGGCGGCGGTGGCACATCTCCCTCAGCTCCTGGTTCCGGGACTATGTGTACATCCCCCTGGGGGGCAACCGCTGCTCCAGGGCCAGGCAGATCCGCAACATTCTGACGGTATGGCTGCTCACCGGCCTGTGGCACGGGGCCGCCTGGACCTTCATCCTGTGGGGACTGTGGTTCTGCCTCCTGCTGCTGGGGGAAAAATTCCTGTGGGGGCATTTCCTGGAGCAGCTGCCCAGCCCGATCCGCTGGGCCTGTACCATGCTGGCTGTCATCCTCAGCTGGGTGCTGTTCCGGGCGGCGGATCTGGGCCAGGCGTGGGCCTATCTGGGCGCCATGTTCGGCCAGACCACCGGCCTGGCCCAGGACGGTCAAGCAGTCTACTACCTGCTCCAGTTCTGGCCGGAGTGGATCCTCGCCCTCATCGCCTTCCTGCCGGTGAAGCAGTGGCTCCAGTCCTGGCTGGAGGCCCGGGGGGCCGCCGGTCAGACGCTCGCCCTGTGGGCGCCCCGGGTATTGGCCCTGGGGCTGCTGGTCCTCTCCTATGGGCTGCTGGTCACCGGCTCCTTCAATCCCTTCATCTATTTCCAATTCTAAGGAGGCTCCCCCATGAAAAAGAGTAGATGGGCCGACTGGTTCCTGACCGCCGGCTTTCTCGGCTTCCTGGCGCTGGCCCTGGCCGTCACTCTGATCCGGCCAAAGTCGGGCTGGTCCTACTATGAGAATCGGAATCTGGCCCATCCGGCGGAGCTGTCGGTGGAGACGCTTCTGGACGGCACCTTCCCCGCCAGCGTGGAGCCGGTGCTCCAGGACCACGCCGCCGGGCGGAACACCCTGATGAAGCTGTCCGTCTGGGTCGACCTGCACCTGTTCCACCGCCCGGTGGTCAACCAGGTAATCCCTGCGGATGGGATGCTCCTGGGCTGGAACCCCTATGAAACTCCGGACCCCGCCGGGATCACCGCCCAGGCGGAGCACATGGCGGAGGAGCTGGCCCACCTGCGGGATGTGGTGGAGGAGTACGGCGGGCACTTCTGCTATGCAGCGGTCCCGGGACAGTACGCCTACTACCCGGACGCCTATCCGGACTTTCTCAACAACCGGGAGGCGTATACCGCTCTGGAGGTCCCCGCCCTCACCCATGCCATGGCGGAACGTGGGATGGATCTTCTGGACATGGGGCCGGTGCTGGACACAGCTGGTAACCCCAGGGAATATTACTCCATGGCCGACTACCACTATCAGTTCGGCGGAGCCTATCTCACCTACCGGGCCATCCTGGAGCGCCTCAGCGCGGAGCTGGGTACAGAGCTGACCATTTTGGACGGAAACTCCCTCGCGGTGGAGACCCTGCCCAACCCCTATCTGGGCTCCCGGGGGCGGAAGCTCTTCGGCTTGGAGGACTGCGGGGAACACCTGACCATCGGCCTGCCCAGGGCCCCCGTCCCCTTCACCCGGACGGACAACGGCACGGAGACCGCCCCGACAGTATATGCCCTCCCCGCCACCGGCACAGAGGGGGTGCTTTACTCCCTCTACATGGGGGGCGATGTGGGCGAGACCGTAATCGAGACCAACCGCCCCGACCTGCCCTCCATCCTCATCTACGGGGACAGCTTCACAAACCCGGTGGAGTGCCTGGCTTATTACAGTTTTGATGAGATGCGCTCCATTGACCTGCGCCATTATCGTGAAATGCCCCTGGCCGACTACATCCGCCTCCACCAGCCGGACATCGTGGTGGGGATCCGGGACTATGAGGCTCTGCTGTCCACCGACTACAACGGAAATCTCTTCCAGCTCCAGCCCTGACAGGAGGTACGCGCTATGAAGTTCAAAGACGGATCCGCCTGCCCGGCCCCGGACGTGGAGGCGCTGGCCCGGGACTATGAACAGGCCCGGGACCTGGGTGAGGTGCGCCTAGGCCGTCTGGGACTATACCTTCCCCGGCTCACCCATATCGACTTTCTTCCCCTGGAGTCCCTCGCCCATGTCTATCTGCGTCTGGAGGACATTCCGGTGGGCATGGGCTGCCGCCGGGTCCCCGTGGGGCAGTATTACCTGATGGCCGTCCTCCGGGACGGCGGGAAGCGCAAAGCCGCCCTGGCGGACCGCGCCTGCGGCGACTGGGCCCTGGACCAGCTCCGCGCCCTTGTGCCGGAGCTTCGGACCGGCTGGGTCCCCGGCCGGGACTAACGGTCTTGTTTTCCTTTTTCTAGTTTTTCAAGAACCAGCTTGTATAGACTGAACAATTATTTTAAAAAAATACTTGACATTTTGGCCGAAGTCGTTATAATGCAGATAACGATATGTGCTGCTTTAGCTGTCAGATAGGGCCTCCGCCCTGCCATCACAGATAAAATCCAGCAAAGACGAATCAACGCCCCGTGCGTGGGCCGTTCTCCGTCTTTGCTGGTTTTTTTATTGCGCAGAGCCTTCAACTCCTCCGAAGCCCGTCAGAGCAGGAGCTTCGGAGGCCGCAGGACCCGGGCCCGGCGCATATCAAATACGAAAAGGAGAATGGACATGACGATCGGCGTAGTAAAGGAAATCAAAAACAATGAGTTCCGCGTGGGACTGACCCCGGACGCAGTCAGCGCCTTTGTACAGGCTGGGCACCCCGTACTGGTGGAGAAGGGCGCCGGACTGGGTTCCGGTTTCCCCGATGAGGAGTATGTGCAGGCCGGCGCCACTCTGGAGGACACCGCAGAGGCCGTCTGGAACCAGTCCGGCATGATCGTGAAGGTCAAGGAGCCCATCGAGTGCGAATACCGTTTCTTCCGCAAAGACCTGATCCTCTACACCTATCTGCATCTGGCCGCTGACGCCCCCCTGACCAAGGCTTTGATGGAGTCCGGCGTGAAGGCCATCGCCTATGAGACCATCGTGGGCCGCAGCGGCGGTCTGCCCTGCCTGACCCCCATGAGCGAGATCGCCGGCCGTATGTCCGTGCAGGAGGGCGCCAAGTACCTGGAAAAGACCTTCGGCGGCCGCGGCGTGCTGCTGGCCGGCGTCCCCGGCGTGGCCCGCGCCAACGTGGTCATCCTGGGCGGCGGCAACGTGGGCACCAACGCCTGCAAGATCGCTGTGGGCATGGGGGCCAACGTGACCATCCTGGACGTCAACCCCGCCCGTCTGGCCTATCTGGATGACATCTTCCCCCGCCAGATCACCACCCTGTACAGCACCCGCGAGAACATCCGCAACTGCCTCAAGACCGCTGACCTGGTCATCGGCGCCGTTCTCCTCCCCGGCCGCGCCGCACCCAAGCTGGTCCGCCGTGAGGATCTGAGCCTGATGAAGCCTGGCGCCGTTCTGGTGGACGTAGCCGTGGACCAGGGCGGCTGCATTGAGACCACCCACGCCACCACCCACGCCGATCCCGTCTTTATGGTGGACGGCATCGTACACTACTGCGTCGCCAATATGCCCGGCGCGGTGGCCCGCACCGCCACTCAGGCTCTGGTCAACACCACTCTGTCCTATGCCTGCGTCTGGCCGCTGACGGTGTGAGAAGGCCTGCGCCGCCGATGCCGGTCTGCTGGCCGGCCTGAACTGCTACGACGGCCACTGCACCTTCCCCGGTGTCGCCGAGGCGCTGAACCTGGAGTACATTGATCCCAAGACCCTGATCTGATATTCCCCCAAACCGCCTTTTTTATCGGAGAGGCCCGCTCAGGACGAGCGGGCCTCTCCTCAGTCTGTCAAAGAACCTCGCCAGCGGCGGGGTTCTTCTGGTATAATAGAAAAAAGGGGGATTGAATATGGAGAACTGGAAAAAGGATTCCCGAAAAGACATTGTTATGGTGGATGTAGATGCCTTAGTCCCCCCAGACCATCTGCTCCGAAAAGTAGAAAGAGTCATGGATTATGACTGGCTATGTGAGCGGTTAAGTCCATATTATTGCGCAGACAACGGGCGTCCAGGAACGGATCCTGTAGTGTTGATCAAGATGGTTCTAATTCAGCATTTGTTTGGGATCGCGTCTTTACGTCAGACGTACCGGGAGATACAAGTAAATATAGCATACCGTTGGTTCTTGGGATACAGTCTACTGGACGAGATCCCTCATTTCGCAACGGTAAGTTATGCCTTTTGCAAACGCTTTCCCCCGGAGCTGAGTGAAGAAATTTTTGCACATATTTTGAACAAAGCACTGAACAACCGGATGGTAGACCCAAGCATGATTTTTATCGACGGAACACATATTAAAGCATCCGCGAATAAAAAGAAGTTCCAGAAGGAACAGGTCGCCAAAGCCGCGAAGGTGTACGAGGAGCAGCTTCGCAAAGAGGTATCCGAGGAACGAGAAAAACTGGGTAAGAAAGTCAACGATGACGATGATGACGAAAATAAAGGAAGTTCCGGAGGAGGAACGGTTGAGAAAACGGTGTCCAAAACCGACCCGGACTGCGGAATGTTTGTAAAAGGGGGGGCACATGAGCGGCAGTTTGCGTACGAAGCACATACTGCCTGTGATAAGCACGGCTTTGTGTTGTGTTGAGGTAACCGCTGGAAATGTAAGCGATAGTGCTGCATGGGACGCAGTATACGACCAGGTAACGAACAGTTTTCCGAAGTTAAGTTTGTAACGATGGATGCCGGATACAAAACACCTTGGATTGCAAAGAAAGTTCTGGAACACAGCAGAATTCCCATCCTTCCCTATACCCGATACAAGGGAAAGAAAGATAAATTTAAGCCTTGGGATTTTACTTATGATGCAGCAACAGACAGTTTTACCTGTCCCAGAGGACATGAACTGCGGCATACGACCACAAGCAAAGAAGGGAAACGGACTTACCGCAGCTCGCCCAAAATCTGCAAAGACTGTCCCTGCAGAACTGTTTGTGGCGCAAATGAAAGCGGACAGCGGATACTCACAACTCATATCTGGCAGGAATATCTCGATTTGGTCGAACATTTGAGAAAAACCGAACGTGGCAAGGAACTCTATGCCATGAGAAAAGAGACCATAGAGCGTGTTTTTGCTGATGCAAAAGAAAAGCACGCCATGCGTTATACGCACCACCGAGGTCTGGCCCGGGTTTCTGCTTGGGTGAGGCTTAAATATGCTGCCATGAATCTCAAAAAGATTGCTATTTGGAAGTGGAATACTTCTAATTTTGCTTCCTATATCATGATTTTTGCCCCGTTTAATGATAAAACGCCAGTCCTCGTGTTTTGAGAACTGGCGTTCTTTGACAAGCTGAGAAGGCCCGCAGCCACCGGCTGCGGGCCTTCTGTGCTTTGTTTTACCTCAGTTCGGCTCTGCTTTTATGCCGCTCAGGCGCGGTCCTTCCACAGGAAGGTCACGATCTGGGCGCGGGTGCAGGGGGCGTCAGGACTGAAGGTGCTGGCGCTGGTACCAGCGGTGATGTTCTCCTTCACCGCCCAAGCCACGGCCTGCGCGTAGTAGGCGTCCGCGCTCACATCGGAGAAGGAGCTGCCGGAGGCTGCCGGGGAACCGGCGGCCCGCCACAGGAAGGTGACGGTCTGGCCGCGGGTCACAGTGGCGTTGGGGCTGAAAGTAGTGGCGCTGGTGCCGGAGGTGATCCCCTGCTCCACAGCCCACAGGACCGCGTCATAGAAGTAGTCGCCCTTGTTCACATCCGTGAAGGGGGTCTCCGCACTCTTGGGCGCGGGGGAGCCGGCGGCCCGCCACAGGAAGGTGACCATCTGGCCGCGGGTGCAGGAGGCGTTCGGGCTGAAGGTAGTGCCTCCGGTGCCGGAGGTGATCCCCTTGTCCACCGCCCACTCCACTGCGTCATGGAAGTAGTCGTTTTTGCTCACGTCGGAGAACAGAGGCTGATCCACCACCGTTCCCTCCTTGGCAAAGGCAGCTTCCACCGTGACCTTGCTGTCGGGCATCTGGAAGGTATAGGTGGTCTCCGAGCGCTTGGTGACCTTTACGTCCTTGCCCTTGGCATCGGTGACCGTCAGCTCATCCAGCTCATAGCCGCTGTCCGGCTTCACCGTGACGGTGATCCGGGTGCCCGCGGAGGCGCTGGAGGCGCTGGCCTTCACAGAACCGTTGTCCGCCTTGGAGACGGAGACGTCATAGGTCCGATCATTGTCCGAGCCGCCGGAGGAGCCATTATCATCGCCATCGTCCAGCTGGTCCGCGTCCAGGGTGGCGAAGATGGCCTCCGGGGACTCGAAGCAGGCGTTCTTCTCGCCGTCGCCGAACAGGAAGAAGCCGCGCTCCTCGATCTGGCCGCGCTCGGGGAAGGGGTTCTTGTGGGTCTTGAGCCACTCGTCGTTCAGCTTGAACAGGTCGGTCTTGGAGTCGGCGGTCACGGCCTTGAGCTCCTGCTCGCCGTCCACGATGGCCAGGTTGGCGGCCACATAGACCGTATCAGGGTCGTTCTCGTCCACACGGATGGAGAAGTAATCCTCTGCGTCCGCGCCGTCAGGCAGGGTCAGGGCGACGGTATCGCCATCCTCCAGCAGGCTGAAGTTGACCATGTCCAGGTCGCCGCCCCGCAGGGCATTCCAGTCGGAGCTGCTCATATCGCTGGGCCGGTCGTACTTGAACTCCAGGCGCATGGGCAGGACGAAGGTATTGGCCAGGAAGTCGGGATCATCCAGAGGCAGATACACGCCGCCGGGCTCATGGCCCAGGTCATACGCCATCTGGCTCTTGGTGCCGTTGCCGCGGGCGGCCCACATGTGGATTTCAAAGTCGATGGCGCCGATCAGCTCGTCGCCGTCCAGGATCTTGGTTGTGATCTCATCGGAGGCGTCCTGATAGGTGCCGATGGTCACGTCCAGCAGGTCCAGGTCGGCCCGGTCGGCGTTGAGGCCGGGCAGGTCGGCCCACATGAGCTGGGCGCCCGCGGAGCCGGAGTAGCGGGCCATCTCCAACATTCCGTCGGCCATCATCTTGGTCATTTCAACAATGGAGTCCACGCTGATGCGCTCGTTGGCGGAGTGCCACCAGCGCTCGTTGCCGGGGATGACGGCGCCGAAGGCGGTCATCTTGTTCTGATAGTCGCTGGCCAGGGTGCCGCCGGTGGTGCCCACGGGGTAGGTGACGCCCAGCAGATCGGCGGGGCCGCTGAACTCCTCGGGGTCATACTCGATGGACGCCTTATAGCTGGCATACTGGAGGGCAGTCAGGGGGTTGTCGTGGGTCAGATACAGACTGGGAGCGGAGAAGTCGGTGGGGACGCTCTCTGCGCCATCCGCGGTCTCCAGCTCAAAGCCCTTCGCCTCACAGGCGTCGATCACGGCCTGGGTCGCGGTGTCATAATCATCCTTGGTGGCATGGATGCTGCGGATGACCAGGGGGATGCTCAGGGTCTGAGTGTCCTCCTTGTAGAAGGGGAACTTCCAGGGATCCTCATGGTTGATGGTACCCATGGGGGCGATGGTCAGGTTGGCAGTGCCGTCATTGGGATTGCGCAGCAGCTCGGAGGGAATATCCATATACTTTCCGATATAGGCCTCTCCCTCCTCACAGTTCCAGAAGAACAGGTCGGAGACGCCGTCGGCAGCCTTCTTCAGCTCCAGGTCCTCGGGGAGCGCCTGGGACAGGAGGTACATCCCCCAGACCACCGCGTTCTTGCTGTACATGGGCATGGGGTACTCCATGGGCACGTCGGTGTTGATCTCCAGGGTCAGGGTCCCCTTGTCCTTGTCCTCGGTCAGCTGGACCTTCTGGGTCTTGCCGTCCTCCTTAGGCAGCCAGCCCCGCTCCGTGGCGGCCTTCTCCACCTTGTCGCAGAAGGCCGTCACATCGTCCTCACTCGCATTGCTGATGTCCAGCACGAAGATGGCCCGGGAGGCGATCTGGCGGCGCTGCCGTACACGATGTCCTTCAGGGTGGGTCGCCATCGCGCAAGCAGTGACGCCCGCGCCGGTGTCCACCAGGGCGAAAGGCTGACCTGCATCACCGGAGAGATCCATGGTGAGATAGGGCGTCCAGGATCTGGTGTTGCCCACCACCACGGGGAAGCGGGAGTCGGAGGTGTAGGCCGCGATGGGGGTCTCCTCCCGGTTCAGGGCCTTATAGGTCCAGTTGTCATAGAAGCCGGGAGCGCTGTAATATGGAATGTCGATGTAGCTCAGAGTTTCATCCGCGCTCGGTTTTGCAGGACTTCCATCCTCATAGCAGCCCATGACGATGCGGATGCGGCGGTCGAACTCCACTCCGGAATCCTGGAGGGCCTTGGCCGCAAAGAGGGTGGCCAGGGTGGGGCCGCTGTCGTCCTGAACGCCCGCGCCGTACAGCCAGCCATCCCTCACATAGGGGGTGTGGTATGCGGTTTTATCCAACTGGCCGTCATAATTCACCCAGCGGTCCAGGTTGCCGCCCGGCTTGATCGATCCAGTGGGGGAATCCAGGTGGCTCAGGGCCATGACCATCTCGGGGGCGTCGGGGTCGCCGATCTCCACATAGACGTACTTGTCCTCCTGGCGCTGAACGACCTTCAGACCCAGGGCCTCGCCCAGCTCCTTGACCCAGGCCAGCTTGGCCACCTTGCGGTCATACTCGTCGTGGTTGGCTTCGCTGTTGATCACCTTAAAGGGGTAGACCTTCTCCACACTAGTGATTTTAGAACCATAGGAGATAGAGTCATAGCTGGAGCCTTTGGCCAGAGCGCCCACCAGGGTATAGGGGTTCTCGTTCTCCTCCGGGCGCATATTCTCGACCTTGCCCGCCAGAGCGTCCACCGCCGCGTGGATCTTCGCGCGTTCCTCGTCGGTGACGGTGACCTCATAGGTCACGCTGGGCTGGAAGGGCTTCTCCTCCTCTTCCCCGCCGCCGCCAGGGACGTCCTCCTGGTCCATGTGGACGCCGGCGTAGTGGACCAGCGCCCGCAGGGGAGCATTACACTGATCCTGGTCTACGTCAATGATCTCTCCGGTCTCTTTGTCTGTTCTGGTATCCTTCAGCGCGTCCCGCTCGGGGTGCCACTGGAGGCCCAGGGCGAACAGGCTGTCCTGATGCTCGATGGCCTCGATGATGCCGTCAGAGGAGCGGGCCACCACGGTCAAGCCGTCACCCAGATCATCGGGATCCACCGCCTGATGGTGGGCGGTGGCAACCAGGTCAATGGATTCAGCCCCGCCAAAAATGCCGGACAGCCACTTGGAATCTTTCGAGATGCCGATCCCGTCGTTTTCAGCATCCAGCTTGTGATAGCCATTGCCGCCGCTGTGGACCAGGCCGTCCACTGTGACGCGGTAATGGGCAGGCTCACACGGCTGCTTGTCATCGCCCCAACCGATCCCGGTATCCTCGATTTCGGTAACACGGTCTTTAGAGATCTTACCCGCCTCAACCTGCTGGCCCAGATAGGTCGGCACGTCCTGGATCAGGCCGCCGCCCATGGCGATATTGAAGCCCTGCTCGCCGCGGCAGACGGCCAGCATGGGGACGTCCAACTCAATGGCGTTCTGCATGAGGTGCAGGTCAGAGGTATCACGAGCATCATTCCAGCCGGAAGAGCCGTGGGGATACGCTTCCCATGATAAAGGTCGGGTTCCAACTCGCCGCCGGTCATAAACACGCCGTTGATGCGGGAGAAGATGTCCTCCGCCTCTTCGTCGGTCTTCACCTGGGGCAGGAAGATGGCCTGGGCGCCGTTGCGCTCGAATGCCTCAGCGAAGCCCTGATAATCAGTTCCAATACTATCCTTTTTCCAGGAGATGCCGATGACGGGGCGCTCCTGAACGTCGGTGACCTCGATGGCGGTGATCCATCGCCGGTAATGGTCAGGTCGGCACACCACGGCGTCGCCCAGGGTGCGGTCCTCATGGGGCGTGCCGGTGAGTTCCTTCGGCGTTGGGTCCGGCTCGCCCAGAACGGTATCCAGCTCGTCCAGTGTGTCGATGCTACCGCCCTTGGTTGCGTCCGCCACCTGGACGGTGTTGGCAATCCGGGCCTCATACACCACATTGTATTCCAGATTTCCGCTCTCATCCACGGTATACAGGATTGCATCCGTTACTGTCTTCGTGGTTTGCGGAGTCTGGTCCTGTGCTGGTTCAACGGCTGAGACGCCTGTGGTCATCAGCCCGATCAGCATGGACCCTGCTAGGGATAAGCTGAGCAGTCGGGATGTTCGCTTACCAGAGATGTTCATTTGGGGACCTCCTTTAGCAAATCTTTCTTGATGAAACCGTCCTCTTCCGCACCTTTCAGCTGCCGCAGGTATCCAAAACTTTCTTCTTTTGTAAAACAAAAGAAGAAAGTGGGTACCCACTTTCTTGCCAGCCAGCGAGCCGCCTCCATCTTTGTTCATTATATCCATATATAGTTCAGTTGTCAATCAAATTTTGTATTATTTCAACATTTCACAGCTTTTTTGGTACACGGAAGGAGCCTGTCCCGCACCGCCTCCGGAAGCCTCTACGGTTTACACGGCGGACCACTCAACCGCCATCCCGGTGCGTTCTCCTCAAATCCAGCCGCATCATATCTAGTTTCTTGATACATTTTGTATCTTGTATTCCGGCTCCGGGTGCGGTAGTATAGCATCAATCCCTTGAGACACATATTAGTGACAGAGCAAGGGCCTTTACGCCCTCTGAACCCTCAAGGCCTTTTCTCTCTCCTGAACAAACTTTCCACATGGATGTGGAAAAATGGGGACAACCCCCCCTGGAACACGGACCGTGCGTGTCCTGCGCCGGCTTAAAAGGATGGCTTGATATGCTGAATGAACCGCTGCAACCACACCATATGCCCCCACGTCCATCCAGGCAGGCCACACCCGCCCAGATCATCATTCTGGGCTTTCTGGGGATCATCCTTGCTGGCGCGCTGCTGCTCATGCTGCCCGTCTCCAGCCGGATGGGGGTGGTCACCCCCTTCTCCGACGCGCTGCTCACCGCCACCTCTGCCACCTGTGTCACCGGACTAGTCGTCCACGACACCGCCACCTACTGGTCCCCCTTCGGCCATTTGGTCCTTCTGGCCCTGATCCAGACTGGCGGCATGGGGGTGGTCACCGTGGCTGTATCCGTTGTGATGTTCTCCGGCCGGAAAATCGGCCTGCGACAGCGCTGGGTGATGCAGGAGTCCATCTCCGCCCCACAGGTGGGCGGGATCGTGCGCATGACTAGCTTTATCCTGAAGGCCATGCTGCTCATCGAGGGGACCGGCGCACTCCTCCTGTCCCTCCGCTTCTGCCCCCAATTCGGCCTTCTCCAGGGGCTGTGGTATGGAATCTTCCATTCGGTCTCCGCCTTCTGTAATGCCGGCTTTGACCTGATGGGGACCAGCGCCCCCTTCTCCTCCCTGACCGGCTATGTGGGCGACCCGCTGGTCTGGGGGCCCATCGCGCTGCTGATCCTGGCCGGCGGTCTTGGCTTTCTCACCTGGCAGGACCTCCGGGAGCACCGCCTCCATTTTCGGGCCTACCGCTTGCAGAGCAAGCTGATCCTGGTTTCCACCGCCGGGTTGCTTCTTCTTTCCTTCCTATTTTTCCAGTGCTACGAGTTCCGGCTGCCACAGTGGGCGGAGCTCTCCGGCTGGGAGCGGCTCAACGCCGCCGCCTTTCAGGCGGTCACACCCCGCACCGCCGGATTCAACTCTGTGGACCTGACCCTCCTGAGCGAGCCCGGAAAGCTGGTCACCATCCTTCTGATGCTGGTGGGCGGCTCCCCCGGCTCCACCGCCGGCGGCTTCAAGGTCACCACGCTGGCAGTCCTGCTCCTCAGCGCCCGGGCCGTATTCTTCCGCCGCGGCAGCCCCAGCTGTTTTGGGCGTCGCTTCCAGGACGAGGCCCTGCGCAGCGCCAGCGCCATCTTTCTGATGTATCTGGTATTCTTCCTGCTGGGAGGCACACTGATCTGCTGTATCGACGGTGTGCCCCTGCTGGACGCTCTCTTTGAGTCCGCGTCCGCTATTGGCACCGTGGGACTGTCCATCTGCGGCACGCCCGGACTGTCCCTCCCCTCCCACCTGATCCTGACTTTTTTAATGTATGTGGGACGGGTGGGCGGTCTCACTATGATCTACGCCGTCACATCCGGTTCCCCCGTCTCCTCCCAATATCCCCAGGAGCGGGTGACCGTTGGATAATTATGGAGGTAATGGAACGATGAAATCTGTTTTACTGATCGGCCTGGGGCGGTTTGGCCGCCACATGGCCCAAAAGCTCCGGGACCTGGGCCACGAGGTGTTGGCAGTAGATAAGGATGAGGAGCGCGTCAACGCCGCCCTGGCCTATGTGACCAATGCTCAGATCGGCGACAGCACCAATCCCCAGTTTATCGGCTCCCTAGGGGTGCGGAACTTCGATCTCTGCGTGGTGGCCATCGGAGACAGCTTCCAGAGCTCTCTGGAAACCACCGCACTGCTCAAGGAATATGGTGCTCCCTTTGTGCTCTCCAGGGCCACCCGGGACGTCCATGCCAAGTTCCTCCTGCGCAACGGTGCGGACGAGATCGTCTACCCGGAAAAGCAGATGGCCAACTGGGCGGCGGTGCGCTACAGCAGCGACCACATCTTTGACTACATCGAGTTGGCCCGGGACTACTCAATTTTCGAGACCGCCGTTCCCAGCAGCTGGGTGGGAAAAACTGTGGTGGAGCTGTCAGTCCGGCAGACATATCGAATCAATATTCTGGCTACCCGCCACGGCGGACATCTGGAGCTTCTCCCCGGAGGCAGCCACCAGTTCCAGCCCGATGAGACGATCTATATTTTAGGCGAAAATAAGGATGTACAAAAGTTTCTCAAAAACTGAACTGCATCAACAGGCGCGGCCCGGACACCAAAATGTCCAAGCCGCGCCTTCGCTTATCCTATCCTTTCTGTAGAACTGCCCCCATGCAGCAGCAGCCTGTTTCCCTTTCTCAGCGGTACTTCACCGCAGTGCCATAGGAAATGACCTCAGCTGCTCCCTGCATCACGGAGGAGGAGCCGTACCGGATGTTGATGACCGCGTCCGCTCCCAGGCTTTCCGCCTCATCCACCATGCGCTTCACGGCGATCTGACGGGCCTCATTGAGCATCTCAGTGTAGCCGGTGATCTCGCCGCCCACCAGGGTCTTCATCCCCGCCATAAAATCCTTGCCGAAGTTTTGGACTGAACCACCGTACCCTTCTACGATGCCCAGCACCTCCAGGTCCTTCCCCGGAATATAATCGATATTGACCAACAGCATATCAAATTCCTCCTGATTCAGATCAGACTGCGCGCAGCCGATCTCTTTGATTCTTATATTCAGCGCCCACAGCACGGGGAGCACCAGACCCAGACAGCCCACAGCCAAGGTTGTGAACAGGATCTCCAGCCAGCGGGGAAGTTCCGGGATCGTACAGAGCGCTCCAAAGCCCGCGGCACAGGCCAGCTGGAACAGACCGAACAGGAGCACTCCTCCAACCGCGGACCGCTTCTCCGCCCCTCTGCTGTCAGTACTTCCGCGCTTCATTCAGTTCCCCCCCTTCGATCTCCCGCAGCCGCTGCCGCAGTACCACCAAACTGAACGGTATGGTGATCAGCGCCAGGACCGCCAGCCACAGCAGCACCCGATGGAGCCGGGGCCACGGGGTGCGGCCCCGGGCGCAGAACAGAAGGGCTGCCGCGCCCACGCGGAACCCTGCGCTGATTAGGACGCTCTTCACCGCCTCCCGCTTCTGCTCTGCCTGCTCCCAGTCAGTATTTTTTTGCTTCGTCCTCCTCACCTCCCCGGATCTCCTTCCACCGGTGGAACAGGGCCGCAATGACACCTGCGGCCACGGCCAGCTGAGCCGCCACACCGGCCAGAGCCAGCACGGCAAAGGCGGCTGGCAGCGCCCCCCACACCGCAGCCAGCCCAAGACTCTGGAGCAAAGCCAGCCCGGCCACCACGGCCGCCACAGCGGTCCCGCCGGCCAGCCCCTTCCCTTTAGTAGTTTTTCGCATCGTCCTCCTCTCCCTTCTGGATCTCCCGGATCCGCTGGTACAGGGCGTACAGCACCCCAAGGATCACCACCCCTGGCAGCGCGATCAGCACCGCCATCAGGGCCAGCGGCGGGGCCTCCTCCGGCTCCACAGTGAATCCCCAGGCCATCAGGGCCATCGCCCCCGCCATGAAAGCCACCATGATCAGCGAAGCGGCCACGGCGGCGGCATACCGCACTGGCCTTGCATCCTCCCGCTGCTTGTCCTTAAAGGTGGTGCCCTCCCGCTCCATCTCCTCCATCCGCTCCAGAAGGCCATCCGCCTCCAGGGTGTCCAGGCGCTGTTCCCAATCCTTTAAGGTGCGGCACAGTTCCATGGAGCGTTCCAGATTCTCCCGCTCCCGCTCCAGGGTCACCAGATGGCGGCGCATCCCGTCGCCCACGGTGTGGCCCCCCGACTGCATCCGGCGGATCTCCTCCAGGGGCACGCCCAGTTTCCGCAGCAGCTTGATCTGCTTGAGCTGTTCCACCTCTCCAGGGCCGTACTCCCGATAGCCGTTCTCGCTGTTGCGCCGGGGGGCAATGAGGCCCTTCTCCTCGTAAAAGCGGATATTCTTTTTGGTGACGCCCACCTGGGCCTCTACCTCATTGATCTTCACGCTCTGATCCTCCCGTCCCGTTTTCTGTGGCTAGGATACACCTTCCACCAGGGGGAAGGTCAAGGGCATTTTGAAAAAATCCACTCTTCCAGCAGGGGGAGGGCCTGAAAAGGTTCCGGACTCTCTTTGTGCCGGAGGGTTCGCCCTGTGCTGGACCAAACGGGCGCGCCTGATCGCTCGGCTTCTAATTTCTGCGGTGGTGACCCGGCGGGCGGGCCGGTGTCCCGCCCCTACGGCATACAAAGAAAGTCCTTCTAACGAAATAACGGGAGGGGCAAGCCCCTCCCCTACGAAATGACAGGAAAAGCGGTCCTCAACGGCGGACGGGCGGCCACAGAGGGCCGCCCCTACGGCGAAACTTAGGCCACAGGGCAAAACAGGAAAGCGGTCCTCCGGCGACGGGCGGCACAGACCGTAGGCCCTTTCATAGATCACAGCAAAACAGGATCGGTTCCGTGGCTGCGGCGGCCACCGTACCACGCAGGACCGAAATTGCCCCGTAGGGGCGGGTCTCCTGACCCGCCCGCCGGGTCACCTCCGCAGAAATTGGAGCCTGAGCCATCAGACGCGGCTGCGGGGACAGTCACCGACCTGCCCGCATAGGCCGCCGTCAGGCGGCCCCCAACGCAAAGCCCAGCGAAGTAGGTTTGCATTGGAGAGGCGGAGCGATGGAACGAGCAAGCTTTGCCCACTGGGCGAAGCGAGGGATATGCAATCCGCGACGCCGAGAGGCCGCCCCACAGGGCGAAATCCTCAACGTGGAATGAAACCCTTCTGAAAAAACGGCGGGCGGGTCAGGAGACCCGCCCCTACAACACCTCAGGTAAAATGCAGCAAAAACCGGACAATGGGCGCACACTGTGCGCCCCTACGGCGTTTCAAGAGAATCACAGCAGAACGGGACAACGGGAGGGGCAAGCCCCTCCCCTACGGATGGATGGGGAAATATTCCGCGGCGGAGAACAGGCGGGCGGGCCGGTGTCCGCCCCCTGCAATATTTCATTTTCCTCTTGACAGAGACATCTGTTATCCCTATAATACGAAGCACCCTTCACGTGAAGGATACTTCACTTTTTGATCGGGAGGGGATCCATCCATGCAAAACCGCGTCCGGGAGCTGCGCACCGCCGCCGGCCTGACCCAGCAGCAGCTGGCGGAGCAGGTCCGCGTCTCCTCCCGCACCATCATCTCACTGGAAAAGGGGCAGTACAATCCCTCCCTGCTGCTGGCCTACCGCATCGCCGTGCTGTTCGGCGTCACGGTGGAGGAACTATACTGCCTGGAAGAAAATCTGCGTCTGGAGGAAGAAAAATATGAAAATCTATCATAAGAAAAACTTTTCGGAAGGCATCCTGCTGACCGGCCTGGGTTTGCTTCTTCTGGTGACCATGCTTCTGAGACAGTGCTTCCGCCCGAAATCGGTCCTGATATGTACTGCGGCCCTGCTGTTGGGCCTGGGCCTTCTGTTCCGCAGCCTGTCCAGGCAGTGCGCCCGGGCGGACCGTCTGGAGGAGCTGGACGAGCGGAACCTCCTCATCCAGCTGCGCAGCAAAGGTCTGGCCTTCTCCATCGTGCAGAACGCCCTGCTGGTCCTCTGTCTGCTCAGTGCGGCAGGCGGGGTGCTGCGTTCCAGTGACCGGGAGGCCCAGCTGGTATTCGGCGGGATGCTGGTCCTGTCCGGGCTGCTCTGGTTCCTCTCATTTTTAGTGGAACTGCTCTGTGGGATCTACTATGAGCGGCGGCTCTGACACCCCTTTTTCCAAAACATCACAAACCCCCAAGGAGGTCTTACCATGACACGCACCAAGCAACAGGAGCTGGAACAGGCCCAGAACCTGCACCTGATTCGGGACGAACGGGATCTTGAACTGGAGAGACACGCCGGCCTGCCTGCTGCTGGCAGCGCTCTGCTATCTCCAGGGAGATCCCGCCTGGACCGTCCTTCTGGCCCTCCCGCTGTTAGGATGCTCCATCCAGTGCTTCTGCCGCTATGCCGGGGACCGGGAGCCCCTCTTTCTGGCGGTCGGCTTTCTCTCCGGCCTCCTGGCCCTGTTTCTGGGCGGCCCCTTTTTGGTCCGGCTTCTGGGAGAAAGCCCCCTCTCCCCGGGCCGCCTGGCCTGCTTTGTCCTTCTGGCCGCTCTGCTCACCGCCCTGGCCGGACTGCTGTTCGTCCTGATGGTGCTGTCCGCCTTCTGGCTGAAAGCTAAGCTCCACAGGATGGACGGGGACCGGTGGGAGGACTATTTTCAGTCCGTCTCCACCCTGCGGCTGCTGCTCTGTCTGGGGGGCGCCAGTCTGCTTTCCCTTCTTCTCACCGCCTGGGCCAGCGTTCCCCTGTTCTCGGTGCTGGGCTTCCCCGCCCCGGAGCGGCTGGCTGTGGTGTACCTCGCTGCGGGGGCGGTAAAGATGTTCCACAAGCTGAGCCGGGGGCGGGAGGAAGTGCTCCGCCAGCTCATCCGCCTCAAGCCGGGGCGCTGACCGCCTCCTCAAAAGCGGCGGCGGATAATATTTTCGGAGATCTCCCCCAGCGCCTGGGCCGCCTCCATGTCGAAGCGCTGGCTCCGGGCCAGGTCCGCCAGGGAGACGATCCCCACCAGCCGCCCGTCCTCCACCACCGGCAGACGGCGAACCTGCTGGACCGACATCAGCCGGGTCGCCTCCCGGCAGTCATCCCGGGGGGAGACTGCCGTGCAGCCCCGGGTCATAATGTCCCGCACCAGTGTCTGGGCCGGGTCCTCCTCCGCCGCCACACACCGCAGCACAATATCCCGGTCTGTGACCATTCCCCGCAGCCGCCGGTCCGCCCCGCAAACCGGCAGGGCCCCCACGTTGTGCCGGCTGATGAGCCGGGCGGCCAGAGCCGCGGAGGCGGTAGGTTCGATGGTGACCACGCTGGGATTCATCAATTCCTTCACTTCCATACAGATCGTCCTTTCTGTTGCCGGATCTGTCCTTCAGCATGCCCTCACGTCTTCCTTTTTATTCCTTTTTCAGAGGGATAGCAGGCACCTTAACCAATTTTTATTCTTGCCTTTCTTCTTTTGAGTTGCTTTTTAAACGAAAGAAAGGTATACTGAAGGTGTTTCTATTACGGTCGGCGGCCTCCGCCGGACAAAGGAGAATGTTATTTTGAGTCAAAATTCCAAGAAAAAGCTGCACATACCGACCAGCAAGGCGGGGAAGATCCTGACCAACCTGCTGGTCACTCTGGCTGTGGGAGGGGCCTACTTCTACGTCTCCCTCCCCGCTCTCAACCTACAGTCCAACGATTTTTACAGCTTCATGATCCTGCTGTGCGTGGTCTATGTGGTCTCGGCCCTGATCACCTCCGGCTTCAAGGGGCAGAAGGAAGCCGTCTCGGCCAAGGAACAGGTCCGGGAGTACTTCCGCTTCATCAAGCAGCAGTGCCTGCCGGTGGGCGTGCTCCTGCTGCTCCTGATGGCTGTCGCCCTGGTGGGCCAGGTGATCTCCATGCCCATCTTCCGGGCCGGAGCCTACCGGGATCTGCTGGCGGTGGAGGACGGGGAGTTCGCCCAGGACATCGGCCAGATCTCCTTCAGTGAGATCCCCACCCTGGACCGGAACAGCGCCGACTACCTGGGCGACCGCCAGATGGGTACCCTCAGCGACATGGTCAGCCAGTTTGAGTACTCCTATGACTCCACCCAGATCAACTACCAGGGCCGCCCGGTCCGGGTCGCCCCCATCGCCTATGCCGACCTGGTCAAGTGGTTCCACCAACCGGCAGCGGCCTGCCCGCCTATGTGATCGTGGACATGGTCACCCAGGAGGCCAAGGTGGTCCGCCTGCCCGAGGGGGAAGGGATGAAGTACTCCTTCTCTGAGCCTCTCAACCGCAATATCATGCGCCACCTGCGCTTCCAGTACCCCACCTTCATGCTCTCCACCCCCCAGTTTGAGATCGATGAGGAGGGCCAGCCCTGGTGGATCGCCCCCCGGATCATCAAGACCATCGGCCTGTTCGGTGGCACCGACATCAAGGGCGCTGTACTGTGCAACGCCATCACCGGCGAGAGCCAGTACTATGAGGAGGTACCCGCCTGGGTGGATAATGTGTACACCCCGGAGCTGATCATGGAGCAGTACGACTACCACGGCACCCTCATCAACGGCTTCATCAACTCCGTGCTGGGCCAGCGGGACGTGACCGTCACCACCCAGGGCTACAATTATATCGCCCTGAATGACGATGTGTATATGTACACCGGCGTCACCTCCGCCAATGCCGACCAGTCCAATCTGGGCTTCCTGCTGTCCAACCAGCGCACCAAGGAGACCCGCTTCTACAACGCCCCCGGCGCCACCGAGCGGGCCGCCCAAGCCTCCGCGGAAGGCGTGGTCCAGGATCTGGGGTACACCGCCACCTTCCCCATCCTGCTGAACATCGCCAATGAGCCCACCTATTTCATCCCCCTCAAGGACGCCGCCAATCTGGTCAAGAGCTACGCCATGGTCAACGTGGCCCGGTATGACATTGTGGCCACTGGCAGCTCCGTCACCCAGTGCGAGCAGGAATATATTCGGATGCTGTCCGACAAGGGGGTCACCCAGCCCGAGGAGCTGCCCCAGACCACGGCCTCCGGCTCTGTGGCCGAGATCCGCTCCGCTGTGCTGGAAGGCAACACCTATTATTTCATCCGGCTGGAGCAGGAGAGCGTCTTCTACGCCCTCTCCGCCGCCCAGAACCCCCTGGCGGTGATCCTGAACCCTGGCGACCGGGTGACCATCACCCACGCTGCCTCCGATGCGCCCGCCTCCATTCTGGACGGCTATACCCTGACGGTGGACGGCAAGGCCCAGTCTCAGGCCTCGCTCCCCACTCCCCAGGAGGAGGAGCCAGCTCCTGAGAGTGAGACCGCACCCGCGGCGTGAACCCAAAGCGTTTCTGACTTCCGCCTCCGGGCCGGCGTTCTGTCGGCCCGGAATTTTATGCGCAGACCCTCAGAAAAGCAGATACTCTCCTCTCACCCGTGTCGCTTTTGCGCAGTTTTAAGAATTCCTTTAAAGTTTTTTCATTCCCTTTCCACAGAAAATATGCTATACTGGCAGAAAGCCGGACGGATCTGACCGTCCAACCACTGGAAAAAGGCGGGATCATTTTGGAGCATACATTTGACGCGCTGGTCGTGGGCGCCGGATATGCCGGCGCGGTCTGCGCCCGGCAGCTGGCCGAGGGCGGAAAGCGGGTGCTGGTCCTGGAGCGCCGGGACCACATCGGCGGCAACGCCTACGACCGCCTGGACGGGGCCGGGGTACTGATCCACCAGTATGGCCCTCACATCTTCCACACCAACAACAAGCGGGTCTTTGACTGGCTCTCCCGGTTCACGGTCTGGCGGGACTATCAGCACCGGGTCCTGGCCAATCTCCCGGACGGACAGGGCGGGCGGCAGACCTACCCCGTCCCCTTCAACCTCACCTCGCTGGAGACCGCCTTCGGCCCGGCGGAGGGCGCGCGTCTGGGGGAAAAGCTCATCGCCGCCTACGGGGCGGAAAAAAAGGTGACCATCCTGGAGCTGCGGCAGGCCCGGGACCCGGAGATCGCCGCCCTGGCGGATTATGTGTATGAGCACGTCTTTGTTCACTACACCATGAAGCAGTGGGGCCAGACCCCCGAGGAGATCGACCCCAATACCACCGCCCGGGTGCCGGTCTTTCTCTCCCGGGACGACCGCTATTTCCAGGACGCCTATCAGGGGATGCCCCTGGAGGGCTATACCGTCCTGTTCCAGCGGATGCTGGACCACCCCGGCATCACAGTGGAGCTGGGGACGGACGCCCTGAAGCGGCTGGACCTGTCCGAAGGGCGGATCTGTCTGGACGGCGCGGAATTCTCCGGCCCGGTGATCTACACTGGACAGGCGGACGAGCTGTTCGCCTTCCGCTTTGGGCCCCTGCCTTACCGGACGCTGGACTTCCGGTTCGAGACCCTGGCGCAGGATGACTTTCAGGGCTGCGGCACGGTCAACTACACCGTGGACGAGGACTACACCCGCATCACGGAGTTCAAGCACCTCACTGGCCAGGTAAAGCCCGGCGTCACCACCATCGTCAAGGAGTACTCCCGGGCCTTCACCGGCGCCCCCGGCGAGACCCCCTATTACGCCATCATCAACCCGGAAAACGACCGCCGGTACGCCCAGTACCGGGCGGAGGCGGAGCGCTTCCCCAACCTGCATCTGCTGGGCCGCCTGGCCGAGTACAAATACTACAACATGGACGCCATCGCAGCCCGGGCACTGGAGCTGGCCGGGCTGCTGACCTGAGCCGCGCCCTGTGAAACGATCGTAGGAGAGAATAACATGGACAAACTCATTACCTTTGCCGTCCCCTGCTACAACTCCGCGGCCTATATGGACCACTGTGTGGACACCCTGCTTCAGGGCGGCAGCGACATTGAGATCATTCTGGTGGACGACGGCTCCACCAAGGATGACACCCCGCGCCATCTGCGACCGGTATCAGGAGCAGTACCCCGACATCGTCCGGGCCATCCATCAGCCCAATGGCGGCCACGGCGAGGGGGTCAACCAGGGCATCCGGAACGCCCGGGGCGTCTACTACAAGGTGGTGGACTCCGATGACTGGGTGGACGTGCCCGCTCTGAAGAAGGCCCTGGACAAGCTGCGTCAGTTCGTGCGGGACGGCAAGCTGGTGGATATGCTGGTGTGCAACTACGTCTATGAGCACGTCGAGAGCGAGAGCGAGAGGGTCATGCACTACCGCAACGTGTTTCCCCCGCAACAAGGTGTTCGGCTGGGAGCAGATCGGGCGCTTCCGCCCCTCCCAGTATCTGCTGATGCACAGCGTCATTTACCGTACCCAGCTGCTGCGGGACTGCGGGCTGGAGCTGCCCAAGCACACCTTCTATGTGGACAACATCTTCGTGTATCAGCCCCTGCCCTCGGTGCGGAACATCTACTATCTGGATGTGGACCTGTACCGCTACTTCATCGGCCGCTCCGACCAGTCGGTGAACGAGAAGGTCATGGTCACCCGGGTGGACCAGCAGCTTCGGGTCACCTATCAGATGATCGACTCCCACGACCTGCGGACGGTGGGAGCCGATCACAAGAAGCTGGCCCGGTATATGTTCAACTATCTGGCCATGATGATGGCCATCTCCTCCATCTTCCTGGTCATCGACGGCCGCCCCGAGGCGCTGGGCAAAAAGACCCAGCTGTGGGAATACCTGCGTACCGTGGACTCCGGCCTCTACCACAAGATGAAGTACCGGGCGGTCTCCGCCTTCACCAACTTCCCCGGCTATCAGGGCAGAAAGCTGTCCGTCCAGCTCTACCGCCTGGCCCGGAAGATCTACAAGTTCAACTGAGAGGTCCTTCCACGCCCCCTCCGCCCCCGGGATCCTGTCCCGGGGGCGTTTTTGTCCCGCCTTTGCTCCCGTGGGCGTCACTTGCTCTTGACTTTCACGGCCAAAATTTATACAATAAAGCTTACGAGTTTTCCAATCTCATTCATTTTTGAACATAAAGGACTGAAACGATATGGCCAAGGATTCCAACAAGAAGCAGGTGGAGCAGATCACCGATATGGAGGTGGACTTTGCCCAGTGGTACACCGACGTGTGCCGGAAGGCGGAGCTGATCGACTACTCCTCCATCAAGGGAATGTTCATCTACCGCCCCTATGGCTACGCCATTTGGGAAAACATCCAGCACGAACTGGATCAGAAGTTCAAGGAGACAGGGCACGAGAACGTGTACCTGCCCATGCTTATCCCCGAGAGCCTGCTCCAGAAGGAGAAGGACCACGTGCAGGGCTTTGCCCCCGAGTGCGCCTGGGTGACCTACGGCGGCAGCGAGAAGCTGGAGGAGCGCTACTGCATCCGTCCCACCAGCGAGACCCTGTTCTGTGAGCACTATAAGAACATCATCCACTCCCACCGGGACCTGCCCAAGCTGTACAACCAGTGGTGCTCTGTCCTGCGCTGGGAAAAGACCAGCCGCCCCTTCCTGCGCCACCGGGAGTTCCTGTGGCAGGAGGGCCATACCATGCACGCCACCGAAGAGGAGGCCCGCGAGGAGACCATGCGGATGCTGAACATCTACGCGGACTTCATGGAGAATGTGCTGGCCATGCCCGTGGTCCGGGGCCGCAAGACGGACAAGGAGAAGTTCAACGGCGCGGAGGAGACCTACACCGTTGAGTGCATGATGCACGACCGGAAGGCCCTCCAGGCGGGCACCAGCCACTACTTCGGCGACGGCTTTGCCCAGGCCTTCGACATCACCTTCACCGGCAAGGACAACCAGCTCCACCACCCCCACCAGACCAGCTGGGGCGTGTCCACCCGCATGATCGGCGGCATTATCATGACCCACGGCGACAACAGCGGCCTGGTGCTGCCCCCCCGCATCGCCCCCATCCAGGCCATGGTCATCCCTGTGGCCCAGCACAAGCCTGGCGTGTTGGACGCCGCCAACGGCCTGCTGGCCCGCCTGAAGGCCGCCGGCATTCGGGCCGCCATGGATGACTCCGACCAGTCCATGGGCTGGAAGGCCGCCCAGTATGAGATGAAGGGCGTACCCCTCCGGGTGGAGATTGGCCCCAAGGATATGGAAAAGAACCAGTGCTGCATCTGCCGCCGGGACTCCGGGGAGAAGGTCTTTGTCTCTCTGGACGAGCTGGAGATCACGGTGTCTCAGCTGCTGGACGCCGTCCACGACGGCCTGTACCAGCGCGCCAAGAAGAACCTGGAGGACCACACCAAGGTGTGCATGACCCTGGACGAGGTCAAGGAGTTCATGGAGTCCGAGGGCGGCTTCGCCAAGACTATGTGGTGCGGCGATCTGGAGTGTGAGTTGAAAATGAAGGAGCAGGCCGGTGTCTCTTCCCGGTGTATGCCCCTCCAGCAGGAGCATGTAAGCGACGTGTGCGTCTGCTGCGGCAAGCCCGCCAAGCACTCCATCCTCTGGGGTGTGGCCTACTAAGCCGCTTAACCGGAAAAACAGAAAAGCCGTCAGGGATATGCAGCGTGCATTTTATCCCTGACGGCTTTTTCTGTCTTTTCTAATCGTGACTTTTCAACGTAAAGTCGTCTAAAACCGCTTTGATCCGTTGTGCTTCCAGAGTTCATTTTATAAGTATAATACCTGTAACAAAAGAACAAATTTTTCCGTGGCTTACGTATAAACTGCAAAAAAGTTGTGCGATCCCGTTTCAGTACCGCTATATGCTTGAAATAGGCTTGCAATTATACTTTTCTGCCAGAGCCCATTTCAAAATGGTATTTTACAATTCCAAAATCCAGTTTGGTATAAAAACCCCTCCCACAGCTGGCGTCGACTGTGCCGTCAGAGGAGAGTTCAAAGAAAAATTTCTGCTGATTCATCGCG
>SCPN01000508.1_pt1 | contig 53285 bp, 54 predicted proteins | sample 6106831 | NCBI WGS metagenome assembly SCPN01 (sample SAMN10720447, study PRJNA508395) | human gut metagenome | isolation source: Participant 1, 0 month | reverse complement strand
AAACCGATTGAGAAACCTACAGCAGGAATATCTTCATTGAGGAATTTACCGATAAGGTGGTCGTATCTTCCGCCGCCTGCAACAGCTCCCTTGAAATCAATACTTTCAACTTCAAATACAGTTCCTGTATAATATCCCTGTCCTCTTACAAGCGACAAATCAAATACAAGTTCAAACGCATTGCCTGTAAGTTCATTTACAGTGTCAATGATATGTTCAAGGCTTTCTGCCGGAGTTTTGTCTTCAAGACGTGATTTTAAGCTTTCAAGAGTAAAATCACCCTCTGATAAGAACTTTTCAAAGTTATCGACAGCATCCTTTTCAAAACCCTTTTCTGTAAGTTCTTCAACAACTCCCTTAAGACCGATTTTGTCCATTTTATCGAATGTGATACATACACTGTCCAAATCATTTTCTGCAAATCCAAATGACTGAAGAACAGCACGTAAAAGTCTTCTGTCATTTAACTTAACCTTATAATTTTTAAGACCGATTGCATCAAGAGCCTTTGTTGTTGTAAGAATAAGTTCAATCTCCGAATCCGTAGACTCTGAACCGATAATATCAATATCGCACTGGATAAACTCACGAAGTCTTCCCTTCTGAGGTCTCTCGGCTCTGTATACACGGTCAATCTGTATACACTTCATCGGAAGTGTAAGCTTATCTTTGTTGTTGGCATAATAACGGCTCAACGGAAGTGTCAGGTCATATCTTAAACCCATATCCGCAAGTTCATTTTCATTTGCAGCAGTAACTCCTGAAGCAAGTGCTTTGTCAAGCTTATCTCCTCGCTTCATAATCTTAAATATAAGATTAAGATTCTCACCGCCGTCGCTCTTATCAAGATTTTCAATATCTTCTATTGCAGGTGTAATGATATGTTCAAAACCATTTTCCTTATATACACTGAGAATTCTTTCCTGAAGATAATCACGAATCTCCACTTCGTTAGGAAGATAATCGTTAGTTCCCTTTACTGATGTTATTTTCATTTTTAAACTTTCCTTTTACTTAATAATAATTTAAATATTGCGGCACTTACTGCCAAAAACCGGTGTTACGATAACGCAGCCTCTTATTTATACAATATGAGAAGCACACACATATGGGCATGCTTCTCATTAATATCTTAAACGTCTGCTTCGTCTATAGCTTTTCCTATATCGTGACGCATATATTTGTTTGCAAAATCAACCCATTCGTAGCACGGTAATTTGCAGCGGGCTTTTAAATCCTTGCCCAATGCGGTAACACCGAGTACACGTCCGCCATTAGTTACAACTACTTGCCTCTTCATTAAACTTTGTTCCTGCATGGAAAGGAAATATCCTTCATCATCATGGAATTTATCCATACCTGTAATCTCAAATCCTTTTTCGAAAGAGTGGTATCCGTCAGAAGCAAGAACAACACATACGCATGCATTGTCTTCAACTGAAGGTCAATCTTATCAAGGTTCCGTCGATGGCCTCAAATACACATCAATTATATCATTCTTCATTCTCGGAAGAACAACCTGTGCTTCAGGGTCACCGAAACGTGCATTGTACTCAAGGACTCTTGGTCCCTTAGGTGTAAGCATAGTCCGAAGAAAATAACACCCTTGAATGGTCTTCCTTCTGCTTTCATGGCATCAACCGTAGGCTGGTATACATATTTCTGACAGAAATCATCAACTTCCTTTGTATAGAAAGGACTCGGTGAAAAGTTACCCATACCGCCTGTGTTAAGCCCCTGATCACCATCTTTTGCTCTCTTGTGATCCTGTGCAGATGACATAATCCTGATTGTGTTACCGTCAACAAATGATAATACAGATACCTCACGTCCTGTCATAAACTCTTCTATAACAATTGTATTTCCAGCAGATCCGAATTTCTTATCAAGCATAAGCTCATCAACTCCAGCAAGTGCTTCTTCCTTTGTAGGGCAGATAAGAACACCCTTACCAAGTGCAAGTCCGTCTGCTTTTAATACGATAGGATACTCTGCATTTTCAAGATATGCTTTTGCATCATCGGCAGATGTGAATGTCTCATATGCTGCGGTAGGAATGTTATATTTTTTCATCAAATCTTTTGAAAATGCTTTTGAGCCTTCAAGGATAGCCGCATTCTTTCTCGGTCCGAATACTCTTAATCCTTCTGCCTCAAACACATCGACAATACCGCCGACAAGCGGGTCATCCATACCAATTACTGTTAAATCAATATTTTTTTCTTTAGCAAATGCAACAAGCTTATCGAATTCCATCGCCTTGATGTCAACACATTCAGCGATCTGCGAAATTCCTGCATTACCCGGAGCACAATATATCTTATCAACCTTAGGACTCTGTGAAATCTTCCAGCAGATAGCATGTTCACGTCCGCCGCTTCCAACTACAAGTACTTTCATATCTAATTCCTTTCTTTATTGGCAATCATATTAATGGCAGCCGGAAGAAGCTTCCACTCAGCTTCTTCCATAACTCTTTTCTGAAGAATCTCAGGCGTATCGCCCTCTTTAACTTCAACTGCTTTCTGGAATATAATCTCGCCCGTATCCATTCCCTCATCAACATAGTGAACAGTAGCACCTGTCACCTTTACGCCTTTTGCAAGTGCAGCCTCATGAACATGAAGTCCATAAAAACCAACTCCGCAAAATGATGGTATGAGTGATGGATGTATATTAATAATTCTGTGTGAATACTGATGTACCATTTCTTCAGGAATCTTAACAAGAAATCCTGCAAGAACAACAAGGTCAACATTAAGTGAATTAACCTTCTCAAGAAGAGCCTTGTTAAACTCGTCTCTTGTCTCGTATGACTTAGGAGAAACGCATATTGCTTCTATTCCATTATCTTTTGCTCTTGTAAGTGCGTAAGCATCTGCATTATTGCTTATTACAGCAGCAATCTCCGTATTGGTAATTGTCTTATCCTTAATACCATCAATAATTGCCTGGAGATTAGTTCCGCCTCCGGATACCATCACCGCAATTCTTAGCATACTGTAACTCCCTTCTCGCCAGCCTTTACTTCACCGATTACATAACCTGTCTCACCGGCTGCTTTTACTGCTGCAAGAACCTTATCAACATCTGCACTGTCAACTGCAAGTACCATACCGATACCCATGTTGAATGTGTTATACATCATCTTTTCTTCAATCTCACCGTCATTCTGAAGCATCTTGAAGATTGGTGGTACTTCATAGCTGTCTTTCTTAATTACAGCATGTGCACCTTCTGGTAACATTCTAGGAACATTTTCATAGAAACCGCCGCCTGTGATATGGCTGCATCCTTTGATACGAACACCTGCATTCTTGATTTCCTTTAATGTCTTAACATAAATCTTTGTCGGAGCAAGTAATGCTTCACCGAGAGTCTTTCCAAGTGAATCATAATATGTATTAAGTGATTCTTCTGTTATAGTAAATACACTTCTTACAAGTGAAAATCCATTACTGTGGACACCGCTTGACGCAATACCGATAAGAGTGTCTCCTGCTTTGATATCTTTGCCTGTGATAAGATCTTTCTCATCAACAACGCCTACTGCAAAACCGGCAAGGTCATATTCCTCAACAGGATAAAAACCAGGCATCTCTGCTGTCTCGCCACCGATTAACGCACATTCAGACTGAATACATCCGTCAGCAACACCCTTAACAATCTGAGCAATTTTCTCAGGCTCATTCTTGCCACAGGCAATATAGTCAAGGAAGAATAAAGGTTCGCCACCGGCACATGCAATATCATTTACACACATGGCAACACAGTCTATACCTACTGTATCATGCTTGTCCATTGTAAATGCAATCTTTAACTTTGTACCAACACCATCAGTACCTGAAACAAGTGTAGGCTTTTCCATGCCTTTAAACTTTTCCATAGAAAACGCACCTGAAAATCCACCAAGATTTGTAAGCACCTCAGGTCTCATTGTCTTTGCAACATGTTCCTTCATTAACTCTACCGATTTGTAACCTGCCTCAATATCAACACCAGCTTTTTTGTAATCCATTTTTTCCTCCATATTATGCATTTCATGCAAAAATTTATTTTATTTTTAATTAAAATTAATTAACACATAAAGAAATTAATAATTCTTATATCCTACTTCCTGAAGACGGGCGTCCTTCTTCTGTACGCTCTCTTTTAAGCCCTTGCTGTAATCCTTTAACTTAACAAGGAGTTCCGGGTCTGATGTTGCAAGAATCTTTGCTGCTAAAAGTCCTGCATTGGCACCACCGTTAATTGCAACTGTTGCAACAGGAATACCTGATGGCATCTGTACTATTGAATAAAGTGAATCCCTGCCTCCGAGAGATGTTGTATGCATCGGGATACCGATAACCGGCATAGGGAATATTGCTGCACACATACCCGGAAGATGTGCTGCCATACCTGCACCTGCAATAATAACCTTAAATCCCTTTTCCTCTGCTGTCTTTGCATACTCAAAGAACACATCCGGTTCTCTGTGTGCAGAGATAATAGTCATCTCATAAGAAATACCCAACTGTTCAAGGATGTCTGCTGCTTTTGCCATAACAGGCATATCAGAGTCACTTCCCATAACAATACCAACTTTAGCCATAATTTCCTCCATTCCTGTTTTGATTCAATGCCGCCTTAATGGTGCAAAGAAAAAAAGCTAAAAATTCTTCTTTCTATTTTACTTTATCTTGTTAAACTCGTCAACCTCAAGCCGCTTTTTTTTTTGCTTTCTATTACATGTTTTATTGCAAGATATGGATGGTAAAAATCATTCTCGGACCGGAAAAACGCATAACTTCACGTATTTTTTCTCTCATCTCCGGCTTGTAACAATGAACTTTACAGTTAGAACAAAATGTCTTTGTCTCCATAAACGGGCATTTGTCACTTCTTAACTTTGCATAATCATCAAGCTTTTTACACTCATCACAAAGCACGCCTTTTGTTTTATGTTTCTTTTTACAGTACAAACCAATCATAAGGGAGACAACCTCTTTTTCCTGCTCCCTTTTTGACTGTATTTTTTCTGCTGACATTTTACTTTCTTTATCTTTCATCAGCTCATCCTTCCGTTTTCCACGCTGTATACACGGTCAACCATACGCATGCTTGATTTTCTGTGCGATACAAGCACAATTGTCTTTCCATTTCTCTCTTCATGAAGAGATTTAAGAATTACAGCTTCATTAAGGCTGTCAAGATTACTTGTCGGTTCATCAAGAAGCATCATATCCGCATTATGTAAAAATGCTCTTGCAAGCCCGATTCGCTGTTTTTCGCCACCTGAAAGCGTTCCGCCAAGTTCTCCTACAGGTGTGTCATATCCTTTTGGAAGTCCCATTATAAAATCATGCACAGACGCTTTTTTACATGCCTCATAAACTTCCACATCTGTTGCATCAAGTTTTGCTATTTTAATATTATTTTTAATGCTGTCCGCAAAAAGATGTGTCTCCTGTGTAACAAAGCTCTCCATATCTCGAAGATTTGAAGTATTTACATCATTAATATTTTTCCCGGAAATATTAATGCTTCCGTTATCCACATTCCAGAAACGCATAAAAAGCTTCAGAAGTGTCGATTTTCCGCTTCCGCTTCGTCCTGCAATTCCTATAACAGAATTTTTCGGTATATCAACTGACACATTATCAAGAATTGTTTCATCTCCATATGCAAATGTAACATTTTCTGATGATGCCCCATTGAATTCTATATTCTGCTTTCCGCTGACCTCTTCTACAACAGGCTTCTCCTCAAGAATATCAAGGACTCTGTTTCCTGCTGCAAATGTGTTCTGTAATGTGCTTCCAAGTGCCGCAAGTGCAACAACAGGCCCAAAAGAACTCATAAGTGCAATAACAGGAATCAGCACGCCATCAAATCCAACCGCTCCGTTTACAAATAACATTCCACTTGCAAAAAGCATTAATACGTCAAAAAACAAAATCACTGTATTAGTAATTGCTGTATTCCTTCCCGAAAAACACTTCATCTTTGCTTCATTTTCGCTGAGTTCTTCCATTTTTTCATTCATCTGTGCAAGACGTTTTCTGCCTGTTCCAAACTGCTGTATCTGCGGCAGTCCTCTGAGACTGTCAAGCACAAATGCTGATAATTCACCTGATTTTGTACGAAAAACCAGTCCCATGTCACCGCTTAACTTTGAAACTGCAAGTGGAATTATAACACCTACTGTAATATAAGCTGCAAGTGCAATAACACCGAGCAGAGGATTATAGCTTCCGATAAAAATACACATTATCACCGTAAAAAGTACTGCTATCGCAACAGGTGAAATCGTATGTGCATAGAATACTTCAAGAAGTTCTATATCAGATGTAATTACAGAAATCAAATCACCTTTGTCTCGTCCTTCAAGCTTTGCCGGACAGAGCTTTCTCAACGCTCCAAATACCTTATCTCTTATTAATGCAAGAAGCTTAAATGCAATAAAATGATTGCATGACTGTTCCGCATATCTTAACACAGCTCTGAGTACCGCCATTCCTGCCATTGCTGCAAATATAACAGCCAGATGCAGACTATTTTTTCCTAAGACACTTAATATTGCAAATCCGCCCGAAATCGTTATAAATGATGCACAAAGATGTCCCATAAGTCCCATCAGAATTGCAAGAATCATATATCCTGTCATCGGTTTTAACAAGTCCAATAAGACTTGTCATGACTTTAAATCCGCTTCTTTTTTTATGTGTATTCATGCTGTCTCCTTTCCAAAACTTTCAAGTTCCTGCTGTGCATTCCAGAGTTTCTCATAAACTCCGTGTCTGTCAAGGAGTTCTTCATGTGTTCCGCACTCTGCCACATTGCCGCTTTCAAGGACATAAATGTTATCTGCCCCTGTTACGTTGGCAAGTCTGTGTGAAATAAGAATTACTGTCTTTGTCTTTGCAAGTTCGTATATTCTTTCCATTATTTCATTTTCACTTTCAACATCAATATTAGACGTTGCCTCATCAAAAATGTATACAGGACTGTCATGCAGCAATGCTCTTGCAAGTGCAAGTCTCTGACACTGTCCGCCGGAAAAATTAGATGCTTTTTCAAGAAGCTTAGTATCAAGTCCATCCTCACCTTTAAGGAAATCTGCAAGATTAACTTCTTTAAGCACTTCCCATAGTTTGTCATCTTTGGCATCCGGACTTCCCATAAGAAGATTCTGCCTTACTGTTCCTTTGAAAAGATAGCTGTTATGCCCTACATATGTAATATGCTTCATAAGACTTGCTTCGCTTATCTGCGGGAGTGAATCGCCGCCTATTGTCACACTTCCCGTATAATTTTTCATATGTCCCATAATAATTCCCGCAGTTGTTGACTTTCCGCAACCGCTCTCACCGACAACAGCTGTAAAGCTGCCACTTTTAAATACCATGTCAATTCCATGCAATATTTCCCTGTCATCATCATATGAAAATGCGAGATTTTTGCACACTATATCTCCATCCTTCGGACACTCTTTTCCGTTTTCATTATTATCTTCCGGCAAATCAAGAAGTTTAAATATCTTATCGCTTGATGCCATACCATTCATTGCAATATGAAAGAAGCTTCCGAGCTGTCTCATCGGTATGAAAAAGTCAGCCGAAAGAAGTATTATAAAAATCGCCCCGGCAAGACCGATATGCCCTGCCTTAAACTGAGTAACAGACATTACGATTCCAAGTGCCGCACCGCCATATGCGATTAAATCCATTATCGTAATCGAATTAAGCTGCATTGTGAGCACTTTCATAGTAATTTTACGGAATTCTTCAGATGCCTCATTCATCTGTTTGTGTTTGAATTCATCTGCCTGATAGATTTTTAATGTTGTAAGTCCCTGAAGATTTTCAAGGAAAGTATCGCCGAGTGCCGTATATCTGCCCCAGTATTTACTGAGAAGTTTTTTTGCCCATGTCTGCACAGCCGCTATCGCAACAGGTATAAGCGGAACGCATATAAGAAGTACAACCGCAGACGGAACATTTACAAAACATAAAATCACAAATAAAGTAAGCGGTGCAATCATTGCATAGAAAAACTGCGGCAGATACGCACCAAAATATGTCTCAAGCTGGTCAACACCCTCTACCGCAACCTGTACAACTTCTGATGTCTGAACCTTTTCCTGATAAGAAGTTCCAAGCTTTAATAACTTTTCATATATCTTTTCACGCAGTGTTTTCTTTACTGCCTTTGATGAAAGATAACTCATCTTGGACATCCCGACCGCACACAGAAATCTTATGACAACCGCTGCCGCCGCTATTATTATAGTTGTATAGATTCTTGTCCTTGTGACATTTTTTTCTGCCATAGATGCAAGAAGCACGGATATTGCCGCCATCATGACAACATTGGCAGCAAGCGAGCACCACTGTATCGCAACATTGAGTGCTATATACTTTTTACTTTCTTTGACTGTACCAATCAGCCTTTTATTAATCATCATAAATGTAAGTTTCCTTTCTTCTTTTGCAGCGAACTTTTGTTAGTTTGCACTAATAAATATATCATATAACTTACATCTGTTCAAATTAATATTTTACAAAAATGGGTGGGAATTTTAGGGAAAAACTAACGGGATATTCATAATCGTGAATATCCCGCACATCTTATTATATCGTTTTACAATATCTTTAAATATTTAGTTTTAAATTAATTTACAAACGGAGTAAACTGAAGTTTTTCGTATGTATATTTTCCCCTGATTTCTTTTGCCTGTTCTTCGCTTATAGGCTTTTCTGTTTTTAAAGCAACATCAGTAGCATAATAATACTTCTGTCCGGGCACCTTGTCATCTGTATACACAGTTTCTTTCATATCCAGCTTTGCATTGGAATACTTAAAATATGTCCAATTGGAATATGCGGCACCGCTTGAACCTTCATTAGCGATTGTTCCGTCTTTATTCACTGTTACGCCAAAAATCAACTCATCTATGCCATCATTGTCAAGGTCTTTTTTGGTATATCCAAGTGTCTCATATCCTGACTGCTTATAAAAGAACACAGGTGATATATCAACTTTATCCTGACTTGAATAACCGTTTTTTAGTATATTGGCAGCCTTTTTATCAATTCATCATATGATGAATAATCAACTGACAGCTTTGTCTCCTTATTAGTCTTTTCTTCTGCCAGACTCACAAGTGCTGCTTCGCTTAACTTTTCTTTCCATTTTAATTCCATGATAATTCCCGGATATTTTTCTTCTCTCGGAATCAGACAAATATCATATCTTCCGTCTCCTGATTCTCTGTTGGATTTAATTTTGTACTGATTATCCATCAATGCAATTAATCCAAGCATCAATCCATGATAAAATCCCTCTGTGCCGCCATCATAGAAGCTGATAGACTTATCCATATATTCGGCAACAGCATTCTGCAACTTCTTATAATCATTTGCATAAAGACTTTCTGCAATTTTATTTGCCGTATTCCTTGTTATAACTCCAACCTGTAAAAAATGTGATAATATTTCACTCTTGTAGACAGCCGCAATCTCCCTGTTTGGAATCGAAACCTCGCACAGATACGAACCATCTGCCTGCAGTTCTTTCTTTGGTGCCTTCAAATAACCGGCAACCAACAACAGACTATAAATATTGGCTGGCTCTTCAGTAAGTGAACTGTATACAACATTCTGATCTATACGGGCAATTATTCGTTCTCCATGCAAAAGAGCATAAAGTCTTTCAGTTATATCATCAGTCGCAACTTTCAAGAGGTCTTCCAAGATTTCATTTTTTCCTGTATTTACCCAATATGCCTGCGGAATACCGCCTCTTGAAATATACTTAATTACTGACCATGGATTATATATTTCTTCGCTGCCAAATAAATAACCATCATACCAATCCTTTAATTCACTTTCTTTTTTCGACATTCCATAATACTCAAGCATTTTCTTTACTTCATCACTGGTAAAGCCAAAGAAACTATCATATTCTTCATCCATCACAGTATTTACAGAAAGATTGTTAAGTCCGCTGAAAATACTTTCCTGTGCAATGCGTAATATTCCTGTCAGAAAACCATATGACAGATTTTTATTATCCTTGAATGCACCCGAAAAAAAATTCCTCATAAAGCCAATTATCTCATCATAGAAATCTTTTGAATATCCTTCCTGAATCGGGGTATCGTATTCGTTAATAATTATAATTGGAGCTTTCCCATAATGCACTGCAAGCATTTTTGATAATCTCTCAAGTGCAGAAGTAAGTTCAACCTCATTTGCAGAAGAATTCAAAATCTTTGTAAAATAATTTTTTTCATATTGCGAAAGCTTATCACTATCAATCAGTTCCTGATGCCTTCCATACTCTTCCTGAAGCAGCCCGCGAATCTTATCTATTGTCGCTTCCCATGTATCAAATTTGCGGTCTTGTAAACAATGACACCAATAGTCTCCTGTCAAGAAACTTTTTTAATATCCGTTAATTCAGCTATTTGTTAATACGGCAAAAAGCAGTGTGCATACACCCATATGGCATATACACACTGCAATTAAAATAAATATGTTTTTACAGCATATTAAAATCTGTATTATCTTTGCTTATAAGTCTTTAAAAAGTCTTCCATCTTATCTACTGCATCTTTAAGAACTTCAATTCTTGGAAGATATACAACCCTGAAATGATCCGGCTCTCCCCAGTTAAATCCAGCACCGTGAATTATGAGAATCTTCTTCTCACGCAGAAGGTCAAGTGCAAATTTCTCATCATCATATATATTAAACTTCTTTGTATCAATCTTAGGAAAAATATAAAATGCTGCCTTGGGTTTAACTGCACTGATTCCCTGGAATGTCATTAAGTGCTTTGTAAATATATTCTCTCTGCTCGTAAATTCTTCCACCCGGAACTATATATCCATTGACACTCTGATGTCCGCCAAAGTGCTGTCTGTACTATTGACTGTGCCGGAACATTTGAACAAAGTCTCATATTAGAAGCATGTTAAGACCTTCCATATAATCTTTTGCAATGCTCTTGTTGCCGCTTAAAATCATCCAGCCGATTCTGTAACCCGCAATCATATGCGACTTTGAAAGCCCGCTAGAATGTAACGCAGAACAAATCCGGTGCAAGCGATGCAATTGAAATATGTTCTTCGCCATCCATGACAAGTCTGTCATATATTTCATCTGAAAATATTATAAGCTGATGTTCTCTTGCAACTTCAACAATCTGATCAAGAACTTCTTTTGGATATAACGCACCTGTCGGATTATTTGGATTGATTATTACAATAGCCTTTGTCCTGTCAGTAACTTTCTTCTTAATATCATCAATATCAGGATACCACTCTGACTGCTCATCACAGATGTAGTGAACAGCCTTGCCACCTGCCAGTGTTACACATGCTGTCCATAGCGGATAATCAGGAGCCGGAACCAGCACTTCATCTCCATTGTCAAGCAATGCTGACATACTAAGATTTATAAGCTCACTTACACCATTTCCTGTATATATATCTTCTATTGAAACGTTAGGTATATTTTTAAGCTGTGCATACTGCATAATTGCTTTTCTCGCAGAAAAAAGTCCTTTTGAAGTTGAATATCCCTCACAATCTGTGAGCTGTCTCTGCATATCATATATAACTTCATCAGGTGTCCTGAATCCAAATGGTGCAGGATTGCCTATATTTAACTTGAGTACATGTGTACCATTTTCTTCCATCCTGTTTGCCTCATCAACAACAGGACCTCTCACATCATATAAGACATTATCTAACTTTGATGATTTCTTGAATTCACGCATATTAATATTTCCTTTCTCAGCTATTTTTTCTCCATAAAGCCAGTCAGCATCAACGCCAAATGTCATCGCAATAAATTCGCCAATATTTCTTCTCGGCACTGCTCTACCGCTTACATACTGGCTTATCTGGCTTTTCGACAACTTAACTCCTTCATTTGCCGCCGCAGTAAGCAAATCCACCTGCTTCATGTTTTTTTGCTTTAAAAGTTCATTAAAGCGTTCTGTAAATTGTGTTCCGTCAGCCATAATGCCCTCCAAAAGTTTATTTTCATATCAGAAAGTTTATTTTTTAATTCTTTTCATTTCCTTTAAAATAAACTTTACCACCTTTTTATGCGTTATTCAAGCAAAAAGTTTAATTTTCATGTTTTTTATATTTATCAAGTACAAATTCTACCGCAACACTTGTAAATCTATACTCAGCCGGCGGTTTTGAGCAGAATACAAGGTCATACTTCTTTTGTTCAAGCTCGTTAAGCAGCTTTCTGGTCGCTCCGCTATGAAATGTAAAATCTATCTCATTATCTTTATTTTCTTTTAAAAACTGTGACGCAAGCTGTGGAACAAACTGTGTTCCAAATGCGCGTAGAAACCCTACCCTTATAACACCAACATCTCTCGCTTCTCTCTGTATAGAATCCACACCTCCGTCAAGTGTCGAAATAGTCTGTTTTGTACATGCCAGAAATTCATCCCCAAATCTTGTAAGTGTTGTGTGAAAAAGATTCATGAAGTTACCCTCCTGTTTATTCCCATAAAATGACAAATAAATAGTATCATTTTATCTATAATTTTATAAAAACTATTTATTTGAAAAAATGTTCATTTAAAAAAGCCGCACAGCTGATTATTCAATCATACCGTGCGGCTCTTGTTATTTATTATTTTATTAATTATGTCCTTTTTCTGCTTTTTTTCTTAATATAACAGTTGCTATTATCAAGCCCGCTGATACAAGTATAAAAAATACTGATACAGCCATAAATGAGTAGAGACTCTTATTAATAACATCAACAAACATATTATAGAAATAAACAGGTTTGATATTAAGATGCTTATATCTGCCCTGAATAAACAAAAACAACGGAAGCACACCTGTCATTATAGCTGCTGCAAGCGTAGCATAAGTTACATATCTAAGACCTCTGTGAACATAATGATGGTCTTTTATTGTAATTACTATATCTACAACAGCAAGCACTAACAGAATTACAATAAGTATGATAAAGAACTTGTTATACATATTTCTGAAGCTGACATAATAATTAATATATGTTATATCAACATCTGTCTTATACTCTTTTTCAATAGATGTAACAAATTCTTCAATAGCAGACTTCTGTTCGTCGCCTATTGCAATATTATTATCTTGTGCATATTTATATATGTTATCTGTAAGTTTCTTTTTGACACTGCTTGTGTCAACAGATATATCTTTCTTATCTATTCTTGAATTATACACCTGCTTTATATCAGATGTCATCTTGTCAGCATCCACTATATCTTCAAATACTTCATCAGGAAGCATCATCGGCTTACCTAAATCCATTGCGTTTTCAATGAATTTTTCATGGACACTCTCATAATATCCTGTCTTTGCAGCACTTTCAAGGAAGATATTGCTTCTGAATATCCCAAAGCTTGCTCCGACAAGATAACCGGCAATCGCAAGAAGACCAGCTAATATAAAAGATAATATAATGCTCAAAGGATAAAACTTTCTCTTTGAGTTAGATCTCTTTTCTGACTTTCTCTTCATATGCTACCTCCTCCTAATATACCAGCTTAGGTCCGGATGTTTTTCTTGCATATACATACAATCTCTGGGTATATGAAGTAAGTGGAGTAAATGGATAACATGTATACATCGTTATAATCTCTTCATTACTATCAAAACCAAATGCTGACCTGTCATTCTGGTCTGCAATTCTTGTATCATATACCTCATATGTATACTTTCCATAAGAAGTAACTACTGTAAAAACATCGCCTATTTCAACATATTCCAAAGGAGCAAACGAAGTGGCATGATGACCACCAAGAAGAATAGGTGCACCAAAACCAAATATAGGTGTACCGGCATACTGACCGACACCATTCCTTAATTCTGTTCTGCTGTCTCCAAAATAGATATTCTCTTTAATTCCAAGTCTCTCACATGTAATCTGTGCATACAGTTCACCGAGAGCCGGATACATATCAGATGAATAAGGTATCTCCTCTTCCTGATTCTGTGCATTCTCTAATTTAAAATCAGGAACACCTGACACATCAACAGTCGTTTCAGTTGTCTCTCCTGAAAGAATCGACATAACTGAATATACCGCACTGATATATGGTGACAAGCAAATGAAAACTAATAAAAAACCAATTAAAGAAAGAAAAACTGGCATATAGATATATGCCAGTATTCTTTTAACGTTTTTACGTTTATGCATAATTATTCAATTAAGCAACTTTCTTCTTGCTAACGAATGCACAAACAACTAATCCCATTGCTAATACAGCAACAACACCAACTGTAGCAGCTGTTGTGAAACCTGTATCCTTAACTACTTTAGCAGAAGGAGCAGCAACATATGACTTGCCATCCTTAACAGCTGTAATTGTGTTATTTGATGCATCAAATGAAACTGTAGCACCAAGCTTAGCAGCTGCATCTTTGATATCTGCCATGATAGCTGACTTCTGGTCTGCTGTAAGAGAAGCGATATCCTTTACACCATTAGCTGTAGCTGTTGCAGCATCAATCTTAGCGATAACGTAAGCAGCATCTGCATCACTTACTGTGTTGTCTGCTAAGAACTGCTTTGCAGCGTTAACATACTCTGTAGCAACGCCTGCACTCTGAAGTTTGCTGATAATATCATCCTTAGAAGCTGCGAATGCTGAAATTGACATAGCAAATACGAGCATTAAAGATAATACTAAAGCTGAAATCTTTTTAATCTTCATGATAAAATCTCCCTTTCTTATGGTATTTTTTAGTTCTCTACTAAGATACCACCTTTAGAAAAATGTGTCAATAAAATCGTGAAAATATATCAAAATTGTTTTGATTTTTGTGCACTTCTGCCATATTCAGCACGTAAATAAGTGCTAATTTTACTAAACCTATTAAGTAAAAAGTACCTAATATCTTCTGAAATTTCTGTGCGAATGTACGCTGTACATATTTCCCATCAATATTCTTATTACTCTTTTTATCATATATATAATTCCTGCAATCAAAGCCCACACAATCCAGCCTGCCAGTGCACCAGCCGTATTAGTAACAACATCATCGAGCTGGCTGTATCCTCTCTGTGTTATATATTGCACAACTTCAATCATAACCGAGAATATAAATCCTCCCATAACGCATACCGGCATCTTCCTGAACATTCTGAAAATGCATGGCATCATAAAGCCAAATGGAACAAATAACATTATATTTTCTATAAAAAAAGCATGTTCCTGAGCCGTATATCCCCATGTATACAGAAATGTCATATCAATTGCCCTTCTGCTTCCGGGTTCCCTTGAAAAGAATGTAATCCACAATAATGCTTCAATATAAAATATAAACAGACACCACAATACAAATTTTAATTTTTTATGCCATCTGAATATCGTATATATAAAACATGTAATAAGAACTGCTGCAATTATAAAATAAGGAAACATATCCGTCAGTTTCAATATATCTTTACATATATCCGTAATAATCTTCGAATAATCAACTGCCATATGCACCGCCAATTCAATGTTATTTTTTAATATTTCCCATCTCGGTGATAAGAAAAAAGCCCCTTAACGGACTTTCTCAAAACATTATTAATGCGGAAAATGGGACTTGAACCCACACGTGGATAATCCACACAAGAACCTGAATCTTGCTCGTCTGCCATTCCGACACTTCCTGCAAATATACAACCGATGCCTATTATTAACATCAAAGCACTCATAATATTGTATATTATGTATTATTATTTGTCAAGTGCATGCTTTCTTCTATTTCTTCCATAAGCCTCATGCCTGCCGTATCTGTAACCGGTATTGAAAATACAATGCTTTTGGCTTTGCTCTCAAATCCCGCTTCATCCATTATTGCTCTCATAATATCATTTTTATTCTCTGTCTTTGTAACAATAAATATCATATCCTTTTCAGGAACAAGTGTAACTCCGAGAAACTTTTCTGCTTTTTTTGCACCGGTTCCCTTTGCATGAATAACTGTTCCTCCTGCCGCATGCACTTTCCTTGCCGCATCCATGACATCTTCAGAATATCCCTGATTTGCAATAACTACAACAAGTTCATACTTTGCTCTCTTTCAATACAGATTCATCTCCCTTCACAAATTCCTGCCCGCATGTCAGATAGTTAAGCGTGCCTTCTTGCCCCTATACTGCTTATCCGTATTGCAAATGCAATCCCAACTCCGGAATGTCAATCTTCATTTCTTTTGAAAGCTTTCGCCACTTCACTCCACTTACCATCTGTCACAACATGAAACAATACACTTTTCTCACTGCCTTCAAGCCCAAAATAATCAAGTATTTCATTGGCGGCTGTTCCGCTGCCCGCTGCCGTCATGGATACTTCAAGTCCGGTATCTGTATAAAAATCCATAAACTTTTTTGTAAGATTACGATTGATAATAGTAACCATCAGATATAATTCACTCATATTTACACTCCGTCAATCTTATTTGTGCATTTCTAAAGTTCAATAATTGCATCTTCATCCATGGCTTCATAAGCATATACCGCTTCACCTTTAGACGTATGCTGTTTAATTTTGTATACAACGCCGAGAATCTGGATTGTAATAAGAGGCGTCATTGCAACCATTGCAACAACCCCGAATGCATCTTCAACAATATTGCCTCCGACAGCTGCACATGCCCCTGTGCAAGTGGAAGAAGGAATGCTGCCGTCATCGGTCGATCCTGCAACCCCTCGAGTCAAATGCAATTGCCGTAAGATCTTTGGTATAAAAATGATATCCCTATAGCCAGCACATATCGGTATCAGAAAATACATTATAGGAATCCCCCATAATACTCTCACCGTAGCAAGTGCCACTGACAACGCAACGCCGACCGAAGACTTATTCCCATTGCTTTCGCTGATATTGCACCATCTGTAATTTTCTTCAACTTGATGATTAAGCACATATGCCGCCGGTTCTGCTTTAACAATAAAATATCCAATCAACGCACCTATCGGGACAAGTATCCATTTTATAATTAAGAGACGCAAGTAGCCTTTCCAAGATAATTACCCGCTGGCATAAATCCTACGTTTGCTCCTGTAGAAAAAGTACAAGTCCTATATATGTATACAAAAGTCCATCACGATTTTCAAAGAGACTGCCTGTAAGTTTCAAGTAAAGAATACGGCAAATACTATTATAATAGGGAGCATTGATATTGCTATCTCTTTTTATATAAGATGGCATCCACCACTCCCAAAAGATGCCATAATTCCACAGAGATCAGCACTTCGGTACCACAGCAGCACTGTCAACTGCTCTCAGCCGGTCTGTAAATCATGCCAAAGTATCATTACAGCAAGAACAAGGTCCGATAGGAACATATACGCAACAAAGTCCAGGCAATGTATCCGCTGCATGTTTATCATTTCTTATGGAAGCAATACCAATTCCCAAATGCCATTATAAATGGTACCGTCATCGAGTCCTGTCGTAACCACCACCGGAATCAAAGCTACTGCCCTGACTTTCAGGCACAAAGAAGCCATAAGAATAAATACTATGAAATGTAAAAGAATGCGAGCAATGGCGGAAGTGCAATTCTATTAGCATACGAAAGAGCTATCGCCAAAAGACTCCTACTCTCCTGCCGCAACTGAAGTAACCAATATAAGTGTCATATTGAACGGATGGAACCTGAAGCCAAAACCTGTAAATCAGGTTCTGATATTGTATTATCACGCCAAGTTACAAATGACATGATAACAATGAATATATTTTTTTACTTTTTGTCATACATGCTGTTTTCTCCCCATCCTGGCGTCATTGTGTATGAAAAAACATCATTTACAGCCGCATACATTACAGTTCCTACCAGAAAGCAAGAAATTACATGAATTATGGCTTGGGCGATTGTAAATCCAAAATCACTAACAATAATTGCAACTATAGAGCAGTTCCCTGGCTTTAGATGCTTCTATAAATTTCTCACGAAAGTTTCATTTAAAACCTTCAATAATTCACCCCTGTCTATTTATATTACAATTTACATTTTACAATTAATATTCCATAGAATTCCTGGATATCTCTCAAATATATTTCAAGTTCTGCTCCTTCATCCTGTATTGTAAGATGAAGAGGTTTACTGATATCAAGGCTGAATAAACCTACAATTGACTTAGCATCAACACCTGCTGTGTGACTTGGGCTCAATATCAAACGAGCAGGCTATTGCATTAACAGATGTGGCGCTCCTGCGCTAGATCAACATTTGCATCCATAACGGCATATTCATCCTCCTCCAGGTACCATAAGAACTTTTATCCTTTAAATATGTACCTTCTGTTTTTTACTTTAGTTTGTGATAATCCGATAATACTACATTTAAAAATTAAAAACAACCGAAACGCCTTAAATTTCACGCAAAATTGTAAAATATATTACATAAGCGGTGCAAGCAGTCTTAATATCTGTCCTATTAGTTTTTTATGCCACGGATATTTTTACAATCTTCTTCTGTAATCTTCGACATTTTTCCAAAGTGTTTTCTGATAATCATTTTCGATATCTGCCACAACATCATTTTTATAAATATATGCTCCGCACTCAAAATGAAGATATAAACTTCTGAAATCAAGATTAACAGTTCCAACAGTCGCACGGCGGTCATCACTTATGAATTCCTTTGCATGGACAAATCCAGGTGTGTATTCATATATATTAACGCCATGTTTTATAAGTTCCGGATAATATGTCCTTGCCAGAAGATATGCATAAACCTTATCAGGGATATGCGGCATGATTATAGTTGTCTCAACGCCCCTTGCTGCACAATATCTCAAAGCGGCAATCATCTCATCATCCAATATAAGATATGGTGTCATAATATGAACATATCGCTGTGCCCTGTTTAATATGTCAATGTATACACGTTTTCCTATTCTCTCAGATGAAAATGGGCTGTCACCATATGGAATTACATATCCATTACTGCGGATAAGTTCATTTTTCAAATCAAAATCATTCAGACATTCACCCTTATCAAAATTAATAATATAATTATCAATTTCTTCCTGTTCAATTCTGTCCTTCTTACCGGCTACATTCCACATTTTCAAAAACATGTACGTAAAACTTTTTACAGCATCGCCTTTTACCATAACTGCTGTATCTTTCCAATGTCCGAATCTGTCAAGTTTATCAATATACTCATCAGCAAGATTAATTCCGCCTGTAAACGCAGTCTTGCCATCAACTATAAGTATTTTTCTATGGTCACGGTTATTCTGTACTGTAGAAAGGACCGGCTTTATCTGTGAAAACGGTCTTGATTTTATTCCCATATTTTCAAGTTCTTTGTAATATCCATATGGAAGCAATGCAAGCGAGCACATTCCATCATACATAAAACGGACTTCTACACCCTGTGAAGCCTTTAACTTTAATATATCCAGAATGCTTCTCCACATATAGCTGTCAGTCACTATGAAATATTCCATAAAAATAAACTTTTCTGCAGCCATGAGCTGCTTTTTCATCTCTTCAAACTTGAACTCGCCAAGCGGAAAGAACTCAATATCATTATCATAATATGCCGGAAAGTCACCGGCATTATGTAAATAAGAAGCCAGCCCTCGTTCTCCGTGCAGCTCACTTTTAAGCTTTTCGAGCACTGCATCACTTGTTTTGGCTTTCTCATGCAGCTGTTTATCAATAGATGCAAGTCTAGACCTCATAATCTTAGTGCCAAGCTGCAGATTAACAAATACATATATCATGGTTCCGAATATAGGTATTATAAGCACCGGTATAATCCATGCCATCTTAAACGCCGAATTGGTATCCTCATTAAAAATATGTATGACAACAAACATACCAAGAAGTACAAATAATAAATGTATAAGCACAGAATATCTGTACAGCCAGTTGATAAGTATGAAGAAAAATGCAAACTGCATCAGAATTGCAATTATTACAAATGCTGTACGTCCAAAAAGAACTCTTGTTATTTTTTTCAGTTTCTGTGTCGATTTCTTCATATTCAATACCTCTTGCACTATAACTCTCTATCTGACTAATTGCTCTGATTAATATTTATAATATCATTTTTTCTATTTTATTTCCACTCCCTGGCAGATTTTTATATTATTAATCCAAAAATGCCGCCACTTTTTATCAAAGCGGCAGCATCTGTTTTGTTATATTAATTTTTAAAGATTTGTATATCCCATCAGATATTTATCTACTTCTCTTGCACAATCACGGCCCTGACGGATAGCCTTTACAACAAGAGACTGACCTGTATGGCAGTCACCGGCAGTAAATACACCCGCTGCATTTGTTGCAAACTTTCCTTCTTCTGTCTTGATATTTGTACGTTCAGTAAGTTCAACACCAAATGCATCTGTGACATATTTCTGTGTTCCAAGAAATCCTGCGGCAATAAGAACAAGCTCACAAGGAAGTTCCTTCTCTGTTCCCTCTACAGGAACCATCATTCTTCTTCCAGTTTTCTCATCAACTTTGGACTCGAGGCTTATAACAACAACTTTCTCAAGATTTCCTTTTTTATCTTTCTTGAATTCTTTTACTGTTGTTGTATAAATTCGTGGATCATGTCCAAATACCGCTATTGCCTCTTCCTGACCGTAATCAGTCTTGCATACAAGCGGCCACTGTGGCCATGGATTACTCTCTCTTCTTGTATCAGGTGCCTTAGGCATCATCTCAAGCTGTGTAACTGATTTGCAGCCATGTCTTATACATGTTCCGACACAGTCATTGCCTGTATCACCGCCACCTATTACAATAACATTTTTATCTTTTGCTGATATAAATTTGCCATCGCTCAAATCAGAATCGAGAAGGCTCTTTGTAGTTGCTTTAAGAAAATCTACGGCAAAATAAATTCCATTGGCATCCCTTCCCGGAGCATTGATATCTCTTGGATTAGAAGCTCCGCATGCAAGTACAACTGCATCATACTCATCAACAAGCTTTTTTGCCTTGATTTTTTCTCCGACATTTGCTTCTGTTACGAACTCAATTCCTTCAGCTTTCATAACTTCAAGTTTTCTGTCTATAATATGTTTTTCAAGCTTCATATTAGGAATGCCATATCTTAAAAGTCCGCCGATTCTGTCAGCCCTTTCAAATACTGTAACATTATGTCCTCTCGTATTTAGCTGGTCTGCAACTGCAAGTCCGGCAGGACCTGAACCTACAACCGCTATTCTTTTACCGGTTCTTACCTTTGGAGGCTTTGGACCTGCCCAGCCATTAGCATAGGCATGTTCAATAATAGCCATTTCATTTTCTTTCGTGCAGACTGCATCACCATTAAGACCACATGTACATGCTTTCTCACAGAGTGCAGGACACACGCGGCTTGTAAATTCAGGGAAATTACTTGTCTTATGAAGCCTGTTATATGCCTGCTCCCAGTTTCCTGTGTATACAAGGTCATTCCATTCAGGAATAAGATTGTTTAAAGGACATCCTGACGTCATTCCTTTAATATTCATTCCTGACTGGCAGAACGGAACACCGCAGTCCATGCATCTTGCACTCTGACATCTCTGCTCTGCCTCTGAAAGTGGTGTATGAAACTCATTAAAATTCTTTATTCTCTCTTTTGGCGAAACAGCTTTTGCTTCTTTTCGCTCATATTCTAAAAATCCTGTTGGCTTTCCCATACGTATCTCCTTTCCATCAAACGAACCGATGTGATGTGTGCCTCGGCTGTGCACATCACTTTGTAGCCGCATAAAATGCTTCTATCTGAGCCTGCTCACTGCTAAGTCCTTTTTCTTCCATCTGGACTATTGTATTTAACATCTTCTTATAATCGTGAGGTATGATTCTCTTGAACTTTGGAAGGTATTCACCAAAATTATCAAGAACTTCTTTGCCTTTCTTTGAATTTGTATATGCAACATGTTCTGTAATCAAATCTTTTAATTCAAGTACATCATACTTATCTGTTACAGGTTCAATTGATACAAGCTGTTTATTCATTCTCTTATAAAGGCTTGTATCTTCATCAAGAACGTATGCGATACCGCCGCTCATACCTGCTGCAAAGTTCTTTCCTGTTCTGCCAAGTACAACCACACGGCCGCCTGTCATGTATTCACATCCATGGTCACCACAACCCTCTACAACCGCTGTAGCACCTGAATTTCTTACGCAGAAACGCTCTCCGGCAACACCATTGATAAATGCTTTACCGCTTGTAGCTCCATAAAGTGCAACATTACCTATGATGATATTTTCATCTTCTTTATAAGCACATCCTGTAGGCGGATATACAATAAGTTTACCGCCTGAAAGGCCCTTTCCGAAGTAATCGTTGCTGTCGCCGACAAGTTCAAGCGTAAGTCCCTTAGGTATGAATGCACCAAAGCTCTGTCCGCCGGCACCGTTACATTTTACTGTAAATGTATCTTCATCAAGTGTCTCACCAAATCTTCTTGTAATCTCAGCACCGAGAAGAGTACCGACTGCACGGTCTGTATTATTTACATCTACCTCAACACTTCTCTTCTGTTTTTCATCAAGTGCCGTTGCAAATTTCTTCAAGAGAACTTTCTCATCAACTGTCTTTTCAAGCTGGAAATCATATACATTTTTCTTATCGTAATGAATCTTTGCAGCTTCCTTAATATATGGATTATCAAGAATCTGTGAAAGATCAACATTCTTTGAACGTCCGCTGCCAGGAACATCTCTCTGTTCGAGTAAATCTGTTCTTCCGACAAGTTCATCAACTGTCTTCACACCAAGTTTTGCCATGTATTCACGAAGTTCTTCTGCTATAAATCTCATAAAGTTGACAACGTATTCAGGTTTTCCTGTAAATCTCTTACGAAGTTCAGGATTCTGTGTTGCAACACCTACAGGACATGTATCAAGATTACATACTCTCATCATTACACAACCCATTGTTACAAGCGGTGCTGTTGCAAAACCAAATTCTTCAGCACCAAGCATAGCTGCAATCGCAACATCACGGCACTCATAAGCTTACCATCTGTCTCAATAATTACCTTATTACGAAGTCCGTTCATAGTAAGTGTCTGATGTGCCTCTGCAAGTCCGAGTTCCCATGGAAGTCCGGCATTATGGATAGAACTTCTCGGAGCCGCACCTGTACCGCCGTCATAACCTGATATAAGAATTACCTGTGCACCTGCTTTTGCAACACCAGAAGCAACTGTACCAACGCCTGCCTCTGATACAAGCTTAACTGAAATACGTGCATTTTTGTTCGCATTTTTCAAATCATATATAAGCTGTGCCAAGTCCTCGATAGAGTAAATATCGTGATGTGGTGGAGGTGAAATAAGTGATACACCCGGTGTTGAAAGACGTGTCTTTGCAATCCATGGATATACCTTCTTTCCAGGTAAATGGCCGCCTTCACCAGGCTTTGCACCCTGTGCCATCTTAATCTGTATTTCCTGTGCACTTACAAGATACTTAGATGTTACACCGAAACGTCCTGACGCAACCTGCTTGATTGCTGAACATCTGTTTAATCCGTCAGGTCCTACAGTAAGTCTGTCCTCATCTTCACCGCCCTCGCCTGAATTTGACTTGCCGTGAAGCATATTCATTGCAATTGCCATTGTCTCATGTGCTTCTTTTGAAATAGAACCGTAAGACATAGCACCTGTCTTAAATCTTCTTACAATCGAATCAACACTTTCAACTTCATCAATATTAATTCCTTTCTTAGGAAATCTGATATCCATAAGTCCACGAAGATTCATAGCACCTGTATCTTTATTTACAAGCTTTGTATATTCCTTGAAAATCTTATAATCACCTGTTCTTGTTGCAAGCTGTAAAAGGTGAATTGTCTGCGGATTGTAAAGATGCTCTTCTTTTCCGCTTCTTAACTTATGTGCACCATTGCTGTCAAGTGTTGTATCAGTAGGAAGTCCCAATGGGTCAAATGCCTTAGAATGAAGTGTTTCAACATCCTCCTGGATATCTTTAAGGCTTATACCTTCAATTCTGCTCACTGTACCCTTGAAATATTTATTAATAACATCTGAATCAATACCTATTGCCTCAAAAATCTTAGCACCCTGATATGACTGTATTGTTGAAATACCCATCTTTGCAGCAATTTTAACAATTCCGCCAAGTATCGCATTGTTATAATCATCTACAGCAGCATAATAATCTTTATCAAGCATATTAAGGTCTATTAATTCCTGAATGCTCTCCTGTGCAAGATATGGATTAATTGCTGATGCACCATATCCTAACAGTGTTGCAAAATGATGGACATCTCTTGGCTCACCGCTCTCAAGAATAACAGCCATTGCAGTCCTTTTCTTTGTCTGTACAAGGTACTGCTGAAGTGCAGATACAGCAAGAAGCGAAGGAATTGCAACATGATTTTCGTCAACACCGCGGTCAGAAAGAATTATAATATTTGCACCCTCTCTGTGTGCTCTGTCAACCTCTACAAAGAGATGGTCAATTGCTTTTTCAAGAGATGTATTCTTATAATAAATAATAGGAATTGTCTCTACCTTAAATCCGTCAACCTTCATATTTTTAATCTTCAAAAGGTCTGTATTTGTAAGGATTGGGTCATTAATCTTTAACTGTTTACAGTTTTCTGCTTTTTCTTCAAGGACATTTCCATCTGTTCCGAGATAAACAGTTGTTGATGTTACGACTTTTTCACGGATTGAATCTATAGGTGGATTTGTTACCTGTGCAAAAAGCTGTTTAAAATAATTAAATAATGGCTGATGTTTATTTGAAAGCACTGCAAGCGGTGTATCAATACCCATCGCACCAATTGACTCTGAACCGTTAAGTGCCATAGGAAGAATAGATGTCTTCAAATCTTCATATGTATATCCGAATGCTTTCTGGAGTCTTGCTCTCTCTTCCTTTGTATGCATTGGCACTTTCTGATTTGGAATCTTTAAATCATGAAGCTGTACAAGGTTGTTATCAAGCCATTCGCCATAAGGCTGCTTTGTTGCATATTTTTCTTTTAACTCATCATCATCTATAAGTTCGCCCTTTACTGTATCAACAAGAAGCATTTTACCAGGTCTTAATCTGTCCTTTACCTTGATTCTGCTCTCAGCAATTGGAAGGACACCGACTTCTGAAGAAAGAATAAGATAACCGTCATTAGTTACATAATAGCGGGAAGGACGAAGGCCATTACGGTCAAGAACCGCACCCATTATATCACCATCAGAGAAAAGAATTGATGCAGGTCCATCCCATGGTTCCATCATAGTTGCATAATACTGATAAAAATCTTTCTTTTCCTGTGCCATTGCTTTGTTATTGCTCCATGGTTCAGGAATTGTAATCATTACAGCAAGAGGAAGCGGCATGCCATTCATAACAAGGAATTCCAGTGTGTTATCAAGCATAGCTGAATCCGAACCATTGGTATTTACAACAGGTGTAATCTTTGCCATCTCTGATTCAAGATATTCCGAATACATTGTCTCTTCTCTTGAAAGCATTCTGTCGGCATTACCCTTAATTGTGTTAATTTCACCATTATGAACAATAAATCTGTTAGGATGAGCACGTTCCCAGCTAGGATTTGTATTAGTAGAGAATCTTGAATGGACAATCGCGATTGCTGATTCATAATCTGCATCCTCCAAATCACCAAAGAACTGACGGAGCTGTCCTACAAGGAACATACCCTTGTATACAATAGTTCTGCTTGAAAGTGAAACTACATATGTATCTTCATTAGTCTGTTCAAAAACACGTCTTGCGACATACAGTTTTCTGTCAAAATCTATTCCCTTAGCCACATCTGCCGGTTTCTTCACAAAAGCCTGCATAATGTAAGGCATACAATCCACTGCTTTCTTACCAAGTATCTGAGGATAAGTAGGCACTTCTCTCCAGCCTAAGAATTCAAGACCTTCTTTTTCAACAATGATTTCAAACATTTTTTTAGCCTGATTTCTCTTCAGTTCATCCTGTGGAAAGAAAAACATACCAACGCCATATTCTCTCTCATCACCAATCTGGATTCCAAGTGGTTTTACCGCTTTCTTGAAAAACTTGTGTGAAATCTGAAGAAGAATACCAACACCATCACCTGTTTTTCCTTCTGCATCTTTTCCGGCTCTGTGTTCCAGATTCTCAACAATACTTAATGCATCTGAAACTGTCTGGTGTGTCTTAATTCCCTTGATGCTTACAACGGCACCGATACCGCAGTTATCATGTTCAAAGCTCGGACTGTACAGTCCCGGCTGTCTGCTCTGTTTTTCCATAAGTCGTTATCATCCTTTCGCAATGGTTTTTTCTTGTCCTATAATATACGCCATTTTTATATGCGTGTAAATATCTTTTTTTAAATATTTGTCTGATTATTTGTCATTTCGCTTAATTTTATTATATTATCTGTAATTTTACTTATTTTTCTTAGTATTTATTACAGTTTAGATGTAATTTTATTAGTTTTTCACGAAATCAATCTCAATTTTATTTTTCATAATTTATATTATACATGTATTAATCGTTAAATTGTGTCTGAATTGTTTATATGTTTTTTACTGTTTGTTTTGTAAATTGCTTGTTTTTAGTCCGATATTATGTTTGAATCTAAAAAACAAAGGCTGATTCGCAAAATTTTATTTTAAAATTCAGCGAACCAGCCTAAAATTATAAACTAATTTCTATTTTTTCTTAAATTTATAAAGTTATACATATCTAACTTTTCTTCTTTTTTCCTCTGACAATAAAATCAACCGCTTTGGGCATTACATCAAATACTGTCTTTTTAAGCGAACCTCCAAACTCTCCATCAAGAGTCCATGCTATTTCATTTGGAGATTCAAATTCAACATGATTGGTCTTAAATGAACATACAATATCCGACTCATCAAACTTCTGTGTCATAAAAGCATTGACAAGCTGCTGCAAGTCTATAGGATTCTTTATTTCACGTATGAGTGTCACTTCAAACAGGCCATCCTGCAAATCAGTAGAACCACCTACAAGAAACTTCATGCCGCCGACTGATTTTGTATTACTTACCATTCCATATACAAAGTTTCCTTCAACATTCTTTATGTCGCTTTTTACTCTTACATAACATGGCTTTAATGTCATAAACTGCTTAGCAGCTTCAATTATATATGCCTGATGTCCAAGTACATTTTTCAGTTGCTGCGGAGTATTATATGAAACCTCTGTAAAAGCCCCGAATGCAGCAACATAATTAAAACTTCTCTGTCCGTCAACCATTCCTATATCACAGTTGAATGTTCTTCCTTTTGCAATAATCTTAGCTGCTTCAATCATATCTTTGGGAATTCCGAGACTCCTGGCAAAATCATTAGTTGTACCGCTTGGAATATATCCTATAGGAATTCTTTCATCAAGATGCAATACCGCACCTACAGTCTCATTAAGCGTTCCATCGCCACCGCTGCACACTATGACATCATGTGACAAGCCATTTTCTATAATATAATTATATCCATCCATGGCAGCTTTTGTAGGATATACCGTAACATCATATCCGCCTTCTGAAAATATCTGTACTATCTGCATAAGTTTATTCTTTAATTGTGCCTTACCCGAATTGGGATTAAATACAAATAATAACTTCTTCATAAACTCTCCTGTGCTTATTATCATCTATCCCACTTATCACACAAAGCATTTATCTGGTCTGCAAATTTTGCAAGATCTTTATTTGCCCCTCCTTCATTGTGGGTTATAACAGTCATAAGTCTCTGTCCGGCTGCAACAAGTCTTGCAAATACGCCCTGATTACGCTTAACAACTGTCCTTCTTGACTTCTTCTGTTCATTACCATGTGAAATCTCAACATTACCGGCAAGATCATAAACAGCTCCGGTGTAAGGTGCAAGTGTATCATATCCGTACGCATCGTGAAGTAATGCCGCAAAACTATCACATACTGAATCTTCACCATGAACTATAAATACCTTCTGTGGCTTCTTTTCAAATGAATTAATCCACTTTACCAGACCTTCCCTGTCTGCGTGTCCGCTTGTTCCAGGAAGCTGTGCAATCTCAGCACTTACCTGTATCGGTTCACCAAAAAGCTTAATTTCTTTGGCTCCCTCAACAATAGCACGGCCTGTTGTTCCGACTGCCTGATATCCCACAAAAAGTATCGTACACTCCGGTCTCCAAAGGTTATGTTTCAGATGATGCCTTACACGTCCGGCCTCGCACATACCTGATGCAGATATAATTACTTTTGGCTTATTATCAAAATTAATCATCTTTGAGGCTTCACTTGTTGTGGCAAACTTCAACCCTTCAAATACAAGCGGGTTGATTCCTGCATCTATAAATTTCATTGCTTCTTCATCAAAACATTCATGTGTATTTTTACCAAATATGTTAGTAGATTCAATTGCCAGCGGACTGTCAAGATATACATCAAATGGTCTGTCAATAAGCTTCTTTTCTTTAATTTCGCGTATAAAATATAAAAGTTCCTGTGTTCTTCCGACTGCAAATGAAGGAATTACAACATTACCTCCACGTTCAAATGTTCTTGTAAACACCTTTACAAGTTCTGCCGCATATAATCAGGCGTTCCACCATGGCTTCTGTCGCCATATGTAGATTCCATAACAACATAATCTGCATCTTTTATATATTCCGGGTCTTTTATAATGGCTTATTAACATTACCTATATCTCCCGAAAATACAATTTTCTTTGAAATGCCATCTTCATCAATCCAGACTTCAATACTTGCTGAACCAAGAAGATGTCCGGCATCTATAAATCTTATTGTAATTCCGTCGCATAAATCAATCTTTTCTGAATATGGACAGCCAACAAACTGTTTCATAACATTAACAGCCGCATCCATATCATACAGCGGCACGAATTCTTTCAACGTACCGTTGGAACGTTTTGCTTTACGGTTACGCCATTCAGCCTCAAATTCCTGAATATGAGCACTGTCTTTAAGCATTATCTCACACAAATCCACAGTTGGTCTTGTTGTGTAAACTTTGCCTCTGAATCCATTTGTATACAAAAGCGGAATCAATCCTGAATGGTCAATATGTGCATGTGTAAGTAATACATAATCAACTTCCGATGCCGGGATTGGCAGTTCCTGATTCTCATAAACATCATTCCCCTGCTCCATACCGCAGTCAACAAGTATATTCACACCACACGCCTGAAGAAAATGACAGCTTCCTGTTACTTCATGGTCAGCACCTAAAAAATTAAGTCTCATAACTATCCCTCTTTTCAGTTTATATTTTTAACGTATATTTATAATACAATTTTATGATAAACAAGGCTAATTTTCAACTAAAATTCCTATAAAATTCCTAATCCGTCGAAAAGAATTTTAATGCCTATGAGAATAAGTATAATCCCACCGCATATCTCTGCTTTGGACTTATATTTTTCACCGAAAACACTTCCAATTTTTACACCTGCTGCCGAACAGACAAATGTGACACATCCGATAAATATTACAGCATATATTATATTAACCTGAAGAAATGCAAACGTAACACCTACCGCAAATGCATCTATACTTGTTGCTATTGCAAGCAGAAACATTGATGCCGGATTCATATTGGCATCTAATCTTTCTTCTTCGCCAAATGCTTCTCTCACCATATTAGCACCGATAATCACAAGGAAGAATAAATGCTATCCAATGCGAGATATTTAGTTATTTTATCAGCAAAAAGCTGCCAAGAAATAACCCATAAGAGCATAAGTGCTGAAAACCACAAACCATGCACCTGCAATACATATGCTTAGGCTTTATCTTTCCAAGTGACAACCCCTTACAGACTGAAACAGCAAATGCATCCATTGACAAACCAACTGCCAGAATAAACAATTCAATTAAACTCATATTAATCTCCATTTCTTTTGTAATTTTTATATATTTTCCCCGCCGGCATAACAAAGAGACTCGGACAGCTTTGTATTAAAAGCTATCCACGAGTCTCATCATTTACTAATACCGGGTTATTAAACCATTATGTCGATATAACTACACAACTTATGTTATGCCGATTACTCCCTCAGGGAATTAATTACGTTTCTAAATAATATCATTAATGATAAAATATATCAAGTAGATTTTCAGATATTTTTATAATATCAAATCATCAAGTTTAATCTTAGGAACATGGTGTACCTGATTCGCATCCCTGTAATATTTTATATCTCCTCCATCCGGAATATCCTCAAGCACAACTTCTTCTTTCGGATATCCAAGTGCGATGCAGTAATCAATCTTCATATCATCCGAAAGGCCAATAACACCAGCCAGCTTTGCCCTGTTGACATTGCCAAGAAAACATCCGCCCATTCCTTTTTCAACTGCTGCCAGAAGAATTGTCTGTCCGATAATTCCCTCATCACATTCCGCTTTTGCATTTTTATCTGTAGCCATAATTATGTATGCCGATGGTCTTTCCCCTTTAACAGGTCCTGCCCAATCCTTTAAATATCCTGCCCAGCCAAGACATTCAAATACTTTTTCATTCATTACCTCATCACATACAAGTTTATATCTTACCGGCTGTCTGTTAGCTGCTGACGGCGTATTTCTTCCTGTATCGACAAGTTCTTTAAGTTCATCTTCTGTTATCTTTTTATTTTCATAAAATCTTCTGTATGAACGGTTTTTCTTTGCAAGTTCCTTTATCATATCTGTGTTTCCTTTCCATAAAATTCTTTTACAAACTCGCTCATATAAATTGTATCGTATGCTCCTGATGTCTCATATGAAGAATGCATTGCAAGCTGTGCAATACCTATATCTGCCGCCTTTACTGACAAATTAGCCATTACAAGATTTCCAAGTGTGGAACCTCCGGCAACATCTGAATTATTATAATATGTCTGATATGGAATATCTGCTTTCTTACAAATCTGTTTTACAAATGCACCTGTGCATGCATCTGTTGTATATTTCTGTCCGCCGTGATACTTAATTACAACTCCACCATTCATATCCGGTCTGTGGATAACATCCGCTTTTTCAGAATAATTTGGATGCATGGCATGTGCATTGTCTGCACTTAGCATAAAACTTTTTGAAAGCATACGGTTAAATCCGCTTCCTGTAATATCTTTAACCGATGCGAGTTCTCTTAACACAACAGGCAGAAAATCAGAGCTTGCCCCCTGTCTTGATAGGCTTCCTACTTCTTCATTATCAAAGGCCGCATATACTTTTATATACTCATCTCTCTCCTGTTTATCCTGACATCTGGTCTGTATAAAGCCTGTCATAGTGCTGTAAACACATTGAAGGTCATCTATTCTCGGTGCTGATATCAAAGAAGCATTCTCACCCATAATACAGCCTTCCTGAGTATTATACAGATATAAATCCGTTCCTAGAATGTCACTCTGCTTTATTCCAAATTCTTTTCGTATCAGTTCATATAAACCTTTGTCTGCTGCAACCGGCTGCATTTCTTTCTGCACAGATATACCCGTCTTTGAAGCATCATTTCCTCTTGTCATGTGTATTGCCAGTGACGGAATTATAAAAGACGGCTCAGATATATTGACAAGTATACTGTCCAATATACCATCAACGTCACATACTATTCTTCCGGCAGCACCAAGAGGTCTGTCAAACCATGACTGTGTAATCATTCCACCATATTTTTCCACATCAAGTTTTAAACATGTATCACTATTTCCGTATTCACCATTATCTTTGAATTTAAACATCGGTGAGTCAGTGTGTGAACATACAATTTTAAATCCTTTCGGGCTTTTGCATACCGGTACACGGAAAGCAATAATTGATGAGTCATTTCTTATAACATACCCCTTATATTCTCCATCATGGCTTCCAAATGCATCATCCTTGTTCCAGAAGCCGTATTCCCACTCTTCTTTCTGGACAAAACCTGCTTCATCAAATATTTTCTTCAATGTATTTACTGTCTGGTATGATGTTGGACATTCTTTTATAAATCCAAGAAATTTTCTATTTTCTTCAAATGACTGCTCTTTCGTTATCTTCATATATATTTTCCTTTACAACCTTAAAAGCATATCTCCGTCTTTTATCCATTTCATCTTTCTCATCCACTCTGAAACAGCAAGTGTTATAAGTGCAGGAAGGACAAAATGCATAAGTATGATTTCTATTGCAACAACAGGAACTGACATTGTCTGTGTCATTGACTGCCATGCCATAATCTGTCCCACAAATCCGGCCGAACCCATACCAGAACCTGTCGGAGTGCTTGTCATTCTAAGAATTGCACTTGATACAGGTCCAAGTATCGCACTTGACACGATTGGCGGTATCCAGATAAGCGGTTTTTTTACAATATTAGGAACCTGAAGCATTGATGTTCCAATTCCCTGTGCAATAAGACCACCCATTTTATTTTCCCTGTAACTTGCAAACGCAAATCCAACCATCTGACAACAGCATCCAACCGTCGCCGCTCCGGCGGCAACACCTGTTATTCCCATGGAAACACCTATTGCTGCTGAACTTATAGGAAGAGTAAGAATCATTCCCATAAGAACCGATATAAGTATTCCGCCAATTACCGGATGCTGTTCGACATTAATATTAACAAGATTGCCAAGCCACATCATAAATGCTGATATCGGCGGTCCGATTACATATCCAACTGCTGCTCCCGATGCTATGCACGCAAATGGTGTCACAATAATATCAACTTTTGTTTTTCCCGATACAAGTCTTCCGATTTCAATTGCAACATATGCCGCAACAAATGCACCAAGTGGCTCGCCGGGCTTTCCGAGTGCAAATGCAGACATTGAATTTACTGTCGGAAATGCTCCTATCATGCCGGAAACAGCTGCTGCAATTGTAACAAGAGGACTTGAGCCGAGCTTTACAGCAACTCCAACGCCGATGCCGGCACCTGTAAGTGTTTTGGCAACATTGGCAGCACCATTGATATAGCTTCCTATGTCACCACCGATAAACGTTCCGATTTGTGCGATTATCGTTCCAATAATCAATGTTGAAAACAGACCAAGTGCCATTCCGCCAAGACCGTCAATAAATATTCTGTTTAAAATTTTCTTTAATTTTTCCATTTTCTCCTCACATATCCCATCAGCAGACCTGTAAATATCTTCCTGATTATCTTACTTTATATCTAATCTGACATCAAAAAATGTCACATCTGCATTTCTTGCCGCAAACATACAAAGATATACATTTTCAGGGTCTAACGCAGTAAGTTTGAAATCAAATCCACCTGTAATTGTTGTCTCATCTCCAAATGTACATGCATATCCGTCAGATGTGCTTTCTATCTGTACTTTTACTGTCTCGCCCGGTTTATAACCTCTTGTGCATGTGCCTCCATATACAAGCTTTCCGCTCTTTCTTGCAAAACAATTAGCAGGTGCATTTTCATGCGTTAAAAGAAGAGGTGCAGCTGCAACATAATCTCCCAATATATCAGGTGTTACTTTGTCAATATACATGTCATCTCTTACCATAAGCCCAAACGATACCTGGTCATTCAGGAAATAATTGTTTATTTTCATTGAAGCTGAAAATATAAAATCATCTTTTACAGGTACTTTTGTATAGTATACTGCTATACCATCAGATACAGCTGATATTTTTCCCGCATTTCCACAGACTGCAATATGGAAACTGTTATCAGAAAGAGCTTCCAGCGTAAATGTGTCTTTTGTCGGCATATCCATAATATCTCCAAATACTGATGGTTTCCATATTCCTGATTTTTCCCATATTTTACTGTCACTAAGATTTGAATCAAAAACAGTAGGTTTATAAGTTTCAGATGGTTTAAAATACTTTTTCTTTGAAGGCATCGGAGCATCATTTTCAAGTCCTGTAATATGGTTTGAAAGCCCCTCAACACCGATATTTTTTATCTCTGAAAGGCAAAGATATGCATTAACTCTTGCTCCCCACACATTTGTATGTGTGTTATCAACACTTATTGCCTTATCTGACGGCCATGCGTGAAGATATAGTGTTTCATCTGCACCAAGTCTGTCATACATTTCTTTTGTCATCATAGTCATATCGACAAGTGCTATATTAAGCTGCCTTGCAAGATCCCTTATCGCTTTCGGATAATCTCCACCCTTATATTCACCTACAGGTGCAGTTACATGAAGCATCTGTCCGTTCCATTTTCCATCAGGGCTTCTTCTTACTATCGGAGTGCAGAGAATCGGTGTGCATCCTGCCTCCTGAGCCTTTTTGATATAATTATTATAAAGCGAAAAAGCAAATGTTCCCTGTGTAAGATAATCACCCTCACCCTGTGTGTATCTGTCATTTTCAGTCTTTTCATCATTATGTCCGAATCCTATAATCAGATAATCATCTTTTTTCATTCCTGAAAGTAATGTCTGATATTCAGGTTCTGTTGTATAACTCTTGCTGCTTCTTCCTGAAAGTGCAATATTTTTAACTATAATTTCATCATCAAGATATTCCTGAAGCTTTGTACCGTAACCATATCTTGGCAGATAATACTTATCCTCAAAGCTGCTAAGTGTCGAATCTCCGACAACCCATAAATTTTTACTCATAAATATCACCTCTATATTTTTTCAAAAGGCGAAACACTTTTTAATGTTCCGCCTTTCATAAAATAATTATTTTACTGAATATACAATGCTTGTTACTGCGTTATCCTTTATTGCAAAACTAAGAACCATATTTCCGGATTCATACTTAATCTGTCCGTTTTCTTCCTTATATGAAGAACCATAAGCAGATGTTACTTTATCCTTTGAATCACCAATCTTGATTCCTTCTTTTGTCTTTACTGTATCATCCATAAATGTTACTGAATATACAACATCTACGCCATTTTTCTGATATCCCTGAAGTGTAAAGCTGTCATAATACCAGAACTTGTCCATTCCGTCAAATGCACAGCTCTTAGCTTCATAATAACCACCCTTTGGAGTGCCAAGCTTTGATGTAATATCTTCAACTTTTTCGTCTATTGCAATATTAACACCATTTGTAGTGAACACATAACCTGTGGATGTATTCTGGCTCTGCTGCTGTGTTGTGCTGCCATTGTCTGTTCCTTTAGAACCGCCGCAGGCTGTAAGACCTACGCATAAAATCATTAATCCTGCTGCTATTAAACTTCTCTTTCTCATTGTGAACCTCCATTTAAGCTGTTATTCCATGCTTCCTGTTTTTTTGTCTTGAGACTGTTGTAATCCGATACAATTTTGTTCCACTGTGATGCAGTTTCGCTATCGCCTCTGTGATCAGTAAGCCTGTATTGGTCTTTTAAAATATTTCCAAGATAAACCGCTGTCTTTTCCGCTCCGTCAACATTGAGATGCTGACCGTAGTCGAATGTATCCGTTGTATAATCCAGTCCTATTTCATCTGCCTTATCGACCATGTTTAAGTATAACAGATTATTTTCATATTTGCATAGTCCTGAATCTGACTTTCCCATTCATCATACCAGTGTGGGAAAATACTCGGTGCTTTTATAAGAACAAGTTTTATACCCTTTTCATTGCATAAATCTTTAATCTTATCAAGATATTCGTAATTTCTGTCTGAAAATGTATAATTGGCAAGCGGCGAAACCTTCGGAACCGTAGTCACCGGACGTACACCAACCTGCATAAGATAACCGTTGCTTGTGACTTTAGGTTTGTTAAACATATATTTTATATCATCAGATGACAATTCACTCCATCTTGAATGATAACGCAAAAGCGGAAAAATGTAACTCCCCATCGTCTCTTTTTCTGTCATTGATTCTTTTATTGAATTCCACTTTGACTTTGACCAACGCATTCCATCAAGCGTCATTCTGTTATATGCTTCACTCTTCGCATCAGCTTCAGACATCGCAAGCATACTGAGAACAACGACCTTTGGTGTCTCATGTTTTAATGTATCTTCAAGCAGGTAATATGACTGCCATATAAGCTGCTCAGAGCTTCCTCTTATGTAACTTGTAATTCCATACTCTTCCCACATCTTGACTGTTGAAATATTTTCATACACTTCACAGTCACCAAGAATAAGCACATCATTATTTTTTTCACTCTTATAATATTCTGCTATCATAGAGCCTTCAGGTATATCATTAACATACTTCGGTGTAAGAAGCAGTGTCAGAAGATAAAGGCATACAACCGGTATCAGGACGACCGCTATTACACGTATAATTTTCTTTCCCATAAATACGTCCTCCTAAAACTGATTATAAATAAACTGACTTGATTCATATCCTATTCCATACACACCAAACACTGCTATTCCAAGGAATAACGCAAGGAATATAGTAAATCTTAATGCAAAGCTTTTCTTTGAAAGACGTTCTCTTACAGATTCTTCACGTCCTGCAAAGCTTACAATATACATAATTATAACACCTGCAAGTAAAAGAATATAATCCGGCAAAGAAAGTCCTATATTAAACATTCCACTGCCAAAAACACTTGCGTAATTAGCTGTTGTAAACATTGATATAAACTGTCTGAACGCATCTGCTATATTCCTGTGATAATCAAGCATCTGGAGCACACAGACAATAGCTGTTGTTCTTATAATCTCAAATACTTTATATGCTGTATGCTTTTTTAGATGAAGCTTTCCGTCAACTTTTGCATATACAGGTTCAAGTTCCTGTGATGCAAGCATTATTATGCCGTTTAAAAGACCCCATACAATAAAGTTCCAGCTTGCACCATGCCACATACCTGTAACAAACCATACAACTATTGTTGCTGTATATATAGGAAATCTCTGTCCTATTCCTGTTGAAACATGCTTTTTAAGCCACTTTGAAGCTTTGTTCATCTTCTTTGACATGGAAATCGGATAGAATACATAATCCTTAAACCATGCACAAAGTGTGATATGCCATCTTCTCCAATATTCTGCAAGACTCTTTGAGAAAAATGGCTGTCTGAAGTTCTCCGGAAGTCTTATTCCAAAAAGTTCAGCAATACCTATTGTTATATCAATACCACCTGTAAAATCCGCATAAAGCTCAACAGCATATATTAACATTCCAAGAAATGCATATGCTCCTGTATATTTTGAAAAATCACTTGTAATTGTCGCAAGACCGATTGCAGCCCTGTCCGCAATTACCATTTTCTTGAAGTAACCCCAGATGATTCTCTGGATTCCCGACTCAAATCTCTCCCACGAAAATGAGTGTTCCTCAAACAACGTCTCTTTTAAATCTTTCCAGCGGCTGATAGGTCCCTGCATAAGCTGCGGGAAGAATGAAACAAATAAAGCAAATTTAAAAATATTGTTTTCTGCTTCTGTAACGCCTCTGTATACATCAATTATATATCCCATTGACTGAAATGTGTAAAATGAGATACCCATCGGCAATATAAAATTAACCGGCTTTAATGATGTAAAACTGATAAAAAGATTAGTATACTTTAATACCGCAAGAATTCCAAAGTTAAAAAGTATACATAAAACCATCCACATTCTCTGGTTCTTTTTTGTTTTTGCCTTATAAGCCTTCTTCTGCTCTTTTGTCATAAGGTCTTTTAATTTTTCCATCGCAAGCTTCTGTCTGTCAGAAGCCTTTTCTATCATTCGTGAGCAAAAATATGTTGAAATAATTGTGGCAATCATAAATATCGCACCACGCACTCCTGCCTGAAGATAAAAACAGACATTCGCACACAGAAGCATTATCCACTGCCACTTTTTAGGCACAATGTAATACATGAGGAGTACTGCAGCCACAAATATCACAAAACTAACAGATGTAAATAACATATATTCTCCATTCCTATCATTTTCTTTTTAATGTGCACATATTAATAAGTATACGGCGTCGTAGGTGTCGCCGGATATTTTGATACTGTACGTACATAATTATAATTGCTTTGATCAAGATATGCCTGAATCTCTGCATCTGTCTTCATAAAGCATGAAAATCCCGAACGCATTCTTGTAGAATCAAAATGATACCAGCCTGTACCGGCATCAACTAAAAGCCATGCATGATCACCTGTAGGTGAATTTTCATTTTCAAGCCACATTGTCTTAACACCTAATGCTTCAAGAAGTGCTTTGTCTACAGATGTGTAAGTAAAGCAGTCGCCTCCTGTATAATCAGACTTTTTAAGTTCTGTAAGTGCAAGCAATGCTTCATTTTCCCAGTTAGAACCGTCATATGGTGTTCCTGTATAACCGATTTTGTTATGTGCATAATCAAATATAGCTCTTAGCTTCTGTCCTGTAGACATGGAAGATGTGGTAATATTTCCAAGTATTTCCTCTGCAAGTGCCTGATATGTGCCAGCAACGGGTGCCGGTTTTTCTATTGTAATATTTGCAGTCTTAGTTGCAACATTGCCTGCCGCATCAACCGCCTTATATATGTTACTTCGTATGTTCCGGAGTATCTGTGTCAACCGCTGACTTGTCAACTTCTACATCTACTTCACCGTCAAGCATCATCTGTTGCTGTAATACCCGAAAGATATGCTATCTTATCTCCGAGTGTGAATGTTTTATCTGCAGTTCCACTTATAACAGGAGCTGTCAAATCACGTTTATCTTCTTTTTTACTATCCTTTTTTGTCTCTGTCTTCTGTGTTCCTGCATTATTTGCCGAATCAGAATTAGCATTGACTGTCTTATGAAGACTAATTCCTGTTGCAACTGCTATCACAATAAGCAGTACGAGAAGCAAAGCACCTCCGCATACAAATGAATATATATGCTTTGATATATATTTTTTCACTTTTTTAATCTGAACGTCACGTCTGCGTTTTACTTTAACGCCTTTTCTATTTGCCATATTTTAGCCATCCTTCTTTCGCAAAGTATAGTTTATAAATTTAATTGCATTTTCCGTTAAATTATAAAGCAAATACTTTACATTTTCAACTCTTTTAAGGCATTTTTAACATTGGTATTTAATTTAGTCCAATGCTGCATCAGGACAGCATGAACATCCTATCCCGAGTCCGCCATATCCAATGTGGCATGCAACTCCCATTGATAAATCATCACATCTTACATCCATTCCCGGAAACTCTTCACGAATCTGTGCCTCCCACTCTTTTGTAACTTCCGGCGATGCACTTGATGCTGCAAGAAGATTGACTTTACCTGCTTTATACCATTTTTCAAACTTTGTATTCAAGTCATTTTTCATTGCTTCTATCATGACTTTTCTTGCCTTATTAAAACCTCTGCACTTCTGATACACATCAAGCGTACTTACATCAAATTTCAGGACAGGCTTAATATTCAGAACTGTGCCAAGTGCCGCTGAAGCAGCTGATATTCTTCCACCGCGTTTAAGATTTTCCAGCGTTTCAACACCGACATATATAACCATATCTGACCTTGATGATTCCAGCATCTTTTTTATCCATGGTGCTACATATCCCTTTTCTATAAGTTCAAGTGCATCAAGAACAGAGCGGCGAAGCGGTGCCGAAACCCTGCCATTATCTACCACAAATACCTTGTTCTCATATTTTTCATCTGATGCGAGCATTGATGCTGTCGAGCACGAACCGCTGAGTCCGCTGCTTATCGGTATGTAAATAATCTGCTCAAATTCTGTCAATGCCTCATCCCATAACTTCATCACTTCAAGTGGTGACGGCTGCGATGTACTCACCTTTGCTCCATTTCTCAGTTTTTCAAGAAATTCTTCCCTTGTGAATGTCACCCCCTCATAACAACACCGGTTATCCACATAAAAAGGCATCGGAAGCACTTTTACTCCCAATTGCTCAGCTTCTTCCGGTGATATTCCGCTATGACTGTCTGTAACTACTCCTATCGGTTTCATAAAATATTCTCCATTTTCATAAACTATTATTGCGGCAGCCGGCCAAAGCTCATTCATTGGTCCGGGACTGCCGCTTAAACATTAAAGTTAATTATATCAAATATTTTGAAAATCTCAATATTTTTATAGGGTAATTAATAAATTTTTAATAGAACTTATTATTCCATTCCTATATCTCTTTATAAGAGCATGCAAATTTCTGTTTTGCCTGTTCTACCTTCTTGCTCTCCGCCTCTGGAGTAGGATATAAACCTTTATCATGCATAATCTTAAAAACATCATCCTGAATTTCATGCTCCTGCTCTAATATCTTTAACATTACATTTCTTACATTTTCATGCACACATTCATTAGAAAATGTGTTGTAATTACCTGTCGCTGTTTTTACTGATGTAAGTGCATCATCAAGAGCTTCTTTTTCGCCATAAACTGTCTCCATGTCAAATTGCCTCCTTTTTATTAAAGCTGATTGTAAAGCATATTGAAATGTCCCTGATGCTTATCGGAAATTTCTTTAAAACAATTTTTTACTTTTTCATCTTCTGCGTGCTCTGCAAGCATTTTAAATTTTTTCACAAGAAGTTCTTCTTCTTTAAGGCAATCATTTATTGCCGAAAGTTCTTTTTCTGATAACTCTGCCATATATGCCTCCCCAATAATTTATTATCACGAACAATTACAGTATTGTTCCAAAATAAAATTTTTATACTTAATTTTTAATTTGCATATTTACAAACATATGTTCGTATGCTATTATTATATCAAACAAACGTTCGTTTTATTTTCATTTTACCGAGGCAGCATGATGGTTATTCAATATGATATGGATTTGACAGAAAAGTTAAGAATTTCGGAGACGCCGCAAAGTTTGATGTATCAGCAGTTCAAGCGGCGTTGGACCGTAAGAATAACGGCAAAGGAATAGGCATCAGCATGCGGCATATGTCACAGTTTTGCTGCTGATGGACGTTGTATCTCTCTTTGAAGATCCTTTTACTAATGAGTGTATTTTTAACTGCCGCTATTGTATCAACCGCTCTGATAATGATACTGTACGCACCAGTTTTACGCCTGAGGAAGTATGCACTCTCACAATGCAGTTTTACCGCCGCAACTATATCGAAGGTCTGTTTTTAAGTTCCGGCATAACACACAATCCCAACTATACTATGAGCCAGCTTGTAGAGACTGTTTATCTTTTACGCGAGAAATACCATTTTGGTGGATATATACACCTGAAGGCCATACCGGGTGCATCGGCTGACCTTATTGAAGCTGCCGGTATGTATGCTGACAGAATGAGTGTTAATCTCGAGCTTCCGACTGCTGACGGACTTGCCTTACTTGCACCGCACAAGAGCCGCAAAACTATTCTCACTCCTATGCGTCAGATTCAGAATGGCATATATAAGAGCCGTGAGCTTCCTCTTATTGATAATAAGACTGCCTCTCTTCCCGGCAGCACTACAGATAACACTCCTGATAATTCTGACAGTGATTTTTATAATAACCACATAAGCACAGCAGACAGTTTCCATGCTCCAGGCATCATATCAGGCAGCATCACACGCAATCTTTCTACAGTCCGCCCGGTAAACAATTCATTTGTTCCCGCCGGACAAAGCACACAGATGATTATAGGTGCAACACCTGAGAGCGATTATCATATAGTCACTATAGCAGAAGCATTATATAAACAATATGATTTAAAGCGTGTATATTACTCTGCCTTTGTCAATGTCAATAATGATGATACTCTTCCAATCCAGAAGGATTCGTCAGACGTTCCGCTGCTTCGCGAACACCGCCTCTATCAGGCTGACTGGCTTATGCGTTTTTATGGGTTTAAGTCAGCTGAACTTTTAAGCCCTGAAAAGCCTAATTTTAATATTTTCATTGACCCTAAGTGTGACTGGGCAATACGGCATCTGGAACATTTTCCTGTCGAGATTAACCGTGCCGATTACTATACACTTCTGCGTGTTCCCGGTATCGGCGTCAATTCCGCAAGACGTATTGTGCGTGCAAGACGCAGTGCAAAGCTTGATTTTAACGATTTGAAAAAAATCGGTGTTGTGCTTAAACGTGCCATATATTTTATAACTTGTCAGGGACACATGATGTATACAAACATGCATATTGAGCAGAACTTTATCACCAACAATCTTATAAGTTCTGAACAACGTAAGAATTATGAGATAAGCAGCCATGATACTTACAGACAGATGTCTTTATTTGATGATTATAATATAAAAAGCGGAGTTTAATCTTATGAATAATACAGATATTACCAATAAAACTATTTATCTTTGTGATGATACTATAGAAGGCATTTTCACTGCAATTTACAAGGCATGGGATAATAATCCCAAAACAACAGATGTAAGAATCCGCAGCAGCTCATCTTCATTATCTTTTTTTGAAAGCTATGTAGAGACAGACACTGACTATGAACTTGCATTAAAAGTATATAATACTATAATCAGAAAGCTGTCTTGGGATATTTATTTTTATATATACAGAACCGCACTCTCATATGAAGAAGAACGTGCCTCATATATATACTCATTTTTAAAAAAGGCTTTTAAAACGGGTCCGGCTATTATAAATATGCTCCACGATGATGATGTACTAAAGATATTTAATATTGATAAACAGGTCGGACGTGAGTCACATAGCTTTTTGGAATTTGTACGATTTGAAGAACTTGCCAACAGTGTACTTGTAAGCCGCATAGAACCAAAGAGTAATATAATTCCTCTTATAAGTGAGCACTTTGCTGACAGATTACACTGTGAAAACTGGATAATACTTGATACCGGACGAAACTTCGCTGCCATACATGAAGCTTCAAAGCCTGTGTTTTTTTCTTATCTCACAGAAAGTGAACTTGCAAATTTTTCTGTATTATCAGACACAGAAAAAGGCTTCCAGAATCTTTGGAAAACATTTTTTGACACTATAGCTATAAAAGAGCGATGCAATCCAAAACTTCAACAGAGTAACATGCCGCTTCTACAGAAAATATATGAGCAGAAAAATCCGGGACATGTATAAACACATGTCCCGATTATTCTCACAAACAGCCTGCTAGCAGTCTGTTTAATCTGATTTTACTTGTAGCCGCGTGCACCTTTTAATCGTGCCATAGCTCTTGATAACGATGCCTGCGAAATATGATATTCCATTATGCTTTGCTTTGTTCTGAGCTGTTCCTTAGCTCTTTCCAACGCTGCTTCGGCACGGAATTTATCAATTTCTTCCGGCTTTTCTGCCGAATATACCAAAACATCGACTTTGTTATGGTCAACCTCAACAAGTCCATCTGAAACAATAGCATTCATCCATGTTCCGTCAGGAAGCTTGAATTTGATTTCACCAATTTCAACTGTAGATGTCATCTGCTCATGATTTGCCATGATTGCCATCTGACCATCATAAGCAGGATATATAAGTATCTCACATTCTCCGTCATAAAAAACCTTATTGCAGGCTACTATTTTCAATGAAAAAGTGCTCATACATGACACCTCTCTTAATTCTTAGCCATCTGTTCAGCTTTTGCCTTAACGTCATCAATATTACCTACGTTAAAGAATGCTGCCTCAGGATAGTCATCCATCTCACCATCAAGAATAGCTTTGAACCCTTCAATCGTCTCTTTAACAGGAACGAAACGTCCCGGAGTACCTGTGAAGTTTTCTGCTACAAAGAATGGCTGAGAAAGGAATCTCTGAACCTTTCTTGCTCTGTATACAGTAAGCTTATCTTCATCTGAAAGCTCTTCCATACCAAGAATTGCAATAATATCCTGAAGTTCTCTGTACTTCTGTAATATCTCCTGAACACGTCTTGCAACATTGTAATGTTCTTCACCGACAACATCAGCTTCAAGAATTCTTGATGATGATTCAAGTGGATCAACAGCAGGATAAATACCCTGTTCTACAATCTTTCTTGAAAGAACTGTTGTTGCATCAAGATGTGCAAATGTTGTTGCAGGAGCCGGGTCAGTAAGGTCATCGGCAGGTACATAGACAGCCTGTACTGATGTAACAGAACCATCCTTTGTAGAAGCGATTCTCTCCTGAAGTTCACCTACATCATTAGCAAGTGTAGGCTGATAACCAACGGCTGAAGGCATACGTCCGAGAAGTGCTGAAACTTCCGAACCAGCCTGAACAAAACGGAAGATGTTATCAATAAACAAAAGCACATCCTGCTTCTTAACATCTCTGAAGTATTCAGCCATTGTAAGACCTGTCTCTGCAACTCTCATACGAGCTCCAGGTGGTTCATTCATCTGACCAAACACTAACGCTGTTTTATCAAGAACTCCTGACTCTTTCATTTCTGTCCAGAGGTCATTACCCTCTCTTGAACGTTCACCAACACCGGTAAATATAGAATATCCACCTCTCTCAGTTGCTATATTATGAATAAGCTCCTGAATAAGAACTGTCTTACCAACACCGGCACCGCCGAACAAACCAATCTTACCACCTTTTGCATAAGGGGCAAGCAAATCGATAACTTTAATACCTGTCTCAAGCATCTCTACTACCGGACTCTGGTCCTCAAATGTAGGTGGTTCTCTGTGGATTGACCAATGTGTCTCATTTTCGAGACTCTCACCACCATCAATAGTATCACCGAGAACATTAAAAAGTCTTCCAAGTGTTTTCTCACCTACAGGGACTTCAATTGCAGAACCGGTTGCTACTACCTTCATATCACGGCAAAGACCTTCACTGGCTGCAAGCATAATACAGCGAACAGTATTATGTCCTATATGCTGTGATACCTCCATAACGCACTTTTTACCATTGTTAATAACATAAAGTGCATCCTTGATAGACGGAAGATTGTTATCACTAAACTCTACGTCAACTACAGGTCCTGAAACCTGTACAATCTTACCTATATTTTCCATAGTTGTAAGTCTCACCTCACTTGCTTCTTCTTTTTTTTTCAAAGCCTTGGCACCACCGATTACCTCAGTGAATTCTGTGTAATTGCAGCCTGTCTTACTTGTTATACTCAACCGATAATTCTTTTAACATTTCCTCGGCATTGTTTGTGGCGGACTGCATCGCCATCATTCGGGCATTCTCCTCACTGGCTGAAGCCTCAACTAAAGCACCATACATAAATCCTGTAACATAGTTATATACCAGTTTTTTAAGGACTTTTAGGTGATGGATATATAAAGAAATCGCCATCATTTTCATATAAGCTCCTTTTTTATAATCATCGCTGTCATCTTCTGATGATTTACCATCTGGATTTTCATTACTGTTATAACTGTTACCACGTTTCTTCATTGCACTATCAAGCATTTCCTGCTTAATAAACTGGTGAGGTTTTAACGGAAGAAGCTGTTGTACTTCAACTTCCTCGCTGATGCTGCTCACCATTTTTGTATAGATAACGTATACCTCATCAAATACTTCTTCTTTATAAAGCTCAACAATAAGTTCAGATATAACTCTCGCACGATGAACTGACGGATTAGTTGCCGTATACCGGAAATCGGCATCCACAGGATAACCCTGTCCTGCAAAATACTGTCTTCCCAATTCACCGACAACATATAATTTATATTCATCCGACTCATCACACAATCTCTGTGCTTCTTTTATAACATTATGGTTATAAGCACCTGCCATACCCTTATCGCCTGTAAGCACTATAAATGCCTTTTTCTTGACAACTTCATGCTGGTCTTTGCTTCTGTTATCAAAGTATATATGTTCCATATCCGGAAAGTGATAAAGTATACTTGAAATCTGTTCCTGCAAACCGAAGAAATACGGTTCTGTATCTTCAAGCTGCTGTTTTGCTTTTCTAAGCTTCATTGAAGACATCATATACATTGCTCTTGTGATTTTCATTGTGTCCTGAATGCTTCTTATTCTGTTTTGAATTTCCTTTGCACTAGCCATAACACATCACTCCGTATTACTCTGTCATTGTTTCACTTTCCACACTCTTAGGCATTTTTACAGCCTTGAAACTCTCTGCTGCTTTTACGATAGAATCTTTTATATCATCTGATAATGTCTTTGTTGTCTCAAGCTGATTAATAATATCAGTGTGATTCATATTGAAATCTGCAAGCATTTCTTTCTGGAAAGGCTTAACCTGTGCTGCTTCCAAATCACTGAATACGTGTGCATTTGCTGCAACAAGAGTTATAACCTGTTCTGCCATGCTCATTGGATGTCCGAGCGGCTGTTTTAATAATTCCATCAAAGCTTTGCCGTGAGCAAGCTGTTTCTTTGTACTTTCATCAAGGTCAGAAGAGAACTGTGTAAATACTTCCATCTCTCTGTACTGTGCCAAATCGATACGGATACTTCCGGCAGCTTTCTTCATAGCCTTAGTCTGTGCAGCACCACCAACACGTGATACTGAAAGACCTACATTAACGGCTGGTCTCTGACCTGCAAAGAAAAGCTCACTTTCAAGGAATATCTGTCCATCTGTAATAGAAATTACGTTAGTAGGAATATATGCTGATACATCTCCTGCCTGTGTCTCTATTATAGGAAGTGCTGTGATTGAGCCACCGCCTGCTTCCGGTGTAAGACGGCTTGAACGTTCAAGAAGTCTTGAATGAAGATAGAATACATCACCAGGATAAGCCTCACGTCCCGGAGAACGTTCAAGCAATAATGAAATTGCACGATATGCAACCGCATGCTTTGAAAGGTCATCATATACGATTAATACATCTTTGCCCTGATACATAAAATACTCTGCAAGTGCTGTACCTGAATATGGTGCAATATACTGAAGCGGAGCCGGGTCTGATGCTGTAGCTGATACAATAATTGTATAGGACATTGCATCATTTTTCTTTAATGTATTAACAAGCTTTGCTATTGTAGATGCTTTCTGTCCAATTGCAACATAAATACAAACAACATCTTTACCTTTCTGGTTAAGAATTGTATCCATCGCAATAGAAGTCTTACCTGTCTGACGGTCACCAATAATTAACTCTCTCTGTCCACGTCCGATTGGGAACATTGAATCAATTGAAAGAATACCTGTTTCCATTGGTACAGTAACTGACTTTCTGTCAACAATACTTGGTGCCGGAAACTCTATCGGTCTGAAACCTACAGATTCGATATCACCCTGTCCGTCAAGTGGTGCACCGAGTGCATCAATAATTCTTCCCTCGAAGGCTTCGCCTACAGGAATACCTGCCATCTTACCTGTACGTATAACTCTTGTTCCCTCTTTGATGTCTGTATCACGGCCAAAGAGGATAACACCGATTTCATCTCTTCTTACATCCTGTACCATTCCTTTTACGCCGCAGTCAAATACAACAATTTCGCCGTAAAATGCATGATCAATACCATCAACATTGGCAATACCATCACCAACCCAGTTTACAACACCAATTTCCTTGTCTTTTGCTTCAAGTTCAAAATCATCAATAGAACTTTTAAGTATAGAAACGATGCTTTCTTCACTAAATGTAGTATTTCTTGAAGAATTAACAGCCTTTGCTATTCTGTTCTCAAGCTGCTCAATTCTTCCTTTTTCACTCCAGTCGAACTCTCTTGTTCCGACACGCAGTACGAAACCACTCTTAATAGACTTATCTTCTTTTAATGTAAGTTCCATATCAGGATTGTGGAATTCTTTTGCAAGAAATGCCTTAATACCTTCTAACTGCTCATCTGTTGGAGCTGTAACATAGATTAACTGTGCCTGATTTTCTTTTGCTTCAGGCTTTCTTCCAAGTTCATCATAAGCTGTACATATTTCATCAAACAGCCCGAAATCCATGTTATCACATAATATCTTTAAAAAATCTCTGATTTCCTTAGGAAATATTCTGTCAATAATCAGGTGTTTTTTCTCAATAGATACTGTTGGATTTTCAAATTCCGAACGTACCTGCGGCACAGCCTCGAGAACATCTTTTACCTGCTGCAGTAATTCCTTAGGAGTTTCTGTTTTGCGTAAACTTGTCGCATAATCAATCGCTGCCTGTGTCACTGTTTATCACCTGCTTTATCTAAAAATTCATTATAAAGAGAACTGTCAACGTCAGCTCCACTGTTCTTTCCAACAACCTTTACCGCTGCATCAACTACCATATCGGCAATCTCTTTCTCAGCTTTCTTTAATATCTGAGTCTTCTGATTCTCAGCCTCAACAGCCGCATCTTCTTTAATCTGCTTAGCCTTGCTCTCTGCATCACCAACAATTCTCTGGTATTCAGCATCAGCTTTTTTCATTGTCTCCGCCTTGCTCTTTTCTTCTTCAACGCTTGCAATTGACTTTGCATACTGAGCCTTTAATCCATCAGCTTCTGCCTGTTTTGCAGCAGCTTCATCAAACTGCTTGTCAGCTTCTGCCTGTCTTGCAGCTATAATCTTCTGAACCGGCTTGAACAAAAATATCTTCATCAAAACGAAAAGCAGTAAAAGATTGATTACGGTAAATAATAAATTCCAATCTAAACGGAGCATTTTACCAACCTGCCTTTCAAATTACTGTAACATAATAATAATCATCAATGCGATAACGAAACCATAAATAGCAGTTGCCTCTGCAAGAGCACAACCAAGAATCAATGTCTTACTAATCTTACCTTCTGCCTCCGGCTGTCTTGCAACTGCCTCTGATGCCTTACCTGTTGCAATACCGATACCGATACCAGCACCGAGACCGCCTAAAACTGCAATACCTGCACCAATTGCTATTAATGTATTCATAATAATTTCCTCCATTCATTCAAATGCATCACTTATCTGTAACCGATGCAAAAATTTGTTTTGTTTAAAATCATTAATTAAATTGTTTTGCTTTATTCAATTGCTTCTTTAATATAAAGCGAAGTCAGGAATACGAAAACATATGCCTGAAGCAAACCGTCAAATATATCAAAGTAGAGGCAGAATGCTGCCGGAACCACGATAGGAACAACGATTTTTAAAAGTTCCATGATAACGTAAGAACCTAATACGTTACCAAAAAGTCGCATACAAAGCGATAATGGTCTTGTAAAGACCTCAAGAATATTAATTGGTGTTACGATTGCTATCGGTTCTGTAAACTTATGTAACCACTTCTTAACACCTCTCTGATATATTCCTGCACCTTCAACTAAGACGATACTCATAATTGCCAATGCTGCTGTTACATTCAAGTCCTTAGTTGGGGATTTGAAACCGAAAAGACCAATAATATTGGCTAATCCGATATAAACAAGCACAGTTGTAAGATACGGTACATATTGCTCCTCAGGACTCATAAGGTCCCTCAACCATACCTGTCAGCTTGGTAACAATTGTCTCAGCCACTGCCTGTCTTTTGCTGATGTGGTCAATACGAAGATTTCTCGTAAGTATGAATGCTACAAGCACCATAACTGCCATGATAATCCACGTTACAACAACAGATTCAGATACACCAATACCTCCAAATATCGGAATAGTGAATACTGTTTCACAATTCAGCTCTTCCATCAGAGACTCTGTCAAATTGCCCATTTGTTTTATCACCTCCAGATTGTAATATATTAACTCCAATCGTGGTTATTTTATCACTCCGAAAATGTTTTACAAGTCCTTTTTTTGCGATATTGATAAATTTTTCACATTAGAAATTAGATTTGTGCATTTTATACAATTTTAACAATTATCAAAATGTATTTTTGTGCCATTTTTGTTAAAAAAAGACTTGCAAAAATCGAATTTTTGTCAACAAAAAATGATTTGCAAGTCTTTCATTATATTATATAGTCCTTTATTGCTACTTTACCATGACCCGTTAATTCTACTTATATTCTTCTCTTAATTCTTTTGCTGCTTTTACAAGATTATAAAGACTTGCAAACGTCTCTTTTTCCCCTCTTGTTTTAAGTCCACAGTCCGGGTTTACCCATAATTTATCTGCATCTATTTTTTCAAGCATCTTCTTTAAAGCTGATTTAATCTCATCTGTTGAAGGCACTCTTGGCGAATGAATATCATATACGCCAGGTCCTACTTCTGTCTTAAAATTATTTTCTTTAAGAGAATCAAGTATCTGTAAATCTGAACGTGATGCCTCAAAAGTTATAACATCTGCATCCATATCATCAATAGCAGTTATAATATCTGTAAATTCCGAATAACACATATGTGTATGAATCTGTGTTTCTGCTTTTACACCGCTGTGTACAAGTCTGAATGATGGAATTGCCCAATCAAGATACTGGCTGTACCAGTCAGTCTTTCTAAGTGGAAGCTTTTCACGAAGTGCTGCCTCATCAACCTGAATTACACTTATTCCTGCTTTTTCAAGGTCAAGCACCTCATCTCTTATCGCAAGTGCAATCTGATATGTGCTCTCTTTTATTGAAACATCTTCTCTTGGAAATGACCAGTTAAGAATTGTAACCGGACCTGTAAGCATCCCCTTCATCGGTCTGTCTGTAAGACTCTGTGCATATACAGACCAATCAACCGTCATAGGATGATTTCTTGATACATCTCCCCAGATTACCGGCGGCTTAACACATCGTGTACCATAAGACTGTACCCATGCCTTTTCAGTAAACACATATCCATCAAGCTGCTCACCAAAATATTCAACCATATCATTTCTTTCAAACTCGCCGTGAACAAGTACATCTATATCAAGATCTTCCTGGATTTTTACCCATTCTGCAATCTTTTTCTTATTAAAATCAACGTACTCTTCTTTTGGTATCTCATTTTTCTTATAAGCACTTCTGTTAGCTTTTACATCAGCTGTCTGTGGAAATGAACCGATTGTTGTCGTTGGAAACAACGGAAGTCCGAATTCAGCTTTCTGAATCTTTTCCCTTTCGTTAAATGCCGGAAGTCTCACAAAATCCGATTCCTTAATATCAGCTACTCTCTTTTTTACCTTATCATTAAAACTATTCACTCTTTTTATGCTAAAAAGTTCAATATTATCATTATATGCCTTTTCACTTTCAGGATTTTTATTATCTGCAAGATTCTTTAACTGTGAAAGTTCTGTAAGTTTTTCAACTGCAAATGAAAGATGCTTTATATAATCTTCTGAAAGCCTGCTCTCATTTTCAAGTGTGTACGGTACATGAAGAAGTGAACAAGATGTACCGATAACAACATTGATTCCTGCATTTTTTAATCCAGAAACTGTTTCAAGTGTCTTCTTATAATTGTTCTTCCATATATTCTTTCCATTAACCAGACCGGCAAATAAAACTTTATCATTTGGAAAACCATATTTTTCAACAAGTTCTATTGTCTTTCTGCCCTCGATAAAATCAAGTCCAATTCCGTCAAAATCCAGTTTTACTACATTTTCATAGCAGTCTCTTATGTCTCCAAAATATGTCTGTAAAAGAACTTTTATACTCCCCTTGCATTTAAGGAGTTCTTTATATATTTTTTCAAATAATGCTACATCATCATTTGTCAGATCATGTACAAGAAATGGCTCATCAAACTGAATCCATTCTGCTCCAAGCTTTTCAAATTCGCTGACATACGATTTATACGCATTAATTAATTCATCTACATAATCATCACATTTTTTACTTCCTGTATATTTTAAAAGCTTTAAAAGAGTGAATGGTCCCGCAATAACAGGCTTTGTCTTAACCCCTGCCGCTTTTGCCTCTTCATATTCATCAAACGGCTTGCTTCCTGCAAGTTTAATCTGTGTATCATCCTCAATTTCAGGAACGATATAATGATAATTGGTATTAAACCACTTTTTCATTGCAAGTGCTTTTACATCTCCGGCACCGCCCTGATATCCTCTCGCCATTGCAAAATATCTCCACATAGGTGATACATCAAGAGCTAAATATCTTTTCGGAATAATATTAAATAATACTGCTGTATCAAGCAGATTATCATAAAATGAAAAATCATTTGACGCAATATAATCAATTCCTTTTCCGCTCTGTAACAGCCACTGGTTCTTTCTTATCTTCCCTGCTGTCAGATTTAACTCATCTTCGTTTATTTCTCCTCTGAAAACTTTTCTGTTGTAAAATTTTAAGTTCTCTTTAATGCTCCAACTCGTGGAAATCCAATTACAGATGTCTTCATAAAATCCTCCTTGTTTTGCAAAGCAAAAACAGAATCTAAGGATGGAGAGGATTTTTACCTCAATTTGCGAAGCAAAAATCCAATCCTATGATGAGGAGAGGATTTTGTGTCATTGTTTTATGCTAACATCGTAATTCATATTTGTATAATACTAAATTAATGCGTTTGGCATAGTTTCAAACTATAGCAAACGCATTATCTTTTACACCTGTAATTATCTTAATTCCATGATATTACAAACGGCTTATTATTATGAATTTCAACATCGAGATTAACACCGTATACTTTATTTATAAGTTCTGACGTTATAATCTCATCCGGTTTTCCCTTTGCCACAATTTTTCCATCTCTCATCGCCGCAATTTCATCACTGTAATAAAGAGCCTGATTTATATCATGAAGAACCATTACTATTGTCATGCCAAATTCTTTGTTAAGCCGTCGTATAAGCTTTAATATCTGAAGCTGATATCTTATGTCAAGATATGTTGTCGGCTCGTCAAGAAAGAGTACTTTTGTGTCCTGTGCAAGTGCCATTGCTATAAATACACGCTGCTTCTGGCCTCCTGAAAGATTGGCTACAGCCTTATCTTTATGCTTATATGTATTGTGTGATTTCCAATGCCCATCTGACTTTTTCTTCATCTGCCTTTGTATCTTTCGATATTCCGAATGTCATATATGGTGTTCTTCCGTATCCGACAAGCTTTTCAACCGTTATATCAGAGGGTGCCGTATTATACTGATGTACTATTGCTATTTTTTGTGCAAATTCTTTAAGCTTCATATTAATCAATATTTTTCATTGTAAAGACTTCTTATACTTTTCTTTTCAGATTTTGTAAGCAGGTTAAAAAGTGTAGATTTTCCACATCCGTTTGCACCTATGAGAGTAGTTATCTTTCCCTCCGCAAATTCCATATTAAGATTATCAATCACCTTATTTATACCGTAAGAAAATGACAAATCATTTATTGTAAAAACATTATCAGCCATAGTTATTCTTTGACCTCCTCAAAGCACAATAAAACGGACCTCCGATTACAGACTTCACAACGGACGCACTGATTTCATACGGGGATGCGATTGTTCTTCCGATTGTATCTGCAAGCAGAAGCATAAATGCACCAAACAGTACAGAATATGGTACTGGTATTTTTGCGATTGCTTCCGACAAGACTCCCATATATGGGAACAATCAGTCCTAGAAAACTTATCCACTCTATAACAGTTGAAATTGATGCAAGAAAGCAACGGCAATAACAGAAACAATTATACGTGTACGTGTAACATTAACAACTGATAGTTGTTTTATCTTCAAGTGCTAAAGATTACACTGTTCCAGTACAAAACACTTGCAAGCCCAATTACAGTGTGTATACAAGTAAAATCTGCAAATCGTCCCA